>WNFL01338575.1_pt1 | contig 10514 bp, 12 predicted proteins | sample 5400361 | NCBI WGS metagenome assembly WNFL01 (sample SAMN13153351, study PRJNA577476) | soil metagenome | isolation source: 40 cm soil on Douglas fir-dominated hillslope | place: USA:California | collected 2013-09-17
GCGATCTACGAGGAAGCGCTCGAGGACGGTGTTTGCGCGCGCGTCGAGCTGCGCTTCCCTGCCGCGCGACGCGGGGAGGTCCAGGCGTGAGCACGCGGCTGCGCATCCTGGTCGTCGAGGGCCAGCACACCGCCGGCCAGGCGATCGCCGGGCTGCTGCGCCGCCGCGGCCACGAGGTTCGCCTCGTCGCCAGCGCTGAGGATGCGCTCGCCTGCGCGCCCTCGGACGTGCTGGTCAGCGATCTGGACCTGCCGGGCGCCTCGGGACTCGAACTGCTGGAGGAGCTGCGCCGTCGCGGATGCGCCGCGCGCACGGTCTTGGTCGGTGCGCGGCCCAGCTTCGAGGAGAGCCGTCGGGCGCTCGAGCTCGGCGCGATCGAGCTGCTCGCGAAGCCCTTCCGTCTCGCCGAGCTGGTGCGGGCCGTGGAGACCGAAACCGCCACGGCCCGGCACGCAGCGGCGGNNNNACCTACCCCTCCGTGCCGGCCTCGGTCGAGCTGGCCGCGCGCGAGCTGGTGGCCTACGCGCTGCGCTGCGGCATCGCGCCTGCCGCCCGCGCGCGCATCGGCAGCGCGGCGAGCGAGCTGATCGACAACGCGTTCCGCCACGGCTATGGCCGCGGCCGCGGTCGGATCCACGTCGAAGGGCGACTGGACGGCGGCGATTTCAGCGTGCGCGTCAGCGACGAGGGCATCGGTTTCGACGCGCTGGTGCTCGAGGCCAGCCAGCTGCACGACACGCTGCGCCACGGCCTGGCGCGCGCGCGCGCGCTGTCGGAGGAACTGCAGATCGAGAGCCGGCCCACGCGGGGAACGCGCGTGCTGCTCGTCTTCCGCGCCAGCCGCGTGGCCTTCGAGGACGAGGGCGGAATCGATCTCTCCGAGCTCGACTTCGTCGGGCCCGAACTGTCGCGCCGGATCCTGCAGACGCTGCGCGAAGGTCAGCCGCCGGAGCCGTTCCAGCTCTCGCCCGCGTTGGCGGTGGTGGTCGGCCGGCTGCTCGCTGGACCCGATCCGCGCAGCAGCATCGAAACGGCCTTGTGGAGCTGACGCATGGCGCTCGACGACTTCGACACCCACGACAGCGCAGAGAGCCAGGTCGCCAAGCCGGCACCTGCGCCCGTGCCCAAGCAGCCCACCTCGTTCAGCTCCCACCAGCCCACCGCGTTCGTCCCGGCGTCCGCGAGGAAGGCGGCCAGCCCCGAGGACGAGGACCTGTTCGATTTCCCCGTCGTCGAGATGAAGTTCGAGGCCGACGCGGGCAAGCGTCCCGAAGCGCCGCTCGCTCCGGCGACGGCACCGACAGCCGCGCCCGCGGGCGCCAAGCCCGCCGCGCCGGCCGCAGCTCTGCCCGCAGCACCCGCGGCCGCCGCCAAGCCCGCGCCGGCGAGCAAGCCTGCTCTGCCTGCGAAGGAGCCCGCGAAGGCTGCGGCCGCGCCGGTCCGGCCGCAGGAGAAGAAGGACGTCGCGCAGGCGGCCCAGCTGGTCGAGGACCTCGAGCAGGCGCTGGGCTCCCCTGCCCAGGCGCCCCTGCGCGCGCGGCGCCTGCAGGGTCTCTCGCCGCTGGCGCTGGCCGGCGTCGCCGCGCTGGTCTTGACCAACGTCCTCGGCCTGGCCTTCCTCTGGCACACGACCCAGTCCTACCAGAGCGGCGTGCGGGCGATGAACGAGAAGCTCGCCGAGACGCTGCGCCACCAGACCGAGCTGCAGCAGCAGTCGGCCGCGGCGCAGCCTCCCGCGGGCGGCGCCCCCGCGCCCGCGCGCGCGCCGCTCGAGGCCTTCGAGCTCGTGTCGCTGCAGATGGCGCGCGAGGAGATCCAGGCCGGCGAGTACGCGGACGCGCGCCGGCGCCTCTCGCGCCTGCTCGCGGTCGCCGATCGCATCGAGGCCGAGGCCCGCGAGGACATCGAGGCCCAGGCCTCGTTCCTGATCGCGAGCACGTACGAGAAGCAGGCCGAGGCGGCCCGGGAGAAGGCGCCGTGATCCGCGTGGCCTTGCTCGGCGCCTTCCTGCTCGTGCCGCCGCAGCCGGCCGAGATCGACGTGCAGCTCAATACCGTGGACGGCGAGGTCGTCTGCACGGTCCACACGCGCGGCGCGAGCCCAGCCGAGGTGCTGGCGGAGATCGCGCGCAAGTCCGAGCGCGCGCTCGTGGGCCTGGACGGCGTCGCGCCCGCCGAAGCCGTCCCCGTCTGGCTCGACGAGCGCCCGTTGCACTTCGTCGTGCAGACGATCGCAGCCTGCGCCGGTTGGCGCGCGCACGTCAACATCGCGCGCATCGAGCTCGATCCCGACCTCGGTCACGGCGATCCGTGCGAGGCCTTCGAGGACCAGTGCTTCGCGGCCAACCTGCGCGCGATCCGCGCGCACCCCGACCACCCGCTGGCCGCCGAGGGCGAGATGGTCCTGGGCGAAATCCGCGAGCGGCGCGGCGATCTGCGCGCGGCCGAGAGCCACTACAGCTCGGTGGCGAAGCGCTTCGAGAAGTCCGCCGTGGCCGCGGAGGCGCTGCTGCACTCGGGCCTGATCCAGGAGCGCCTCGGCGACTGGAGCTCGGCCAAGGAGCAGTTCAGCGCGCTGGCCAACCTGGCGCAGCCGCACCCCTACCAGGCGCGTGCGCGCCTGGAGATCGCGCACTGCATGGCGGAGCTCGGCGACGGGCGCCAGGCGGGCTTCGTGCTCGACACGCTCGAGAAGCTCTTTCCGACCACGCTGACGAGCGAGCGCCAGTCGCGGCTCTACGTCCGCGCGCGAGCGCTGCTGGCCGCCAGGAACGCGGCCGACGCCTCCTGGCATGCAGCCGAGGGCGCCAAGAACACGGTCGACGCGGCCAAGTACGAGGCCGAGGCCGCCCGGAACGCCGCCGACGCAGCCAAGGCTCTCTCCGCGGCCGACGAACTCGGCCACAACTCGGAGTGGGATGCGGACGCGATGGAGCTGCGCGCGCAGGTGCTGGCCCACTTCGGGCGCAACTCCGAGTCCGCGCGCGCCTGGTTGGCCTACGCCCAGAAGACCGCCGGCCAGGACAGGCTGCGCGCCTGGGTCAACGCGGCGCAGCAGGCGCGCGAGGCGGACGACGTGCTGGGCGTCCTGTGCGTGCTGCACCTCGCGCAGGGCACGCGCGCGGAGAGCGCGATCGAGGCGATCGCCGAGGAGGCGCGCAAGGGGATCGGCCTCGTCGGCGGCGACGATTCGGTGCTCGGCGGCGATCTGCTGGCGCAGGCGCGCGCGCTGATCGACCAGCGCAAGGGCGCGCGCGCCCTGACCCTGCTCGCAGCGCCGTACCAGCGCCGCGAGGAACGCCAGGCCGACGCGCGTCTCGAGCTGGTGACGCTCTACGCGCGCGCGCTGGCCGGCGAGAAGGGCGTGGACGCGGCCGTGGCCGAGCTGCGCCGCAATCTCGATTCGTTCTCCGAGCCCGCCTCCCGCAAGCAGCTCTGCACGACCGCCGGCGAGCTGTACGAGGCCGCCGAACGCTTCGACGACGCCATCCGCGCCTACGGGGGACAACTCTGATGCTGAAGTTCCAGACCGCCCTGATGGCCGTCCTCGGCACGGCCCTGCTGCTGCCCGGGCTGCAGTCCCAGGACGCAACGCGCGGCCTCGAGCGTTCGCTGGCGGAGACGACGCGCGCGCTCGAGGTGCTGGCGGGGATCCAGCGCGGCATCGAAGCACGCCACCCGGCCGCGATCCAGCTCGCCAAGCAGGCCACCGAGCCGCCCAGCGGCGAAGCACGCGTGCGCGACAACCGCGTGGTGACGCTGCGCGACGAGGTCAATCGCCTGCAGGCGCTGAGCGACCGGATGCAGGGCGCGAGCACTCAGGCGCGCGAGGTCGAGAGCACGCTCAACGCGCTGCCCCCGGTCGACGCCGAGTCGATGCCGCGCGTGATCGTCTCGACCGGCCTGTCGCAGGACGCGCGCGAGGAACTGATCGGCATCGCGCTGCCGGCCTCGCGCAACGCGCGCCCCGTCGCTGCGCGGCCCGAGACGAGCGCTGCCCCGGGCGCGCCCGTGGATGCCGGCGAGCAGGCGGCCGACCCCCTGCGCCAGGCGCAGGTGCTCTATCGCGCCGGGCGCTACGAGGAATGCGCGGCGCAACTCAAGCGCCACGATGGCGAGCCCGAGGCCGCCTGGTGGCGCGGACGCGCGCTCGAGCGGCTCGAACGCTCGGCCGAGGCGCTGGAGTGCTACCGGCGCGCCGCGGACAAGGCACCCAAGGAGTCCAAGCTGCAGAAGCGCGCCGCGCAGGACCTCGAGTTCCTGCAGTGGAAGGTCGACTTCCTCAAGAAGCTCGCGCCCGCGAAGGAGAAGCCTTGAGCCTGCTCCAGGTCCAGGGGACGGCTGCGGCCGAGGCGCCGGAGCTCGCGAGCGCGATGCACGCGCTCTCGAGCATCTCCGAGAACCTGCTCGCCTCCTACGCGAGCCTGGCCGCGCGCGCCGAGCGCATCGAGCGCGAACTCGCCGCGACCAACGAGGAGCTCGAGGCCGTGCTGCGCGCGCTGCCGACCGGCGTGGTCGTGCACGATGCCGCGGGCCGCATCCAGCGCGCCAACCCGGCCGCCTGCGCGATCCTGGGCGCGAGCGAGGCCCAGCTCGTCGCCGCAGGCAACCACGCGCTGCTCTCCGGGTGCGAGAGCGCCTGCCGCACGCGCGAGATCGCGCAGCAGGGCGGGGCGCTGCGCCTGGTCGAGCAGCGCTGCTCCCCCATCCGCGCCCCGCAGGGCGGCAGCGCCGGAACGGTCGAGATCCTCGACGACCGCACCGAGCTGGCGCGCCTGACCGAGCGCCTGCACTCGCTGGACAAGATGGCCGGACTGGGCACGCTGGCCGCGGGCATCGCCCACGAGATCCGCAACCCGCTCAACGCCGTGCGCGGCTTCGCCGAGCTCTTGCGCCGCGACACGAGCGGCGACGCGCAGCGCGCGCGCTGGTCCGCGCTCATCTGCGAGGGCGTCGACGAGGCCGACGCGATCATCGCCAGCATGCTCAGCTTCGGCGCGCCGGAACGGCTGCGCCGCGAGCGGCTCGAGGCCAGCGAGCTGATCGCCAGCGCGGTCACGCTCGCGCGCCGCTCGCTGCCGCCCGGGAGCGATCCCGCGCGCTGGACGATCCGCAGCGAGACCGATTGCCCGGCTTTCGTGGGCGATCGGATCAAGCTGCGCCAGGCCCTGCGCAACCTCGTGGCCAACGCGCTCGAGGCCCAGCCGCAGGGCGGCAGCGTGCACATCACCTGCCGCCGCCAGGGCGGCGAGGTGCTGTTCGACGTCTACGACAGCGGGCCGGGCATCGCGCCCGAGCTGCGGGGCCGTGTCGCCGATCCCTTCTTCACCACGCGCGCCGGGGGCACGGGCCTCGGTCTCGCACTCGTGCACACCATCGCCGAACTCCACGGCGGCCGTTTCGAAGTCTCACCCACACCCGCGCCTCGCCAGCACGGCGGCGGCGCGCACCTGGTCCTGGCTCTCCCCTATTCCACCAACGAATCGAAGTGAATCGAACGATGTCCATTCAACGCATCATGGTCGTGGACGACGACACCCTCAGCCGCGAGTTCCTCGTGGAAGCCATCCAACAGCTGGGCTACCAGCCGATCGCGGCCAAGAGCGGCAACGACGCGCTCGAGCAGGCCAAGAAGGAGCTGCCCGACCTGGTCCTGACCGACCTGCGCATGCCGGGCGTCGACGGCCTGGACCTCGTGAGGTCGCTCAAGCAGAGCTACCCCGACCTGCCCGCGGTGATGATCACCGCCCAGGGCACGATCGAGGCGGCCGTGCAGGCCATGCGCGGCGGAGCGGAGGACTTCCTGCTCAAGCCCTGCACGCCGGACGCGATCGAGGCCGTGATCGACCGCATCGAGCGCACGACGCGCCTGTTGCGCGAGAACCAGTACCTGCGCAGCGAGATCTCGGCCGGCACGCCGCCCAGCATCGTGGCCAAGAGCCAGCCGATGCTGGAGACGCTGCGCAACGCCTCGCGCGTGGCCCGCTCCAAGGGCACGGTGCTGATCACCGGCGAGAGCGGCACGGGCAAGGAGAAGATCGCGCAGTACATCCACCAGAACAGCCCGCGCGCGAGCGGCCCGTTCATCCGCGTCAACTGCGCGGCGCTCTCCGAGCAGCTGCTCGAGAGCGAGCTCTTCGGCCACGAGCGCGGCGCCTTCACGGGTGCGCACAAGATGCGCGAAGGGCGTTTCGAGCTGGCCGACGGCGGCACGCTGCTCTTGGACGAGATCGGGGAGATCACGCCCGCGCTGCAGGCCAAGCTCCTGCGCGTGCTCGAGGAGGAGGAATTCGAGCGCGTCGGCGGCACCACCACGCTCAAGATCGACGTGCGCGTGCTGGCCACGACCAACCGCGACCTGCAGGCCGAGATGAAGGCCGGACGATTCCGCGAGGACCTCTACTACCGCTTGCACGTGCTGCCGGTGCACATCCGCCCGCTGCGCGAGCGGCCCGAGGACATCGTGCCGCTGACGCAGCACTTCGCCGAGTACTACGCCAAGCAGGCCGGCCTCGAGCTGCCGACCTTCACCTCGCAGGCACTCGAGTGCCTGCGCACCTGGAACTGGCCGGGCAACGTGCGCGAGCTCGAGAACGTCGTGCAGCGCGCGGTCGTGATGCTGCGCCAGACCACGATCGACATGGCCGACCTGTGCTTCGGCCCGCAGAATGCCGCCGGCGCGCAGGCCGGGGGAGCCGGGACGCAGGCATTCAGCGCCGCGGCGGGCGTGCCCACGCTGGATCTCGGTCCGGCGCTGGCCAACCGCACGATCGAGGAGATCGAGCGCGTGGCGATCCTGGCGACCCTGGTCTCGACCAAGAACAACAAGACCGAGGCCGCGCGGCGCCTGGGCGTCACGGCCCGCACGCTCTCCAACAAGATGAAGCTCTGGCGTTCGACCGGGCTCGTGGCCTGAGAACGGGGTCTGCCATGGACATCAGCGGCGATCGCACGCAGCTCCTGATCAAGCTCATGTCGGCCACGGCCCTGCGTGACCGCTGGATCTCGACCAACATCGCGAGTCAGGACGTGCCCGGCTACAAGCGCCGCGACGTGCGCTTCGAGGAGCTGCTGCACGAGAAGATCGCCCGTCAGGAGCCCGACCTGCTGGCCGTGAAGCCCGAGGTCACGATCGACAACAGCTCCGGCGGCGGACCCGAGGGCAACAACGTGAACCTGGAACTGGAAACCACCAAGGCGCGCGAGAACCGGCTGATGTTCGAGCTCTACGCCGCGATCTTCCAGAACCGCATGGACATGATCGGGTCCGCGATCAAGGGCTAGCAGCGACACAGGAGCACGGAACCATGAGCGGAATCAACGACCTCTTCTCCGGCATGCGCGTCTCGTCCTCGGCGCTCTCGGCCGAACGCACGCGCATCGACGTGATCTCGAAGAACATCGCCAACGCGGAGTCGACCAGCATGCCCGACGGCAGCGGGCCGTACCGGCGCCAGGTGGTGAACTTCGCGCCCATCCTCGAGCGCGCGCTCGACGGCAGCACCTCGGTCGCCGGGATGCACGTGGGCTCGATCACGCCCGACACCACGACGCCCTTCCCGGTGCTGCACGACCCCTCCCACCGCGACCACGATGCGCAGGGGAACGTGTTGATGCCGAACGTCAACGTCGTCTCGGAGATGGCCGACCTGATCCTGGCCATGCGCTCGTACGAGGCCAACCTCAATGCCCAGGACAACTTCGTGAAGATGGCCGAGCGCGCGCTGCGCCTGGCCCAGTGACCGGCACAGACCCGAGGAGTCCCCCATGGTCGACCGCATCGGACAAGGTTCGCTGGCGAAGAACGCGATCGAGGCGGCGCTGCGGCGCCAGGCCGAGGCCGTCAGGCGCCTCGATCAGCGCGCGGCGGAGCTCGGCGGCACGAAGCCGGGAGAGGTCGCGGGGCAGGGCTTCTCCACCAGCCTGGCCCAGGGCCTGCGCGAGGTCGACACGCAGGTCAAGCTCGGCGACGAGCTCGCGCAGCAGGTGATCGAGGGCAAGGTCGGCGACTTCGCCGAGGTCGCGGCGCAGCTCAAGCAGAGCGACCTGGCCTTCAAGTTCGCGCTCGAGGTCCGCAACAAGTTCGTCGACGCCTACCGCGAAGTCATGCGGATGAACGTCTGATCGCCGAGGACATAGACGATGAGAGACTTCCTCCAGGGACTGCTCGAGCAGCTCAAGACCACCGGCCCGGCCACCAAGGCCGTGCTGCTGATGGGCCTCCTGCTCGTGGCGGGCGTGATCGGCTTCGCCAGCTACACGGCCGGCACGCCGCACTTCCGGCTGCTCTACTCGAGCCTGGATCCGCAGCAGGCCGCGGCCGTGCAGGCGGCCCTGGCCGGCGGCAACATCCGCTTCGAGGCCAGCCAGCCGCCCGGTCCGTTCACCATCCACGTCGACGAGTCGCAGTACTACCAGGCCCAGAACCTGGTCGCGCTGGCCGGCGGTCTGACGGTTTCGCCCGAGGGCATCCAGGCCAACCAGAGCGGCGCGAAGGACGTCTTCCTCTCGCAGAGCGAGCGCGCGCAGAATGCGCTCAAGCGCGAGTGGCAGGAGATGGAGAAGCAGCTCGAGTCGCTCGAGTTCGTCGCGCGCGCGCGGGTCAGCACCTCGATCCCCGACTCCAGCGTGCTGCGCAAGTCGGCGCCCATGACTGTCGCGGTCACGCTCCAGGTCTCCGCCGGCACGCAGCTCTCGCGCGCGCAGGCCGCGACCGTCGCCAAGCTGGTGCGCTTCCGTTTCGGGGTCCCGGCCGAGAACGTGATGATCTCCGACCAGAGCGGCCACGGCGTCTGGGACGGCACGCAACAGGACGACCTGACCTCGGCGGCGAACGAGGTCTTCGACCACAAGTCGCGCTTCGACAACGAGATCGCCGCGCGCACCAACCAGGCCCTCGACCACGCCTTCGGTCCGGGTCTGGCCTACATCGTGGTCGACTCGACCTGGAAGCACGTGCGCACGGAGAGCGTGAAGAAGTCGCTCGACCCCAAGGGAGTCGTCACTTCCAAGGACGAGAAGAAGAGCGAGACGCCGCAGGACTCCCCCACCGTCCCGACGAGCGACGCGAACGCCCCCAAGCCGGCGCCAGCCCTGGCCAAGACCAGTGAAACGCGTCAGACCACCGCGGTCGGCGAGGAGACCACGCACAGCGTCGACGAGGCACCCATGCTGGAGCTGCTCAAAGTCGCGCTGTTCCTCGACGACAGCCTGAAGTCGGCCTGGTCGAGTCGCGCGACGGCAAGATCGCCACCGTCGTCACGCCGCTGGCCTCGGTCCTGCGCGACGACAAGGGCGCGATCGCCAAGCCCACGCCGGCGGAGAAGGTCGAGGCGCCCTCGCGCCTGATGGAGATGCTGCTCCAGCGCGGCGTCGAGATCGCCGCTGCGGCGATCTTCCTGGTCGTGCTCCTCAGGGCGCTCAAGAGCCGGCCGCGCGCGCTGGCCTACGACGAGCCCCAGTCCGCCGGCCACGACCCGATCGCCGCGCTCGCGGCGGCCGAGGAGATCGTGGACCCGCGCGTGCGCGAGATGGTCGCGCGGCGCCAGATCGACGAGCTCATCCGCAACGATCCCGAGCGCGTCTCGACGATCCTCTCGCGCTGGGCCGCGGACGAGGAGCGGGCCGCCCGTAGCTGAGAGCCGAGCGCCATGGCCACCCCCACCAAGAAGGAAGCCCCCCTCAGCGGGGCGCACAAGGTCGCGGCCTTCCTGCTCACGCTGGAGAAGCCGGCCGCGGCGACGCTGCTGAAGCAGATGGACGCCAAGGCCATGGCCGAGGTCGCGGCCGCGATGACCGTGCTCGACCCGCGGCTCTCGAAGAACGAGGCCATCGACTCGCTCTACCGCGAGCTCTCGCGCAGGCTCAACGCCGGCGTCGGCCCGCGCGCGCAGGACGACGGCGAGCTGACCGTGATCCTCGAGACAGCCCTCGGACGCGATCGCGCCCGGGCCGTGATCGCGCAGATCCACGAGCGCCGGCGCGTCGAGCACCCCTTCGCGATCCTCGACGAGGAACCGCTGCCCGTCCTGTGCGCGACGATGGTCGAGGAATCCAACGCCTCCGTGGCGCTGGTGCTGGCGCACTTGAAGCCCGACCAGTCGGCCGAGGTGCTCGCGGCGCTGGGCGCCGAGCGCGCGCTCGACGTCGTGCTGCGCATCGCCTCGATCGCCCCGCCCCCCACCGAGGTCCTGATCCAGGTGGCGAACGAGATCCGCGAGCGCATGGTCGAGTTCTCCAAGCGCCCGCGCCCCTACGCCAAAGAGACCGCGCTCAAGTCGGTGGCGCAGATGCTGAACCTGGCCGGCGAGACCGTGGAGCAGGCCGTCATGGAAGGCCTGGGCACGGCCGACGACGAGCTCCTGGCGAAGGTCAAGGAGGCGATGTTCACCTGGGAGGACCTGGCCCGCGTCGACAAGCGCGGGATGCAGAAGATCCTGGGCTCGGTCGAGACGCGCACACTGGCGATCACGCTCAAGGGTTGCTCGCCCGAGGTCGAGCAGAACATCCTCTCCA
>WNFL01405654.1_pt6 | contig 10509 bp, 9 predicted proteins | sample 5400361 | NCBI WGS metagenome assembly WNFL01 (sample SAMN13153351, study PRJNA577476) | soil metagenome | isolation source: 40 cm soil on Douglas fir-dominated hillslope | place: USA:California | collected 2013-09-17
CCAGCATGTAGCCCGAGAGACGGGTGTCCTTGCCGATCAGGATCTTGTAGGGGTGGTGGCCGTCGCCGCCGCGGAGCTTGGCCGGGGCGGGCGTGCGGTCGGCGGACGGCGCGCCGGCCCGCTGGTGCGCGGGATCGTGCAGCACCGAGGCCAGCCCGCGGCCGAGCTTGAGGGCCATCTCGGAGGTCATCGGCTCCAGGTTCGCCACGCCGCGCACGCCGTCGGTGCCGAACAGCCGCCGCTCCGGACGGATATTCTTGATCTTTTCTGACGCCATTCTTCCGCTCCTTTAATCAACTCATCGACGCCCAACGAATCAACACCGATGCGAAAGCTTTTACCCCTCGCGGATGACGACCCGAAAACGGTCGGGCTTCAGCTCCAGAACCTTGACTTCCGGCGGCAGATTGAAGCTCAGCCCCACGGTGTGAGCGCCGGGCTTGAGCCCTTTCAAGTCGAGGTAAACCTGCTCGGGACCCACTTTGAGATCGGCCATGATCTTTTTCGGCCCGGACAGCTTGACGTAGACCTGGCGCGGGGTCGCGCTGTACCTGCCGGAAACATTTTTCGCCCGCACGTCCAGGCGGCCGAAGTCCCGGGCGACCGTCTCTTCTTCCAGCACGACCGTCACCGCGACCCGCTCGGGCGAGAACGTCACCGACTCGTCCGCCGAGGCGAGGCGCACGTCGCGCGTGAACTGCCCCTTGGCCGTTTCCACCTCGACCGGCACGGTCTCGACGGAAGTCATCCGGTTGACCGCGTTCGCCGGGCCGCGGACTCTGACGGTTTCCGGGACCGACTCCGTGCGGACGATTTTATACCCGGGGGGCGGCTTGGTGCCAAGCCGCACGGTCACCGGCAGGGACCGCTCGCCTTTGGTCTCCAGCTTGAGATTGATCACCGCCGGGCTGATCCGCGCGATCCTGACGCCGCGCGGCGGGTTGAAAAAAGCCGCGGAGAGCCTGAACGTGGAGGTCCCGGCTTGCGCGCCGTCCAGGTCCAGCACGACCTTGAGGTAGTCCGGGTCGAGCGTGGAAAGCAGGGCCGGAGGGCCGGCGACCCGCACCTCGACCTGGCCCGGCCCGGCGTTGACCGCGATGAGATCGGACGGCAGGTTGCGGACCTCGACGGGGACGGTAAGGGATTTCTCCGTCGGCTTCTGCCCCGCGTTGACGAAGAGCCAGAGGCCGACGGCGAACAGCAGGGAAAAGAGCTTGAGCCCGGTGTCGCTGCTCGCCCAGGAGAAGATTTTTTTCCAGATCCGGTTCATGTGCCGAGGAGCCGCTGGAGCGCGTCGCGCAGCTCGGGACCGTCGAGGTTCTGGTTCACCCTGCCGCCGACCACGAGGGAGATCCTGCCCTGCTCTTCCGAGACCACGACCACCGCCGCGTCCGTGCCTTCGGTGAGGCCGACCGCCGCCCGGTGGCGCGTGCCCAGGTCCTTGCTGAGGTTCGAATCTTCGCTGAGCGGCAGAAAACAGCGCGCCGCCGCCATCCGCCCGTTGCGGATCACGAGCGCGCCGTCGTGGATCGGCGAGCGGGGCAAAAAGACGCTCTCGACGAGCTCGCCGGTCACGCGCGCGTCGAGCTCCGTGCCGCCGGCGATGTAATCGCTGAGTCCTACTTCCCGCTCGAGCACGATGAGCGCGCCGATCCTCTTGCCCGCCATCGACACGGCGGCCTTGGTGATCTCCTCCAGCGCCTGGCCGCGCTCGATCCGGTCGGCCCCGGCGAACAGCGGCGTCGTGCCGACCTGCGTCAGCGCGCGGCGGATGTCGCTCTGAAAAATCACGATGACGACCAGGATGATCGAGCCCAGGAAGTTGTCCAGGATCCAGTTGAGGGTGAAGAGGCCGAGGACCTGCGAGCCGACGTAGACCAGCAGGATCACCACCAGGCCGATGATCATCTGCATCGCGCGCGTGCCGCGCATCATGCCGATCAGGCGGTAGACGATAAAGGCGATGATCAGGATGTCCAGGACGTCCTGCCAGCGGAGCTGGGTGAAGATCTCAAGCATGCCGGCTTCCCTCGCCCCCGGGCGCGCCGAAGCGGAGCGCGTCGGCGACGCGGAGCGCGCGCACGGCCTCCTTGACGTCGTGGACCCGGATCATGTGCGCGCCCGCGAGCGCCGCGGCGACCGACGCCGCGAGGCTCCCCTCCAGCCGGTCTTCGGGAGCGGCGTCCAGGAGCTTGCCGAGGAAAGTCTTGCGCGACGCGCCGACCAGGACCGGCCGGCCGAGCGCGGCGATCCGGCCGATGCCATTGAGGAGCGCCAGGTTGTGGTCGAGGTTCTTGCCGAAGCCGATGCCGGGATCGACGACGATATTGCCGGCCCCGACGCCGGCATCCAGGGCCGCCTCCACCCGGCGGCCGAGAAAGTCCCGGACCTCTTCGACGACGTTCCTATAAAAAGGGCTCTGCTGCATGGTCCGCGGCGTGCCCTGCATGTGCATGAGCACGACCGGCGTTTTCTCCCCGGCCGCCAGGGCGGCCATCGCCGGGTCGGCGCCGAGCGCGCTCACGTCGTTGATGATGTCCGCCCCGGCGTCGAGCGCCGCGCGCGCCACCCGGCTCTTGGTCGTGTCGATGGAGATGGGGATCGCGATTTTGTCGCGCAGCCGCCGGATGACCGGCAGCACGCGGAGGATCTCTTCCTCGGCGGAGACCGCCTCGGCCCCCGGCCGGGTGGACTCGCCGCCGACGTCGATCAGGTCGGCGCCGTCGAGCGCCATTTTCTCCCCGTGCGCGGCGGCGCGGGACGGATCGAAAAACCTGCCGCCGTCGGAGAAGGAATCGGGCGTAACGTTGACGACGCCCATGACGGCGGTGCGCCGGAGCATATCGATCCGGCCGTGGCGCGTCGCAAGGATAAAACCGGTGCGGCTGCTCGACGCGTTTTTTTCCAACATGTCTGCGTGTCGGCGCATGGAAGCATCAAGTTTATGGTTTCAAGTCTCCAGTTTAACCCTGAAACTTGATCCTTCGATCAACTCAGGATCAACCCTGAGCCGAGTCGAAGGGTTGAAACCTGAAACCCGAAACTAGGATTAAGACAAACTTTCCCTGGCGGCTGCTTAAAGGATGGACTTCGAGGCGCCGACCCGGCTAGGCATGAGCCGGAGCGACCGGCGAAGGGGAATGCGGGCTCCCGCCGTTGCCGCCGAACTCCTGCACCAGCGCGTCGATCTCCATGCCGTCCAACGTTTCTTTTTCGAGCAGCTTCTCGGCGATCTTGTGCAGCAGGTGGAGATTGGTGTGCAGCAGGTCCTTGGCCCGCAGGTAGCTCGCCTGGATGATGCGCCGGACTTCGGCGTCGATCTCGACCGCCGTGCTCTCGGAATAGTCCTGCTGCTGGGTGAAGTCCCGCCCGAGAAAGATCTGCTCCTCTTTTTTGCCGAAGGTCATGGGCCCGAGCTTCTCGCTCATGCCCCATTCGCAAACCATGCGCCGGGCCAGCTCGGTGGCGCGCTCGATATCGTCGCCCGCGCCCGTGGTCATGTGGTTCAAGACCAGCTCCTCGGCGACGCGCCCGCCGAAAAGAATCGTCAGGCGGTTGAGCAGGTAGTCCCTGGGATAGGTGTATTTCTCGTCGATCGGGAGCTGCTGGGTGAGCCCCAGCGCCATGCCGCGCGGGATGATGGTCACTTTATGGACCGGGTCCGTGCCGGGAATCAGCTTGGCGACCAGCGTGTGGCCCGCCTCGTGAAAGGCGGTGTTGCGCTTCTCTTCCTCGCTGATGATCATGCTGCGGCGCTCCGAGCCCATCATGACCTTGTCCTTGGCCAGCTCGAAGTCGTGCATGTTGACCTTGTCTTTATTGTTGCGCGCGGCCAGGAGCGCCGCCTCGTTCACCAGGTTCTCCAGGTCGGCGCCGGCGAAGCCGGGGGTGCCGCGGGCGAGCACGCTGATGTCCACGTCGGTGTCGAGCGGGACCTTGCGCGTGTGCACGGCGAGGATGCCTTCCCGGCCCTTGATGTCGGGCCGCGGCACGACCACCCGCCGGTCGAACCGCCCCGGGCGGAGCAGCGCCGGGTCGAGCACGTCGGGGCGGTTGGTCGCGGCGATGAGGATGACGCCCTCGTTCGCCTCGAAGCCGTCCATCTCGACGAGGAGCTGGTTCAGCGTCTGCTCGCGCTCGTCGTGGCCGCCGCCGAGCCCGGCGCCGCGATGGCGCCCGACCGCGTCGATCTCGTCGATGAAGATGATGCAGGGCGCGTTCTTTTTGCCCTGGACGAAAAGATCGCGCACGCGCGAGGCGCCGACGCCGACGAACATCTCGACGAAATCCGAGCCGCTGATGCTGAAGAACGGAACGCCGGCCTCGCCCGCGATGGCGCGCGCGAGCAGCGTCTTGCCGGTGCCGGGAGGGCCGACGAGTATGCAGCCCTTGGGAATCCGGCCGCCGAGCTTGGTGAACTTCTTCGGGTCTTTCAGAAAGGCGATGATCTCCTGCAGGTCTTCTTTCGCCTCTTCGACGCCGGCCACGTCGGCGAAGGTCACGCGGTGCTGGTTTTCCGTGAGCAGCTTGGCGCGGCTCTTGCCGAACGACATCGCCTTGCCGCCGCCGACCTGCATCTGGCGCATGAAGAAGATCCACACGCCGATCAATAAGAGCATCGGGAACCAATTGACGAGCAGCACCATGTACCACGGCGACTCGTCCTCCGGCTTGGCGGCGATCTTTACCTTCTTGTCGCGCAGCATCTTGACCAGATCGGGGTCGTTGGGCGCGAACGTCCGGAAGCGCTCGCCGTTGCGGTATTTCCCCTGGATGCTGTGCCCCTGGATGGTGACTTCCTGAATCTCTCCCCGGTCCACGGCGGCGATAAAATCGCTGAAGATGACCTCGGGCTCGCGTCCGTGCTGCTTGCTGAAAATGTTAAACAGGAAAAGAAAAATCAGCACCAGGACGAGCCAGAGGGCTAGATTCTTCGACATCTGATTCAAACTAAACCTCCTTGAGGGTGAACCCTAAAAAGGTTAACACACGGGGTGGGCCAGTTCAATGAGCGAAGGTATTTAGCCTTCAGGAGATTCCTCGCCCGGCGCTGGAGCGCCGAGAGGCGACAGCGTGACCTTCAGAACCTCCCGGGTTTGCGGGCCGATTTTGCCGATGCGGCTCCGCCCGCAGCCCGGAATCCAGAGGATATTCTCCCCCGCCACGAGCAGCGGCAGCGCCGCGCGGGCGCCGCGGGGCACCTTCTTCTCGATGAACAGGTCTTTGAGCTTCCGCCGCCCCTGCATCCCCAGCGGCTGGAAGCGGTCGCCGGGGCGGAAGTTCCGCGCGACGAGCGTTTCGGGGAGCGCGCCGGCGTCGAACAGGGCCTCGAAGTCGTGCGCCGGCCGCGTCCCGGACGGCGCGCCGCGCTCGCTCGAGAGCCGCATCCCGGCTTCGGGGATCACGACCGCGCCGCCGAGCGGCAGCGGGTAGCTGTAGCGCGGCGCGCCCCGCGCCCGGCCGTTTTTCTCCAGGCTGAGAACGTCGTACAGGCGGGCCGCCTCCAGCCCGCCGGGAATCGCGACGCGGCCCTGGGGCGGGCCGTCGAAAATCAGGCCCAAAACGGCCTCGACGTGGTCGAGGTCGACGCCCCGCAGGCTGCCGAGAGCGTCTTTCAGCCAGAGGCGGACGAGCCGCCGCTGCATCGCCCTCGGCTGTTCGAGGAGCGGGCCGCGGAGGAGGCTGCCGCCCCGGGCGATTTGCGGCAGCAGGCCCCGCGCGAGACCGTCGAGGAACTCCTCCTCGTCGCGGAGCGCCTCGGCCATGCGGGCGAGCCTCAGGTCGAGGCCCCGGTCGAGCCGTTTTTTTAAGCGCGGCATCAGGTCGAGGCGGACCCAGTTGCGGACGAGCGCCGGATCGAGATTGGTCCGGTCCAGCCGAAACTTCAATTTCCCGGCCGCGAGATATTTTTCCACGTCCTCCCTGGAAGTCTCGATCAGCGGGCGGATGAGCCGGATTTCATCTCCGCGCCGCGACACCGGCGCCATCGCGCCGAGCCCCTTGCGCCCGCTGCCGCGCAGCAGGCGCATGAGGACCGTCTCCGCCTGGTCGTCCCGCGTGTGTCCGGTGGCGATCTTTTCGAGGCCGCGCCGGGCGGCGGTCGCGGTGAAAAAACGGTAGCGCTCTTCGCGGGCGAGCGCTTCGAGGTTGCCTTTCCCGCGCTCGGCCTTGAGCTTCGGCAGGTCGAGAGCTTTCAAATGAAACGGCAGCGCCAGACGGTCGGCCGTCGCCGCGACGAAGCGCGCGTCCTCCTTCGACTCGCGGCCGCGGATTCCATGATCGACGTGCGCCACTTCGAGCCGCAAATCGAATTCGCCTTTTAATCGATCCAGGATATGGAGCAGCGCGATGGAATCCGGCCCGCCGGAAACCGCGGCGAGCACTCCGTCGCCGGGCGAAAGCATGGCATATTTCCGGATCGTTTCTTGGACGCTCTGCGCCAGGGGCATGAAGGAATTCTGGGCGCTTTTCGGGCGCAAATCAAGGCGAGAAAATGGGGCTTAGCACATGCGGCGATTCCAGGAATTCAGGGTTAAGGGAAAACCTCGATCCGCTGCTGCGTTATCGAAACCAATTTCGATCCGGATGAGAACCTTCTGCAACCGACCGATACCCAGTTATGGGAGCGGCTTCATGCCCGCGAGATCTCAGCCATCCGCAGAGGCTCGGCGGCGGATTCGCATCGACCAGAAATTTCACTTATTCAACGGGACTTCACGGTGAGCCGCCTGCCGTGCCGCATATTCGAGGCACGCATTAATGTCAGGCTTTTCCGGGTAAGGGTAATCGTGAAGAACCTGAGACAATCCCATAGGTCATCAGACCTTGAGCTTCCCGGCGTAGCCGGTCATCTCGACGTAGGCCAGCCCTGCGATCGGTCGGTTCTTGAAAGTCCCGCCGACCCGCGCGCTCCCCTCCCAATAGGTGACCTTGGTGCTTTTTCGCGTGTCGAGCTCCTGCTCGGGGAAAAAGGGAACGATCTCCAGGTCGACGGCTTCGGCGGGCACCTCGACCTTCCAGCGCATGGGATAGTCGCCGCCGCTCCGCGGGCTTTTCCAGCGCTCCAGCGCCCTGACGGTAAAATCGCCGCGCGCGAGCCGCCGCGTCGAGCCGTCGGGATAAACGATCGTCCCGCTGGAGCTGGGATCGACCGAGCCGTCCTTCCGGCGCATCAGATAGAGCATCAGGTCCACGTTATTGTCGAGCTGGACGCTGAACCAGTCCCAGCCGAGCTGATCTTCCGATAGTTGATTGCTGCCGAACTCGTGGTCCATCCAGCTCTGCCCCGAGACTTTTTCGCTCTTGCCGCCGATCGAGAGCGACCCTTCCGTCTTTAACCGGGTGAGAGAATAGTAATACGACGCCCGGCCTTCGCCCTCGGCTTTTTGGCTGAGGCCGTCGTCGCCGTGGAGCGCCGGCGGTTTTACCGGCGTCAGCGTGAGCTTCAACGATACATCTTTATCGTTTATTTCGAGCGCGTGGCCCGCGCCCTCGGCCTCGACTTTCCAATCCTCGTTCCAGACGAGATAGCGATCGGTCGCCGCGCCGGCCTTGCCGCCGTAGCCGCGGTTGGCCCGCTCGGCGACGCGGAACTTTTTTCCCTGTTTGTCCGAGAGCGCGAAGTGCGCCATGTAGAGATCGGTGAACAGCGGCGCCGCTTCTTTCTGCCGGTCGCGCAGCCCGAAGCGGAAGAAAGTCGCCTGGTAGCCGTAGCTCTTGCCGGACCCGGTCGTGAGATGGCCGGTGTAGTACCACCACTCGGTCTTGAAATCGGGATGGGAAAAATGGTCGCGCGGGAAGACGATCTTCCGCCCCGGCAGCGCGAGCTGATAGGTGAAAGAAGACGCGAGCAGCGCGAGCGCGGCGATCGTCATCGGGCGGAGGGCGGATTTGAGTGCCCGGCGGAGCGGTGTTATAACGCCAGCCATGGAAAAGAAAAAATACACCCGGCCGGACCTGCTCACAACCCCGGAGGAGCTGAAGGCGAAACTGGGCCGGCCCGACCTGCGCCTGATCGACACGCGCCAGGCCGAGCTCTACGCGCAGGGCCATATTCCCGGCGCGATCCATTTCGATCTCTTCGGCATCAGCCTGATCGACACCAGCCCGGCGCCGCTCGCGGCGTTCATGGCGATGATCGCCCATTTATTCGAGCTGCGCGGCGTCAACCTCGACACGGAAGTCGTCTTCTACGAGGAAAATTCCGGCATGAAGGCGGCGCGCGGCCTCTGGTTTCTGGAATACTTCGGCCACCGGCGCGTCTCCGTCCTCGACGGCGGCCTCCAGGCGTGGAAAAAATCGGGCCATCCCGTAACGACGGACGCGGTCCCGCCCAAGGGGACGCAATTCAAAGTCCAAGAGAAGCGCGATACGCTCGCGACCTACGAGGACGTTTTGAATTCGTTAAACAACGAGCGGATCAAGCTCGTCGACACCCGGAGCGACGACGAGTACATGGGCCGGCTCGTCCGCGCGGCGCGCGGCGGCGCGATCCCCGGCGCGGTGCCGCTGGAATGGACCAAGAACCTCGCCGACGGCGCTTTCAAATCGGAGGACGAGCTAAAGACGATGTACGCCGGCCTCGGCGTCACGCCGGACAAGGAGGCGGTCGCCTACTGCCAGGGCGGCTACCGCGCGGCGCACACCTACCTGGCGCTCCGGCTCCTGGGCTTTCCGAAGGTCCGCAACTACATCGGCTCGTGGAAAGAATGGGGCGACCGCCTCGACCTCCCGATCGAAAAGCCGTGGGAGAAAAAGTGAGATGGAGATCGGCGGTCAGGCGGCCGCGGTCACCGGCGGCGGCAGCGGGCTGGGGCGCGCGATCGCGCTCGGGCTCGCCGCCGCGGGGGCCAAGGTGCTGGTCGCCGACGTGCGCGCGCCGGAGGGCGAATCGGTCGCGCGGGAAATCCGCTCCGCCGGCGGCGCCGCGGAATGCTTCACGGGCGACTTGAGCCGCGAGGACGCCGCGCGCGCGATGATCGACGGCGCGGTCGGGAGCTTCGGGCGCCTCGACATCCTGGTCAACAACGCCGGGCTCCGGATGGAGCGGCACGACGACGGCGTCTACGAGCCCTGGCGCTGCCTCGAGATGCGGCCGGCGCACGAGCTTTCGGTAGCGGACTGGGACCTGGTGCTGGGCGTCAATCTGAGAGCGGTCTTTCTCTCCACCCATTTCGCCCTGCCGCACATGATCCAACATCGGCGCGGCGCGATCCTGAGCCTCTCCTCGAACGCCGGCAGCCAGGGAGTCGCGGGCAAGAGCGCCTACGTCGCCTCCAAGCACGCCGTCGAGGGCCTGATGCAGACGGTCGCGGCGGAGATGCGCGAATTCGGCATCAGCGCCAACGCGATCCACCCCGGCGGCCGCGTCGACGTCGACGGGCGCGGCGGCTTTCGTCCCGACATCGTCGTCCCGCTCGTGCTCTCCCTCTGCCGCCAGGACGAGCCGCTCGTCACCGGCCGGACGATCAAGGCGAGCGAGTGGAACGAAAAAAATCCCGCGCGCGCGGCCCATTGAACATGAAACGAACTTTGTTTTCGCTCCGGTGGACGGCGGCGGCGCTCGTCCTGGCGGCGCTGATCGCCGAGCCCGCCGGAGGCCAGACGGCGAAAAAGATCACGCTCGCCTACTCGGCGGTGAGCATGACCTGGCTGCCGGTCAAGGTCGCCGTCGACAAGGGATTCTTCCGCGAGCAGGGGCTGGAGCCGCAGCTGATCCAGATGCGCGGCAACATCGCCACGGCGGCGCTCGCGACCGGCGACCTGGATTTTTCCCTCAATATCTCTCCGGTCTTGAACGGCGCGATCCAAGGACTGGGCCTGAAGGTCGTCGCCGGCCTGAACACCCGCCCGCTCTTCTCGCTGGTGGTCCGGCCGGAGCTCAAAACCGCCGCCGACCTGAAGGGGAAGCTCTTCGCCGTCAGCTCGTTCGGCAACACGCAGGCGATCCTCACGGAAAAGCATCTGCAGCACCTGGGGCTTAAAAAAGGCGAGTACCAGCTGCTCGCGCTCGGCGCGACCGGCGCCCGCGCCGCCGCGATGGAGAAAAACATCGTCCAGGGGAGCCTGATGCCGCCGCCCTCGAACGTGCTGATGGAAAACCGGGGCTACCGGCTGCTCGGCAACACGGCGGAGATCGTCGTCCATCCGATCGCCGGCCTCGGCGCGCACGAGAGCCGGATCAAAAACCAGCCGGACCTGGTCAAGCGCGCGCTCCGCGCCGCACTCAAGGGACTCCTGTTCGTGCGCGGCAACCGGGCCGAGACCGTGCGGCTCATCATGGCGATGAACGGCATCGACGAGAAAGACGCCGGCCGGACCTACGACGTCTCCAAGGCGGGCTTCAGCCCGAACGGTCTTCTCACCGACGAGGATCTGAGCATCGAATGGGGCTTCATCCAGCAGGAGACGAAAAAGACGGGCGTTCCGGTATCCATCGCCCACGACATGACGCTGCTCCGGGAAGTGCAGAAAGAGATGGGCGTGCAGTAGCGCCCGCTCCGGTCTTTC
>WNFL01411283.1_pt1 | contig 10509 bp, 9 predicted proteins | sample 5400361 | NCBI WGS metagenome assembly WNFL01 (sample SAMN13153351, study PRJNA577476) | soil metagenome | isolation source: 40 cm soil on Douglas fir-dominated hillslope | place: USA:California | collected 2013-09-17
CTATCGACAGGGGAGGTCTGGAGACGGACATCTTGAGGGGCCATCGTAACCAAATACGCCGGGCGTTTCAAAGACTAGCCGCGGCTTCTCCGTTGGTTTCAGGATGTCGTAGGCCGGTTCGTTGACTGCCTGTCTTCGTTTGTAGTATCTCCATTTCAGTATTGTTCGAGCGGGAAATAAAAACGATGAGCGATCTGGATGCGATCGAGCGCGCGCTGGAAGAAAAAAATCTCTTCGGCTACTGGACCGTCGGATCGGGCGCCGCTTACGCCGAGCCCAAGTCCTCTTTCGAGCCCTGCCTGTGGAAATGGCAAGACGTGCAGGACGCGCTCGATCGGACGGGCGCCGAGCTCGGCCTGGACCAGACTTTCCGGCGCTTCATCGGCTTCAGCACGCCGGCGCTCAACAAATCGACGACGCACACGTTGATCCTCGGCGCCCAGCTCGTCAAGCCCGGGGAGATCGCCGAGGCCCACCGCCACACGATGGGGGCGATCCGCTTCGTCATCCGGGGCGGCGGCGCGCAGACCACCGTCGACGGCGAGCCGTTCCCGATGGAAGCGGGCGACCTGATCACCACGCCCGGGGGGACCTGGCACGACCACTACAACGGCTCGGCCGAGCCGGTGATCTGGCTCGACGGCGCCGACCGGCCGATCATCAAATTCTTTCAGATCGGTTTTCACGAGCCCTTCGGCGAAAGGCGCCAGCCGCTTTCGCGCGCCGTCGGCGCCACGGCGCATGAGCTCGGCCCGCTCAGGCCGAATGGGTTGGCGCACAATGCGGGCGCCTTCCCCGCCTACCGCTACAAGTGGGAGGACGCGCTCAAGGCGCTCGAAGTTTTGGGCGAGCGGCCCGGCGACCCGCACGACGGCATCCTGCTCCGCTACACCCATCCGCTCACGGGCGGCCCGACCCTGCCGACGCTTTCCTGCGAGCTGCAGATGCTGCGTCCCGGAGAGCAGACGGAATCGCATCGCCATACGAGCACGGCGGTGTACCACGTGTTCCGCGGCGCCGGTTTTACCGAGATCGACGACGTCCGCTTCGACTGGCAGACCGGCGACTCGTTCACCGCGCCGCTCTGGCGCCGCCATCGCCACGGCAACACGGGCCGGGACGAAGCGGTGCTTTTCGTGATGAACGACCGGCCGGTGCTGGAAGCGCTCGGATTTTACCGTGAAGAAGCGGCGTAGCCGCTCCGCCCGAAACGCATACCCGGGACCTGCGCAATTCAACGGGGATGGATACATGATCGTCGAACGCCGAAGCGGCGGGAATATTTTTTCTTTGCTGGTTTTTCTTTCCTGCCTGCTCGGGCCGCCGGCGGCTCTCGCGCAGAGCCGGGAAAAGGTTTTCATCACCGCGACCAACGCCGAGGACGTGACCTCGACGCTGTTTCTGTACGGCATCGAAAAAGGACTGTTTCGCGGCGAAGGGATCGACCTCGAGTTTCGCCTGCTGCCGCCGAACCTGGCGCTGGCGGCGCTGGTCGCCAAGGAAATCGACTACGCCTCGACGGTGGGGAGCCCGTTTCGCGCCGCCGTCCGGGGATTTCCGGTCAAAGTCGTCGCCGTCGGCCTCGACAAGCCGTTGTTCTATATCATGGCGCAGCCGGCCATCCAGTCCGTCAAGGATCTCAAGGGGGCGAAATTCGCCGTGAGCTCCCTGCAGGGGAGCGGCGCGCGCTCGGCCCGGGCCGGACTGCAAACGCTGGGCCTCCATCCGGACAAAGACCTGACGTTCATCGTCATCGGCAACTCGGCGACGCGGATGCTGGCGATGGAGACGGGTTCGGTGCAGGCGACGGTCGTGCCGGCGCCGGATAATTTTCGGCTGCGGGAAAAAGGCTTCCGCGAGATGATGTTCACCGGGCGCTATATCACCGAGCCTTTCGTGGGCATCGCGGCGACCCGGGAGAAGGTCGAGGCGAGCCCGGGCCAGGTCAAAAAGGTGACCAAAGGTTTTTTGCGGAGCCTCGGCGCGGCGAAGCGGGAGCGCAAAGAGATGATCGAGTTTCTCATGCGGCGATTCAAGTTCAAGCAAGAAAACGCCGTCGAGATCTACGAAACGCTGCTGCAGAGCTTTACCAGAGACGGCACCGTCGAGCCGGCGGCCCTGAAGGAGTATCTCGATCTCATCAAAGCCGAGGCCCGCGTGCAGAAGGAAATCGCCGTGTCCGACATCGTGGACTTCCGCCTGCTGCGCGAGGCCGCGCGGGAGCTCGAAAGGTAAACGGCGCTAAAGGCATGGCCAAGACCCCGGTAAAAGATCTGCGCGGGCATCTTCGTCGGCTCGAAGCCGAGGGCCGTCTGGTGCGCGTCGCCCGGCCCATCAATAAGGACACGGAGCTGCATCCCCTGGTGCGCTGGCAGTTTCGCGGGCTCAAGGAAAAAGACCGCAAGGCGTTCCTCTTCGAAAACGTGATCGACAGCCGCGGCGCCGCCTATGACATGCCCGTCGCCGTGGGCGCCATCGCCGGCTCGCAGGAAATTTATAATCTCGGCCTCGGCTGTGGCGACGACGAGGTTTACGACCGCTGGCAGGAGGCTTTTAAAAACTCGCTGCCGCCGGCCCTCGTGGGCGGCGCGCCGGTGCACGAAGTGGTCCACGCGGGCGATAGCTTGCTCGCGCACGGCGGGCTGGACGAATTCCCCGTGCCGATCTCCACGCCCGGCTTCGACAACGCCCCCTACCTGAACTCGGCCATCTGGATCGTGCGGGACCCGGAAACGGGAATCCGCAACATGGGCGTTTACCGCGGCCAGATCAAAGGGTCGCTCCGGACCGGCATCATGGGCGACGCGAAGCACGATTTCGGCCGGATCTGGGAAAAATACAACGCCCGCGGCCAGCCGATGGAGGCGGCGGCGGTGATCGGCGCGTCGCCCGGCGTCTATTTCGCCGCGATCGAGGTGATGCCGCTCGGCGTGGACGAGATCGACATCGCGGGCGCGCTGGAGGGCGCGCCGGTCGAGATGGCGCGCTGCAAGACGATCGGCCTCGAGGTCCCCGCGCACGCGGAGATCGTTTTGGAGGGCAGAGTGCGCACCGACATCCTCGAGCCCGAGGGCTCCTTCGGCGAGGCGCACGGCTACTGCGACCCGCGCTTTCTCGGCATGGTTTTCGAGATCACCGCCATCACGCACAGAAAAAATCCCGTCTGGCTGTCCATCATCAGTACGAGGCGGAGTGCCTGCGCTACCTGCGCGACACGCGCGGTTTCGGCGAGGTCGTCCACGTCACCCTGTTCGAGAACATGCTGAACCGCCAGTACGGCGTCGTGAAGCTGCGCCAGACCGGCGCGCACAAAGTCCTGGATATCCTGGAGGCGTTCGTGGCCAAGAAGCAGGGGCCCAAGATCGCCGTCGCGGTCGACGAGGACATCGACGCCGCAAACCCGACGGCCGTGAACTGGGCGATCGCCAACCGCTCGCAGCCGCACCGCGACGTGCGCATCGTGCATCCCCGGCCGCTGCCGTTCGGGCCGCTCCAGTTCGCCGCCGACGGCGTCGGCTACGACCGGGAGGACTCGGCGCTCCTGATCGACGCAACCCAAAAAACCGTGCTGCCGCCGGTGGCGCTGCCGGCCCGGCCGTATATGGAGCAGGCGCTGAAGATCTGGAACGAGCTCAGGCTCCCCGCGGTGGAGCCCGACGGCCCGTGGTACGGCTACTCCCTGGGCGATTGGTCGGAGGACCACGCCGCGGAGGCGGCTCTCGCCGTGCAGGGGCGCTACTACGAGACCGGGGACAAATTGGCCGGGCAGGCGGTGAAGGTCGAGCCCGGCACCAAGCTCGGCTCTCTCCACCGCCACTTGAAAAAGTAGCCAGACGCATCAGGAGGAAAAACTTCATGACCATGAGCAACGCGAGCGAGACAGGCGAGACCGGCGCGCCCGGCAAGCGTTCGGCGCGGGAGCGGATCCAGGGCTTCAGGAAGCTCGCGCGCGAGCAAAATCAAAACAGCATGATGCAGCATCCGGTCACGGTCGCCATCTGCGAAGGGCGTGCGTCCCGGGATCTCTTGAAGGCGCTGGTCCTCAATCTCTACACGTTCGCGCTCGAGAGCAACGCGGCGGCGGTCGGCATCAAGCAGTGGAACCGCCGCCAGATGCTCCTCGGCGCGCCGGAGTTGAACTTCGTCGTGGTGACCGAGAAGGTCATCGACGAGCTGACCAATCCGGGACCCAGCGGCCACATGCGGATGCTGGAGATTCTCTGGCGGACGCTCGGCGGGACGCGGGAAGAGCTCTTGCTGTCGAGCCCCTCGACGGAGGTGCGCGTCTATTCGGACCACCACGTCCGCTCGACGCTCGACGAAGGCCGCAGCTCCTTCGACGAAGAGCAGTTCGGCCACTGGTCGGCTCTCATTTATCAGGCGCTCGTGAAGCATTACGACTTCACGCCGGAGCAGGCGATCTATTTCAAGGAGCATGGCGAGGCGGACACGATGGAGCACCGCGACGGCATCACGTCGCACGGCGAGATGGAAAACCTCGCGGTGATCCGCCGCTTCGAGCAGGACCCGAGCTTGAAAGACGAGGAGATCGAGCGGAACATCAAAAGAAAGTTTTTGCTGAACCGCATGCTGCTCGACGGCGTCGCCCGCGACGAAAAACGGGTGCGCGACCTCGCGCCTCGGCCGCGGCCCGCCGATCCGGCGGAAAGGGTCGCCGCGCTCACAGCCGCGGTATCCGATAAATTCAAGCAGGAAATTTTTTCGGGCGAGTTCATGCGTCTGCTGGAGCGCGGCGCGCTCGGCGGGGAAACCATCGCGACGTTCGCCGGGAGCCTCTACTACTTCACCAAGATGGTCGCCTACTCCACCGGCACGATGTATCACTACAAGAAGGGGCTGCTCCGCAGCGTGCCCGAGCTGCAGGACATCACGACGGGAATCATCGCCGGCGTGACCGAATGCTGGCTCCCGAACAGCGCGCCCTCGCGCCGGCCGATCGAAAATCTTCTGGAGAAGCTCGGCGTCGACCCGAAGCAATTGCCCGACCAGCCGCCGCTGGTGCTGGCCCGGGCCCTGGTCGATTATCGCGTCCGGATCATCAGCGAGGCCTCGCTGCCCGAGGCGCTGGCGCTCTGGATCAACGAAGAGGACTGGGCGGAATGGTTCGCCCGCGTCGGCGCGGCGCTTACGAGCCATTACGGCGTCGACCGGGAGTCGGCGAGCTGGCTCTTCGGCCACGGCAAGCCTTTCCGGCGCGTCCTCAACGTCACCGTCGGAGAGATGGCGCGAACGGGCCTCCGTATAGCGCTTGAACGGCGGATTCCCGACAGCACGCCGGGCTGGGGCCTGGAATACGCCGCCGAGACCCAGGTCGCGATACTGGATCTGTTCCTTCAATCGGCCACGCGCGGGGAAGCGTCCGTCTGAACCCGCCGGGAGAGCCGAGTCCGTAAGTCGGCCTTCATGGATCGACCATGGCGAGCAAAATCCTGATTGTAGATGACGAGCCGTTCAACCTGGACGTGCTGGAGCAGGAGCTCGGCGATCGGGGCTACGCCGTCGAGCGCGCCGGCAGCGGCGCGGAGGCGTTGGCCGCCTTCGAATCGTTCCGTCCCGAGTTGATTCTCCTCGACTATCAGATGCCCGACATGAACGGCATCGAGGTGCTGAAGGAGCTCAAGAGCCGCGGCAACGAAGCACCGGTGATCGTGCTCACGGCGTATGGGACCGTCGAGCGGGCGGTCCAGGCGATGAAGGAAGGCGCCTATGACTTTATCAGCAAACCCTTCGAGCCCGACCACTTGGCGCTGGCGGTGGAAAAGGCCTTCGAGCGGGAGAAGCTCAAGCGAGAAGTCGAGATCCTTTCCGAAGAGCTGAGCGAGCGCCACCGTCTCGTCGTCGGTAAAAGCGCCCGGATGAATCAGGCGGTGGAGTCGGCGCGGAAGGCGGCGGCGAGCAAGGCCACTGTGCTTTTGCTCGGGGAGAGCGGCACGGGCAAAGAGCTGGTCGCGCGCGCCATGCATCATTGGAGCGACCGCAGGCAGAAGCCCTTCGTCGCGATCAACTGCGTCGGGCTCTCGAAGGAGCTGCTCGAGAGCGAGCTGTTCGGCCACGAGAAGGGCGCGTTTACCGGCGCCCACCAGCAGAAGAAGGGCAAGATGGAGCGGGCCGACGGCGGCACGATTTTTCTCGACGAGGTGGGCGATATCAGCCAGGAGATCCAGACCAAGCTGCTGCGTTTTCTCCAGGAGCGCGAGTTCGAGCGCGTCGGCGGCGCGCGGCCGATCCGCGTCGACGTGCGCATCATCGCGGCGACCAATCGCCACCTCGAAGACGACGTCCGGCAGGGGCGGTTTCGCGAAGACCTTTTTTACCGGCTCAACGTCGTTCCCGTCGTCCTGCCCCCGTTGAGGGACAGAAAAGAAGACATTCCCGACCTCGCCGATTTTTTTCTTCAGCGCTTCTCGAGAGAAACCAAAAAGAGCTTCGACAAGCTGACGCCGGAGGCTTTGGCCGGCCTCCAGGCGCACGCTTGGCCGGGCAACGTGCGCGAGCTCGGCAACGTGATCGAGCGGGCGGTCGTTCTCGGCCAGGGGCCAAGGCTCGATCTGAGCGACCTGCCGCTGCAGAGCGCCGGCGGCGGCGCGGCCGGCCCATCCGCCGCGCTGTCCTACCATCAGGCCGTCGACGCCGCGCGCCGGGAGATGATCCGCAAGGCGCTCGCCGAGGCCGGGGGCAACCGCACCGAAGCGGCCCGGCTCCTCGGGCTGCACAAGACCCATCTGTTCCGACTGCTCAAGGCGCTCAAGATCGATTGAAGCGGTTGTGCTACTCGGAGTAGCGAACCTGCTACTCTGGGCTTGGCCGTCTCGATTCTCCGATACCTTACGCCGTCCAAAATCCGCTGCAATTCCACCGCCTTGACTTTAACGCTTCACCTGCGCGACTGTGGCACGGCGCTTGCGCCACTACGACATGGAGGAAATCATGCTTCGAACGTTCTTCGTCTCTCTGATCGCCGCTTTGATCTTTGCGCCTTGTCCAGCCGGGTCCCAGACGATCAAGCCGGCGCGGATAGGTCTTCTCATTCCCGGTTCGCCGGACACCTTTTCCGTCCGGACGGACGCCTTCCGCCAGGGGCTGCGCGAGCTGGGATACGCCGAAGGTCAAAATGTTGTCCTTGAGTACCGCTATGCAGATGGAAGATTCGATCGGCTCCCCGACCTCGCGGCCGAGATGGTCCGGCTCAAAGTCGACGTCGTCGTCACCGGCGATACGCCGGCGGTCCAGGCTCTCAAGAGCTTGACCGCCACCCTTCCCATCGTCATGGGCAACGTGGCCGACCCCGTCTCGGTCGGACTCGTCGCGAGCCTCGCGCGTCCGGGCGGGAACATCACCGGCCTCACCACGCTGGCTCTCGACCTGGACGGCAAACGATTGGAGCTGCTGAAGGAGATCATGCCGAAGGCGTCCCGGGTATCCTTCCTCTGGGATCCGACGAATCCGGCCATGACAAACCGACTCAAAGAAGTGCAGGGGGCGGCCCGGGCATTGGATATCAGCCTGCAATCGCTGGAGATACGGAATCCGAAAGAGCTGGAGCGGGCTTTCGAGGCCGCGCTTCGGGAAAGGACGAGCGCCCTGATGGCGCCCAACACGATCGTCGTGGCCCACGGAAAAGAAATAGCCGACTTCGCGGCCAAAAACCGGCTGCCGCTGATATATGACACCAAAGAATTCACCGAAGCGGGCGGCCTCATGTCCTACGGACCGAGCTTCACCGATTTATGGCGCCGCGCCGCGACGTACGTGGACAAGATCTTAAAAGGCGCCAGGCCCGCCGATCTGCCCGTGGAGCAGCCGACGAAGTTCGAGCTGGTCATCAATTTAAAAACGGCCAAGCGGATCGGCGTGACGGTTCCCCTGAACGTGCTGGCAAGAGCAGATAAGGTGATCAAGTGAGGCGGGGGGCGTGAGGGAAAAATATGAACAAAAAAATTACCGGCTTGGTAGTCGCCGCCGTCCTCCTGGCGCCGGGGGTTCCCGTCGGGGCGCAGCAGCCCGGAAAAATTCCGCGGGTAGGACTGCTCAATAGCAACGTCGCCGAAGCTTTCAGAACTCGCACCGAAAGTTTCCGCCAGGGCCTGCGCGAGCTTGGCTACATCGAGGGGAGAAATATTCTAATCGATTACCGCTACGCCGACGGAAAGGTCGATCGTCTCGCCGCGCTGGCGGCCGAACTGGTGAGTCTGAAGGTCGATGTCATCGTCACGGCCGCTTCTTCCGCAACCCGTGCCGCGAAAGCCGCGACGAGCACGATTCCCATTGTGATGGCGCAGGATAACGATCCGGTCGGCACCGGGGCCGTCGCCAGCCTCGCGCATCCCGGCGCAAACGTGACCGGCTTGTCAAGCCTGTCGGTGGAGATCGGCGGAAAACAGATGGAGCTTTTGAAGGAGATCCTTCCAAGGCTCGCCCGCGTAGTCGTGATCGGCACCTCGACCGGCGCCCCCGCACACGCACAAAGGACGAAGGAGATCGAGCTCGTCGCAGAGGCATTGAAGGTGCAGTTTCAATATATCGACGTACCGGAGGCGAAGGATATTGAGACTGCGTTTAAAACCGCAACCAAGGGGCGGGCCGGCGCCATGATCGTGCTGGGAGGTCTGGTGCTCACCGCTTACCGAACCGACGTTGCAAACTTCGCGGCAAAGAATCGGTTGCCGGCGATATTCAATGTTCCCGAATTCGTCGAGGTCGGCGGTCTTATGACCTACGGCGCAAGCTACAACGACTTGTACAGGCGCGCGGCTACCTACGTCGATAAGATCCTCAGAGGAGCCAAGCCCGCGAATCTTCCCGTGGAGCAGCCGACGAAATTCGAGTTGATCATCAATTTAAAGGCCGCTAAGCAGATCGGTCTCACGATTCCGCCCAACGTGCTGGCAAGAGCGGACCGGGTGATCAAGTGACGAGAGGCAACAGACAACAGGCAATCGGCAGCCGTCGGAAAGCGAAAGTCTTCGCCATCGCTTTTTGCGCGATGCTCACGTCCTTTGGCTTCTCCGCCGACGCGCAGCAGGCGAAGAAGCTTTACCGCGTCGGCTATCTCTCTTCGCGCCTCGGCATCGACTCCCGCGCAGAGTCGTTTCGACAGGGGCTGCGCGAGCTTGGCTACGACGAGGGAAAAAATATCGCCATTGAATGGCGATTTGCCAAAGGCAAGACCGATCTCTTTGCCGAGATGGCGGCCGAGTTGGTGCACCTCAAGGTGGACTGTGTTGTGGCCCTTGGCGTAACGGCGATCGGTGCTGTCAAAAAATCGACTGCCACGATCCCGATCGTGATGGGAAATATCGATGCCGATCCGGTTGAACAAGGACTCGTGGTCAGTCTCGCCCGGCCCGGCGGCAATGTCACCGGTCTCACCAGCCTCGCTCACGATATCGCCGGCAAACGGCTGGAGCTCTTGAAGGAGACTGTTCCGAAGGCCGCTCGCGCCGCGATTCTCGCCGATCCGAGTCCGGCTGCCGCCGCCCACATAAAAGAAACGGAAGTCTCGGCGCGGAACTTGAAGATGCAGCTTCAGGTGCTGGAGGTGAGAGAACCCGCCGGTCTTGAGAACGCTTTCCAAGCGGCGCGCCGGGAGCGCGCGGAGGTTCTCACCGTCGTTACGACCGGTTGGTTCAACAGCCATCGGCCGCGAATCATCAATCTCGCGGTGAATTCGCGGTTGCCGACGATATACTCCACCCCGGACTATGTACCTGAAGGGGGTCTCATGAGTTATGCAGCGGACCTAATCGCACAGCATCGCCGCGCCGCCTTTTACGTCGACAAAATTCTCAAAGGCGCCAAGCCGGGCGACCTCCCCGTCGAGCAGCCGACGAAGTTCGAGCTGGTGATCAACTTGAAAACCGCCAAGCAGATCGGCCTGACGATCCCGCCGAACGTGCTGGCAAGGGCGGACAAGGTGATCAGGTGAATTTATTTATTGTGAGTGTTGAATAATGAATTCAAAACTCAAATCTAATTTTAAATTCATCTTAGCAGTGGCCGTCCTGCTCTCTAATACTTGTTCGTCCGCCGAAGCACAGCAGCCGGGGAAAATTCCCCGGATCGGATTTCTGGCCGGAGTCTCCTTTCCCGCTCTTTTGTCGCGCACGGAGGCGTTTCAACAGGGCCTGAGAGAGCTCGGGTATGTCGAGGGAAAAAATATCGTCGTCGAATGGCGCTCTGCGGAGGGAAATTTCGATCGGCTCCCAGTGCTCGCGGCCGAGTTGGTGAGTCTCAAGGTCGATGTCATTGTGACCGCCGGCTCAACACCGACTCGGCCGGCGAAGGAAGCGACTTCTACGATACCCATCGTCATGGCGCAAGATAGCGACCCGGTAAGAAGCGGGTTCATCACCAGCCTGGCGCGGCCCGGCGGGAATATCACCGGATTGTCGTCGATGACCCCGGAGATAAGCGGCAAACAACTGGAGCTTCTGAAGGAGATCGTTCCTAAGCTCGCGCGTGTTGCGGTCTTTGGAACTTCCGCCAGAG
>WNFL01451894.1_pt2 | contig 10508 bp, 10 predicted proteins | sample 5400361 | NCBI WGS metagenome assembly WNFL01 (sample SAMN13153351, study PRJNA577476) | soil metagenome | isolation source: 40 cm soil on Douglas fir-dominated hillslope | place: USA:California | collected 2013-09-17
TTTGCCGCGGTTAGGCACGGGGAAAATCAATCACCGGCAATTGGAGGCAACCATTTGAGCGACGCAGAAACTGCCGAGCTCGCTTCGGCGGAATTTGAAGTGCGGGTAAATGAACCAAGCCGGACGCCGGCGCCGACGCTTATTTATTTGCCCGGCCTGCATGGAAATTGGACGCTCATCGGGGATTTTCGGCGGGCTTTGAACGGGCGGGTCAGATTCGTCGAAACGTGTTATCCGCCGACATTGGAATGGAGCTTGAATGAGTTCGCCAAGGCATTCGAGCAGGCGATGTCAAGCCGTGGAATCGATTCGGGCTGGCTGCTGGCCGAATCTTTTGGGTCGCAGGTTGCCTGGCCGATCCTGCAACGAGGCCAATTCAAGGTCGAAGGGTTGATCCTGGCTGGAGGATTCGTCAAACATCCGCTGCGACGGGCTGTTCAGCTAGCCGAAGCAATCGCCGGAAAAATTTCACTTACCGTTTTGATTCACATACTTTTTGGTTATGCCCGGGTCGCGCGATTTCGCTTTCGCAATTCACCGGATACCCACAAAGGCATCGAAGAATTCATCGCGCGGCTCAACGAACGCGAACGGCAGGCGGCTAAACATCGCTTGCGTCTGGTGGCCGCCAGCGCGCCGCTGGAAATGGCCCGCGAGGCGCGCGTTCCAGTATTCGCGCTCACCGGCCTGATCGATCCAATAGTGCCGTGGATTTTCGTGCGGCCATGGCTGAGGCGGCACTGCAAAGCTCTCAAGGATTATCGGGTGATATATCGCGCGGACCACAACGTGCTCGGCACCGCACCGAAAAAATCCGCGGACATGATCATGCACTGGATAACCGAACCGCAGTCGCAAAAGTAAGATTCAGTGTCTAACAGGTAGGCCGAGTTTCCCGGTCGCTAATCAAAAAAGTTAAGGACCGAGTCTCTGCATTCCGGATCCGTCATGGTAGGTCTCAACCCCATTTAAAGGCGGCTAAATTTCCTGCAATGGTATTGAGTTTTGTTTCCCAACGCAGAACCGTATGAGCGCAAAAAGGTCGAACGCCGTCTGGAGCGAGCCAGTCCGGGAATTGTTCATCCTCCACGTCGAGGATAATCCTGATGACCGCACTTTGTTCCAGATGGCTGGCGAACAGACGCACAATCCGATTGTGTGGCGCACCGCCGATTCAGCGGAACAGGCGATCAGTTATTTAAAGAACCTCGAATCGCGCTCCCTCCATGAACGAGTGCGCTGGCCGGATCTCATGCTGCTCGATATCGTCATGCCACCGGAGAGCGGGACTAAAGTCCTGCAGTACCTGGTTAGGAATCCGGCCCTCAAGCGATTTCCGGTCATTGTTCTGACTGGATCGGAAGATGCGCTGGTCGATAGGGAAGCCCGCAGGCTTGGAGCGCAGTCAGTTTGCGTCAAGCCGCAAAGTTTCGAGCGTCTCGCAGTGTTTATGGATTCACTGTACCGCTCTTGGTCGAGAACGCGCGTGGACTCCGAGCCAGAGACCCGGGTAAAGAGAAAATTTCTCATTCTTTATTTCAGCACCACGCCTGAACAAAGCCATGCGGCCTTTCGAGCCGCGTGCGACCGAACGGGCGCCGACATCACCTGGCAAACGTTCAACTCATTGCACTCGGCCTGGTCGTATCTGCAAATGCTCATGCGGCTCAAAAACATGAAGGCGGTCGATTGGCCGGAACTGGCGTTGCTCGACTTAAGCACCAATGACGACGCAGGCTGGAAGCTTTTGCGGCTCATCCGCTCGGCCCCCGAATTCCACGGCCTTCCGGTGATTGCCTTTACGCCCGGCGGGGACCGAAAATCGTCAGCCAGGGCAAACGAGCTTGGCGCTAATTCGCTGGCGGGGAGGCCGCTGGATTTCGGCCAGGACATTCATTTGATTAAGGTGCTCAATGCAGCCTGGTCCGTTACCGCGCAACAAGCCGTGATCGATCTTCGAACCGGTTGAGCGCTGACGGGCTCGATAACCCAGGATTAGGGTTTTTGGCTCAAATACAGCAACCAAAGCCCAAATCCCACCAGGGCGCCGCAAACCAAGCCGATAATGAGGGCGGTTTGCAGGTTCCGAAACGCACGCCGCTTTTGTGCATCGTATGCGTTGGGAAAGATGCGTTTTGCCAGGGACATAACGGGTATTAGTCCCAACAATAGTGCGCGGCGTCCAAGTGAGTAAAGTGGATTTTCCGAGCGTTTTAGCCCTGCCCTCCAAGCCGCGCTTGCGCTTGCACCGCTCAACGCTCTCGGTGGATATTGCGTTCGATGGCGCAAAGAAACATATTTCCTCCCTTGCATGAAAATCCCGGCGCAGTTTCCCGATGAGCAAAGCGTTTCTGGCGAGTTTGAACGGCAGGAAGACGCGTTTCGAGATTGGATCGCCGATGATTCCTCCTACCCGCCCGAAGTCAACCGTTACCACCTCTACGTCTCGCTGGCATGTCCATGGGCCAGCCGAACAGTCATCGTCCGAAAACTTAAGCAGCTTGAAAAAGTCATCGGACTCACTGTCGTCGATCCGATTCGTGACGAGCGAGGGTGGGCATTTACGGGTACGGCAGACAGCGAACATGATCCGGTGAACGGTTTTAAGTTTCTAAGTGAAGCATATGCGGCGACCGATCCCGAATTTGATGGCCGGGTCACCGTGCCGGTGCTCTGGGACAGGGTCCTGCGGCGAATCGTCAACAATTCCGAGGACGACATTTGCCTCATGTTCAACAACAACTTCGGCAAGTGGGCCGCGGCAGAACCAGATCTCTTCCCGGCGGAGATTTCTCGTGAACAGTTTGCCCTATCAGAATTCATCTACGAGAAGGTGAACAATGGAGTGTATCGGGCCGGATTTGCCACTCTCCAACGCAGCTATGAAAGAGCGTGCCGAGCGCTTTTCGAGGCTTTGGATAAACTCGAAGAACGCCTGGCAAACAGCAGATACCTTTTTGGAAATCAAATCGTCGAAACGGATTGGCGGTTATTTTGCACGCTGATCCGGTTTGATTCCGTTTATCACGGCCATTTCAAATGCAATCTGAGGCGCATCGTGGATTACCCGAATCTTCAGGGCTACCTGGCGGACCTGTATCAGCAGTCGGGAATCGCGGAGACGGTAAATTTTGACCACATCAAGCGCCACTATTATATGACACACCGTGACATAAATCCGACGGGTATCGTGCCAATAGGTCCGGCGCTGGACTTCAGCCGACCGCACGGTCGCGAGAAGCTGAATCGCTGAGAAACCCTGCGCCCGGTCGGCGCAAGATTGTAGAAATAGGGCCGCCCAACTTCAAGCGGGTTGCATCGCGCTACCCGCCATGCTGCCGCGCAAACGCTTCATATTGGCTTCGATTCGGTCAATATATTCGTTCCGCCCGTCGGGATACGGATCATTCAGGAACTGAAACAGCCCGTCAAAATCTCGTTCGAGCTTAATAAGAACATATTTTTGCCAGAATATGGGAGTCTTGCTCATGAGATCATTGGCGCTGGCGAAACCGGAGATGAAATGCGCTTGTCCCCTTGCAAAATGCGCCGCTTCATCAAACTCAGCGAAAAGCGTGGGAAGCTTCTCGACATAATCTGGCGCGGCCATTTGCCCAAGCAGGTCGGCTGTGCCAAGGGTAAACCCCGCCAGCCGCTCAATTTCATCCGGAAACGGAATCACACTTAAGGCGGCATCCACGCCTGTGCAATGAATCATGTTTTGGACCGCACGGACGTCCTCAGCGCTGAAGCCCTTGTCGGCCATCAGCAAAGATGCAAATTCGGCGCTGCGCTCGACGTGAGTAATGGTGTACTTCGCTCCAGTGCCCTCTCGATCATCTCTTTTCTTCAGGTAGCCGGTATCGTGAAGCAGGATGGCCAGCAAACCAAGCCGGAAGAGTCGATCGGTCATTCGCGGTTCAGCCCCGGCCAGAAAGCGCCCACGCAGCAGGCGTCCCATACAAAGGGTTCCCTGCAGCGTGTGCTCGAAATCGTGATATCGCGCGTCGATGGCCTGGTAATCCTTGTATTTGCCGGTGAAGCAATCGATGGCCCATCCGAAGGACCGCCGAATGAACATTGAATCACCTTGAGGAAATTGCTCAAGGTACGCCGCTTGCACCTCAAATTCGACTGCCGCCGGATTTTTGGTGATCACCGGTGGAAACATTTGAAGAATAATTACCAAAGCGGCCCGGCGAATGCACGCAATTAATCTAATCACCCAGCGGCATCTCAGCCTTGTCCGAAATGCATTTTGCGCCAATATGTATCCAGTGGATCCGACCTTTTCCGCAAAATCCCGCACAACCCGGGAAATTATCAGGCGCGTTGCAACCTACCTGCGGCCATACAAGCTCATGGCGGCGGGGACCATGGTTTGCGCGCTCTTGTCGCTGGGATTTTCCCTCGTTTACCCCTTGCTCACGCGCTACGTAGTTGATGACGTCATCAAAAAAGGCCGCACCGATTTGCTGACGCCCATCATGCTCGGATTGATCGCCGCATTCCTCCTCCGCGATCTGTTCAATGGTTTGCGGATTTTGATTAACAATACGTTCGAGCAAAATGTTATTTATGACATGCGGCGGGATGTGTACGCGCGGCTGCAGCGGTTGCCGGTAAATTACTTCGATCAACGAGCGTCCGGCGACTTGATGACCCGGGTGGTCGAGGACGTGAATTCGTTGGAACGTGTTTTGATAGATGGTACCGAGCAGGGCTCGGTGGCGATTTTGACGATTATCGGTGTGACCGGCATCATGATCGTGACAAACCCGTGGCTCGCTCTTACAGCCTGGGCGCCCGTGCCACTGCTTACCATCGGGGCGCTCTGGTACACGACGACCGCGCATCGGCGCTACCGTGCGCAACGGGAAGCATCGAGCGCCATGAACGCGCTTTTGATGGATAATCTGCAAGGCGTGCGGCAAATCAAAGCCTTCAACCGCGAGATCCACGAGGATTCGCGATTCGCCGAACGAGCGTCGGCATTACGGGCAGGGACATTGGGGATTATGCGCGTGTGGGCGGCTTACTCGCCCGCGATGACCTTTGCGGGCGCGCTCGGGATGGCGCTGGTCTTGTGGGTCGGTGGCCGGCAGGTGGTATCCGAGCGAATTACCCTGGGCCAATTGGTTGGATTCATGGTTTTCCTGGGACTTTTTTATGAGCCACTCGCGCGCCTGCACGGTTTGAACCAAATGCTTCAAGCGGCTCGCGCGGCCGGCGAAAGAGTCTTCGACATTCTGGATGCCACCGTTGAACGGGCGAACGGAATGGAGCGACGCGCATTAAAGCTGCCGGTAAAAGGCGAGGTCATCTACGAGAATGTTGGCTTCAGTTACAATCCAGACCGTGTGGCACTTCGGAATATTTCGCTTCATGCGCGTCCGGGCGAAATGATTGCCCTGGCTGGCCCGACCGGCGCAGGCAAGTCAACGATAGTGAATTTGCTGCCGGCGTTTTATGAGGCTACGTCAGGACGAATTCTAATTGATGGCCAGGACATCAGCGGCATCACTCTGGACAGCCTGCGTTCGCAAATTAGCGTGGTCAGCCAGGAAGCATTCCTGTTCAACGGCACGATTCGCGAGAATATTCTCTATGGGCGGCTGGATGCGAACGAGGTTGAGCTGATCGAAGCGTCACGAGCGGCGAATTGCGATGAGTTTATCCAGCGCTTGCCCGACCGCTATGAATCGCGAGTCGGTGAACGCGGGGTGAAGCTGAGCGTTGGCGAGAAGCAACGCGTGAGCATCGCTCGCGCGCTGCTCAAGAATTCGCCGATCCTCATTCTGGACGAAGCGACGGCCAGCGTGGATACCGCCACCGAAAAATTAATCCAGGAAGCGCTGGAACGGTTGATGGCAAACCGCACCAGCTTCGTCATCGCGCATCGTCTAAGCACTATTCGGCGAGCCGATCAAATCCTGGTGATCCGGCACGGTCAAATCGTCGAGCGCGGCACACATGACGAACTGCTGGCTTCGGATGGTCTATACGGCCGGCTGGCACGCATCCAGGGAACGACATTTATCGAGGAGGGCTTCGAAAAGCTTGCTGCCGACAAGGGTTAGTTGCGTGAACGATCTTGGCAAAGTTTTCATGGTCCTCGGCATCGCGATCTTCGTGATCGGCGTGATTTTATGGACGGGGTTCGGCAAGAGCTGGATCGGCCGGTTACCCGGAGACATTCATTATTCGAAGGACAATTTCAGTTTTCATTTTCCAATCGTTACTTGCCTGCTCGCGAGCGCAATCCTGACGCTGTTGCTTTGGTTGTTTCGAAAGTAGGTGTCCTCTTCCTCATCCTCGTTCTCGTCCTCGATCAGCATCACAAACTGAGATGCCCCAGCGCGAGCAGCCCGTAATAGGTGTATTCGCAATCCAAGTGATCGTCTCCCCAATGTCCATGGAATCCACCTTCGTTTGTCCAAAGTGAAGCACCTGCAATGCAGACAGCGAATGCAGGGCTGTAGCCGTGGACAACAAATCCGGCATTGGCGCATTCGGCACCGCCAGGAAACCACCTTGTGGGTGGGCCTGACTCAACAGCCATTCCCCGGTTCCAGCAGGAATTTGCGCGCCCAGATTGCGTAGGATGGCTATCGCAGCCGCAGCGGCATTCGTAGCGCCCCGTACGTTTAATACTGATTGATTCGGCCGTTCATTGGTCCAACCGCCATCGGCCGCCTCAAGCGACTGGAGCGAACGGCTCAACTTTCCAGGCTCAGGAATTTGGACCTGAAGGTCCTGGTATGCGCCCAGTCCAAGAAATGCGCCATAGGCCGTGCCCGACGAGCTTCCTATCACCGGATTAAAACCGCCATCAACGGATCGGTATGACGCGATCCGTTGCAGCAACTCGTCCCGTGCCGGCAAGATACTTTGCGTCGCGCGAAGATTGGTGACTGCCGCCCAGGCGCGTGCCAGGCAGCAGAGGTGAACGAAATCAAGTTTGCCCGGTTCCGCGAATGAAAGAACATATTCTCGAGCTCGCGACGTGGAATTTTCAATTGCCTTTTTGCTGCCGGGCGATTCCATTACCGGAATATTTAAAGCAATCAAGCCCTCCAAACCAAAGACCGTATAATAAAGGTCGCTTCGGCCATTGCGATCGATGAAGCCACCGTCATCTGATTGTTGGCGTAGAAAAAAGTCCCGGACCGACGACGCTGAATCGCCCAGAACACGATGGGCGAGCCGCGCGACTTGCAGCATTTCCAGGCGAAGACTCATCCCTTCTGAACCCGAGCGCCGGGAAAGAAAACTGGTTTGCCGCGATTAGCCGGCGATTGCAGCCATCCGAGCGTCCGCATTTTTCTGCTCGAATTCCTTGCACCAGCCTTTGATTTCAGTGTCGTTGAAGATCTTCCCAATCACCCGCCGCAAAAGCCCTTTCAAATTTGGATTCTCCAGGTCGCGCAGCGAGCGAATCGCTTCTTCTTTATAGGTTTCCAAAATGGCGCGCGCGCGATCATGCGTCTGCAATTCTTCGAATTGGTGTTCGATTTGCGCACCGGACAAATCCGCCGGCATCTGGCGACGCCAAAGCGAATCGAACATTTCCCGTTGGGCGCCGGTTGACTTTTCCCGGGCAATGGCCAGCAGCAGACCCGGCCGCATGCCTGCCAAATCATTGTGCTCGCCGGAAAAACCGTGATCATTCAAATCGTCGCGCACCTGGTAGGCAATTCCCAGCGCTTCACTGTAAACACGAAGCGAATCAGCGATTTCTTCGTATTCATCACTGACCCGTCCGTTACCATTCTGAGCCGACGCGCCATCCGCATACAATGCGCCGAATTTCAATGCCACTTCGAACGCTGGCGCGGTCTTTTGCCGGAAAATCTCGAGGACCTGATTTGGCGTAAGCGGCTCAGGATTTTTCGACCAGCAAAGTTCCGCGCCTTGACCACGGCAAAGCTGCCGTTGCCCTTGTGAGGCGACCAGCAACATCTCGGCTTTGTGTTCGGCTGGAATCGCGCACAAGCTCAAAAGTCTATAACCTTCGCCGATCAACAAGTCACCGACGTTCAACGCGATGGCCATTCCGTACTCTTCGTGCAGGGTCTTTTCGCCATAGCGCGTGGCATCTCCGTCTTCAATATCGTCGTGAATCAACGAAGCTTTATGAAAGCACTCGACGGCCACCGCCAGCTTGCGAATGTCCTCAGGCAACGGTTTGCCGGAGTCCTCGCGCAACGCTTGAAAAGCCGCGACAGCCAGGAATGGCCGCCACCGCTTCCCTGCTCGGCCAAGCCATGCGCGAGCAATTTGCTCGGTCTCGCCCTCGCCGTTGCCCATAATCAGATCCAACGACGCAGGTGAGAACCAAAAATCGACTTCGTCACGCAGCGCGCCAAGATCCATCCGCCGGGTCCGATCGTCGCTGGTTAAATGTATATAGTCCCATACCCAATCGACATCGACCGTCGTATCGATGCAATCATCCTGCAACAACGGCACGGCGACGCCAGGCACGGCGGCGGCCTCCATGTAAGGGAATGCCCGCTCCAGAACGCTCAAGCAACTTACCCCAACGATCGCTTCAATCTTTCCGGTCTGAATCAGCGACATGACGATCGCCGAGCCTTCCGCGACCAGCACCGCGTAGCCAAGCTTTTCGGCTTCCGCCTGCAAATCCTGGATGGTGCACAAACCGCATTGTTTGCAGAGCAGTCCAAATTCATCGAATGGCGCGGGGCACTTGCTCTCGACTCGCAGGCACTTGGGTAAAAGCAGCAGCCGTTTTTCGTAAGGCACCGACGCAAGCGTTTCGCGCCAGATTTCGTTATTGATCAGCACCCCGAGGTAATCGCGATAGATCGGATCGCACTTGAGCAATTCGACCAGACGCTCGGCATGTTCGCGCAATTGATCCAGCGGAAGCGGCGGCACCGGGTTGAATTCCGCCACGTAATGCCGGACGTATTGGAGCATTTGGTTTCGCTCCGGCGGAGTCTGGGGAATGTTTTTCTTGGGCAGCCGGAACCGCTGCTGAACAATATGCTTGGGCACCGAAACCGATGTAATATTGAGTGGCTGCATGCCTATAAATCTTCTGGTTCAGTTTACAATTGGCTTCGCTTCGGGGGGAAATGTATCGGCTCCTTTGGGAACGTCGAGCAAGGAATTTAATTGTTGCGCCTTCGCGGCTTCATCAAGACCCGACGCACGGTAGGCGCCAAAATCGCTGAACCAATATTTCTTGGCCAAACGATACATCCAATGCCTTTCCGGCACTTCCTCGCCAGGCAGCCATTGGCTGAATCGCGGTTGCATGGCTTCCAGTTCGGCGAGCGCGGTCTTGCGAACTGTACTGTCGCGGGCGCCGTGTTTCTTGACCAGGTCGAGGACAATGTCCGGGCGTTCGAGCACAATGCAACCCCGCGTGCTCCGGGCTGCCGCGCCGCGAAAATCGCTCAGAAAGGCCGAATTCTTCATCACCTCATACACGCCGCCCGCGTCGCGAATATTCTCCTTGGCAAATTGGATGATCGGACAAGGCTCGATCTCGCCGCGCGGGCTAACATGATGACTGATGCCGGTTGCCATCGGGCAAAGCGCTTTGCCCTGGTGATCATAGTACGCATCAAGCAGGGCAATCGGCATTTTCGAACGCATTTCCACGACAAACTTTCGCACCTGGACCAATTGCGCCGGTCGCAGAGCCAGCCCGGCGTTCATTTTCGGCCCGACTGGCCGGTAAGTGTGGTACCAGGCGTAATGGACGCCCATTTTAATTAGCTCACCCAGCCATTTTTCGGTGAGCAGTTCGTCGATGTTCGTCCGGCAAAGGCTGGTGGCCACGCCAGTAAGAAGCCTGGCGCGCAAGCAATGTTCCAGGCCGCGCATGGTTTTGTTGAAAACATCTTTGCGGCCTCGCCGTTCGTCGCTGACGATTTCACGGCCTTCGATGCTGACCAGCGGCGTGGTATTGCCCAGCTTTCGCAACTGTTCAGCCACGCGCTCGGTAATGAACTGGCCGTTGGTAAAAACCTGAAAGTAACAATCCGGATGCGCCGCCAGCAAATCGAGCACTTGCGGATGCATGAACGGTTCGCCGCCAAGAATCCCGAAGAAAGCGTTCCCGTGCCGTTTGGCCTCGATAATCGTCCGGTTCAGCGTCTCCAAATCAATCGATTCGCGCTCGGCTTCGACATCGACCCAGCAACCCTGGCACCTAAGATTGCAGGAATTGATGATCGATCGAAAGATAAAGGAACGGCGGAAAATATTCACCGCGTTTCACCCGGCGCTTGAATTTTTCGACTGAAACCATTCCCTTGAAACCAAAATTCCAGGCGAACTTGGCAAGACATCGCCAATCGGTTGTTCGGACAATGCGAGTGGCGAGGCGAGGCAACATACTACTTGCTACTGTCCCGATGCGGCGAGCGCCGCCTGGGCTTTGGCGCGCGCTTCTTCGGCTCGTTGCTGAATCTCTTCCGGCGACGGCAACGCCATCAGCACCTCCGGTGGAATGTCGCCGGCCTGCGCCA
>WNFL01243168.1_pt1 | contig 10507 bp, 6 predicted proteins | sample 5400361 | NCBI WGS metagenome assembly WNFL01 (sample SAMN13153351, study PRJNA577476) | soil metagenome | isolation source: 40 cm soil on Douglas fir-dominated hillslope | place: USA:California | collected 2013-09-17
AGTTATCTTTCGGGATTTGCTCTGAACGACGATGGTCGTGAGCAAGCCGCTATGGGAATCGCGGTGGGCGATTACAATCGTGACGGTAAAGTTGATTTTTACATCACGAATTTTTCCGACGATTACAACACGCTGTACCGCAATGAAGGGGACGCAGCCTTCGCTGACGTCAGCTTTCGCGCTGGAATCGCCACGCTTACGATTCCGTTTCTGAGCTGGGGCACGGGTTTTCTTGACTTCGATAACGACGGATTGCTCGACCTATTTGTGGCCAACGGGCATGTCTATCCGGGTGTTGATCTACAGGACTGGGGCACAACGTGGGCGCAGCGGCCGCTGCTGCTGCGCAATCTGGATGGATCGAAACTCCAGGAGGTGCCCGCGGCAACGGGCAGTGGCCTGGCAGTTGTTGTACCGGCGCGAGGTGCGGCGTTCGGGGACCTGTTCAACGACGGCCATATCGATGTCGTTCTCAATAACATCGATTCATCCCCTACTTTGCTGCGGAACGTTGTCAAGAATTCGAATCACTGGATCACCCTGAAGCTGGTGGGAGGCCCGAAGAGCCCGCGCGACGCGATCGGAGCCAAGGTATTTGTTATGGCTAGAGGCGTGCGGCAACGTGGGGACGTGTTCAGCGGCGGAAGCTATGCCTCCAGTTCCGATCAACGCCTGCACTTCGGCCTCGGCACCGCGGTGAAAGTGGACAAGGTGGAGGTTGACTGGCCCAGTGGTGCCAAGGAAGAAATCACCATCCCCGGCGTCGACCGTTTCTTTACGGTGAAAGAAGGCAAAGGAATTGTTGCGCCGTGAGACCCTTGCCGAAGCGCGACGCTCAGCATGGCCGCAGCCACAACATTGATTTCAGGTTTGCAATTGTATTTCTCGGGGTCCTGATCGCGGTTCCGTGGGCGCTTATCGCCGGCCAAGAGCACGCTTCAACTCCAACGGCATCACCATCCGGTCCTCCCGGGAAGTTCGTGGATATTTCGGCCCGCTCGGGCGTTAATTTTCGGTACCAGGCGTCACACACTTCCAAGAAATATCTCCCAGAAACCATGGGAGCGGGTGTCGCGCTCTTTGACTACGACAACGATGGGCGTCTGGATATCTTTTTGGTTAACGGCGCGCCCCTCACTGATCCAACTCCGAAGGGGACGATTCCCCAGAAAACGGGGCCACAATATTGGAACCGGCTTTATCACCAGAAGACCGACGGAACGTTCGAAGACGTTACGGAAAAAGCGGGACTCCAGGGCGCAGGTTACGGGATGGGAGTTGCGGTGGGCGACTATGATAATGACGGCTTTGAGGACCTCTATGTGACCGCGCTCGGCGGCAACAAACTCTATCGCAACAATGGTAACGGCATTTTCACAGACGTCACCGATAAAGCCGGAGTCGCCGGCAGTGGCTGGTCCACCAGCGCAGCATGGGTGGACCTGGATGGCGACGGATTCCTTGATCTGGTCGTGCTGCGCTATCTCGAATGGGATTTTGACGACATCTGGTGCGGGGAACACAAAGAGGGATATCGGGCGTACTGCCATCCAGATTGGTTCAAGCCGGTTTCTCCGCTGGTGTATCACAACAATTGGGATGGAACCTTTATGGAAGCGGCCGGCAAGCTGGGGCTCGCGCGACCAGGCAAGGCGTTGGGGCTGGCGATCGGTGACTACGATCGCGATGGACACATCGATTTGTTTGTGGCCAACGACTCCATGGTGGAGTTTTTGTATCACAACAAAGGGAATGGAATGTTCGAAGAGGTGGGGCTGCCGTCGGAAGTGGCGGTGGATATCGACGGTCGGACCTATGCAGGCATGGGTGTGGATTTCGCGGACTACAACAATGATGGCTGGCCGGACATAGTAGTAACCGACCTGGCCAATCAACGGTACGCACTGTATCAGAACAACGGCGACGGATCATTCGCGTACATGAGCACAATTTTGGGAATCAGTAAGATGACGCAGGCACACTCTGGATGGGGGGTCCGGTTCCTGGACTACGACAACGATGGCTGGAAGGACCTGTTGATTGCGCAGGGGCATGATTTGGATACTGTAGAGCTGACGTCTCCGAACTTGCGATACCGAGAACCGATGTTGTTGGCCCGAAATACCGGCGAGGGTTTTCTCGACGTATCCGCGGAGTCCGGGGCCATATTTCAGAAGGCGTGGGTGGCGCGCGGATTGGCCATCGGAGATTTGGACAACGACGGACGCGTGGACGCTGTGGTGAGTACGAATGACGGACCGACATATGTGCTTCACAACGAGACGCTCACGGAGAATCACTGGATTTTGCTGAAACTTGTGGGACACCAAAGCAATCGTGATGGAATTGGCGCAGAAGTGAAGGCGACGACGATGAGCGGAACTCAGTTTGCCATCGTGACGGCGACGAGCAGTTATCTTTCGGCCAGCGACAAACGCGTTCACTTCGGACTCGGGAAGGACAACGTCGTCCAACAGATTCAGGTGCGTTGGCCAAGCGGGGTTGTGCAAACATTGAAGGACATTCGTGCGAATCAGCTTCTCCAAATTGATGAACCGAGTGGATCCCCGCGCTGATAGAAGAAGGCAGGAAAGCAAAGCCGGGCTAAGACTCCGTGTGTTCTCTGCGCTTCTGGCATTTCTCGCCTGGGTAATTCCCGATTTTGCGCAAACCACTGGCGCTTTTGCGCAAGGCTTGAGCGAATTCAGCGCGAGGAATTACAGCGCGGCCGCGGCACTTTTCGCACGGGCGGAAGAAGCCGCCCCAGGCGCGACAGATGCCTTGCTCTACGAAAGCAAGGCTCGCGTACATCTCCAGCAGTTCACGGCGGCAGAAAGTGAGTTGCGCCGATATCTCCTGCTGCATGCAGATTCCGATGATGCGCTGTACTTGCTCGCCTACGTCTTGCACCGGGAGGGCAAAGCCGCGGAGTCGCTGGAGACATATACAAAAGCGGCGCAACGTCGGGCACCGACCGGGGACGATTTAAAGATTGTTGGGCTGAACTACGTCTTGTTGGATGATTATCCGGACGCGATCAAGTGGCTGGAGAAGGCCGCGGAGGCCGAGCCGAAGAATAAGGAAGCCTGGTATTTTCTGGGACGCGCGTATTACACGAGATCGCGCATCGCGGAAGCGCGCAAAGCATTCTTGACGGTGCTGACTCTCGACCCGCGCGATGCGAAAGCGGAGAACAATCTGGGATTGATCTTTGAATCGGAAGCGCAGCCCGATGCCGCCGTGGAGGCGTACCGCAAGGCGATTGCATGGCAAGAGCAAAGCCTGCGTCCAAGCGAGCAACCCTACCTGAACCTTGGAAGTCTGCTGATGGAGCAATCGCACTTGGACGAGGCGATCCCGGTGCTGGAAAAGGGCGTCGAGCTCGCGCCAGGAGACGCGACTGGCCACCTAAAGCTGGGCACGGCCAATTTGCGGCTGGGAAAGCTGGCAGATGCGCAACGGGAATTGGAAAAGGCGGTGCAGCTCGCGCCGAACGACCCCGTGGCGCATTACCAATTGGGGAAGCTATACAAAAAAATGAAGGCTCTGGATCGAGCCAAAGTGGAGTTCGACCGTACCGCGGAACTTCAGAGCCGTGCCGCTTTGCCGAAACCACAGTAGATCCTCACGTCCTGAATAGGGTGCGGCTAGAGGATTCGACGACGTCGATACGTACAGTATTGGCGCGAGGCGGTTCATGCCCAGTCTTTGCTTTCTCCCCGAGCGCAACAAATACCACGATCGCGCACAATGCTGATGTGCGAAGCAAGATCATTCTCGCGAATTCTGCCAGTAGCTTAACTCGTATCCTTGCTAGCCGGTCATTGAGGATTCTGTGGCGAGGGTGGAGGTTGCGCGGAATTGAGGTTTCGCTGCGCTTCGTATCGCTTCAAGGTTTTTTGCGCCTTGTCGGACTCCTCGTCCTTAAGCTTTTGGAAGGTGGCCATGGCCTTTTGCGCGTCTTCCATGCGATGCAGGTGACGGTAGACGATTCCGAGCTGATACCAGGCTTGCTCGATGACTTCGGGATCGGCCCCTGGAGCGGAGGTAGCGCGTTCAAGATGCTGAGCGGCTGCGGCATCATTACCGAGGAGCATTTCCGCCCGGCCCAGATTGTAATCGGAATGAAGAAGGTCAGGCTTTTCCTTCAGGGCGGATTCGATTAGTACTTTGCCCTTCGCGCCATCGCTTTGTTCGACGGCTAGAACTCCCAATTCGTATTTGGCGAGGACGCTGTGGGGGGCAATTTCAAGTTCGCGGAGGAAGGATTCTTCGGCTTCCTGAACCTTTCCGAGGCTGCGGTACTCGGAGCCTAATTCTTCGTGCAGGCCGGGTTGTGTCGGAGCGAGCTTAATAGCGGCCAGGTATTCAGCGACGGCATCCGTGTGGCGGTCGGCTTCCGCGTTTGCTTGTGCAAGAACCTGATGGACGCGCCAGGATTTTGGACCGGCTTTGAACATCTTTGCGTAGCTATTCTTGGAAACAAGCAAGTGCGCGCGACCCCGATGGTAAAGAACGTCCATGTCGTCTGGCGCTAGTTTGGCTGCCCTGTCTAGTGCTTCCGCAGCTTGTTCAGGCTTATCCTGCGCCATACGGACGACCCCCAGCCACATCCAGGCTGGAGCGTCTTTCGAATAGGAGGTGGATTCCTTCTGAATTGCGGCAAAGGCTTTATCCAGTTGGTTAAGGCGGAAATAAGCGATGCCGAGAAAGAGGTTTGCCCCATGCAGTTGCGGTTTTAGCGCCAGCGCCTTCTGGAAGCTGGCAATAGCCTCGTCGAACCGGCCCTGCTCTTCGCGGACGAGGCCAAGATTGAAATGCGCTTCAGCGAAAGCCGGAGCAGCTTTTGCGGCAGCTTCGAACCCGTCACCAGCCGCGTTCAAGTTGCCACGCCGCATCGCCTCCGACGCTTGGCGGAAAATCTCGGAGGTCGCTGACTCCACTTGAGAGCAGAGAGGCTTGGCCAGACAGAAAAGCATCACCAAATAGGCGAAGACTAACATGGCCGTTGGCTTGCCCGGGCGCCTTGTTGAAGGAATGTTCACAATTAAAGTTTATACCTGCCACCTGGAGGCGCGAAGTTTCTTCTAAATGGGAAAAGGTCATTTCCAGGCTGTGTCCCGCCTTAGAATTGGTAGCGTAACGTTAGCTGGATTATTTTTTGTGCATTGAGGCTCGATGGGGAACCCCCAAATTGAGCACCTGGCCGGCCAAACGAGTCACAAGTAACGCAGCCATCGCCGCGGCCGAGGGTGTGCCGGTTAAAGAGGTTCACAAAATCCGCTTTAAAGGACAGCACGTGCGCTTCGTACAGCGTGAAACGTTTGATCAGTGAAAAATCCTCATTCACATAATGAGGGCTGCGGATGTTCCCGAAGACTTTAGAAAGGTTGCCGAAGGTGTAGCCTCGCTGGGCTACGAGGTTTGGAGCGTTTGGATCGAGAAACGCTGCGCAGTTGAAAAAGTTGTTCGTTGACTGCGGCAAGTATGTGCCTGAACCGTCCGGATTTGGTGTGCATCCACTGCCGCCCAGAAACGGGTCGTAGGACGAGTGATTGGGGGCGAGCAAAGGCTGTCCAGGAATGAGGCTCAACCGGGTATTTGCAGTGCCGAAGTCGGAATTGTGTGCGTCGCTGGTGAAGGGGATGAAAGGCGCACCACTCTGGTAGCGATGCACACCGCCCACTTGCCAGCCGCCCAGCACCTTGTCCACGACCCCGCCCTTGTTCAGGAACTTCTTTCCTTTGCCGATTGGCAGCTCGTAAAGATAACTGAGCACGAAGGCGTGGGGGACGTCCTGGTAGCTCAAAGCCTTTTCCGATTTCAGGTCGCGCGGATTCTGAGCGGTAAAGGTATCCGAGCTGCCGAAAGCCGTGAGTCCTGCATACGCACTGTCCGCGTCCGTAAGTGTTTTTGAATAGGTGTAAGACGCGAGAAGGTTCAGTCCATTCCGGAAGCGCCGCTCAAGCTTTGCTTGCAGCGCGTTGTACGTGGATTGGCCCAGGTTCTGCAGGCAGCAATCGGTTCTGATGCCGCTGTTATTGAAGCGGCCACTGACATACTGGGGAAAGGGGAGCAACAATTGGCCAACTAAGTCGCCTCCAGTTGGACCATACAAAGACTCAAACCAGGCTGGCACCGTGACGCCCAGGGTTGCGAGGGTAGCTTGGCCGCCAGGACTAGTCACTTTTTCGTTCAGTTTTAATCCCAAAGAGAGAAATTTGGGATCAATGGCATTGAGTTGCTGAAGATTCGAGTTCAGGCGCGTGGCATGATTGCCGACGTAGCCGAGGCTGAAGATGAGATCTTGAGCGAGCTGATTCTGAATTTCAAGGCTCCAGTTTTGAATCATGCCAGAACGGCCGTTGCTCGGTCCCACATAGCTGGGGTTGCCTTGAAAATTCCCGTTCAGCAGAGCGGGGTCCTGGGCATTGGACGGAGGCGCGAACGCCGGAAACCCTGTATCCAGCGATCCTTTGCCGTTCACAAGCACAGGGGAAAAGCTGTCTGGGGACGTAAAAGTTGGGTTGATTGTGGTCCCACTGGTAAGCGAATCACCAAAGTCGGTGTAGAAGAGCGCAGCATGGTAGATACCGTATCCGCCGCGGACCACCGTCTGGCGGAACCGTCCGAATAATTTCTCCGGCGCGTAGGCAAATCCGATGCGCGGGCCGAAGTTCTTATAGTAGGTCTTCGCACCCGTCGCGTTGGAGCCGTAGATCAGAGCCCCTGGTGTTCCACCAGCGCCTGGGTTTGGCGTGTTGAGGTCCAGGACCGACTGGGCGCCGTGCGCTTCGTGCCGAGGAGTATCCACGTCATAGCGGAAGCCGAGATTGAACGTCAAGTTCTTTCGGAACTTAAAATCATCCTGGACGTAAGAAGCGTAATAGTTCTGGTTCCACCGGGGAACGAGCGAGGAAAAATGGGCACTCTCATCCTGAGGAAGACCCAGCAGGAAACTGGCGAAAGGGTCGCCTGAGAGGGTGTCGTTTGGCGCGAAGGCCGTCTGGAAATTGTTAAAGTCGTAGGCTGGTGAAGTGTTGCCGTTGTTGATCCTCGAAAACTGGGAGTGACGCCACTCGAACCCCATGCGCAGTGCATGCCGGCCCTTAATCCACGAAACGCTGTCAGCGACTATAAGCCCGTTGGGGATTGCGTTATCAAAGTTTCCCGCGCTAAACGCGTTGTACCCGATATTAAGACCGCTCGCGTTAAAGGTGAATTTGGGAAAAAGAACCCCGCTGGCGCCGGGAATTCCGAGTGTTTTTAGCCAATCCTGTCCGGTGAAACTATCGGCAATGCTAGGGTCGTTCAGCCGATTGAAACCGACATTGAAATGATTGAGCAAGGTAGAACTGATGGTCTTGTCCCATCCAAAACGGAGGTAGTGGGAGAAGCGCGACTTGAAAAAGTTCGTGTCGAGGGGCGGAGGGAGGCCAGGGTTTCCATTCAATTGCTCTTGGTCCCTGCTGCTATAGGAGAAGAAGAATTTATTGCTGTTTCCCCAGTCCTGGTCAATCCGGAAAGTCATGGTCGTGTCTCGAATAGGGTTAGTGGAGACAAAGATAAAGTTGTTCCTCAGCGGATCAGTAGCATTTGGATTAGAGTGAACCGTCAGGAAGGAAAGAACATTTTGTGCGACCGGGCTGATGCTAGTGATCTTGTTGCCGGGGAAGGCGGTGCGGCACTGCACGCCGCCCACAGTCTTGGTCGTGGAAGGATCAAAGATTTGGCCTGTCAGGACCGGAGTGCCATCGCAAGGATTCGTCTGCCCGGTGGCTGCACCGAGGAGCTTCGAGAAATCGCCCTGGCGCTCCGCGTCCGTGGGCAGCGTCGTGACGCTGGCAGCGCTCAGGTTATTGCGATACTGCTCCCAAGAGAAGAAAAAGAAGGTCTTGTCATGACCGTTGTAAAGCTTGGGAATTCGCACAGGCCCCCCGAGGCTGCCACCGAAATCGTTTTGATGGTCGCGGGGCTTAAGATTCGACCCGTTAGAAATGTTGTTCCAGGGGACGGCGTTCAACTTGTCGTTATGAAGCAAGTCAAACGCAGCGCCATGGTAAGAATTAGTGCCGGACTTGGTGGTAAAAGATTCGACGCCGCCGGACGTACGGCCGAACTCAGCGGAAATAGTCGAGGTAGTAATCTTAAACTCGCTAATGGCTTCAACTGAGGGAGCGTTTTCATCAAAAGTTGGACCAAGCTCGGCGTGAGCAATACTCGCGCCATCGAGTATGACTTCAGTACCCAAATTCTGGCCGCCGGAAATTTTGGATTCGAAAATACCCGAAGAGGAAGAGTCGCTGAACGTTCCTGGACCAACAGTGCCGGGAGTTAGGAATACAAACGACTCCACTGACCGCAAATGACTTTGGCCTGTGCCATTGAGCGCCAGTGGCAGTTCCTCGATTTGCTTTGTGCCCACCACCGTGCCGATGTCCGAGGTTTCCGTCTGGATGCCTAGCGCATTAGCCAACACGGTCACAGTTTCCTTGACATCGCCGGCCTGCAATGAAAATTCGACAGAAGCGGTCGAATTGACCTGGACGATCACTCCAGCTTTCTTCTCGATCTTAAAACCGGGCGCGGAGGCACTGACGTCATACGTGCCGACACGCACGTCCTGAATACGGAAACCTCCAGTGGGACCCGTGGTGGCGCTGTAATTCGCACCGGTTTCCGTGCTGGTGGCGGTGACCGCGACGTTGGCTACGACGCCGCCAGAGATGTCGAGAACGGTGCCCGCGATAGTGCCGCGGTCGGACTGAGGTAGTGCTGAGCTGGCGGAGAGAAGAAGGAAAAAGACTACCGCGATAAACCGCATTGGAGAAATGACAGAGCGCACACCTGCCTCCTTCATAGCCAAATACAAACTAATGAAGCACACCAAGTGTTGGGAACTAGCCGAAGAGTGTTCCAAGCAGCAACAATGACAGCCGGACATCGGCTTGATGAACTTTCCCCAGCACCCCAATTGTTGCCGGACATTTGGCCTCAGCAAAGATACTGTTGTCAAGGAGAAATTCTTTGCATATCGTGTAGACAATCGTTTGTCTTGATGGGATTGCCTCCGAGAAGCGGCTTTGCGCCGGTTCCGCCAGTGTTTCATTCGTGAAGGCGCTCGAACTCGGAGCTTTTTTCGGCGTAGTCCAATTGTTCAGGCCATGCTTATGCGGCCCGTAAGGGGCGAATCACTCAATTCTGTTAGCAAAGGCAGCAGGTCAACCGTGGCTCCCCGGAAGAAAAATCAATGGCCTGCAGATAAACCGGTCAGCCTGAAGATTCTGGCAGACCATCTTGGTCTCTGCCCCGCTACGGTCTCTGTGGTGCTCAATAATGTCCCCGGGCGATCCATCCCGGCCGAGACCCGCGAGCGCGTGCGGGCCGCTGCCCGGAAGTTTAACTACCAGCCCAGCTTGCTCGCACGGTCGCTCCGGAAACAACGGACGTTTACAGTCGGCGTGCTCGTCCCGGAATTGAGCGACGGGTATCACACCCTGGTCATGAGCGGCATTGGCGATCACCTCATGCGCGAAGGCTACTTTTATTTCGGCGCGCAGCACCGCCACAAGGCAGACATGATCGAGGAGTACCCGCGCCTGTTGCTGGGGCGCGGCGCGGAAGGCATCATTGCGATTGATACTGCATTCCGTCATGAGTTGCCGATTCCTGTGGTGGCCGTTGCCGGACACCGGAAGATTCGCGGCGTCACCAACGTTGTTCTTGACCACAGGCGGGCGGCCGAACTCTCACTGCGTCACCTCTACCAGTTAGGTCATCGCCATATCGCCTTCATGCGGGGACAATCGTTCAGGTCGGACTCGGACGATCGGTGGCGAAGTTTGGTCGCTGTAGCCAAGGAGCTTGGGGTCGAAATTCATCCGGAGTTGACCATCCAGCTGGAACGAGACCTGACCTCGCCGGAACTCGGCTACCCCGTCGTTCAGGAATTGCTGCAACACCGCCTGGCGTTTACCGCGATTGTTTCCTTCAATGACATCGCCGCGATCGGCGCCATTCGTGCGCTGCGAGATGCGAATCTGCGGGTGCCCGAGGATGTCTCTGTAATTGGCTTCGATGACATCCAGGTCGCGGCGTATCACAATCCCCGCCTCACCACGATCCGGCAACCACTTCGCGATATGGGAGAAACCGCCGCTCGCATCCTTTTGCAGCGCATGCAAGGATTCAAAAACTACCCGGTGGAATTCGCGGTGCTTCCGGAACTAATCATTCGCGAAACGACGGCATCGCCAAACGCAAAGGCACTCCGGCGCCGCGTTCGGCCTTGAATCAGGCTTTGGTCAAGTCTTCCAGTGCCGGTGGATGGGGTTGAGTCACAATGACGATCATCGGCTGCGTGCTGCGGCTACTGCTTTTGAGCAAGCGTGAAGCTTCCCCGCAACTTAATGTCGACCGAAGAGCTGCCGATAAGTATGGCAAAGTCGCCAGGTTCCGCGCGCCATTCACGTTTCTCTACATTGAAGTAAGAAAATGCCCGACGATC
>WNFL01423690.1_pt2 | contig 10507 bp, 11 predicted proteins | sample 5400361 | NCBI WGS metagenome assembly WNFL01 (sample SAMN13153351, study PRJNA577476) | soil metagenome | isolation source: 40 cm soil on Douglas fir-dominated hillslope | place: USA:California | collected 2013-09-17
GACAATTCGCTGCAGCAGAAGCAGTTCTTCGCGGCGCTCGAGGAATGCCTGAGGCGCCTGCCTGCCAAGACCGCGCAGGCGTTCCTGCTGCGCGAGCACCTGGGGCTTGAGACCAACGAGATCTGTAAGGAACTCGCCATCACCGCGACCCACTGCTGGGTGCTGCTCTATCGCGCGCGGCTGGTGCTGCGCGAGTGCCTGCAACAAACGTGGTTCAAGGCGTCATGATCAACTGCAAGGAAGCGACCCGGCTGGTGTCGCAGAATCTCGACCGCCATCTCGGCTTCGGCGAGTGGCTGCGCCTGCGCCTGCACCTGCGGATCTGCGGCGCCTGCGCCAACTTCAAGAAGCAGGTGGCTTTCCTGCGTAGAGCGCTGCAGCGCCTTGGAAACCCGCACTAAGGAATGCGCTGCGTGCGCGGCGCCGTTCCAATGCGGCGCCGAGGAAGGCGAATGCTGGTGCGCCGGCCTGCCTGCCCTGAAGCCGGTTGCCGATCGTGGTTGTCTGTGCCGCGCCTGCCTGGAAGAAGCGCTCAAAGAACAAAGCGCGCCAGGTCCTCGTTCTTAGAGAGCTCGGCGAGCCGCGCGTCGACGTAAGCGGCGTCGATCTTCACCGTCGCCGCGCCGCGCTTGCCGGCCTCGAAGGAAATCTCCTCGAGCAGCTTCTCCAGCACCGTGTAGAGCCGGCGCGCGCCGATGTTCTCGGTGCGCTCGTTGACCTCGAAGGCGATCTCGGCGAGGCGGCGGATCGCCTCGGGCTGGAAGTCGACCGTGACGCCCTCGGTCGCGAGCAGCGCCTGGTACTGCTTGACCTGGCTCGCGTCGGTGGCGACCAGGATGCGCTCGAAGTCGTCGACCGAGAGCGAGTCGAGCTCGACGCGGATCGGGAAGCGGCCCTGCAGCTCGGGGATCAGGTCCGAGGGCTTGGCGAGGTGGAAGGCGCCCGAGGCGATGAACAGCACGTGGTCGGTCTTCACCATGCCGTAGCGCGTCGACACCGTCGTACCCTCGACGAGCGGCAGCAGGTCGCGCTGCACGCCCTGGCGCGAGACGTCGGCGCCGGCCATCTCGGCGCGGCTGGTGATCTTGTCGATCTCGTCGAGGAAGACGATGCCGTTCTGCTCGGCGTTGGCGAGCGCGGTCGCCTTCAGCTCGTCGTCGTTGACCAGCCGCGCGGCTTCCTCCTCGGTGAGCGCCTGCATCGCCTCGCGGATCTTCATGCGGCGCAGCTTCCGCCGTCCGCTGCCCATGTTGGAGAGCATGCCCTGGATCTGCGAGGTCAGCTCCTCCATGCCGGGCGGGGCGAGGATCTCCATCTGCGGCTGGCCGACCGCCACCTCGATGTCGATCTCGCGCTCGTCGAGCTCCTTCTCGCGCAGCATCTTGCGGAACTTCTGCCGCGTCGGGTTCTCGGGCGTCGACTTCTCCTGGAAGCCGACCAGCGCGTCGAGCACCCTCTCCTCGGCAGCATCCTGGGCGCGCGCGCGCACCTTGCGCGTCGCGTGCTCGCGCGTCTGCTTGATGCTGATCTCGACCAGGTCGCGCACGATGGTGTCGACGTCGCGGCCGACGTAGCCGACCTCGGTGAACTTGGTCGCCTCGACCTTGATGAACGGCGCTTCGGCGAGGCGCGCGAGGCGCCGCGCGATCTCGGTCTTGCCGACGCCGGTCGGCCCGATCATGAGGATGTTCTTCGGCGTGATCTCCTGGCGCAGCGGCTCGGCGACCTGCTGCCGGCGCCAGCGGTTCCTGAGCGCGATGGCGACCGCGCGCTTCGCCTTTGCCTGCCCGACGATGAACTTGTCGAGCTCGTGCACGATCTCCTGCGGTGTCATGACGCTGATCAGGCCGCTCAACCGAGCACCTCGATGGTCCGCTGCTGGTTGGTATAGATGCAGATGTCGCCGGCGATGGCGAGCGCCTTGTCGACGATCTCCCTGACCGGCAAGCTCGAGTTTTCGAGAAGGGCGCGGGCCGCGGCCTGGGCGTAGGGACCGCCCGAGCCGATCGCGAGGATGCCGTGCTCGGGCTCGAGCACGTCGCCCATGCCGGTGATGATGAGCGAGCGCTCCTTGTCGGCGACGGCGAGCATCGCCTCCAGGCGCCGCAACATCCGGTCGGTGCGCCAGTCCTTCGCCAGCTCGACGGCCGAGCGCATCAGGTTTCCCTGGTGCTTCTCGAGCTTGGCCTCGAAGCGCTCGAAGAGCGTGAAGGCGTCGGCGGTGCCGCCGGCGAAGCCGGCGAGGATGCGGTCCTGGAAGAGCCGGCGCACTTTCTTCGCGCCGCCCTTGAGCACCACGCTTCCCAGGGTGACCTGGCCGTCGCCGCCGAGGGCGACCGATGCGCCGCGGCGCACGGAAAGGATGGTCGTGCCGTGGAGTTGTTCCATGAGGATAAGACCGACTATCTGGCGGCGGGTGCCCGCCAATTCAAGGCTGCGATGATTCCGCAGAGGACAACAGTGCAGACGATCATGGCGCCGGAGGGAAGGTCGGTCATCACCGAAAGGAGCAAGCCTGCAGCATAGCCCAGCGTACCGACCGCGTAAGCTTTGAGAAGGCGCCGGCGCCGGGAATAGAACGTGGCGAGCGCGGGCACGACCAGCGTCGTGAAGACGAGAAAGAGGCCGACGAGCTGGACCGAAACTGTAACCGCGCAGCCGAACAGCACATAGAACCCGATCCTGCCGATGCGCTCGCGGAGCCCGAACCACACTGCGAGAATCACGCCATAGAAGAGCGCATCGAAAGGCAGCCGTCCTGGATTTACCCAGAGGATCTGACCGGACAGAAGATCCTTCAGGTTCTCGCTGCCGTGCGGGTTCTTCGCCAGCACCAGGATGGCGGCGCTCGAGGCGACGACGAACACCACGCCGATGATCGCTTCCTGCACCTGCGGCCAGCGGTGGTCGGTCCAGGTGAGCAGCATCGCGCACAGCAGCGCGGCGCCGAGCGCCGCCACCTGCACGGCGACGCCGGTCGGTGACCAGCCCGCGTAGTCGGCGACGATGACGCCGAGCGCGGCGACCTGCGCGATCGCGAGATCGATGAAGACGATGCCGCGCTCGAGCACCTGCATGCCGAGCGGCACGTGCGTGGCGGTCACCAGCAGGCCGGCGATGAACGCCGGCCAGAGGATGCCGAGCTCCGCGCTGCTCAGGCTCACTTCACGGTCTTCAAGAGCCGCTCGATGCCTTCACTAGCGCATTGAAACAGGAGCCAAGGTTCATGTACACCTTGTCGCCCTCGTGGATGCGCACGTTCTCTGGAACCGGTACAACTCGGTGGCGAAGCCAGCGGCCTTCGTTCTGATATGCGACCTCTGCATAGACAGTGCGCGCGACATCGGCCCGCAGTGTGTCGTTCCTGCAGTCATCGCGCAACATTTCAATCCCCGACGCACCCGGGCCGAGTCGGATGATCCGCCCTACGCGCCACCCCTGATCCCAATCGTATTTTCCCTCGTACACCACCGCGCAGCCTGCCAGGGAGGAAAGCGCAACGAGCAGCGCGATGGAGTGGCTCACTTTTTCACGGCGAGCAGCCGCTCGATCGTGTCGTCAAACAGGCCGAACAGGTCTTTTGCCCGGTCGGTCCCGCCAACAGTGAAGGGCAAGGGGACGATCGGAACGTTGGCACGCTCAGAGAGAAACTGCGCCGCGCCGGGATTGTTGTAGGGTGAATACACCACCGCCTTCGCCGGGCTGCGCTTCATCTGCTCCACGAGCTGCGCGAGGTGCGACGGCGTCGGCGGAATGCCAGGTTTCGGCTCCAAACTCCCTACCTCGCGCATGCCCGCCCAGTTGATGAAGTACGACATGTCCTTGTGGTACACAACGATCGGCACGCCCTTGAGCGGCGCCGCCTCGCTCTGCCAGCGCTTCATCGCCGCCTGCCAGCGATCGCGGAACGCGTCGCCGCGCGACTTGTACGTCGCGGCGTTCGCGCCGTCGAGCTCGGCCAGGCGCGCCGAGAGCACGTCGGCGATCTTGGCGATATTGCGCGGATCGAGGTGAACGTGCGGATTGCCGGCAGGATGAATGTCGCCGAGCGAGCGGTCGACCACCTTCGGAACCTCCAGCCTAACGACCGACTGCGAAGCTTCGAGATAGCCCGGCGATCCGGGCTGGATGCGGTTATTGCCTGATTGCGTGAGGAGCAGCGGCAGCCAGCCGATCTCGAGCTCGGAGCCGGAGCAGATCACCAGATCCGCGTCGCGGATGCGCGCGATCAGGCTCGGCCGTGCCTCGATGCGATGCGGGTCTGATCGCGCCGTCGTGGCAGACACCACCGAGACCTTGTCGCCGCCGAGCTCCTGCGCGAGCGACGCCCACTCGGGCTCGCAGGCAAAGACGTTGAACGCGAATGCCGGGGCCGCGGCGAGAGTGCAGAGCAACGCGATCCATCCCTTGAGAAGAAGAGTTTTCATGTTGGTCGCCTCAGAACCTGTGCGCGCCGTGCGCGCCGAGGCTCACGATGTATTGGAGGAACATCTGATTGTCGGGCTCGCCCTGGCGCGAGTAGTCGCGCGCAAGCTGCAGGCGCACGCGGCTGAACTCGCTCGGATTCCAGTCGACCATGACGGTGTGGCGCTTCGGGGTGTAGCCCGCGAGGATCGGAAAGTCAGCCGCGCTCAGCGCGCCCGAATCGACCAGACCAATGCTGGTCGCACCCGAGTTCAGCTGGTCGTAGCGATAACCGACGCGCCATAACGGCAGGAACTGGTACACGCCCTGCAGATACCAGCCCGACTGGCGCGATGAATACGCGTCGCTCATGGTGCCGAGCGATGCCCCGGCCGCGTCATACGTCAGGTCGCCCTGCTCCTTGCGTCGGAAATACTCGCCCTGCAGCTTGAAGGAGTTGTAGGTCGGGTTGTGGTCGGGCGCCCATTTCAGGATTCCATCGAGCACCCACAGCCGGCTCGTGCCGCTGAAAGTGTTGGTGACGCTCGTGCCGGTCGAGTCGGTATCGCCGAACTCCCGGTCGCGCGGCGATGTGCGCAGGTGCGAGAGACCGACCTGCCACGCGTAGCTCGTGCCGAGGTCGCCGCCGACGTGGGCGAACCAGTTGGTCGAGCCCCAGCCGTTCTTGTTCGGCCCGCCTTCCGTCGAGGGGAACGCCCGGCCGCGGCCGAACTCGGCGCCGAGGTCGACATAGATCGGCAACGGAACGACCCACTTGACCTGCACGCCGTCTTCGCCGAGCTGGTTGCCGAGGAAGACCTTGTTCGCGAGCGGCGCGTCGGTGAAGTCCCAGGCGTGCGCGTGCACCTGGTTCTGGTAGCCGACGCCGGAGAAGAACCGGCCGGCCTTGACCGTGAATCCCTTCGACAGCGCGAGCGTCTGGATGTAGCCCTCCTCGACGCCGATCGTGTCCTCGGGCGTGATCGAGGCGATCAGCGTCCCCCGGAACATGTGATCGATGTTCGAAGCGATCGCCAGCTCCGATTCGCCGAGGCTGAAGCCGCGCTTTCCGGGCGAAACATCTCCCATCGTCGGCACGAAACCGTTCAGGCGATAGGTGTTCGGATCGCGCTTGAGATTCGCGTAGACGCCGTTGAGGATGACCGAGACGGCGGGATTGAGCGCGCTCTCGCTCTGTTGCCGGTTGGACGCCTGCGCCGAAGCCTGCGCAGCGGCGCTCTCCGCGTCTTGCACGCGCTTGTCCAGCTCGTCGACCTGTTGCCGCAACTTCCTGACTTCCTCGCGCGTTGAATCCTGTGCGTGCGCGGGAAGCATCGCCGCGGCCAGCGCCGCGGCGCACCACATCTTGCGAAACATGGACTGCTCCTCTGAAAGTTCGACATGCGCCTTTACGGCGCGCTCGAAACGTTCCTAGAGGAGCGCGGGAGGCGCTCGGGACTGCGGAGCGAGAGTGGAAAAGCGCGCCGCCGGAACGTCGGCAGCGATGAAGACGATGGCCGCCGGCGCCGCCGCTTGTACCAGCGCCGTGGCGCCCTTGATCGCTCCGAGGACGCTGGCGAGCGCGGCATGGAAGTCGCATAGCGCGCTTTTCTTCGGCGCCTTGCCGTCCACGGCGGCTTCTGCACCTGCGTGGATGGCAAGCGGGCCGGCGTGCCAGATCTGGTGCGCGACGCCGCTCGCCTGAGCGAGCAGGAACGCGGCAACGAGGACGACGCGCCCGAAAATGCGCATGGCGGCGATTCTAATCACAAGGGCGCTGGCTGCGCCACCCTCACTTGGCGAGGCACTCCTCGAGACCGGCGATGAAGAGGTCCTTCGGCAGCTTCTTGCCGATGAAGACCAGGATCGACCCCTTCTTGTCGGTCTTCGCCCACGGCTTGCCGACGTCGCCGCCCATCATCATGTGCACGCCCTGGAAGACGACCCGGCGCGGGTTGCCCTTCATCCACAGCACGCCCTTGTAGCGCAGGAGATCCGGGCCGTGGATCTGGATGATGCCGGAGAGAAAGGCCTCGAGCTTCGCGCCGTCGAAAGGCTTGGCGGCGCGGAAGACGAACGACTCGACCTCGTCGTGGTGCTCGTGCGGGTGCAGCTCGGTGAGGAACTCCGGGTCGAGCTCGAGGACCGCGTTCAGGTTGAAGCCGCGGATGTCGAGTACCTCGTCGATCGGCGCGTCGCCGAAGTGCACCTTCTTGATCTTCGCGCGCGGATTCATTTTCTTGATCCGCTTGGACAGATTTTCAATTTCATTTTCAGAAACCAGATCCGTCTTCGACATCAGGATCCGATCGGCAAAGCCGACCTGCTCCTGCGCCTCGTGGAACTCGTCGAGCTGCTTCGGCGCGTGCTTCGCGTCGACGAGCGTGATGATCGAATCGAGCAGGTAGTAGTTGCCGATCTCCTCGTCGGTGAAGAAGGTCTGCGCCACCGGGCCGGGATCCGCCATGCCGGTGGTCTCGATCACCACGCGGTCGAACTTGAGCGCGCCCGAGTCGCGCTTCTCCTTCAGCGTGCCGAGGATGCGGATCAGGTCGCCGCGCACCGTGCAGCAGATGCAGCCGTTGTTCATCTCGACGATCTGCTCCTCGCCGCTCTCGATGATCTCGCTGTCGACGCCGACCTCGCCGAACTCGTTCTCGATCACGGCGATGCGCGCCGAGGAAGCCGGTGAGGATGGTGACCGGCACCATGTTCTCTTCTGACATGCGCCGGATTCTAACCCTTGAGGACCAGCAGCCCCTTCAGGTATTCGCCCTCGGGGAATTCGAGCGCCACCGGATGATCGGCGGCGGCGCCGAAGCGCTCGAGGATCTTCGCCTGCGCGCCGGCGTCGACCGCGGCGCCGGCGACGATCGACTGGAAGAGCTCGGCCGAGACGCCGCCCGAGCAGGAGAAGGTGGCGAGCAGCCCGCCGGGCGAGAGGAGCTTCAGCGCCAGGAGGTTGATGTCCTTGTAGGCGCGCGCGGCGTTCTTCGCGTGCGCCGCGGTGGGGGCGAGCTTCGGCGGGTCGAGGACGATCAGGTCATAGTGCTCGCCCTTGTCTCGCAACAGGCGCAGATGCTTGAAGACGTCGGCCTGCACGAACTCGAGCCTGGAAGCGTCGAGCGCGTTGGCGGCGAGGTTTTCCCTCGCGACTTCCAATGCCGGCAAAGAGCTTTCGATCGCCATGACGCGCTTCGCACCGCCGGCGAGCGCGGCGACGGCGAAGCCGCCGGTGTAGCAGAAGCCGTCCAGCACGTTGCGTCCCGCCGCGAGCGCGCGCACGCGCTGCCGGTTCTCGCGCTGGTCGAGGAAGAAGCCGGTCTTCTGCCCCTGCGCGACGTCGACGCGGAAGTTCAGGCCGTGCTCGATGATCGGGCAGCGCGAGGCGGCGCGGTTGCCGCGCGCGAAGCCCGCGCGCGGCTCGAGACCCTCCAGGCCGCGCACCTCGGCGTCGGAGCGCTCGAAGATCGCTTCGCAGCCGGTGATCTCGACGAGCAGATCGAGGATCGGATCGCGCCAGCGCTCGACGCCCGCAGCGAGGAACTGCACGACCAGCACGTCGGCGTAGCGGTCGACGACCAGGCCCGGCAGGCCGTCGGATTCGCCGTGCACCAGGCGCAGGGCATTGCTGTGTTTCGCGGCGGGAAGGCCTTCACGAAACGCGACCGCTTTTTCGATTCTCCTTCTGAAGAATCCCGCATCGACGGCCTCCGCGGGGTCGAAAGACCATACGCGCGCGCGGATCTGCGATTTCGGGCTGTAAGCGGCCCGCGCCAGCGCCTGACCCGAAGCGTCGCGCACCTCGACGGTGTCGCCCGGCTTGCCGCTCTCCTTCTCGATCGCGCCGGAGAAGATCCAGGGGTGGCGGCGCTTCAGGGATCTTTCTCTTCCCCTTTTTAGAATAATCACTTTTTACGCGCCCGCGGGTGCGCGGCGTCGTAGACCTTCGCCAGCGCCTGGAAGTCGAGGTGGGTGTAGACCTGCGTGGTCGAGATGCTCGCGTGGCCGAGCATCTCCTGCACCGCACGCAGGTCCTGCGAGGACTGCAGCACGTGGCTCGCGAACGAGTGGCGCAGCATGTGCGGGTGCACGCGCTCGGTGAGGCCCTGCCCGCGCGCCCGGGCTGCGAGGCGCACGCCGACGATCGCCGGCGAGATGCGCCTGCCGCGCGCGCCGACGAACAGGGCCTTCTCGCCGGGCGCGGCGATTTGGGCGCGCTTTTCCATCCACGCCTTCAGCGCCTCTCTCGCGCGCGCGCCGACCGGAACGGTGCGCGTCTTCGCGCCTTTGCCGGTGACGGTGACTTCCCCCTGGCGAAGGTCCAGGCGGCCGTCGCCGACATCGAGCGCGACCAGCTCGCCCAGGCGCAGCCCCGAGGAGTAGAGCAGCTCGAACATCGCGCGGTCGCGCAGCGCGGCGAGCTTGCCGTCGGGCTCGCCGTCGAGCAGGCGCTGCGCCGCCTCGACCGAGAGCGCCTTGGGCAGCGGCTTCGCCGCGCGCGGCGCGCGGATGCCGGCGAGCGGGTTCGCCTTCAGGCCGTGCTGGCGCACGAGCCAGCGGTAGTAGCCGCGCCACGCCGAGAGCGTGAGCGCGAGCGTGCGGGACTGCAGGCCGCGCGCATGCAGCACGGCGATGAAGTGCCGCGCCTGGGTCGCGTCCAGGGAGCGCGCCTTCTGATCTTTCAGGAGCGAGAAGAGCAGGTTCAGGGCGTGCGCATAGTTGCGCAGCGTCGCCGGCGACAGGCGCCGCTGGTGCTTCAGCACCTCGAGGTAGTCGCGCGCTAGAGGCGCGCCGTCACTCCGGCCGCGCACAGCTCACCGATACGCCGGAGATACAGCGTGCCCATTTCCGGGAAGAAGCGCTTCGCGTCCTCGCTGCCGAGCGCCAACAGGCCGAATACGGGAATCACCTCTCCCTTCTGGCCCAGCGGCACCAGCGCCACCGAGCGCACGTGCTCGGCGGCCTCGCCGAACCAGGGCACGAAGGGATTGCCGGCCGCGGGGCCGCATTGCGGCGTGCCGAGCGCCGTGGCCTGGCGCTTCTGCGCTTCGTCGACCTCGCCCGCTTCGTCGAAATCGACCGGCACCGACTTGCCCCAGACGCGCAGCGCCACGTGCGGCACGGCGAAGTCCTCGCGCAGGTGGAAGTAGAGCGCCTGCGAGAGCGCCGGGAAGTCGCGCGCCGCGGCGAGCGCCACCGAGAGCCGGTGCACTTTCTCGCTGATGGCGTCGTTCTCCGTGCCGAACTGGATCAGCTCGGAGAGCTTGCCCTCGAGCAACCGCACCTTCTCGCGCAGCGCCAGGGTCTGGCGCTCGGCGAGCGGGATCGCGCGCCCGCCGTGCGGGTGCGGGACTTGGATCTTCTCGAGGAGCTCGGGATGCTGGTCGAAGAACTGGGGATGGCCGCGCAGAAAAATGGCGATGTCCTCGGCGTTCATTTTTGCTTTATATCTCGGGCCCTTCATCCATACCGCATTGTCGCCGCCCGCCCAAGTGATGGTCAACGTGCCGCCGCGCGTCGTGACGAAGACCGGCGACTCGGCGAGCTTCTGCACGATGGCGACGACCGCCGCCGCGCACGCCCCGGTGCCGCAGGAGAGCGTCTCGCCCGCGCCGCGCTCCCAGACGCGCAGTGCGATCCGGTGCTGCCCGAGCACATGCAGATAGCCAGCGTTCACGCCTTGCGGGAAGCGCGGATGGCGCTCGAGGAGCGGGCCTTGGGTGGTCACCGGCGCGCGCTCGAGGTCCGGCACGACCTGGACCGCGTGCGGGTTGCCCATCGAGAGCAGCGCGACCTGGATCTTTTCTCCGCCGATCTCCATCTGTTCGAGGAACGGCTGGTTGAGCCGCGGCGGCCCCATGTCGACGCTCACCTCGCCGTCCGTTTCCAGCCGCGGGCCGATGATGCCGCCGCGCGTCTCGACGCGGATCTCGCGCTTGTCGGTGAGGCCTTTCGCGTGCACGTACTTCACGAAGCAGCGCGCGCCGTTGCCGCACTGCTCGACCTCGCCGCCGTCGGCGTTGAAGATCCGGTAGCGGAAATCGACGCCGGACTGCGACGGGCGCTCGACCACCAGCAGCTGGTCGAAGCCGATGCCGCG
>WNFL01243500.1_pt1 | contig 10506 bp, 9 predicted proteins | sample 5400361 | NCBI WGS metagenome assembly WNFL01 (sample SAMN13153351, study PRJNA577476) | soil metagenome | isolation source: 40 cm soil on Douglas fir-dominated hillslope | place: USA:California | collected 2013-09-17
TGGAACAAAGATCCGATGGATGCTCTGTTCGACTTGTTAATTGAAGATAAGGCGTTCACTTCCTGCGCGGTGTTTGGGATGTCGGAGCCCGATGTCGCGGTCGCTCTGCAGCAGTCCTGGGTTTCGGTCGACAACGATTCCTCCGGAACTTCGCCTGACGGAATTCTCGGAGAGGAACATCCACATCCACGCGCGTACGGCACTTTCCCGCGAGTCTTGAGAAAGTACGTGCGCGAAGAAAAGAAGTTGACCCTCGAAGACGCCATCCGCAAGTTTTCTTCGCTGCCGGCGCAACGCATGCGCTTTATCGATCGCGGCGTACTTCGGTCAGGCATGTGGGCCGATGTAGTGATTTTCGATCCGGAGACAGTTCGCGACCTGGCGACCTTCGACAATCCAAACCAGCTATCACAGGGAATGGAGTATGTGCTTGTCAACGGCGTGCCTGTGATTGAGCACGGAAAGATGACGGGCGCGTTGCCGGGAAGAGTGCTGCGGGGCGCAGGCTACGTGCAATAGAGTTACTCCCCTCCAAAAACTGTCATCCTGAGCGAAGCGAAGGACCTGCTTTCCTGGCTAACGGAAGAAAGCAGGTCCTTCGCTTCGCTCAGGATGACAGCTCTTGGGGGGACATGCGAAAGAGCGAAAATTAGCTCATCGCTGTACGACCGTAAGCCCATGCTCCTCCACGGTAGCCGTCTCGATCCTGTCAGGCAGCGCGAACACCGAATCCATCCCCACACCCGGATAACGCGGCGTCACATACTTTTCCACGAACAGCTCCAGGATAAATTGCGGCACTTCAACGTCATCGATGGCGACCGAATTCACATGCACGCGGCCTTGATGATGTGATCCCGATGCCTGCGCCACCACAACGACATCGTGTACTCCGGAGAACAGGCCCAGCAAAGGATTTGAGTTCGCGCGACCTGCTCGCACACGGTCGAGATCTACAAGGCAGTGCGCCGTAATTGTGCCCGGAGTCCCCACCAGTCGCAACGACTCGACTCCTGCTGGGAGACGAACTTTACCGGACGCCAGGAAGGCGTTCACTTCCGCTTCGCTCAGTTGTGTGGGGTGTGAGTCGGGATGCTGCCGCTGTCCATTTTCGTGAATGTAATTGAATTTCTGCACTGCCCGATCGGTTAATGCAGAGTCCGCGCCGAAAGAGAGGCAAGCCATCAGCGCCGCTGCCACTAGTGGAACCTGAAACCTGAATCCTGACACCTGATACCTGCCACCTATGGTTTCACTAGCGTCCGCGCTTCTGTGCGGCCGGCGCGCGCCACACTCGGCTTCAGCAAAGTTCCGGTAACGTTCCATGATTGATCGTCGCCACGCGTCAGCAGGAGATTTAATCCGCTGCCCGGAGAAGCCGTTCCACTCATTTGATAGATGCCGTCGCGCGATTCCAATTTGCCCGCGGTCAACTTCCAGCTTGCATTCTTGATTCTCACGTCTCCGGTAAAGAGGTGCACAGGAAACGGTTTGGCAGCGTCGGGAAGTTCCATGTGGTTTAGGGTCCCGTTGCGAAAAGTAAACTGCAACTCGCCTTCGGAGTTCGTCAGCAGATCCGAAAAAGTTTTGCCCGCAGTTGTCAGCGCAAATTTTGCGTCGGCTATTCCAGTCGCCCACACATCGTCCATCGCCGCGCTCACCAGGGACATTGAGACATTCTGTAACTGCCCTTTCCCTTGATAATGCGGTGGCATGGCCGAGACATCGATGAGCCAGTCTCCCTGGTGCGTGCCTTGAAACACCTGCCCGCGAACGCCCGTCAACGCGATCTTGCCTCGATCGAGATTCACTTGCGTGACAATTTGTGTGAGATCGACGTTCTTGACAATCATCCGATTCGCCCGCAACCGGCCATGTGCCCGAATTCCCAGCAGCGGAGATTTCTCCGGCGGCTCCCTGTCACTCAGAATTCGATACCACGGACGTTTCGCAGGACGAGGCGTAAACCATTCGACAAAGCCCGCCGAAGACAACTGATCGGCGCTCAGATCAAATTGAAATACACAGCCCTCAGCTACGCAGTGTCGAGGCGCCGTCACTGATCCGCTCCAGTGCGTGTCGCCGGTGTCAGCGGAAACTTTCTCCAGCGACACGGTCTCCGGCTCGAGTTTGACGATTGCCGAAGAAATTTCGATCGCGGGGTTCAGTCCACGCATTCCCGTGCGCACATTGCGCAGTTGAGCGCTGCCCACCGCCTGCGGCGCAGCAAATCCTTGCCAGATGCCCGATACGCTGACCTCCAGTCGCGCCGAACCGTCGGCTAAAGGATGAAATCCCGACACCCCCACCGTGTTCGACAGCCGGTACAAGCTCTTCACTTCGGTGTCGCCGCGCAACCACAGGCGATAGCCCGAAACAGAAATCCATCCGCCACCGTTCGCAGGCGTCACTCCGCCCATTCCCAGCGGGAATGGACCAATCACCAGGTGTGCCTCGGCCGGTTCATCCCCCGGCAGTTCGGAAATTGTCTTGGCGGACTTCGCATATTTCAACTGTCCGCTGCGCACCGTCAGCGGAATATTTCCGAAGTTGATTTCATCTTTTTCGGATTTCGATGACAGGCGCGCATCGGTTGCTACGCCCTCACCGCTGAACTCCGCAGTGCCGGGCTGCGAGCTCACCGCATGCACTTCAGCACTGACGCGCCCCGTCGCGCTGAGATCCGCAGGCAATCCTTTCTTCGTTTGACGCGCCAGTTGCAGCAGGGAAGCCAGAGGTACTTTCTCGGCCGTGAAAGTCAGATCGTAACCGGATGTAGTTTTGAGCGGCCCCAAACTTCCCCGCAGGCGCAGCACTCCTCCGTTAACAGGCGACTCGCACGACAAATCTTTGAGAATGCTGTCGGCCGTGCTATAGCGCCCAGCGCATTCAGTGGACAGCCGCACACCGCTGCTCATGATGTCGTAGCGCCGAAACTGGTCAACGCGTATTTGGCTGCGCAGCAGAAGCGCCTTCGGTGTACCGGAGAAATTTGCTTCGAGATTTACGCCACCCCGCCATCCTCGATCGCGGCCGCTGAACAACTTCGTGATCTGACCCAGTTGGCCGTTCTGCCATTGCAGCGCGACTACCAGCGGAGTATCTCCTAGGCTGGAAGCGCGCTGCCATGTTGCATTGAGCTGAATCAATCCCGTGTCCGTCAGGTTGAAGTCGGTGCGCACGGGCTGGGCCTTCATGCGCGCGCCCCAGGAATTCTCGCCGTCCTGCCACAGCGCAGCGTCCGCTTCGGTCAACGCCCAGGATTTCTTGGCCTGACCAATCTTGAAATTGATACGCGCATTGGTCGCTTCCAGATAAGGAAATGCCGGACGGCTTTCCGAAGCCGACTTCGCGGTTGGAGCTGCGGGAATGTGCGCGCTTCGCTCCAGCAGGCTCGCCAGATTCCAGCGGCCCTGATCGTTGCGCACCAGGTTGATGCTCGGCTCGGTCGCACTCAACGTCGCGATTTCCACCCGTCCTCGAAGAAGGGATCGCAGGCGGACCGCCGCCGAAACCTCCTGCGCGCGCACCATCGGCTCAGCGCTGAATGCAGGGTCGTCATAGATGACCAGGCCTTCAAGATCGAAACCTGGCCGCGGCAACAGACGAATACGAACCTTATCGAGCGCTACTTTCCGGCCCAGCGCCGATCCGATGGAAGCGGCAATCCGGTCACGCAATTCGCGCACGCCGGGTCTGAACAGAAACAGGATCAGCACGATCACCGCGAGCAAAACCAACCCGCGTCTGGAGCGCAGAAATTTCACTGCACGACCTTAAGCGTGCGAGACCAGCGAGTCTCGTCAAAGAAATGAATAATGATGTGCGCCAGGAATCCCAGGCGGTCTCCGGCGCTGCGCCTCTGGTACTGATCGGCCGGAGTGACAAACGACCAGTAAATGAACATCGGCCGGCCGATCACATTGGCCCGTGGGATGAACCCCCAGTACCGGCTGTCCTTGCTGACATCGCGATTGTCGCCCATCCCGAAATAGCTGTTCGGCGGCACCACAATATCCTCGCCCTGGATATAAGAGGACATCGCGGATTGCCACTCTGCACTCGTCACCCCGTACATCTCCGACGGAGGCACGGCCGGAAAATTGTCGCGATAGGGGTTGAAGTCTCCGAATTTATGCCGGACATACGATTCATCCAGTTTCTGGCCATTGCGGTACAGCGCGCCGTCGCGCACGTGAAGGCGGTCGCCAGGAATGCCCACAATCCGCTTCACGACGAACAGTCCCGGTTCTTCGGGAGAAAGAAATACCACGATGTCGTTCCGACGGATGTCGCGATAAGGCATCATCGGACCCATCCAGTGGGTCGCAGGCGCAAACTGCTCCCGGTTGACGAACACGTGGTCGCCGATCAGCAGCGTGTCCTCCATCGAACTGGACGGAATCTCAAATGCTTGCAGGATGAACGTGATGATGAACAGTCCAGTGACCAGCACGCCCGCGAGCGAGGCGAGAAACTCGACGGTAGTTTCGCGAGGCTTTTCTTCTTTTTTGGCTATCTCTTTTTTTATTTCGTTCTTTATTTCAGTCTTGGGCACGTTTGATTGTCCGTTTTGGAAGTTGATTTCTTCAGCGCACTAGCCGGAAGGTGCGCTCCCAGCGGGTAATCTGGAACACGTGGGTCACGGCGTATGCAAGGTGATAAAGTCTATCACCTGCGCTTGGCGCTCCAGTTATATCGTTATTGAGGTTAGACGCCGACCAGTAGATCAACAGCGGCCGCCCAATAATATTTTCGCGCGGCACGAACCCCCAGTACCGGCTGTCCTGGCTGTCGTCACGGTTGTCACCCATCACAAAATAGCTGTCTTCCGGAACGATCAGTTGCTTGTCCTCGACCAATTTTCGCATTTGTTGCCACCAACGCGCCGTGACGCCAAAGGCAGGCGCGTCAACGCGAGGGAAATCATCACGATAAGGTTGACGGTCGGACGTGATGTACTGCACGAAGGGTTCCTCCTGAACCGTCCCATTAATGTAAACGCGTTTGTTGATCAGGCGTACGCGATCTCCCGGCAATCCGACCACGCGCTTTACAAAGTGCTGCGAGGGATTCACCGGATAGTGGAACACCACGATGTCGCCACGGCCAATCTTGCGGTAAGGCAGGATTCGATCCAAAAGACCACTACTGCCGTAGCAGAACTTGTCGACCAGCAGGTAATCGCCAATGAGGAGCGTCTTTTCCATCGACTCCGAAGGGATCGTGAAGGCCTGCACCAAAAAGGTGACGACAAACACGGCGATCACCACCGTACCCGCCACCGACTGCACGGTAGCAGGCCAATCACTAGTCGAGAATTTTTCACTCCAGGACATAACTAGCGCCGGCGTCCCGCCTCCACTCGCAATGGAAATAAATTCGCCGTCCACAAATAGGAGATTCGCCCCTACGAATCCTTGATCGCTCGCACCCGCTGCCAACCCGGCGACGTCGATAGATGTTCGAGCACTTGCCGCGCCGCTTCCTGCTCCGCGCGCTTCTTGGTTGGGCCTTGTGCGCGGGCGACGAAGCTGTCAGCGTCGGCTTCCGGCACGCGCACCTCGACCGTAAACGTCTTTCGGTGCTCCGGACCTTCCTCTTTCACTAGTGCATACGCTGGCTGCGGCATCCCTTCCGCCTGCAGCCGTTCTTGCAATGCCGACTTGAAATCCATCACCGGGATTTCACTGGTTCCCAGATTCATGTTGGCCAGTTCCGGCTCGACAATGGTTCGCAGGATAAAGTCGCGTGCTACAGCCCACCCACCGTCCAGGTAGAGTGCGGCCAGAATCGCCTCGAGCGCGTCCACCAGCAGGGTTGCCTTGTTGCGGCCGCCGCTCTTTTCTTCTCCGCGCCCGAGCCGCAGGTACTGACCGATATGGAGCTGCTCGGCCACGTGCAGCAGATGCCTCTGTCCAACCAGATGCGCGCGCAACTTCGAAAGATGTCCCTCTTGCAATCCAGGAAAACGATGAAACAGCGACTCGGTCGTGACCAGTCCGAGGACGGCGTCGCCCAGAAACTCGAGCATTTCATTGTCGCCCCGGCGGGCTGACGGGTCGGGCACACTCAGAGCCTCGACCTCGCGAGCTTGGGAACTGTGAGTAAGCGCCTGCTCGATGAGTTCGTGGCGCTGGAAGTGGTGTCCCAGTTTCTCTTCCAGCGCCATGATGTCAGATGCCTTCATGATTCAGCCGAGAACTTCCAGCGACAGGAATCAATTCTTGGGCGCCTCAGCTTGCGGTTGGGTAGCCGGGGCTGGCGTGCCTCCCGTGAGTTGTTGCAAGCGATCCCGCTCGCGACGCGCCAGCGTTCCGATCTGCGAGCTCTCCTGCGTCATTTCAACGGCGCGGTTCGCAACTTTCAAAGCCTCGGGATACTTGTTCTGCTTGTCCAGCGAGAGCGCCAGTCGCAGTACCACCACCGAATCCGGCTGCGAGGGGAGCGCATCGAGCGATTTCTGGAGGTTCTCCTGCGCCGCCGGATAGTTGCTTTTGTTGTACTCGATTGCTCCCAAAATCGAGTATGCCTGCGAACGCAAACCTGACTTGTAGTTGTCCAGCTTGTCTTGCGTAGTACCAGCCGGAACATGGATGCCGGTGTCGATGGTTTGCAGCGCCTTTTGGGACATTTTGACAGCGTCGGCAAAGCGCTGATCGCGATCCAGATCCGTGTCTCGCGTCTTCTCCGCAATTAGTTCGGAGACAGTCAACAACGCCTCAGGATCATCGCCGTCGAGAGCCAGCACCTTGCGCCCCATGGCTTCAGTTTTATCTGGATTGTTGGCGGTCTGGTACATCCGCATGGCCTTCGTATACAAGAGATAGCGCAATTCACTGTCCGGAAACTTGGTGGCGAAATCATCGGCCGCCTTTTCCGTGGCGCTCGCATCAGTGTTCGCCGCGGCCACGTTGTAAGCGTCGTATTCGGGCTGGGTCTTGGCCTGTGGGGGACGTTTGGCCCCCGCCGGTGCCGCTTGGGCTGGCGCCGCCTGTCCACTTGCTGCCCCTTGCCCTGCTGCTGGCGGATTCTGCGGTGCCCCTTGGCCGTAGTTCTGCGCCGTGGCTCCGATGGCTAAACTCAGTATCGCTACTGATAGTGCTGTCCGTTTCATGGGTTCTCCCTGCAAGGTTTGAACAAATCTTTATTGTTATTGTTGCGGATGCGCCGCCGCCGGCGGCTCATATGGCTGTTCAATGCCTCTCTCCGCCGCACTCTTGGCTTCCGGCATACCGACGCCGGCTGCACTCAGAGCCGCGCGATAATGATCGACCGCGACATCGCGCTCTTCCTTCAAATCGAAAATGCGTCCCAGATAGATATGCGACCAGGCAATCACTTTGGGCTCATGAGCGATCTGCAGCGCGCGCTCAAAATACGTGCGCGCCCCCTCCATATCTTTGTTCCGGGTCGCGATCTCCGCCAGGATGAACAGCGCCCGCCCTGGGTCCTCCTGATCCTCCTCAAGTGCCTGCTGCGCCATTTTCTGCGCCGCCTCGATGTCGCCCGCTGAAAGCCTCCGCTCCGCATTCAGCAACAGCGCTTCGTTCCGGGGCCGGGCCAGATGCAGAAGTTCCGGCGCCGCCTCTCCCGCGAACTGGATCTGCGCCGTCCGCCTGACTTCCTTCCCGATGTCGATTCCGTTCAGCATCTCGGAATACATTGTGCGTAAGCCAGCCGGATCCTTCTCGAACTTGATCAGCGCCTCGTAAAAATAACGCGTCAGGACATACCCTTCCTGGTCCGCTTGATCCAAAGTCTTCAGTCGTTCCGCCTCCGGAGTTTTTGACGACCCCATGGTGCGCGCCTCGATCGCCCGTACCAGGCACTCCGTAACCAGCAGCGAAATGTTGTTCTTGAAAGCCTCATCCATTGGAGCGCTCTTGACCTGATCGAGCAACGGCTCTAGTCGCTTGAACGAACCGCCATTTTTGAGCGCCAGCGGATCCAGCAGATAATGCAGATACGTGTGGCGGATCTGCTGCATCTTCAGAGTACTCGACGGCGAAATCACGATATAGTAATCGGCCGCATAGTTTCGGGCATTCACTTGTCCAGGCGCGCCCATCACATCGATATACACCAAAAATTGCCGGCCCAAATATCCGGATGACGGCAGCTTGAGATAAATCTCGGTGTCGAAGGTCATCTTCGACAGCGGCTGGTGATAAGCCTCGGTCAGTTCCCCATAGCGTGCGCGATTCTTTTCCCAAATCGCATGCAGGCCCACGTTGGCGTAAAACGCCTGCATCAGCGGAACAAAAGCCGCCACGCTGGCCGCTTCCGGCGGCAATTCCGCCTGCTTTACTTTGGGAGTGAAGGTCGGAGGATCCTGCAAGTACAGTGCGAGAGATACATATTGCGCCAGGTCGCGAGAAGAATCCGGCGGCTGATGCTCACGGTAAAACTCGCACATCGGCGCCAGCGCATCCTGCGCCGCAGGAGTGTTTTGTACCTGCTTCGACACTTCCGCCCGGATTTGCGCCCGCAGCGGGTCCGAAGCATTCAACTCCTGATCGTATCCGCAGGTGTTGATGGCAGTCAGGACCGTGAACAGGGTCTCGCTGGTATCAAGCGACACGTTGGGCGGGTTCTCGCCCAGAGAGGCAGATGTCAGACACACAACTAGGTTAAAAACAAACGCGAGTCGAAAACTCCGTCCCAGGGAATCCTCCTGATCGTGGGCACAGATCGGTGAGCTATAACTTAGTGTACGAACTGCTGAATTCGGGGTCAAACGACTGGAAGCAGTAGAACAGCCTAACGGTAGAGACGCGGCTCGCCGCGTCTCCCTTGCTCGACCGAAACGCGCTGTGGAGGAAACTGCGGCCTAGCCCTTAACGCTGACCTTGGAGAAAGAAATCACCGCCCGCCCCGATGTAGGACGCCCCATCGACAGGGCCGGCCGGAACGTAGTGAAAATCAATAGCTTCTTCACTTCGGGCATCATCGTCAGGGCATCGTCGGGTTGTGACAGAATGCGGTAATCTTCCACACGCCCATTGGCATCGATGTAAGCCTCGATCACCACGGAATCGTCGCCCACACTCCCGAGCGACGTGCCGAACATCGTTTGTTCCAGTTGCGGCGCCGTGTACAGCATCAGCGGGACGTCACCACTGGATACCTGCAACTGTCCCGGCAAGGCAAAGAAGCCGAGCAGCAATCCGAAAATCAGCACCGCGCTGACCAGTCCAGCCGTAGCTGGTACCATGAACGCATTGATCGCGTTCTCGATCCTGACCAGCAATCCCTGATACCGCGGACGGCGCACCTCCGCCACCTGCTGCGAGATTGCCACCCGCAATTTAAGAGCGAGATCTACCGGAGTCTTCTTCGGGCCCAGGCCCGCGAGCAATTGTTGCGTAAGCTGGATCGCGGCAAACTCCCGCGTGCATCGAGGACACTCTTCCAGGTGGCGGCTCAACTTATGCATCTCCACGCCACTCACTCGCCCATCCAGATACGGCGAGAACAGATCTCTGACGTCGCCGCATTTCATGGTGTCACCTCAGCCTCTCTGCTACCACGCGACTTGGCGGAGATAGACTCGCGCTGAACTCCTTCTTCCGGAGCCAGCAGTCCAAGTTCCCTGCCCACTTCCCGAACGTATCCCGCTAATATTTTTCGTAATGCCTGGCGGCCCCGCGTAATGCGCGACTTCACCGTTCCCAGCGAAATCTGCAAGACCTCGGCAATCTCTTCGTATGACATCTCTTCCAGATCGCGTAGGATCAGCGCCGTCTGGAACGGTTCTGGAACCTGGTGCAACGCCTTCTCGACCGCCGTATGAACTTCGGCGTGCGCGAAGTTATCGAACGGCGATTCGGCCGGATCGACCAGCCGGTCGCCCAGGCAAAATCCGCTGTCATCAGCTTCCGCTGGTTCGATCGTCGTTTCTTGCGCCTTGTGCCGGAACCACCATCGCCTCCGGTTGGCTGCTTCGTGCAGCGCGATCCGGTAGATCCACGTCTTCAAACTCGACTCTCCGTGGAAATGTTTCATTCCGCGGAAGACTTTCAGAAAAACTTCCTGTGTAGTATCCGCCGCATCGGACGGGTCATTCACGATGCGGTATACGAGGCTATAGATCGGCTGATGAAATTCTCCAATCAGCCACACGTAAGCCTCTTTAGAACCCGCTTTCAATTCGGCAATGACAGCGGACTCCTGGGTTCGCGCCCCAATAGCGCTTGCGAGATCGGTCAAAGTCGTAGCTCCCGCCATAACTCTCCTCGCGTACGCCAATTATAGAATCGTCGCAGGCTACCCGCAGGAAATCTTCTTTCGTTGAGAAGCTCCCACCAGGAATCCCACCGTATTTACTTAGACCCCGGCAGAGGCATTGAAGTTCCGGCCACGTAAGTGCACTGTTTTCAGCATGAACGGCGCTCGGGAAGCTCGCCTAGGATGGTGTAGCGCTTACCTCGGGTGTGTTGCTGTTTATTTACGGGAAGTTCCTTGCTTTAAGAACGGGTTGCGTACGGCATTGTTGGTGGTGAT
>WNFL01278854.1_pt1 | contig 10504 bp, 14 predicted proteins | sample 5400361 | NCBI WGS metagenome assembly WNFL01 (sample SAMN13153351, study PRJNA577476) | soil metagenome | isolation source: 40 cm soil on Douglas fir-dominated hillslope | place: USA:California | collected 2013-09-17
TGAAAGGATTGTGCGCTGAAAGCGGTGTTTGTCTATGGGGTAATCACTCTACGCTGCCGGCTGGCCGAACCCGGCGCTTGCCTGGAAATCAAAAAATAAAGATTCATGGTGGCACGAAAGCGCCGCTCGGTGGAAATTGACTGTGAGAGTGTTATACTGGCGTTGAAGAGGAAATCGGATTTCATATGAGCAAAAAGCTTTTGGTAACGGCGGATTTGGGACACTTAAAAATCTTTCGAATCGATGACGATGAACGGTTCAGCACGCCACGTTCAAGCATGGTCGAGCACGATAGCACAGCCGTGACGCGGCATATTTCCGAAGAGGTCACCGACCAGAAGGGGCAGACGCGGAAGCGCTCGGTCCAAGCGGGACCGAATGATGCCTCCGATGGCGAAGAACATAACCTCGGTTTGGAACGACGCCGCCGGGCACTGAAAAATATTGCGAAACGCATTTCTGAAACAGTTCTCAAGGAACAGGTTGACGAATGGCTTTTTGCGGCCGCGAGCAAAATCAACGGCGCGATTGTTCAGGAGTTGGATCGTGATGTCCGCGCGAGGCTCACCAGCAATGTTCGAGCCAATCTCACCAAGCTCAGCGCGGAAGACGCGCTCGCGCATTTCCACGACTGGCAGAATAAACGAAAGAAGAATGACAATGGCACAAGCCAAAGAGCGGACAAATATTCCACCGGCCGAAACCTGACGATGCAGAGCAAGCGGAACACCGCGGGAATGAGCGGCCCGAGGCGAGCCGGAAGGTCCCAGGATTTGAAGGCCAGAGTTCGAATGGCCGATGTCGAGATGTTTTCCAACCAAACCGCGCGAAGCAAACGCAACGCGAAGAGTGCCGCGAGTTTGAACCGGAGCAATGCGCTACGAAAACCCTCGGCGCGCAGGACGAGCCCGTTCAAACAGATGATGCGCAAAGAAAAAATCAGCCAACGGCTGGCGGCGATGATGCGGAACGAGCGGGAAAAAGGGGATCGCCGCCGGACAGCCACCCAGAAAAAGTTAAACGCCAGGGTTCAACGTGAACTGAACGCCAGATGACTTAAACTCATTGATTCATTCATTCACCACTTGCTTTGGTGGGTGGGTGCCTACCTTGGATTTCTCGCTTTCAGGCATTATAAATCCCGTGTGGAACCCGACTGAAACTCCGGACAAATTCATCATGAAAACAGCTCAACAGCGATATTCTAAACACGTCAGCGTGCCATCCAAACAAGGTATTCGGGTGGACAAGGCAATCACCATCGAGCGACCGGTCGCTGAAGTTTATGCATTTTGGCGACAGCTAAACAATCTTCCCACGTTCATGCGACACCTGGATTCTGTCGTGGTTCAGGATGAGCTGCACTCGCATTGGGCCGCCAAAACCTTGGGTAATAAAATAGTCGAATGGGACGCCGAAGTAATCGAGCAGCGTGAGAACGAGATGATTTCGTGGCGCTCGTTGCCGGACAGTGACGTTGATAACGCCGGCTCGGTTTGGTTCACGCCCGTTCCTGGAGGCAATGCGACGCAACTCCGGGTAGAACTCAGATATGTGCCACCTGCTGGAAAAACTGGAGCATTCATTGCAAAACTTTTTGGCCGGGACGCTGCCGCTGAAATCGAAGAGGACTTGCAACGGCTCAAAGGCCTTTTGGAAAATGGCAAGCTACCGGAAGTCGATGGCGGCCCGGCGTGGAAACGCCAGGCAATTGATAAAGCTCGCAAATCCGGCCAGGCCATTGACGACTACGTGCACGATCAACCATGGATTACGATCGGCTCGGTCGCTGCAGTCTGCTTGCTGACGGGCTTTTTCCTCGGGTGCAGTGCGTCACGCGGCCGGGCGCGCTCTCGATCATGGGTGGGCAAAAGGCTCTGAGGCGAGAGACAAAAAGCTTATGCCAAGAGGAGATAAATCAAGCTACACGAGCAAACAGAAACGGCAGGCTTCGCACATCGAAGCCGGTTATCGCAAACGCGGCACCAGCAAAAAAACCGCAGAGAAGCGGGCCTGGGCCACCGTGAACAAGGAAACCGGCGGCGGTAAAAAGAAGCACAGCAAAAAAAGCTGAGCAGCTCGGCGGTTTACGCGCCGCGGCCGATGGTCTTCGGTCCCGGTTTTTCCACCGTGGAAAAATGCGCGTACTTGGCGACTGCCTGGCCCCGCGAGCGGACGTGCAGTTTCTCGTATATGCGCCGGACGTACGTATTGACGGTTGGCACGCTGATGTTTAAGCGTTCGGCGATCTCTTTGTAGAGATAACCGCGGGCCAGCAGTTCGAGGACTTCCTGTTCGCGAGGTGAGAGATCATCACCATCGCCGGTGGCCGGCGCTTGCTTAAAAGACTGCACCACTTTCCGGGCGATGTTACTGGTCATCGGCGAACCGCCGCCATGCACATCTTCAAGCGCTTTTAACAGCTCATCACGCGGAGTTTGTTTGAGCAGATAACCGGTAGCACCGGCTGCCAGCGCACTATAGATGTGGTCGGCATCTTCGTAAACGGTGAGCATCACAAATTGAGTTTCGGGCAAGCCAGGTTTCAATTTTTTGACAGCGTCCACTCCGCTCATCCCCGGCAAATTGATATCCATTAATACGACATGCGGCGCCTTTTCCGGCAGCAACTTCACGGCGCTCTCGCCATCGCCCCATTCACCGGCCAGGCGGAACCCGTTCGCGCGATTTATCCAGCCCGCAAGTATTTTGCGCGCCTTCGGGTCATCTTCAACAATCGATACAGCTATTGCCATGGATACTTTACACATTAATTGCAATCAGCAATCTGACGCGCGTGCCCTCGCCGGGCGCCGTGTCCCATTCGCAACGTCCGCCCACTTCTTCCAACCGCCGGCGCATATTGCCGAGGCCATGTCCAGCCATTACACGGGTCGCCACTTCGTTCGAGAATTCTCCCGGCGTGCCGGACTTCGCTTTGTTCACAACGGGTGGCAATCCGTTAGCGGCGCCGTTGGCCTCGATCTCCTGTTTGCCGTTTAGATGGAAACCACATCCATTGTCCGAGATGATTAGCAGGAAACCATGCGCCAGCAGTTCGAGGGAAATCCTGGCTTCCGAGGCCTGAGCGTGTTTGACGACGTTGTTCAACGCCTCCTTCACGGCCAAAAATACATTGTGCCGGATTTCGGCGGTCAATACCCAGTGCGGCAGTTGGACCGGGACATCGATTCGGCAGCGGACACCGGCATGACTGAGAAAATTCTGCGCGTATCGGCCAAGATAGGTCACCAGGCTGTCGAGCGTATCATGCTTGGGATTAACCGCCCAGACGATTTCGTCCATGGCCCGAGTCAGTTCACGGGCCGTGCCATAAATCTGATCGACGTCAGCTGCAGCTTGAGGCAAGCCGGCCAATTCACCGCGAACGCTTTGGCTGAGCATTGTAATGTGGGTGAGGCTTGCGCCGAGGTCATCATGAATGTCACGCGCAATCCGGCTGCGTTCGCGCTCGACGACTCGCTGCCGTTCCAATAATTCCATCCGGGCGCGCAAGCGCCGCCGCGCCAGTGACAGCGCCACGACACTGACCACCGCCACGCCGGCAAGCACGGCACCCATGCGAAACCACCAGGTTTGCCAGATGGCCGGCATAACGCTGAAGGCAAGCGTCGCGCCGGCTTCATTCCAGATCCCATCATTATTGCAACCAATGACGTGGAAAGTGTACGTGCCCGGCTGCAAATAGCTGTAATCTGCAAACCGGCTGGATCGAGCATCGACCCACTGCGTTTCAAGCGGTTCCAACCGGAATTTAAATCGCACTTCCGAAGGAGCGACAAAACTCAAACCTGAGTAGCGGATCTGGAAGCGTTGTTTGCCGGGCGCAATTTTGATGACTTGACCGCGCGATTTAGCGGGCTGGGTTTGCACCCCGGTTGGTTTTCCATCCACGAGCAATTCCTCGATTACAATCGGCGGCACCGCCTGATTTGTAGTCACCATAAATGGATCGATTATCGCCAGGCCTTTAGCGGTCGGAAACCACAATGACCCGTCCGGAGCCTTTTGCGCGCCGGGCTGGAAACCGCCGGAACATCCCGAGAGTGGCAAACCCTCGGTTTTCCCATAAACCAGGCACGCAACCGATGACGTCAATCCGTCGGCGCAACGATTGAGATCCACCTTGCTGGCGCGAATAATACCGCGGGCGCCGATCCACAAATTACCGACCTCATCATCAACGATGTGCGACATCGCCTCTGACGGAAGTCCCTGGGCGCTGCCGATCGTGCTGATTTTTCCATTTTTGAGCCGGACGAGGCCTACGTCAGTTGTGCCAATCCACAGTGTGCCATCGTGATCTGCGTACAGGCACTGCACAAAATCGCTGACCATGCCTTTTCCTTTTCGGAGCTGAGTCAAGTTGCCATGCCGCAGCGAACCTAATCCACCACCCAGCATACCAAACCAAACCGTGCCATCGGCGCTTTCGGCGATGGCCCGGACATCGCAAAACTCGAGTCGATCTTTCCCGGCAGACCAAGTCAGTTCGTGATTTTTGAAACAATAAACGCCGGTCGGCGTGCCGACCCAAAGTTCGCCATTGCGCCCCTGGAACAACGAAACGACGATTCCGCCGACGCGCTCGAATTCTGGCCGGGCAACAAATCGGTCGCCTTCTTTCGCCAGCAATCCACCACCCCAACTGCCCACGAGCAAATCCCCAGCGCAGTCGCATACAGACCAGATAAAAATATTGTTCAGCCCGCTCGAGTATGAATAGGTCGTCCATTGGCCTTGCTTGAGACGCGAAACGCCAGCTCCTTCGGTGCCAACCCATGTTGTGCCGTCACGTTGAATGGCGAACGACAGCACAGCTTTGCCCTGCCAATTTCCCGGCGGGCTGACCATTTGCACTTTGCGCGGACGCAAAGTGTCCAGCCCGGCGCCATTGCCGATCCAAATGTTTCCCTCATGATCTTCGCAAAGCACCCGAATCCAGTCGTGCGACAACCCATTGGTTCTTGTGAAGTGCAGCGGAGCCGCACCGGGCATCAGCCAGTAGAGTCCGTCCGTCAGGGTCCCCACCAGCAATGAACCGTCGCGCGACTCCAACAACGCAGTCGGTGCTGTCTGGGTCCCAGGCACGTCAGCGAACTGGATTTCCCAATGTCCGCGCCGATATTTCCATACACTGCCGTTGCGCACCACCCAAAGGGCGCCGTCACGCGATGGAAGGACGGCGGCATAAAAATCGGAGTCGGTGGTCGAGTTGAATGCGAACGGAACGACTTTTCCATCGAGCAGATTGGCCACCTGGCCGTTTGCCGCAACCCACAAGAGGCCATTTGGTTCACGAGCGATCATCGCCTTTTTACCTGCCGATTCGCCGCCCGGCGCCTGGGCTACGAGGCCATCGCGCGACCGCATGAGCTTGCCGCGATCATTCACCAGCCAAACGTCGTGCTTGTCGTCGGTTTGAATGGTCTCGATAGCTCCGCCTGGCCACAATGCCGGCAGTGGCACGGATTGAAATTCCTGGCCGTCAAATCGCGTCAGTTCGCCGGTTTCATGGCCGATCCACATAATGCCGGCTTCGTCTTCGTACAAGCTGGTGATGCGGCTGTTTTTCAGGCCGGGAGTGTTCCCCGAGTCAAAAACTTTGAGGGTTACCCCGTCGAAACGAACGAGACCATTGTACGTTCCGAGCCAAAGATATCCGGCTCGAGACTGAACGATGGCAGTGACGGTATTAGGCTGCCAATTGGCTTCGAGCGGCCATACGTCGTAATGAACTCTCGCCGATGGAGTTTCAACGGGCATCGTAACATTTGCCGAGCGGAGATCTAACGCGTGAAAGATGCCGAGCAGGAAAACCGCGGTGCGAAAAATCACGATTTTACTGGGCATAAAAGGATCACAGAATAAATTTGCGGCAATTGCAAGGGTGAACGAACGCCGTTTTTGGTGTCATCGCGCGACAGAAAAATGAGCCAAAACAAAAATTTCACTTTTAGAAGGCTTTAGACGCCCTTAGAAGGTGAGAGAAGGTGGGAAAAATGGAATTGGGGAGTGCTGGAGTGTTGAACGACGGGAATGAGGCGAGCGGGCCCATGAAACGGGAAGTTGCATATTGCATATATATATATATATGTATAGCGATCGTTCGCCGGCGCGCCGACGGGTGAAAGGCCGATCGGGCCTTTCGCGCTATCGTATTAACTGAGCGGAGGCGCAATTTCCAGAACTGGGGAGACGTTAGNNACTGGGGAGACGAAAAAGGAGCGTGGGGGCGTCAACCGTGGCCGAAATCCCGACGGCATCTATTGGGAAACCACCTGCTCCACGCGATTGACAAAAGCGGCATTAATGCGGAGAATTAAGGCTAATCACCTCGCCCAATTAAAGGGTTTCACATGATTAAGGCGTCAACCACGTGTCGGGGCGGCTCGGCTCCGCACTCTGACTCAGGGAACCCCGACTGCGCATTCACCTTGATCGAGCTATTAGTGGTGATTGCGATCATCGCGATTTTGGCCGCTCTGTTGCTACCCGCGCTTAGCCGGGCCAAAGCTCAAGCCAAGCGCGTTTACTGCGCCAACAACGAGCGCCAAATCGGCTTGGCACTGCGCCTTTACGTGGATGATTTTCGCAAATATCCGGCTTATGCCTGGTCCGCGTTGACCCCGAGCCCCACGATGTACTTGGATCGGTCGGCCCTTTGGGATGCGGCAATTCTTCCGTACGCACGCGGAAACGTGGCCGTGTTTTTCTGCCCGGTGATCCGGGGCACGAATGTAAACGCGGACATAAACTGGACGTATTTATGGAATTACCCGGGCGCGCCGATGCCGGGGAATTTGGGGCGGCTGTTGCCCAATCGCAGTTATGGGTACAACTCGATGGGCACCGGCACGGCGGGTGGAACCTACGGATCTGGTCACGGCCTTTCTCAGGTCTTTGATTTGGAAATGCAGCCGCAATACTTGAAGTATTTGCCAGAATCGGCGGTACTCGTGCCTTCGGACATGATCGCGGTGGTGGACTATGATTTGGACGGCTCGAATAATCCTTTCGGTATGCCCCTTCCACAGGCGATCTATGCGCGGGCACCCGCCACAACGGCAGGGCAAACGTGCTGTTTTGCGATTCGCACGTCGAGTTTGCGAGAACAAACACGCTGATGAAGCCTCGGGGAGACAGCACCATGTACCCTTCACCGAACGGCCGCCATTGGACCTACGACCATGAATCACACCCTGAGGCCGGCGTCCCAATCCCTTGAGCAGAGCGACGCCTTTAGGAGGCGGACCGCAGAGCCGCTCGATATGCCTCCGACTTCGTCGCCTCAAACGGGGGAGACTTTAGAGACTTGGGAGACGAAAAATTGATCGAGAAACACGAAAAATGGAGTAGCGGAGTGGACGGGTCAAAACGGGAGACCGCAGAGACAACGGAGTTAACTGAAAATGAAATTTTTTACAGTTAACGAAGGCAACGAAGGGCAGTCGCACAGGGCGGACTGGAAAAATATTGGAGTAAGGGAGTATTGGAGTAACGGGGGGCCTGCTCGAAATCGAGCCGCAAACGAATACAAACCCGCAATGATAGTCCAGGGGCGCTTGGACCTAATCCCGGCGAATACAGTTTTTGCTTTCCGCGGTTTCGTTTCGTTATTGTTCGTGCCACACTGCTGTCGATGACATGGCGGACTAAGGCAATCGCTGCCGCTACATTTGCCGGCCTGGTTGCTTTATGCATTTTCCTGGCGAGCGAGGACCGCGGAGAGGGCCCAATTTACCACGGCAAGCCGCTCAGCCACTGGGTGGACATCTACGGTGCGCCAGGTAATGGGCCTCGCGATCCGGAATCTGAAGACGCCATCAAGTCGGCCGGCACGAACGCATTTCCCTATCATCTCATCAAATGGATCCAAAGGAACCGCGTCCCGCTTGGAGCACGACTGTCCAAACCGGTCGCGATGCTCATTTACAACCAAAACCCTGAGGTTGTCATATCGCGCAGGGAACGGCGGATAATCGGCGCTCAACTTGCATTCCAGCCCCTGAGGGAGCTAGCGACACTTGCTGCCATGGAGGAACTCGCAAAGCTGATGAACACAGCAGCATCCAACCCAGCGGCAAGTGAGATAGCCACTCGAGCATTTACCAGCCTCGCATCTCTCCGCCCGAGAGGACTCGTGCCACTCATTCCCGTGATCGAGAATCCCAAACACCCATTGAGGAGGGACGCAGTGGAAAGTATCAATGGCTCCGTCAAAAATGATCTTAACGCCGAGATGTTTGCTCCTGGACTTATTAGATGCCTTGACGACACGGATTACTCGATCCGGACGATCGCGGCTGATGCGCTTGGCGATTTCCAGGCGGCGCCTCCCGTGGTCGTGCCAATCTTGATTACCCACCTCGAGACAACAGATTTCAAACTCAAAATTGCGATTGTGGGAGCTCTCGGCAATTTTCCGACGGAAGCGGCCATTTCGTTGCCAGCTTTGACAAACCTCCTTGGCGACCCCGAAATCGCGAATGACGCTTGCGTGGCAATTGCCCGCCTCACTGCAGATTCACAGCCGCTGCGGTAGCGCAGGCCCCCTTCGAGACTGTGCGCTATGAACGTCATCTACCATCAACTCTCGACGTTTCAAATTTTGCCATAGAACTCAGCCACGTCCGGTGACACACGACGCCCTTTAACAGGGAACAAAAAGCCCTCAGTTCGTCGGCGGCCGACGAGTGAAAGGCCGATCGCCTTTCGCGCTATCGTGTTAACTGAGCGGAGCCGCAATTTCCAGAACTGGGGAGACTCTGGAGACTGGGGAGAAGAAAAAGCGATCGAAAAACACGAAAAATGGAGTGGCGGAGTGGTGAGTCGGGTCAAAACAGGACGCAGAGGCAATGGAGGTAACTCAAAACGAAATTTTTTTACAAAAGTTAACGAAGGCAACGAAGGGCGAAAGTTCCTCGAAGTATCTGAGGTTCACTCAGCAGACCTTCTCCACTTTTTTACTTTGTGCTGTTGTGCCACACTGCGTCGCATGAGACGGCGAACTCTGTTTGTGGCAGGGGCTCTTGGCATAGCACTCGCGGTTGCATTCTCGGTTTGCTGGCGCAAGTCCGGGCCCAGGTACAAAGGCCACTCCTCAGCTACTGGGTTCACAACTATTGGCCGATTCCTGAACATCGCCTCACAGGACCACAGCCGGAGGAAGCTATACGCAACATTGGCACGAATGGGCTTCCTTTTCTCTTGCGTTGGATCCAAGCGGACGACCCGAGATATCATATTCTGCTTTCCAGGCCTTTGAGAAAACTCCCTGAGGCCCTCAAGCCAGAATGGACTCGCTCCGATTTCATTCCTATCCAACTCCGGAGTGCCCACGCATTTAGGGCGCTAGGCACGCTTGCGCTTCCAGCAGTACCGCAACTCGCGACAATCGCTGCCGACTCTTCCCGACCCCGAGCCGCTGACACGGCCATCGCGGCTCTGTTTGCGATGGGGTCCAATGGTATTCCCACTTTGCTCGCGGCAGCGCAGAATAGAGCGCACCCTTACCGCAATCGTGCGATTTATCTGCTGGGCATAAGTTTGGATCTCAACGGCTATTAAGACACCATAGTGACTTACCTTCTTTTGGCACTTAAGGATCCTTCGGTAAACCAAAGCGCCGCATCTGCATTGGGTGCGCTTGCCGTAAGACCAGAAATCGTCGTGCCCGCGCTCGCCAATTGCCTCAACGATACAAACACGGGACGGGGTTCCCGATCCGCTGTCGTAGTCTCCCTCATCTATTTCGGAGAGAAGTCGGCGGCGGCACTGCCACAACTTACGAATGCGCTGAATGACCCAGAACCTGAGGTCCGCATGCAGGCAACGAACGCCATCAAACAAATACATCTCGCCATTCGCCGTGGGCAGACCAAATAGGCAAAAATTTGAATCTCTCTTATCATTCATGCGCTGTGTCTCTTGCGCCTTTTCGTGCCTAATTTAGTATCTCGCCAAAACGCTGGCATGCCATTCACGAGCGAGCTAAACTCCTGAATGGCGACGGAGGTTGAAACCGAGACGCGGCATGAGACCGGCGAACGCGCTCGCGGCAAATCTCATTTTTGCCAAGCGCTGTGGGTTGTGCCGACATTGTTGGTTCTTTACCTGTTGAGGTGGAGAGGTCCCGCCGCGTCTGCCTGCTACCTACGGCTTCGCTGCAGCGCATGGGTTGTTAGGCGACGTCTTCTGTGATGCGCTCGTCAATGCTCCTCCGGTCTCGGACGCACGCCCAGCCACTCGGCTGCTGGCGGCGTCGGGCACTCACTCGGAAACCCCTCCTGACCGTAGCTGTAGCTGCCGCCCTGATCATCCTCGGCGATCATCGCTGCCTCGTCGGCAACGAGCGCAACTTTCGCTGTAATCCGGGCGTAGTCCTCGGGCGTGAAGAGGTGGTCGCGAACGTCGGCCAAAGATGCGGGAAAAATCCGAACGCGTGACGGCCATCGACCGTAACGGAGGCGAAACCCGTCTA
>WNFL01243944.1_pt1 | contig 10501 bp, 7 predicted proteins | sample 5400361 | NCBI WGS metagenome assembly WNFL01 (sample SAMN13153351, study PRJNA577476) | soil metagenome | isolation source: 40 cm soil on Douglas fir-dominated hillslope | place: USA:California | collected 2013-09-17
GCGAATCAGCCATGCAGAGGTCACTCGATCCACACCCGGACGGGGTCGTGTGACCCACACGCGGTTTCGATATTCGCCAGGCGAGACTTTGTCAATTTCAGGGGCGGCTGATTTTGTTCTGGATGTTTGCATGGCATTCAATGCGTGCTCGACCTGTTCACGAAGCGGACTGCCGAAGAAGTCGATGGAGACGATGTCTTGGAAACGCTGCCGGAGACGGGTGATCCGCGGCGATTGGTTTGCAGAAGCCGGACTTCGAAGCTCCTTAAGCAACTTGCGATAATCTCCGGCACGGGCATCGGAAAACTGTTGCTTCATCTGCTCGAAGGAACAATTGTCGATGGATTGCACCTCAAGAACAGAAGCGTCGCCACCCTCGGTGCGGACTGCCGTTGCCAGCCATTCGAATCGTTCACGGTTCTCCTCAGTGTTCGGGAGAAAATAGCCGGAGTTCCCGAGTGGCAAGGCTCCATGGCGCTGCAGCTTCCGCCAAACTGTCACTCTGAGGCTGGCTTCCTTTCTTGGCAAACTGAACACCAGTAATAGCCAGGGAGGTTTGGCGTCGTTCTGCTTGGTAACCATCATTGCTGCTGGTTATACTCATAACAGAAATGCGTGGGATCCTTCAATGGGCAGAGCAAGAACTATCCAAAATGCTCACCAATCCCGCGTACCGGCAATGAGGCACTGCAGGTTGCCTCGACAAATCTAAAATGAGGTTCTCCTCGAAATATTGGCAAAACGATTGACTCGGTTCGCTATGGTTTCATGAACAGGAATTAAGCTTAACTTCATTCGATCTTCATACTGCGTAGCTATGATTGAATGTCTCTTCGCGACCGCGAGCTTCGATGGGGCACATTAACGGGTGTCGTGTGAAACCACCAGATTCATTCGAGAACGTTCGAGCAAGCGGATCTGGCACGGCGCAAGTTGTCCGGATGAACCGGACGCGAAAGTCAGTCTCCATCTCGGTCTCCCTTGTTTTTCTAATCGGGATTCTGGGATGCATTGAAGTCGAGGCGCAACCTGGTGGAGACAGAATTCTCTCCGGACGGGTTACGTCCTCATCCGGCACGCCGGTTGCCAATGCGCGGCTGATCGTAAAGAACATCACAACTTCTTCCGTGAGATCGATAACGGTGAACAGTGATGGCAGCTATCTTGTAGCCAACCTTGTACCGGGCACATACGAATTCACTGCTTCAGCACAGGGCTTTCCGGATGCACACACCACGGTGGAGATAAGTGCCGACGGCAAGCCGGTGGTGAATTTCGTAATGCAGGCAGGGACCGCGGTTGAAGCAGGCAAGAGCTCTTCAAGAGCGAAAGGAGCCGTCACAACAAGCGTGAGTGAACTGCCACTGAATGGGCGTTCCGCCTCCGATGTTGCGGCATTGGAGCCGGGAGTCGCAACGGCACGCACGCAGGCCCCGGGTCAGGCGCAGCGGGGATTTGGAACGCAGATGACCATATCGGGAGGCCGTCCCCGGCAGAACGACTCACGACTCGACGGTATCAGCGTCAACGATTATGCGAACGGCCCGCCTGGCAGCGCCCTCGGCGTTAATTTGGGGGTGGATGCGGTAGAGCAATTCTCGGTCCTGACCAGCAACTACCCGGCACAGTACGGCCGCTCCTCGGGCGGCATCATCAGCGCCTCAACGCGTTCAGGGACAAGCGAGTTTCACGGCTCGGTCTATGAGTTCTTTCGAAACAGCGCCCTCGACGCGCGGAATTTCTTTGACACCAAGAAGCCACCCTTCCGCCGCAATCAATTTGGAGCTTCGATGGGAGGGCCGATCCAAAAAGATCGTACCTTCATTTTCGGTGATTACGAGGGCTTGCGCTCTTCCTTGGGTACGACGCAGGTGGATACCGTGCCGTCGGCGGACGCTCGGGCTGGCAACCTCTCCTCGGGGCAGATCACGGTGGATCCGAATGTCCTCGGTTTTGTGAATGCTTTTTATCCTCTGCCCAACGGCCCACCTCTGGGAGAAGGGGACACTGGGATTTTCAGCTTTTCTGGTCAACAGGTCACCCCAGAGAATTACTTCACCGTCAAGGTCGACCATAAACTGTCGGAACAAGATGCACTTTCCGGCACGTACATGTTCGATACGGGTACGGTCAGGCAGCCCGACGAACTCAACGACAAACGGACTGGATATGATTCGCGACGGCAGGCGCTCATCCTTAACGAGACGCATACCTTCGATCCCCGTTTTCTAAGTTCGTTCCGTTTCGGCATCAACCGAGTGGTTGCGACAACCGGTCTGACCTTTCCGAGCGGAAACTCGCAGGTTTCTGATCCATCCTTTGGTACCGTGCCGGGAAAGAACGCAGCCGAGGTCTCGGTGACGGGACTTACCCTCTTTTCAGGGGGTTTGGGAACGCCGTCAAACTATCACTTTCACTGGACCTCAATTCAGGCCTATGAGGATCTTTCGCTAAACAGAGTGAAACATTCTCTCAAGTTTGGCTTTGGAGTAGAGCGGATTCGGGACAACATCCTGGGGATATCTGATCCGGGAGGTACGTTCTCCTTTAACTCCCTGTCCGACTTCCTGACCAACGTTCCGTTCTTTCTGAGTGCTGCGATTCCCAGCGCCGTAACTGAGCGTGGTTTTCGCCAGACTATCCTGGCGGCTTACATTCAGGACGATTGGCACTGGCGACCGAACGTGACGATTACTCTTGGTCTACGCTACGAAATGGCGACGGTGCCGACGGAGGTGCAGGGCAAGCTGACTGTACTTCGCCACATCACGGACGCAACGCCTCACCTCGGTGATCCGTTATTTTCCAATCCCATGCGACGTAATTTCGAGCCACGCGTGGGGTTTTCCTGGGACCCTTTCAGCAGCGGCAAAACGGAGATTAGTGCAGGGTTTGGGATGTTCGACGTTTTGCCGCTTCCCTATCTCATCCAGACCAACGAGCTCTTTTCGGCGCCGTTTTTTCAATTGGGAAGCTCCACTGACCTGCCTGTCGGATCTTTCCCCAGCGCGGCGTTTGCCGTTGTAGCCGGGAATTCCGACACGTTTCGGCAGGCATATTTCGATCCCCATCCCCGCCGGAACTACGTCATGCAGTGGAACCTCATGGTTCAGCGCGAACTTGCGAAGGACCTGAGCGCGATGGTCGGCTATGTGGGTTCAAGAGGAGTGCATCAACCCTTTCGAGTGGAAGACGTTGACATCGTGCTGCCGACACTAACTCCCCAGGGCTATCTCTGGCCGTCACCTGCCGGTAGTGGAACCCGGCTGAATCAGAGTGCTGGACGGATTACCGCTGCATTCTGGGCCAGCGACTCCTATTACGACGCACTGGAGGTCCAGGTCAAGAAAAAGATGGGACGAGGTTCCCTGGCAGGCTCGTACACATGGGGGAAATCAATCGACACTTCTTCTGGCAGCATGGTAGGGGACGAATACTCGAATTCGATCTCCAGTCCGTTGTTCTTCAATCCGAGATTGAACCGCGGCCTCTCGGACTTCAATGTTGCGCAGAACCTGGAGGTCAACTACACCTGGGAAATTGGCACGCCGAAGTGGGCGTCGGGAATCAAAGGGGCGGTGCTTGGAGGATGGCAAATAGGAGGAGTGTTCGAAGCCAGCACCGGCGTGCCTTTCACACCTGGTATTGGGGGAGACGCGCTCGGAGTGAAAAGCACGGACTCTAATATTGATCTTCCGAATCTGGTTGCTGGTCCCGGTTGCGGTTCACTGGTGAACCCTGGTAATCCCGTCAACTACATCAAGACCCAGTGCTTCGCGGTGCCGAACCCCATCACACTCCGCGGGAACCTGGGCCGGAACACACTCATCGGACCCGGATTGGTAAACTTCGACTTCTCCCTGTTCAAGAACAACTACATCAAGCGGATCTCTGATCGATTCAATGCGCAATTTCGGGCCGAGTTTTTCAACATTTTGAATCACGCCAATTTTGCCCCGCCCTTGGACAACCGAAACATATTCAATGCGACGGGAAGCCGTGTAGACAGTGCAGGGCTTATTACTTCAACCCAAACGCCATCGAGGCAGATCCAGTTTGCACTGAAGTTGATTTGGTAATTTAGCGAGGCAGACATGACAGTTAGCCGACCAATGCTTTTTCCAATCTGCTGAAGCGATATTGCTGATCACTGCTGGTTGTATTCGCTATTCCCCTTCTCCTTAACGCACAGCAGTCTGCCATGGCGGGCTTTTAGAAGGGCGGTCGAGAACTACCTGAGGGCCTCACGGTTGGGCTTCAACCGAGGTTCTCACTGTCTGCGGCAATAAGGCCAACACGGGTGTGGTCATGAAGGTCGTCGTGAGGGCCATGATTACCATCATGGAAAACAAAGTTGGGGAGATCACGCCCAGATCAAGGCCCACGTTTAAGATCACCAGTTCGATCAGGCCGCGCGTGTTCATGAGTACCCCAACCGAGAGTGCATCCCGCAAACTCATCCCACTGCTTCGCCCTGCGGCCGCACAGCCTAACAGTTTTCCAAGAACGGCCACCAGCACAATCAGAGCGCAATACAACCAGAGCTTGCCTCCATTCAAGAGGTGGACGCTCGTGCGCAATCCAGTAAACGCAAAAAACAGTGGGAGCAGAAGAATGCTAGTGATGGCCCCCACTTGGTTACTAAGAATGCGAGAGAAACTCTCGCCTCTCGGAAGAATCACCCCCGCAAACAATGCTCCGAACAGAGCGTGGATCCCGATTCGTTCCGTGGTCTAGGCGGAAAGAAATAGAAAGAGCAGTGTGAATGCCAAGGTCTCGCGCGAGGTTTCCTGCTTGAGAGGAGAATAACGCGCGAGGAGAGGTCGAACAATCCAGGTCATGACGACAACGTAGGCTCCGAGTCCAGCCAGTGTGAACCACATGGAAGTCTCCGCGCCCGAACGTACCCATGCAATCAATCCTGCCAAAAGGCACCAGGCAGTGATGTCGTCGACCGCGGCGCAACTGATCGCAACCACTCCGACCGGGCTTTGCAGGAGATTTCGCTCCTCCAAAATCCGTGCTAGCACCGGGAAGGCCGTGATGCTCATGGCCGTCCCCATGAACAAAGCGAATACCGGGAGGGATACCTTGGCGTTCGACAGGCGAGGGTACAAAAAAAGCGCCAGCGTCGAACCCGCCACCAGCGGGACCAGCACACTGATGTTACTAATGAGTACGACGCCGCGACCCAGTCTCCGGAGCTCCTGCAAGTCCAGTCCAACGCCCACCTGGAACATGAACAACAGCAGGCCGATCTGACTAAGAAAATACAACGGCGCCAGCCCGCCCGGCGGAAACAGCGATGCGAATGCAGATGGTGCCAACCAGCCCAACAGGGAAGGGCCTAACAGAATCCCGGCAAACATTTCGCCCACAACGCGCGGTTGATGCAACTTCTCGAAGCCCCATCCGAGCGCGCGAGCGACAGAGCATACAACGACGATCTCGAGCAGCAGGTTTTGAAGGTCAGACAATTCTAGGGTCTCCTGGTAGGGGTGGCGCTCTGTTGTTTCCGCAGATCCGATTGCGCCTTTCGATTGCGGATTTCCTCCTTCATGCTGTAACCCCAATGGAGCAGTCGCAAACCGATGAAAATGAGTTGGACACCAAAAAAAGAGGCGATCCACCCTTCGCCTCGAGTCTTCCACGTGTACCAGAACAATGGGAACGACGCCGCAATCAGCATGAAGGCCCAGCGCATCATCCGCCCCGCCTTGGCTTGAGACTCCAGCCTTTGTTCGTACCGCCGGCTCACGAAAGTTGCGACCGGCGGGTTCGTTCGTCCATGGCTGTCAAAGAGATCGCAGCGAAGGTTGGGAATGTCTTCAACTCTCTGGCGGCAGTACTGCTCGGATTCCTCCAGCGAATCGAAGATGAGGCAGTAGCGGATCCTCCCCGGGTCAATGCAACGCCCTTCGCTCGTCATCTCCGCGCCGGTCTCAACATCGCTCAGAAAGACGGCGTACTGCGTGGGCCGAATCACCTCCATCCAGCTGGGTGGCGTGCGATTTGGATCGTAGAGCGCGACTTCCCGCACCGGTGCTCCGAACAGAAAGTTTGAGTTTATTGCAAGCGGCTGTGTGCGTGATGCCCTCAGCTGCGCGCGGAGGTGGCAACGAAAAGCGACACTCCTAAGCCGACGATAAGGCGAACCCGAGACACTGTCAGTCAAGCCCTTCCCAAATGCCACATGAAATTTGCATTCAGATATTACTTGACAATAAATAAAAAAGAGGGTGTAGAATGACTTACTTACGGCTTCGGTTCGAAGCTGGGTCCACTTCTTCCCTTGTCGTTCTTCAGTCACTAGCCGTTTTCACCTCGTCTCGCGCGGAGTAGATGTCAAGGCGCGACCAACCAAATCGTTATAGCCGCAGTCAAGGAGTCTCTATGACCAGCCCCTCTTCTCAGCGAACAGATTTTACTTTGGACGTCACCGGCCGCTACGTCTGCAACGGCCTGGACGAAGCGAATCGTAGCACTGACCGAAGCGTTGATCCTGACGCGAAGCCGTTCGACTACATCGTAATCGGCGGAGGCAGCTTTGGGTCCGTTTTTGCCAGCCATATCTTGAGTCTCGACCACACCCGATCCCACCGCGTTCTAGTTCTTGAAGCCGGGCCCTTCCTTTTTCCAGAGCATGTTCAGAATCTTCCACCGCCGCTGGATACGAACGAGGTTTGGGGAGTGCCTTGGAATTCAGACAGCCCTAAATCCTGGAACCGTGAGTTCCCCGGACTTGCATTTTGCCTGGGAGGAAGGTCGCTTTTCTGGGGCGGGGGGTCCCCCTACTTCATCGATTCCGAAATCACCAGCCCTCCGTGGCCAGCAACCGTGCGCCGCGATCTGATGACGGCGGTTCTGCCGACCGGTGCTCCTACACAATCGTATCTTGATCATGCCGCTGATCAGATCGGCACATCAGAGACCAACGATTTTGTAAATGGCCCACTGCACGAGGAACTGGAAACGATCCTCTTCAACGGATTGATTGCTAGACCGGCCGCTGCCGATCCGAAACTGAAGGGCAAGCTCGGGACGCTGGCCATTGCGAAGGACTTGGAAGCACCAATTGCCGTGCGGTCAAAGGGGGAAAGGGCGGGTTTCTTCCCCTTCAACAAATTCAACGGCGTGCAGCTTCTCATCCGTGCCGCGCGGCTGGCGCAGAGCGAAGCTGAGCAGAGCGTGGTGGGCGGCCCGGACCAGAGGAATGTGAAAAAACGGCTCATGGTCGTGCCCCACACGCATGTGATCCGGCTGGAGCGTAGTGGTGGTCGCATAACCCGCATCATTACCAATCAAGGCAACGTAGATGTGCCCTATCAAGGAAAGGTGTTTCTTGCACTAGGCACGATCGAGAACACTCGACTCGCACTCGAAGCCTTGCCCAACCAACGTGGGTTGATCGGCAAGAACCTGATGGCACATCTGCGGTCGAACCTCACCATCCGCATTCCGAAAAGCTCGCTCAGCCCCGCAGTCCGGGCGATCAAAGAACTAGCAGTGTCAGCTTTGTTCGTAAAAGGTATTCACCAGCACACCGACGGGACTCCGGGGCACTTCCATCTTCAGATCACCGCTTCCGGAGTGGGCGCGCTGGGAATGAACTCCGAGGCGGAACTGTTCAAGAAGATCCCCAATATTGACGAACTTGACCGCTTCAACGACCTCACTGACGACTTTGTTGTGATAACCATTCGCGGAATTGGTGAGATCCTCGGTGACAAGACTTCACCGGATCCACTCAACCGAATCATCCTTGACAATGTTGGCCCGCGCAACGGGTTCGATTACCAGCAACCCAGGGCCCTAGTTCGCTTGGAAGGTGGGGCTGCAAACTCCAAGAACATGCTCCTGTGGGATGTAATGGACCAAGCTGCCGACGAAGTTGCCAGCATCTTTGCCAACGGTGGCCCGGTTCAATACTTGTCCACGCAGGGTCCGTCCAGCACATCGTTCTGGCAGACCGCGCCGCCATCGCTTGACGTGCGCCGCGACAAACTCAGTAGCACACACCATGAGAGCGGCACCTGCTGGATGGGTGATGACCCGAATACTTCTGTGACCGATGATCTCGGAAGGTTTCATGAATCGGACAATCTGTATGCACTCGGGCCGTGTCTGTTACCAACGATGGGCTCGCCCAATCCGATGCTCTCTGGGGTTGCACTCTCTCGTCGGAGCGGCGACCGACTGGTGGCAACGGCATCACCTAACCCGCTTGAGGATAGCTACCAGTACTTGTTCGATGGTACGGACACACTCTTCAACAAATGGCAACTGGCAGGCGGTGGATCTTTCGCTTTAGTGGATGGACTGATCATCGCTCAGCCTGATCCAACCGGCGAATTGGGCCTGCTATATTTCCCTAAACAGTTCAATGACTTCAACGTGCGGCTGGAATTCCGGTTAAACGATCCGGCGAACGATAACTCTGGTGTTTTCGTTCGTTTCCGTGATCCGCGTATGCCGGTGCCGGGTCGAGACGGAGTATCGCGGCCTTACAACAACCAACACTGGGTCGCGGTCGACACCGGCTTCGAAATCCAGATCGATGAAGCGGCGAAGCCATCTGGCTTGGACAAGAACCACACCGCCGCGGTTTACGACATACCGACTGATCCAGGCGGCATTGTTTTTCAAACTTACAGGCGTGCTGCTCCGCTTCTCGCAGGCGCATGGAATGAGTTGGAGATCGAAGTCGTTGGTCAGACCTACGTGGTACGTCTGAACGGCACCGAAACCACCAGGTTCAACAACGTCGACACATTTCGAGGCAAACCGGCCAGCGTCGATCCCCAGTCAGGATTCATTGGATTTCAGGCGCATACAGGCCGCGTTGCATTCCGCAATGTGCGTGTTTCTACCACGGTTCCACGGCCATTTCTTGAGGCGGACACACTTGTCGCCGCTCGATCCACCCGCGGACTCCAACTTGAAAAAGTGAGGGCATAGCCACAAGACCGGGCGGCACCAAGTGTTGTCAGTGCGCTCGCGTCTTAATTCATCATGCGTAGAGGAGGTTTTATGGCAAGAGCTGCAGCAAAAGAAGCCCCGGTTGCGGTCGCCGCGCCTGCATCAGTTGGCGCAGCGTTGGAATTTTCTCCTGGGCGCGAAACTCGGAATGGAGACATTACTCAGAACGGAACGCTTACTTTGATCTATGACCCATCGCGCCTTCCTTATATTCGGAACTCTCACAATGGAATGCCAGCATGGGACATCATAGGCAACTTGCGTTTCTACCCCGGTCTTGAAACGTACAGCGGGAGCGTCGTGCAAAAGACGGAAACAGTGAACGGCAACGTAAGGCCGCTTTATCCCCCGGTACCACTTCCTTTATCTGTTCCGGTACCACCTGACGCCATGGCAGTTGAAACGTGGTTTCTGAATACCGGACTGTTTGGAGAGAAGTCCTGGGACTCCGCCTATGGGCAGAACTACCGCTTCGACGTCGCCCAAGGTGGTCCCGCGCAACCTGTGAGCTTTCGAACGGGTGCAATCAGGGATGTATCCATGGTCAATGCTTTGACCGTAGCTGTGAATAAGGTGCGCCGCTCGATAGGCGGTTCTCCGCAAGCCAGCCAGTTGGAGACGCACCTGAGTTTGACCGCTTGGGTGAGAAATATCCAATACCAGAAGAATGCCTGGATCGATTTCCATGTTGTTGATGGCAGCGACGATCTGGTTCACGCCGAGACACTATCACTGGGCTACCGCGAGCCGGGAGGCGGAGGTGGGGATATTTTTGCGTGTGAACGACGCGTCTTCAAAGGATCTGGTGGTCTACCTGGTGCAGTGTGGCCGCGTCCCGACGCACGCATGGTGCAGTTCCGCCTTTATTACGAGGTCGGTGGGCAGGCGTTTACCGATGGCCACCTTCACGAGAGCACATTGCCAGCGGACGCGGAAGGCTCGATCAGCTTAGCTACCGCGGCCTAGGCACTTATGGGAGCTGTCCAGCACTCCTGGACAGCTCTTTGTTCCGTCAGCTCTGGTGATACCAGATTGACATTCGAAAGCGAAGACCAGTTCGCTCTAGTTTTTGCTCATTAAAGGATGAAGCAGGATGCGCGTAGCCGCACAGGTAGCCGATGATGTCCGCAGCGAAAAGCCGAGCTTCTGGGTCATCAGTAGGCAAGAATTCGACTGCGCAGAGCCAGTCTGTCTCATCTTGCCAGTATGGCTCCAAAACATCCCTGCGATTCGTTCTCAAGATCGACAATCTCCCCAGTTTTCCGGCTTCCCGTGCCAAAACTCGCGGTACAAGGACGGTACAACTTGGCGTGTCCTCTAGCGTTCTCACCGGTTCCTTACAGGGCATTGCAGAGCGACCGCTGCCTTGTAATTACAACCTGATCCAGTTTGTTTGCGCCCTTTCACGGCGATCGCCTCCCAGCTGGTGAAGAGGGATCAGTTGCCGTCAGGACTATCGGCGTGCCGCTGTGTCCTTTTTGTGTCCTTCGCAATTAGATGCCGTTCGATTTCGCCAACTTTT
>WNFL01025412.1_pt1 | contig 10500 bp, 6 predicted proteins | sample 5400361 | NCBI WGS metagenome assembly WNFL01 (sample SAMN13153351, study PRJNA577476) | soil metagenome | isolation source: 40 cm soil on Douglas fir-dominated hillslope | place: USA:California | collected 2013-09-17
CGATGTTGATCGCCCGCAGCCTGGGCACCCGGCTGTTCCTGGTCGCGGCGGCCTCGATCGCGGTGGCCCTGATCGCGGCCGCGCTGCTCTCGCGCCATGCCGCGCGGCTGGAATTCCGGTCGTTCGAGCTGTCGGAGCACATCGCGCACGCGCACGGCGTGGCCGACACTCTCGCCTCCCGCCTGGCACGCGAGCCGCGGGGACGGCTCGACGCGGTGCTCGAGGAGATGGGCCGCGTCGAGGGCCGCGGGCTGCTGCTGCTGGGTCCGGACGGCGCGCGGCTGGGCGCCTCCTCGAGCGAGCTGCGCAATGCCCGCGTCGGGCGCGACGCGGCGGGCCACCTGGTGCTGGACCAGGACCTCCGCCGCAACGGGGTGATCGAGCGCCGCCGCGTGTTGCTGGCCAATGCGCCCGAAACGCAGGTGCGTCGCGCCGACGGTTCCCTGGTGGGCACGCTGGTGCTGATGCCGCCGCCGGAGGAGGCCCGGCACACGATCACCGTGCCGTTCGGCGCGGCATTCGACCTGCGCCTGCTGCTGGCGGCACTGGCGGCGGGCGTCGCCGCGCTGGCGCTGTCGTGGGGGCTGTCGCGCCGCATCCTGGGACCGGTCGGGGCGTTGACCGGGGCGGCGCGCCGGCTCGGCCAGGGCGACCTCTCGGCACGCGTGCCGGTCGAGAGCGCCGACGAGCTGGGCGAGCTGTCGCGCGCCTTCAACACCATGGCCGAGGACCTGGCCCGGCAGGAGGCGGTGCGGCGCACGCTGATGAACGACGTGGCCCACGAGCTGCGCACGCCGCTCACCCATCTGCGGGCGCAGCTCGAGGCGGTGGAGGACGGGCTGCTCGCGCCCTCCGCGGAGACGCTGCGCTCGCTGCGCGAGGAGGTGCTGCTGCTCGCGCGCCTGGTCGAGGACCTCCAGACGCTGGCGATCGCCGAGGCCGGGCGCCTGGCGCTCGACCGGTCCCCGGTGCAGCTCCGCGATCTGGTGGACGGGGCGCTCGAGGGCATGCGGGCGGTGGCCGCGGAGCACGGCATCACGCTCGCCCAGGACGCGGGCGAGCTGCCGGCGGTGGACGCCGACCCGATCCGGATCGGCCAGGTGCTGCGCAACCTGCTGGTGAACGCGGCGACCCACACGCCCGCCGGCGGACGGGTCGACGTCCAGGCCGTGGCCGAGCCGGGGATCGTCCGGGTCACGGTCAGCGACACCGGTCCCGGCGTCGCCGCGGATCACCTGCCCCACCTCTTCGATCGCTTCTACCGCGCCGACCCCTCGCGCACCCGGGCGACCGGCGGCGCCGGATTGGGCCTCGCGATCGTGAAGAGCATCGTCGAGGCGCACGGCGGCGAGGTGGGCGTCGCCAGCGATCCGGGGCACGGCGCGCGGTTCTGGTTCACGCTTCCGGTGGCGCGCGAGCGTCCGCCGCGGTGAGCGCCGCTCCGGCGCGGCGAAGGCCTCGACCGACGCCCGGCAGTCCTTCATCGGTTCTTCACGGGGCGGTCCTAGCGTGGGCCCGGTTCGCTTCCGCATCCCACTTTCCTCCGGAGACCTTCGATGATCCGCGCTCTTCGCTCCCTGTTGCTCCTGACCCTGGTGCCGCTCGCGGCGCTCGCCGCCTCGGCGCCGCCGGCGCCCTATCCGGACACCGCGCCTGGTCGCCGCGCCGCCGCCTACATCGAGGCGTTCAATCGCGGCGACGAGGACGCCTTCCGCGCCTTCTTCACCGCCCACCTGGCCGCCGACGCCGCCGCGAAGCGCCCGCTCGACGAGCGGATCTCGATGAACCGCCGCCTGCGCCAGGAGCACGGCACGCTCACGCCGGTGCGGGCACTCGACTCGGCCCCGGACCACCTGCAGATGCGGTTCACCTCGTCGGTCGGCGAGACCATGGACCTCACGTTCGAGTGCGAGCCGCAGGCGCCGAACGGGCTGCTCGGGATCAGAATCGCGATGGAGGCGGGAGAGGGGGATGCGGGGGACACGCCGCCCGCCGGCCCGCGCCGCAGCGAGGCGGAGGCGCTCGCCACCTGGCGCGCGCGCCTCGACTCGCTCGCCCGCGCCGATCGCTTCTCGGGCGCGGTGCTGGTGGCGCGCGGCGACCAGGTGCTGGTGCGCGACGCCTACGGTCTCGCCGACCGCGAGCAGAAGCGGCCGAATCGGCCCGACACGCGGTTCAACCTCGGCTCGATCAACAAGGTGTTCACCAAGCTCGCCATCGCCCAGCTGGTCGAGCAGGGCAAGGTGAAGCTGGACGACACCATCGACCGCTACCTCCCGGACTATCCGCGCCCGGTTGCGAGCAAGGTCACCGTGCGCCAGCTCCTCGACCATCGCGGCGGGATCGCCGACGTCTTCGGTGACGCCTACCTCCACGCCGACCGCTCGACGCTGCGCACGGTGAAGGACTGGGTGGCGCTGTTCCGTGACCAGCCGCTGCGCTTCGAGCCCGGCACCCGGCAGCAGTACTCCAACGGCGGCTACGTGTTGCTCGGCGCGATCGTCGAGCGGGTCTCGGGCGAGGACTACTACGACTACATCCGCCGCCACGTCACCGGGCCGCTGGGGATGACGGGCACCGAGCACCTGGCGAACGACCAGGCGGTCGCCGACCGGGCCGAGGGCTACACCCGCGAGCACGACGAGCAGCCCTGGCGGAACAACGCCGACACGCGGCCGATGCGTGGCAGCCCGGCCGGCGGCGGCTACTCCACCCTCGACGACCTGCTGCGGTTCGCGCAGGCGATCCGGGCCGGGACGCTGGTGCGTCGCGAGACGGCGAGCAACGGGTTCGAGGAGCTGGCTCCCGACGAGCACGGCGACGTGGGGCTCGGATTGGGAGGCGGCGCGCCCGGCATCAACGCGGCGGTGTCGCTGGAGGGTCCGTACACGATCATCGTGCTCGCGAACCTCGATCCGCCGGCCGCCGAGCACGCCGTGGCGGCGCTGCGCGGCATGCTGCCGATCCCCGAGCGGAGGCTCGGTCGACGCGTCGGAGCCGACCCCGGCCCGGGTGGGGCAGGGCTCGAGGTCCACATGCCCGCCCAGGCGACCATGGCCCCGGCGGGCGCACCCGCGATGACCCCTGACGTGACCGCACACCCGGGTGGCTCGAAGGGGGTCGAGGTCGAGATGGGCCACATGCACGACGGTCCCGAGCGCAGCCGCGTTCCGGCGTCGGGCGTGAGCGTCGAGATGACGCGCAGCGGCCACCTGCCGGTGGTCCAGGTGATGGTGAACGGTCGCGGGCCGTTCCGCTTCGGCATCGACACCGGCGGCGCCGGGTCGGCGCGGGTGGACTCCTCGCTGGCCGTCGCGCTCGGCCTCGAATCGGTGGGGCAGGCCAGGGCCGGCGATCCGAGCGGCCACAACATGGTCACCGTGGACCTGGTGAAGGTGAAGTCCATCGAGATCGGCGGTGCCCGCTTCGAGGGCATCGTCGCGCCGGTGCGCAGCGAGCACCTGCGAATGAAGGGCGACCCGATCGACGGCATCCTCGGCTTCAACCTGTTCCGCGACTGCCTGCTCACCCTCGACTACCCCGGCCATCGGGTGAAGATCGAGCGCGGCGAGCTGCCCCAGGCGAACGGTGCAGACGTGGTCGACTACCAGGAGCGCCACGGGATTCCCTCGGTACGCCTGCAGGTGGACACCGCCTGGGTGGACGCCGACGTGGACTGCGGCTCGATGGGCGGCTTCTCGCTCCCGGACCGGCTCTCGGACACGTTCAACCTCACCTCGGAGCTCAAGGTCATCGGCCACGCGCGGACCGTGAGCAACGAGTTCGACATCCGCGGCGCGGCGCTGGACGGCACGGTGCGGCTGGGCGGGGTCGAGTTCGCGAAGCCGATGCTCACCTTTCAGCCGCTGTTCCCGATGGGCAACATCGGCTCCCAGGTGTTGCAGGACTTCCGTCTCACCTTCGACCAGAAGAACCACCGCATGCGGCTGGTGCGCGGCGGGTGAGGCGCGCGCCGGCTCGCCGGGCGCCGCCTTGCAGTTCCATGACGGGCGCGGATTTTCCGTTGACAGCGCGCCGGGCATCCATAAATTAAGGGGAGCGTTTTCACTCGCGCGATTGGACTCGCGCGCGGTTCCGGAGGCTCGGGCGGCCGAGGGAATCGGGAGGGTTGGGTCCCTCCACGAGCTGTGAAGCCCCGAAAAGGAGGTGATCCATTGGACAGTAAGAGGTTTGGTTCGGTGGAGGTGGCGTCCTCGTAGGGGAACTTCCTGGGGCAGTTGGCGCAGATGGATCACCCCAGGACGGGGTCACCCAGCGTCATCGAAGCCGAAAGTCGAAGCCCCGGCTCGGAGTCTCGAGCCGGGGCTTTTTTCTGCGCTCGCCGCGCCGACGGCGGGTCGGACTTCGCGACTACTCCTTCTGCCCGGCGCGCCAGCCGACCGCGACCGCGATCCCGGGCTGCGTTTGCTCGGCCGCGACGGTGATCAGGAATCGCTTCCCGTCGGCCGTCGGATTCCAGCTGCGCAAATCCGCGGGGAACTTCATGAGCTGCACCGGTGGCCCGAACCGAAGGTCCTCCCCGGGCTCGACAGTCACGCTCGCCACCGAGAGATCGGGGCGCAGCACTAGGATCTCGCGACCGTTCGACGTCCACAGGCCGATGACCGCACCGGTCTTGGTGACCTGCTGCTTCCGGCCCGGCACCGGGAACGATTGAACGTAGAGCTGAACGCTCCCCGACTCGTCCGAAGTGTAGAGCAGCCACTTCCCATCGGGCGAGATCTGGCCGGCCTGCTCGTTGAAGGGCGTGGTCAGATACGGAACACGCGGACCGCCCGCGGCGGGAAGGAGGGAGATATTCCATCCGGTGCTGTCCCCGTTCTCCTGCAGGACGACCCATTTGCCGTCGGCCGACCAGTCGCCGGCGTCCTTGAACGGCACCTGCGACTGGTAGAAGACCTGGTCGGTCCCCGAACCGTCGGCGGCCCGGCGATAGAGATCGCGCGGACCCCGCCGGTTCGAGCCGTAGAGGATCTCCCGGTTGTCGGGGGACCACACGCCGGGGGTGTTGCTGCCCTGACCGTAAGTGATGCGGCTAGAGATCTGGCGCTCCAGGTCCACCACCCACAGATCGCTGCCGCCGGTCTCGAGATGCTGCTCGACCAGTGCCCTCCGGTCGTCGCGGGAGAGGGTCGCGAGGCCCCAGCGATCGGGCGGGAGCCCGCTGTCACCGAGCTCGTGCGCGGCCCGATCCGTCCAGATCACCCGGCTGTTGGACTTGCCCGCGCTCTCCCACGCGATCACGCCGTTGGTCGAGGCGCTGACGCACGGGGCGGCGCTGTAGACCGTCACGCCGCCGCCGTCTCCGATCGTGACGGCGTCGCCGCGAACCCGATGCCCGTCGAAGCGTTGGGCCACGATCGTGCCGTTGCGCTGGAAGACCAGGTCGCGGGGCCCGGACAGGATCGGCGCGCCACCGGAGGTGATCAGGGGCGTGCGCTCCTTCGATCCCAGCGCGCCGATGTAGCTTGGGAACTGCCCGTTGACGCGGGGGATGGCGGCGAACAGGAAGTGCTCGCCGTCGGCGAGGAAGCACGGCCAGCGGTGCGCGGTCTCGTGCTTGGCGGGATCGAGCACCGTGACCGCCACCGGGGTTCCGCCGGCCGCGGGCACGCGGTACAGCGGACCGGTCGACCCGGAGGCGAACAGGATGGTTCCGCTCCGGTTCCAGCTTCCGCCACGCCCGGTGGTCGCGTCGCAGATCGCTTCCGGGTTTCCGCCCGCGATCCTGATGCGCTTGAGCTTGCCGTCGCCGAAGAACGCGAGCTGGCGGCTGTCCGGTGACCAGAACGGGATTTCGCCGTTGCGGGTCCCCGGGAGCTGCCGCGCGTCGAAGTCGTCCAGCGGCCGCACCCAGATCGAGGCCTGACCGGTGGTGTTGGCCACGAACGCGAGCATGCGCCCGTCGGGGGAGACCGCGATGAGGGCCGGGTCGCTCGCCAGCGTGGTGTGCGGGGGAGCCTGAACCAGGAACCGGACCGGCTGGGCCGCACGCGGCCCGCCCCACCATTGCCGTCCGAGGAAGCCGGCCGCGGTGCCCAGGATCAGGAGCGCGGCGGCGGCTGCCGGGAGCCTCCAGTCGCGACCGCGAGAGGCCTGCGTCATCGCAGGTATCCCGATCCCGCTCATCGACGACGCGGACGTGGTGCGCGCGCCGCCCTGCAGCTCCTCGATCGCGATCCGGGCGTCGCCGATGTCGCGCAGGCGCCGGCGCGCGTCCTTCTCGAGGCAGCGGTGGAGCAGCTCGCGCAGCCTCTCGGGCGTGCCGGCCGGCAGCTTCGACCAGTCCGGCTCGCCCTGGAGGATGCGGGCGATCATGTCCGACACGGTCTCGCCGGCGAACGCCTGCTCGCCGGTGAGGCATTCGTAGAGCACGCAGCCGAACGACCAGATGTCGGTGCGCCGGTCCACCACCTTGCCGCGCGCCTGCTCGGGGCTCATGTAGGCCGCGGTGCCGAGGATCACCCCGATGCCGGTGGCGGCCTGGGTCAGGGTCGGGGAGTGCGAGAGATCGGAGCTCGACTCGCCCCCGGACGACGCGCCCTTCGCGAGGCCGAAATCGAGCACCTTCACGTCGCCCGCGGGGTTCAGCTTCACGTTTCCGGGCTTGAGATCCCGGTGCACGATGCCGGCCTCGTGCGCGGCCTCCAGCGCGCCCGCGATCTGCCCGCAGACCTTCAGCGTCTCGTCGAGCGGGAGCGGGCCGCGGCGCAGGTGCTCGGCCAGGGTCTCGCCTTCGACGTACTCCAGCACCAGGAACCGCCGCCCGTCGCTCTCCTCGATCCCGTGGATGCCGGCGATGTGCGGGTGGGTGAGCGCGGCCAGCAGGCGGGCCTCGCGCTCGAACCGCGCCAGGCGCTCGGAGTCGTGGGCGAGCAGATCGGGCAGCACCTTGATCGCGACCGGGCGGTCGAGGCGCAGATCGCGCCCCAGGTACACCACGCCCATGCCGCCGCGGCCGATCTCGCGCTCGATGGGGTAGGAGCCGATCTGCGTGGGCACGGCGCGGGACTATAGCCCAGCGGGCCCGACGAGCACATGAGATCGGGAGCGGTTGCAGCCATGCGGACTTCCCAATTGAGGGCCCGGGAGCAGCTTCGATTCGAGGCCGCGTCCCGGGCTTCCCGAGCCGGCGCGGGCTCCCTGTGCCCCGCGCCGCTCCGTTCCTACACGCTCAGCAGACGATCGAAGAAGCTGCGATAGCGCCGCAGGATCTGGCGCAGGTCCTCGGTCGAGACCTGATCGCCGCGCGCCCACTGCGCCTCGAGCCCGGTGCGCTCGGCGGCGAAGCTCTCCGCCAGGTGCTTCACGGTCTCCGCCACCAGATGGTCGGCGTCCTGCACGGACCGCCGCGGCTCGTCCACGAACCCGATCTGCACCTTCGTCCAGCGCTCGCGCAGCTCGTCGAGCATCGACGGGGTGAACAGCACGTTGGCGCCGCTCGACGCCTCGTGCCCCGTCCCCGCGATGTCGGCGGTGCTGAGATCGTCCGCCGCATCGTTGGTCGCGAGGCGCTCGTGCCGAGGCTCCCCACGAGAGTCGTTCGGCGGCGGCTCCGGCTCGGTCATCGTCGGCGGCTGGTACTTCCTCCGCTCGCGCTCGTCCATGGTTTCCTCCGATGTGCGCTACGCCACGCGGTCGTGGAGCAGCTCGTCGAACAAGGCGCGGTAGTGGATCATCGCCCGGCGCAGATCCTCGGTTCCCGCACCCCCGGTCTCCACCCGCTGGGCGATGTGGTGCGCGTTGCGGTAGTTCTCGACCACCTGCGGGTGGTCCACCGAGATGTCGGCCGCCTTCTGGTCGAAGTCGCCGGCGACCGGATACCCGCGCCGCACCATGACCTCCTCCACCAGGTGATCCGCCTCGCCCACCGCGCCGCGCGGATCGTCCACGAACCGGGCCTGCTGTTGGTTCCACCGGGTCTCGAACCGGCTGCGCTCGGACTCCGGCAGCGGCCGGATCGAGAGGCGATCGACGCGGCGGACACGCCGGTCCAGCTCGGCCTCGGCGCGACTGCGATTGCCGCGCTCGCGCACCTCGCGCTCGTACTCGGGACCGAAGCGATCGTGCAGCTCGTGGCTGCGCCGTTCGCGACGGACCGCCCACAGGATCAGGCCCAGGACCACGATCGCCCCGACCACGATCATCGCTATCGTCATGGTGTTCATGATGGCTTTCCTCGTCCGGCCCTCGTGCGCCGACTGCCACGCGACATGCCCTCGACTGCGGTGCTGCCGTTGAGGAACAAGCACCAGATGTGCCGCGCTGCCCACGCTGCGGCGCAAGGCGTTGGCGGCACTGCGGCCCCGGCACGCGTGGAAGAAACTGCACGCCGCGGCCGCGGTTGCAGGGACGGGACGCGAGCCCGCGGGGATCCGAACGGCCCGAAGTCCGGAGGCCGACCTGCCGATACCCAGGTTCCCGATGACCTCCTCCGCCCCCCCGACTCCCGCGACGCCTCCCGGACCCGGTTCCACCGCCCGCGCGGTGGCGCACGGCACCACCCGGCTGCTCGCCGGCCTGCTCTCCGCCAAGGTGCTCGACTTCGCCCTCTACCTGGTGCTGGCGCGCCGGCTGGGCGTGGACGAGTTCGGGCGCTACGTGTTCGCGTTCTCGTTCACGCTGCTGTTCTCGATCGTGGCCGATCTGGGCGTGAACACGGTGTTCACGCGCGAGGTGTCGCGCACGCCGGGGCGCGCGCGCGCGCTGCTGGGCGTGGCGTTGCCGCTCAAGGCGGGGCTGGGGGCGGCGGCCCTGGTTGCCGGGCTCGGGATCGCGATCTGGAGCCATCACCCGCTCCCCACCGTGCTGCTGATCGCGCTGTTCCTGCTCGGGCTCACCGCCAACTCCTGCGCAGCCCTGTTCGAGGGCATGCTCAAGGCGCAGGGGCGCGCGGGCCTGGCCGGCCTCACGGTGCTGGCGCAGAGCATCACCGCGCTCGCGCTCGGCGCCTTCCTGGTGTTCGGCACCCACGCGGGCGCGCTCGCCGGCGCCGGCGCCTACCTGGCGGCCGGGGTGGTGCACCTGGTCGCGGCGGCGCGGCTCTCCCGGGGCCAGTGGTCGGGGCCGTCGTCCGACCAGGCGTCCGCGGAGCCCGTGCCGGGCGCGCTCGCGATGCTGCGTGCGTCGGCGCCGATCGCGCTCTCCGGCGTGTTCATCGCGCTCTACTTCCGGGTGGATTCGGTGATGCTCCACGCCATGCGCAGCGAGCGCGACACCGGGCTCTACGGCGACATCTACCGGTTCTTCGAAGCGTTCGTGCTGCTCTCGGCGGCGTACCGGTCGGTGCTGTTCCCGATCATGGCGCGCGCCGCGGACGGCCCCGCCGACCAGCTCCGCGTGCTGTGCCGCAAGTCCATCCGCCTCCACCTGCTGTTCACGCTCGCGGTCGCGACCTTCTTCACCTTCGAGGCGAAGCCGATCGTCCTGCTGGTGTTGGGAGCACCGTACGCCGCGGCCGCCCCGGCGCTGGCGATGCTGATGTGGGCGCTGCCGGGCGCCTACGTCGCGGACACGCTGTTCCACCTGCTGGCCGCACAAGGGAGACAGGCGCAGGGCACGCGGGCGGCGAGCGCGACCGCGGTGTTCAACGTGGTGCTGAACCTGGCGCTGATCCCGCATTTCTCGTTCGTCGGCGCAGCGTTCGCGACCGCGGCCAGCGAGGCGTTGTGCTGCAGCCTGCTGTTCGCGATGGTCCGTTCCCGCGTGCAGGGGATCGGCGTGCTGCGCGCGGCCGCCCGCCCGCTGGCCGGGGCCGCGGCGCTCGCGGCGACGCTGGCGCTGCTGAACGCGGCGTTGCCGCGCTCGGTCGAGCCGTTCGCGCTGCTGGCGGTGACCGCGATGATCGGCGCGCTGATCTGGGCGGCGACCCTGATCTTCACCGGGGATCGCGGCGAAGAGCTGCGGATCCTGATCGAGGCGCTGCCCGGGGCCCGTCGGAACCCCTAAGGCAACGACCTCCCTCCTCCGGAAGATCCTGTAGGTCCTTGTAGGAGCGCGGCACGTCCCTTAGGAAGGGAGCGACCGGCAACCTATTCCGATTTCGCACACAACCTGCTGAAGGCCAACGAGTTCACCGCCGATAACGCTCCCGTAGCACTCGGCCGCGCTCGGGTCGCGCTGCATGCTTCTCCGCGCGCCGGCCGACGCGCACAGGGACGTCTGACGCCAACGATCGGCTGAGCCATGGACGCAGGGCCGCTTCCACCTTCCCACGAACCCACGCTCGTTCCCTCGGTCGGGCTGCGCGAAGTGCTCGACAGCGCCCCTGACCTGATCTTCGTGTGCGACGTGGCGGGAACCCTGCTGTGGGCGAACCCCGCGGTCGAGGAGCTCACCGGCCGCACCCGCAACGAGCTGATCGGCCAGCGCTTCACGACCATCGTCCCGACCGACGAGCACAAGCGGATCCTGCGCCATGTTCGGAACGAGCGCGACCGCGGCGCATCCGTGATCTCGGTCGAGACCCCGGTCGAGGTG
>WNFL01400549.1_pt2 | contig 10500 bp, 9 predicted proteins | sample 5400361 | NCBI WGS metagenome assembly WNFL01 (sample SAMN13153351, study PRJNA577476) | soil metagenome | isolation source: 40 cm soil on Douglas fir-dominated hillslope | place: USA:California | collected 2013-09-17
CTACAAGAAGCACAAGGACAAGCTCAAGGACATCGCCGATTTCGCGGTCCTCGGGACCTTCCACAACACGGGCGTGACCGACATCAACGTGGAAGTTTGGATGACGCGGGATCTCACGGTCCTCACCACCGCCGCTACCGTGCAGTCGAGCGGGATCAAGCTGTGGGGGCCGCTCCACGTTCCGGCGGGAGGCTCCGTCGCGATCGACTGGGACGGCTCGGCGAAGCTGTTCACGGCGGCCGGCAAGACGGCGCTGCTCGAGGAGGCCAAGGGAGACGGCGGGTTCACCCTCTACGCCTTGAGCTCCGGAACGACCTACCAGTTCAACGTGCAGGACGGATTGCTGGCGCTGGTGATCGACGCGGGGATCTGACGCCCGTCAAGGTAGGGAGGCCGTGTGGGCGTTAGGATTCGCCGTCAGGTGGCAGGGCTGAGCATTGCGCTCCCCGAGGCTTTGCGCGCATTGATCCGCGGCACGCGCGCGGAGACGGTGGTCTAGCCGGGCCGCTCGACCCCCAGCGCCCGCATCATCCCGCTCGCCTTGACCAGCGTCTCCTCGTATTCCGCCTCGGGCGAGGAGTCGGCGACGATGCCGCCGCCCGCGTGGAACGAAGCGACGCCGCAACGGGCCACGATGGTGCGGATGGCGATGTTCCAGTCGCAGTCGCCCCCCACGTCCCAGTAGCCGATCGCCCCGGTGTAGACGCCCCGCCGCACCGGCTCTAGCTCGTCGATGATCTCGATGCTCCGGATCTTGGGCGTCCCGGTGATCGAGCCGCCGGGAAAGAGCGCCCTCAGCACGTCCACGGGGGAGACGTCCTCCCGCAGCGTTCCCTCCACCCGCGACACGAAGTGGTGCACGTTGGAGTGGGACGTCAGCTCGCACAGGGCCGGCACGCGCACGCTGCCCACCTCGCAGACCCGGCCCAGGTCGTTCCGCTCCAGATCCACGATCATCACGTTCTCGGCGCGATCCTTGGCGCTGGCCATGAGCTCGGCCGCCAGCGCTTCGTCCTCGGCCGGTGTTGCCCCCCGCGGGCGCGTTCCCTTGACCGGCCACGTTTCGATACGGCGCGCCTGGATGCGCCCCTGGATACGACCCTGGATACGAAAGAACCGCTCGGGCGACGACGAACAGACGCCCACCTCCGTGTCGCGGATGTACGCGAGATACGGGGCGGGCGCGGCGGCGCGAAGGGCGCGGTAGATCGCGGCAGGCTCGGCCGCCGGCTCCGCCTGGAAGCGCTGCGACAGGTTCACCTGGTAGATGTCCCCGGCCGCGATGTGTTCCAGCGCCGTCTCCACCATGCGGCAGTAGGAATCGCGGGTGAAGTTCGACACCGCTCGGGCGCGCACGGGGGCCTCGGCGGCCGCGGGCTCGGCGGTTGAAGTCACGCCGGCCGTGGGGTCCGGCCGTGACCGTTCGATGTCGCGCCACTGCGCGTCGAGTCTCTCGCGGGCGCGAGTTTCCCGCTGCCCCACATCGCCCTCGGAGGAGAGCCCGGTCGAGACCGCCCAAGCTTCTCCCGTTTCCCGCCGCCACGCCCAGACCACGTCGTAGAAGCCGAGGGAAAGATCGGGCACGGGCCACTCCCGCCGCGCGCGGGCGGGGTAGCGCTCCAGCCAATCCTTGAAGTCGTACGCGATGAACCCCGCAAGGCCGGAGACGAAGGGGATCGGCGGCGCGCCCTCGATCTCGATGCGCGGCGGCCAGGCCGCCGCCAACCCGGCAAGCGGATCCCCTACCGCGCCCAGGCGCAGCGAGCCGCCGCCCCCAACCCGATGCAGCGCGCCGTCGGACAGCACCAGCCGCCACGCGGGATCGAACGCGAGCAGCGTCCAGTCGGACGACTCGCCGCGCGGGCCGGCGCTCTCGAGAAACACGGTCCCCGGCCGATCCTCGACCGCCGCCAGCGCGCGCATCGGGGTCATCCACTCGGGCAGCGGCCGCACGACCGCGGCGGCGGGGGCGCAGGTCAGCTCAGTACCCATAGTCCACCGGCTCGGCGACGTGGTGCTCGAGGGGAATGAGGGAGTGAATCCGCTCGTTCCCCACGAGCCCCACGTATTCGACCAGACTCCGCACGCCGTCCACCCACTCCGCGCGCCATCCCGCGAACCCCTCCTCGGTCTTGGTGCGGGCGTGGTAGTCGGCGTATGCCTCGTGGTCGCGGCGGTAGTAGCCCTGCACCGGCGAGGGATGGGCCCCCCAGCGCGCCTCGCACACCGCGGCCACCAGAATCCCGGGGACGACCACGCGGTTCGGGTCGCTCCGAATCCGCTCCGGGCTCACGATCTCCTCGGCGGTCACGATCACCGCGCGCGCGGCGCGCGCGGCATCGGGGGTGATCCCCAGGCTCCCCCACATCGCCGCGTTCCCGTGCGGATCGGCGCGCTGCGCGTGCACGATCGCCACGTCGGGGTTTCGCCCAGCGGATTCTCCACCGCGCGCAGAAGCGGGTTCCGCTCGACCCAGTCGGTTCCCAAGGCGCTCCGGGTGGGGATGAAGGGCGCGCCGATCGCGGCCGCGTGGAGCGCGAGCGCCAGGGTGAAGTTCGAGAAATCGACCACCTCGAGCGGGCGAGGCCTCCCGCGCTCCGCGGCGCGACGGAAGCAGTACGCCGATCCCATCATGACGTTCCCCACCCAGGCCGCGAGTACCCGGCTCGCGAGGCCGGCCCCGATCAGCTGGTCGAAGCAGATGTCCGACACGGGGCCGACAAGGGTGAGGTCACCGATCTTCGCGCGGATCAGCTCGTGCGTCGCCGCGAAGGGGATCATCTGCTCGAGACAGGTGCCCAGGGCGACCGTGGAGCCCGGCGGGACGAATCGGCGGATCGCCTCCGGAAGGGGGAGGACCTTGTCCGCCGCCGGGAAGTGGCCGCGAGCGCCCGCGCGGTCGGCGGGGCGCCACGGGGCCAGGTCGTCCATGCGGATCACGCCATCTCCTTCTTTTCCTCCTCGTGCTAGAAAATCGAGCAGCACTCCGCCGAAGTCCCCCACCGCCAGCTTCACGTTTCCGATGTGGACGACCGCGGCCCTCCAGTTGCCCGACGGAGTGACGGCGCCGACGATCGGCATGATCAGGTCCGCCACGATCGCGGTGACCAGCTTGCTGACCGCGCCCCCGATGACCACGGCGATGGCCAGGCCCAGCACTCCCTGCTTCACCAGAAAGTCTTTGAATTCCCCGATCATAGGTTCCTCCAGTGAGGGATAGGGTCCGACGCGCGAGCCTACCCCCGTGTGCTAGGCTTCACCTATTGGAAACGAAGGACGACCGACGGCCCTTGTCCCAGCTCCGGATCGCGTCGCGCCCCATGCTCCGCTGGATCGACACCGTCCTCCCCCGCCGCGCGCTGTTCGCCAAGGACCGGCGGCTGCTCCATCTCTTCTTGGGCCGCCTGCTCGCCTCGACCGGGTTCTCCATCGTCATCCCCTTCCTCGCGCTCTACCTCCACGGCACGCGCGGCGTCCCGATGAGCGCGGTCGGCATGATCTTCTTCTTCGGGGCGCTGTGCGGCGCCGCGGGACAGGTGGTCGGCGGAGAGTGGAGCGACAAGAGCGGCCGAAAACGCGTGCTCGTCACCTGCCAGCTCATCCGGGCTGCCGCCTTCGCGGGCCTGGGGTTTGCGGTCACGGAGAGCGCCTCCGTCGTCGTATTCACGCTGCTCACCGGTCTCAGCGCGTTCGCCGGCCGCATGTTCGAGCCCCCTTCGGGGGCGATGATCGCCGACATCACCACGGGCGAGCGCCGCGTGGAGGCCTACGGCGTGCTGCGCATTGGCGGGAACCTGGGCTGGGCGATGGGCCCGGCGATAGGCGGGTTTCTCGCGGCCCTCTCCTACGCGTCGCTCTTCTTCGTCGCGGCCGGCGTGCTTCTGGGGGCGGGCGTCCTGATCGCGCTGAAGGTCCAGGAGACGCTCCCGCACCGCGCCGCGACCGCGGCGAACGACGCGGAGGCGGTCACCGTGCCCGCCGTGGGTCCGGTCCTGCCCGAGCGCGGCTTCTCTATCGCGGGCACGATGACCGTTCTGCGCGATCGTTTCTTCCTGCGCTATTGCCTGATCACGCTGCTCCTCTTCACGGTGATGGGGCAGCTCATGTCCACGTTTTCGGTCTACGCGGTCGAGTGGGCGGGGCGGACCAAGGTCCAGCTGGGCGCGCTCTACGCCTTGAACGGCCTGATGGTGGTGCTGCTCCAGTTCCCGGCGGTGCGCCTGTGCGCGGGCATGCGGATGACCACGGCGCTCATCGTGGGCTGCCTTCTCTATTCGCTCGGCTATGGCATGATGGGTTGGGGGTCGGCCTTCGCCCTCCTCTTCGCGGGAATGTTCGTGGTCACGCTGGGGGAGATCGTCAGCATGCCTCCCTCGATGAACCTGGTCGCGAATTTCTCTCCGGAGGATCTCCGGGGGCGCTACATGGGAGTGTTCGGGATCTTCAATTCATTCGGATGGTCGATCGGCCCCCTGGTCGGCGGGGTGCTGCTCGATCTGGCGGCGGGGCGGCCCATACTCTTGTGGGGCGCCATCGCCAGCCTGACGGTGTTCGCGGCGCTGGGCTTTGCCGACCTGAGGCGCCGGATCGATCCGGCACTGGACGCGAATCCGGAGAGAAGGTCACGATGAGTCACAGCGAGCACCGCTTCGCGTGCCGCCTTGTCTGGACGGGAGCGGCGCAGGGACCCACCACCGACTACGCCACCTATTCGCGCGAGGTCCGCGTGGAGATCCTCGGGAAGGAGCCGATCCGGATTTCCGCGGCCGGAGCGTTCCGCGGCGACGCGGCGCTGCCCAATCCCGAAGACCTACTCGTCGCGTCTCTCGCCTCCTGCCATTTTCTGTCCTATGTCGCCCTCTGCGCGCGGAACGGGATCCACGTGGTGGCGTATGAAGACGACGCCAGCGGTGTCATGACGCGCGGGGAGCACACGTTTCACTTCACCGACGTGCTCCTCCGCCCCCGCGTGACGATCGCGCCGGAGTCGGACGCCGCGCGGGCGCGCGCGCTTCACGCGCAGGCGCACCACGAGTGCTTCATCGCCGCCTCCGTGAACTTCCCCGTGCGGAACGAGCCGACCATCATCGTGGCCTCGCCGGTGTGACGACCCCCCAGGACCCTGAACCCATCCCGCCGGGGGTTCCGGTCCGGCTGCTCCGGCGCCCGTGGCAGGTCTACGCCCTGGTCGCGATCTGGGCGATCAAGGGATTCCAGGAGCTTCTGAGCGGGGTGATCGGCACTTCGTTCTTCCTCGCGGCGCAGGTGGCCGACGGGAAGCTGGCGGGCTATCCGCTCCAGATCGGGCTCCAGAGCGTCCTCTACGAGGCGGCGCTCGCGGCGGGGGATGGTGGCGCTGTGGCTGGGGAAGCGGGCGGCGCGGGCGTGGGGGATCGCGGTCGCGCTGCTGAGCGAGATGACGATCCTCGCCTACCTGATCAGCCGCCCCCCGGAGTTCGGGGGCGACGCGGCGCTGGTGCGCACGGTGCTCACCGCGAGCCTCGTGAATCTGGGGATCGTGGGCTTCCTGCTCCTGGACCGGCAGCTCACCGAATTCCTGGGGAGCCCGCGGCTCGTGGGGTGGTGGACGCCGCGGCGGTAGGTCAGCCCAGCGTGTAGCCGCCGTCCACGATCATCACCTGCCCCGTCACCCACGACGCCTTTTCCGTGCAGAGGAACGCTACCACGTTGGCCACTTCCTTGGGCGTGCCGACGCGGCCGAACGGGGTGCGGCGCGTGGATTCGCGGATGATCTCGTCGTAGCTGGGGAAGATCTTCAGGGAGTCGGTGTCGATGAACCCGCCGGAGACCGCGTTCACGTTGATCTTCTTCGGACCCAGCTCGTAGGCGAGGTAGCGAACCAGGGTCTCGATCGCGGCCTTCGAGACCCCGATCGCGGCGTAGCCCGGGATGTAGCGGTGGCTGCCCAGCGACGTGAGCGCGACGATTTTTCCGCCCTCGGGCATCATCTTCACGGCGTGCTGGGCGGAGAAGAGGAGCGCCTTCGCGTTCGTCGCCATGGCCACGTCCCACATCTTGTCGTCCACGTCGAGCACGTTCCCGAAATGCCCCAGTGCCGCGTTCGAGACCAGGATGTCGAGCTTTCCGAACTCGGCCTTGAGCTGCTCGAACATGGGGGGGATCTGCTCTTCGTTCCCCATGTTCGCGCGAAGAGTGAGTGCGCGGACGCCTTTCGCCTCGATCTCGGCGGCCGTTGCCTTGGCGGACTCGCGGCTCCGGAAGAAGTTGATCGCGACATCGGCGCCCATCTCGGCGAGGTCCAGGGCCACGGCCTTACCGATGCCGCGAGTGCCTCCCGTGACCAGCGCCTTCTTCCCGCTAAGCTCGCCCATGCATCCTCCTGTAAGTCATTGAATGGGCGCAGATTCTGTCCTGTCGCGCCGCCGCTGTCAAGCGTCTAGGCGCTGGCCAAGCGCCATTCTTCGAGTCGCCCGACGGATCTGACTATTGCGATGAAGTATCAATATCGAGACGCGCAACGCGATAAATTGCTTCGTCTAGCCAAAAGAGGACAAGGATTTAATCCCTGAGCGGAACTCTGGTGGCCGGGAGGACGGGTTCGGTGCTAGCTTCCACCGCGCAAGTAAAGCGGCCTTACTATTGCGATAGACTCTCAATAAAAGAGGGCGATCGATGGTCCAGGAAATGGTGATCACCCTGCGCGAGGGAGCCGAAACCTCCCTCATGCTGGCCCTGCTCTTTTCCGCGCTCAAGACCGCGGGGCACGCCGCCTATCGCGCCGCGGCCTGGGTCGGGTTCGGGGTTGCCCTGGCGCTGAGCATCGCCGCCGGCTACGCGCTTCGCGACCTGGGCTCGTTCGGCCCCCTGTTCGAAGGCACGCTGGCGTGGATCGGCGCCGGCTTCGTCGCCTCGCTGGCAGTCCAGCTCCACACGAACGGCGGCGCCTACCGCGAGCGGCTCCCCGCGGTGCGCGCTTCCGCCGCGTCCTCACGGGTCTCGTGGGTTGCCCTCTTCACCGTCGCCTCGTTCGCGTTCGTCACCGTGATCCGCGAGGGCCTGGAGACAGCCGTCTTTCTCTCGAACAGCGCCGCGCTCCGGGGCGAGGGCGCGTGGCTGGGCGCCGCGGTCGGTCTTACGCTCGCGGCGGGGCTGGGCATCTCGATCTATCTCGGCGTCCGCCGTCTCCATCTCGGCGCGTTCATGCGCACGACCGAAGTCCTCCTGGCGGCGCTCGTCGCCTCCCTTTTCCTGACCGGGGCCGCCGAATTCAGGGAGGCGGGGCTCTTGGACCTTCCCCGCGCGCTCGCTCTGTTCCAGGACGCCTGGGTTCGGAATGGGCTGTTCTTGCAGCTCCTCCTGTGCGCCGCGCCGTTCCTGTACGTAGCGCTGGCCCGGGCGCCTTTTCGCGATTTCGTGCGCGCGGCGGGCATCGCGGCGGTCCTGGCCGTGACGCCGGCTCTCCTGGGTGCCGCGGCGCGTCAGGTGGAGCACGCGCGCATGGGTCCGGGCGAGCGCGTGTCCGCGCTCCGCGTGGAGTCGGCACTGCACGCGCGCGAGGCTGAAATGATACGGGCCCTCGCGGCAATGGACGCGGCGGCAAGGCGCGGCAACGTCCCGGCCGCGCGCGAGGCGTGGATTGAGGCGCGCTCCTCGTTCGTGGGGCTGGAGCCCTATATCGCCCTGAGCGATCCCGAAGCCGCGGAGGCCCTGAACGGCGAGGCGGGCGAGAGCGGCGGGTTCCACGGCATCGAGGAGACGCTGTTCGCGACGGGCGCAGGTGCGACGGGGGCGACTGCGGCGACTGGGGCGGCGCGGGCGACATGGACTCGCGACCCCGCCGTGCGGCGGCAGCTCTTCAGCGCGATCGGAGAGCTGCGCGCGCGTGCGCGCGACGGTCGCCTCACCGGCCCGGGTGCGGGCCGCGTGGGGCGCCTATCGCTGGACTCTGATGGCCCGTCTGGATGGACAGGAGAGCGCGGCCTCGCAGACTTCCCTCACCGAGCTGACCGCGACGCTCCGAGTGATGGACGAGGACCTGGGCGATCCGCATGCCACGGCCGGGGTGCGCCGCGCGCTCGCTCCCGCGGTGGCCGCGGCCGCGCGCGGACCGCGCTATGGGGAGTGGGCGCCCGAATCCTCCGTCTCGCTCGCGTCCCTGCACCGGCCGGTTCCGGTCGTGGGTCCAGACCGCGGCTTCGACCTGGTCGACCAGGCGACTCTCCGGCGCCGGGCGGAAGCTCTGTTCGACGGCATCGCCCCCGCGACCCGCCGGCTGTAAGGGGAAGCGAAGGGATGCGTCGTCACCTCACGGCCTGGCTCCCGCTCTACCTCTTCCTGGCGCTCGTCGGGATCCTGGTCGGCGCGCGGCCCGCGCTGGTCCGGGAGACGCTGCGCGCCGCGTGGAGCCGCGGCGCCCCGGCTGCCGTGCCGTCCCATGCGCGCGATTCGGCCACGGTGGCGCTGGGGCGCGCGCTCTTCTTCGATCCGGTCCTCTCCGCGAACAGGGACCGCGCGTGCGCCTCCTGCCACATGCCCACCCGCGGCCTGGCGGACGGACGGCGTTTCTCGCAGGCCGTCGACCACACCAACCTCCCGCGCGGTGCGCCGGCCCTGGTGAACGTCTCGGATCAGACGGCGTTCTTCTGGGACGGCCGCGCGGTCAGCCTGGAAGACCAGATCGACGGCCCCGTCCACAGCGGGCGCGAGATGGGCGGGCTTCCGCCGCGCGCGGTTGAGGGGCGGCTGGACTCCATCGCATCCTACCGGGAGCTATTCGAGTCGGCGTTCGGGCACGGGCGCCCGCGCTACGCCGACGCCAGGCACGCCATCGCGGCGTTCGAGCGCACGCTCCAATCCAAGGGCTCGACCGTGGACCGGTGGTGGCGCGGCGAATCCGATGCCGTGCCCGCCGAGGTGCGTCGCGGCATGGATCTATTCGCGGGGAAGGCGCGCTGCTCGCGCTGCCACTTCCTCCCGCTCACGACGAGCGTGGTGCCCGGCGCCTTCGACGAGCAGGAGTTCACGGTGATCGGCGTGCCGTACGACTCGGCGGGGACCGCGCTCGACCCCGACCTGGGGCGCTTCATCATCACGCGGAGGCCCCAGGACCGGCGCGCGTTCAAGGCCCCCTCGCTGCGCGGGATCGCGCTCTCGGCGCCCTACATGCACAACGGAGTCTTCGCCACCCTGGAACAGGTCGTGCGCTTCTACAACCGGGGCGGGGGGCGCGGACTGGGCCTGGACGTCCCCAACCAGGCGCCCGAGGTGAGGCCGCTCCACCTGACGCTGGAGGAGGAGCACGCGCTGGTGAGTTTCCTGAAGGCGCTGTCCGACGATTCCGCGCTGGTGGTCGCGCCGGCACACGTGCCGAGCGGACTCAAGGTGGGCGGCGCCTACTAGGCCTCTCTGCTCCGCCGCACTTGCATCCGGCGGCGGCGCGTGATACCGCTTCACCCCGTGCAATTCACGAAGCTCGTCCTGGGCGTGCTTCTCGCCGGCTTCGGAGCGATCCTCCTGGCCGGGCACCTTGGATTTCTCCCCGCCGGCGTGGGCGGGTGGATCCTTCACTACTGGCCAATATTACTTATCGCCGTCGGGCTCGCGCTCCTCGCGAACGCGGTCAACAACGGGCTCCTCGGCTGGATCTCCGCGATCCTCGTGCTCGGGCTTTTGGGCTACGCGGCGTGGTGGGCGTACCACCACGGCGCCTCCGCCCAGCCGTACGTCGCCACGAAGCTCGACCTGAGCCGCCCCCCGGCGGAGGCGCTCACCCTTCGCGCACGCGTCATGGGCGGCTCCCTCGTCGTGAATTCCAAGCGCGCGGCGCACAGCCCGAGAAGCGTGGACCTGATCGTGAGCGGCGTAGCCGTGGCGAAGGACGCTGAGCCCCGCTTCGTCTCCTCCGGGGGCGCCGCGATCCTCGACTGGCCGGCCGCCGGTTCCCACGTCTACCAGGCCCCGCTGGGGGGCGAGCTCAGGGCTACGCTTCCCGACGGATTCCGCATCCGGCTGGAGGCGAAGAGCCTCTTCTCCGAAGTGCGCGCCGACTTCTCGCGCCTGAGACCGGAGCGCTGCGACATCGAGGCGATCTGCTCGGGGGTGCGCGTGATCGCGACCGGCTCGGCGCACCCCTCGCTCATCCGCGTGCACGGGGCGCTGGCGAGCGTCGATCTCCGGATCCCGCCGAGCGGGCCCGTTCGGATCGAGTTTTTGTCACCGCTCTCCTTCCGGTCATTGCCCGAGGATTTCGCGGAGCAGGTGGCGGGCCGCTCCAAGGTGAAGGTCTGGACCTCGGAGGGATCGGGGCCGCCGCTCCGGATCCGGGTGGAGAGTCCGTTGATCCATTTGCGCGTGCGGCGCGAGGCCGTCCGCGCCCTCTAGGCGCATCGGCGGCCCGCGCGGAACCCACAACCCAGGAGAGTCCCCATGCCGGGAAGAGGCCTTGGCGGAGTCGCATTCCCCCTGACGCTGATCACCATCGGCGTGCTGCTGCTTTTGCACCAACTGGGCTATTTGCAC
>WNFL01244166.1_pt3 | contig 10499 bp, 8 predicted proteins | sample 5400361 | NCBI WGS metagenome assembly WNFL01 (sample SAMN13153351, study PRJNA577476) | soil metagenome | isolation source: 40 cm soil on Douglas fir-dominated hillslope | place: USA:California | collected 2013-09-17
AAAGAGCGGCGCGGTTTCTTAATTAAGCATTAGTGATCAGGGAATAGGGATCAGAAGCAACTTTCTGATCCCTGAATCCCTTGTCGTGATTGGCGCTGGCCCCATTTCCACCAAGTTTTGCGATAGAATGGGGTTACTCGATTTGCTTTGAAGCGAGGCGACGCAATGGTGCGCAACACTGAGTTCAAGAGTTTAGGGCTAACCGGAGCGGCGTTGTTCGCCGGTCTCACACTGTGCAGCGGAGCGGCTTCCATTCCGGCGCAGGCTCAAAGCAGTGCTGATTTGCAAGCCCGCGTCCAGAGGCTTGAGCGCGATCTGCGCGATCTTCAAGCCGAGACCTTTCGGCGCACGCCGGCTAACCGCAATGCAGCGTCGGCACCTGCACCCGTCGAGCCCGCGCCTATGCCGGCCGCCGAAGCGCCGCCTCCGCCTTCCATGCCGGATTTAAACCCGCTGATGCGTCGCATCAATGAAATCGAGGACAGCATAGGCCGTCTGACCGGACAGATGGAGGAATTGGGTCACCAGGTCGATCAGCTTTCGCAAAAAGCGGACCGGCTGCAGAAGCAGATGGAGTTCCAGGCGAACCAGCAGGCGAGCATTGCGCCCGCACCGCTGCCCCTACCGGGCGAAGCGGCAACGCCGCCCCCGAGTGGCGCGCTCGCCTCGGCTGTACCCGATCCGAACGCTCCGATATTGCGGCCGCTGCCGCCCGCGCCCGGAACGCTTGGCCAAATTCCGGCCGACACGCCTCTGCCTACGGTTCGCTCGGCCCAACCCGCCCCAAGCCCGCCGGCCAGCGCCGATCCCAAGCGCGAATTCGATTCCGCGATGAACCTGCTCTCGCGCGCGCAATACGATCAGGCCAGCGTGGCGTTTCGCAATTTCGCTGCCGCCCATCCCGAGGACGATCGCGCCTCGGCCGCGCTGTATTGGACGGGAGACATCGCCTATTCTACCAAGAAGGATTACGACCAGGCGGCGCGCGATTTCGCCGAATTGCTGAAGAAATATCCGAAATCGCCGCGCGCGGCCGACAGCATGCTCAAGCTCGGCCTGTCCCTGTTCGAGTTGGGCCAGATGAAGGAAGGCTGTGCCGCCCTTGCCGCGCTCCCGGCGAAATATCCCGACGCCAGTCCGGCGATCGCGACGCGCGCGCGCAACGAGCGCCGCGACGCCAAGTGCCGCTGACAGGAAATCCCTGAAAGCACGTTTTTCCGGCGCCCTGGCGCGATTGTTGGCGCCTGAGCCTTTTGCGATCGCTGTATCAGGCGGTGGCGATTCGGTCGCCCTAATGCTGCTGACTGCAGATTGGCTGCGGGAACGCGGCACAGAACCAGGACTGCACACCGTTCTTATCGTGGATCATGGCTTGCGCGATGGCTCGGCGAAGGAATCGGCTCTTGTTGCGGACTGGGCAGGACGCGCGGGCTTTAACGCGCACATTCTCGCCTGGCGCGGTTGCAAGCCTCGCGCGGGGGTCGAAGAGCAGGCGCGCAACGTGCGTTACACACTACTCGGTGCGTGGTGCCGAGAGCACCGAATTGCACAGCTCTTGGTCGCGCACACGCGCGACGACCAGGCGGAAACCTTCCTTTTGCGGCTTGGCCGCGGAAGCGGTGTGGATGGGCTCTCTTCGATGAGCCCGCGCGCGGCTTTCCCCCTTAAGGGTTACGACGGAATTGAACTGATCCGGCCATTGCTTTCCGTCGGACGCTCCGAGCTGCGGGAATTTCTCGTCAGCCGCGCAGCGGATTGGCTCGAAGATCCAATGAATGCCGATTCGCGGTTCGCCCGCACGCGGGTGCGCGAACTTCTCCCTCAACTTGAGTCGGCCGGCATCCCCGCCTCCCGCATCGCTCAAGCTGCGGCCCATCTCGGACGCGCCCGTAAGGCTCTCGATGAGGGAACGCGGACCTTTCTTGAGCGTCACGGCCGTTTTGAGCCTCGATCTTTTCTCATCGACGGCGGGGCCCTTCAGCTCATTCCTCGGGAGATCGGGCTTCGCGTCTTGAGCGCCGTGCTGATGCGTGTAGGCGGCGCTCAGTACCGGCCTCGGTTCGATCGTCTTGAACAACTCTATGATGCGCTGGCCACGGGAAGCTCAACCCAGGCCCGCACTCTATCGGGCTGCCGTATCGGATTGGCCGCCAAAGCGCACCAGCATTTTGGTCCGGCCACGCTCGAGATTCGGCGCGAAGGTCCGCGAAAAAATCGACCTGCTAAGACAAAAACCCGTGCTGATCGCGCCGAACTGGCTTTAAAGACCGATTTTGTCACGAGAAAAGGAGAAAAATTGCCCAAGAAAGGGCGTATTATTCCGCTTCCATGCAATTCTTAAGGGTTTCCTGACTGGCAAGACTCTATGTAAATACCTATCTGATTGGCCAATAGGCGTGGCTCGCGCGTTATTCCGCCGACGGGCGCAGAAGAGAGGACGGCCGTGAACAATTTTCGCAATCTGGCGCTGTGGATCATCATTGCCCTGATCCTCGTCGCCCTGCTGCATGTCTTCCAAGGCCCCAATCAGCGTCAGGGCCGCTCGTCACTTTCGTTTACGGAGTTCAACGAGCAGGTCGTCACTGACGCGGTCAAGTCGGTGACTGTCGGCGGCCGCCATATCGAAGGCCAGATGAAGAACGGCGCACAGTTCACAACCGAAATTCCCGAAAACGAGAACGGCGGAATCACTCAGCGTATGCTCGACCATAAGGTCGATGTGCGCTCTCGTCCCGAAGGCGACAACATCACGCTGCTGTCGATCTTCCTGAATTGGTTCCCGATGCTGTTCCTGTTTGCCGTGATGATTTACGTCATGCGGCAAATGCAGGCCGGTGGCGGCAAGGCAATGGGCTTCGGCAAGAGCCGGGCCAAGATGCTGACTGAGCGCCAAGGCCGCGTCACCTTCGAGGACGTCGCCGGCGTCGATGAGGCCAAGGAAGATTTGGTCGAGATCGTCGACTTCCTCAAGGATCCGCAAAAATTCCAGAAGCTTGGCGGGCGCATCCCCAAGGGCGTGCTGCTCGTCGGACCGCCCGGCACCGGCAAGACGCTGCTTGCGCGCGCGATTGCCGGCGAAGCCAATGTGCCGTTCTTCACGATTTCGGGTTCCGACTTCGTCGAGATGTTCGTCGGCGTCGGCGCATCCCGCGTGCGCGACATGTTCGAGCAGGCAAAAAAGAACGCACCCTGCATCGTCTTCATCGATGAAATCGATGCGGTCGGCCGCCATCGCGGCGCCGGGCTTGGCGGCGGCAATGATGAACGCGAGCAGACCCTCAATCAGCTGCTCGTCGAAATGGACGGCTTCGAGGCCAATGAGGGGGTGATCCTGATCGCGGCCACCAACCGGCCCGACGTGCTCGATCCCGCGCTGTTGCGCCCCGGCCGCTTCGATCGCCAGATCGTGGTGCCGAATCCGGATCTTTCAGGCCGCGAGAAAATTCTCAAAGTCCACATGCGCAAAGTTCCGCTCGCGCCCGATGTCGAACCCAAAGTGATCGCGCGCGGCACGCCAGGCTTTTCCGGCGCGGATTTGGCCAATCTTGTCAATGAAGCCGCGCTGCTTGCGGCGCGCCGCGGCAAGCGTTTGGTCGGCCGCTCCGAATTCGAAGACGCCAAGGACAAGGTCATGATGGGCGCCGAGCGGCGCACGCTCGCCATGTCGGAAGACGAAAAAAGGCTCACCGCCTATCACGAAGGCGGGCATGCGATCGTGGCGCTGAACGTCATCGGCTCCGATCCGATTCACAAGGCGACCATCATCCCGCGTGGACGCGCGCTCGGCATGGTGATGCGGCTTCCCGAACGCGATCAATTGTCGCTGTCGCGCCAGAAGCTGCATGCCGATCTCTGCGTCGCCTTCGGCGGGCGCATAGCGGAAGAGCTCGTCTTCGGTTACGAGAAAGTGACGACCGGCGCGCAGTCCGACATCGAGATGGCGACACGCATGGCGCGCGCGATGGTGACGCGCTTCGGCATGTCCGATGAGCTCGGGCCCATCGCCTATGCCGAGAACCAGGAGGAAGTGTTCCTCGGGCACTCGATCTCGCGCCAGCAGAACGTCTCAGAGGCGACCGCGCAGAAAATCGATCTCGAAGTGCGCCGCATCATCGACGACACCTATAAGCACGCGAAGGAAATTCTGAAGGACAAGATCGACGATCTGCACGTGCTGGCCAAGGGCCTCCTGGAATACGAGACGCTGACCGGCGAAGAGATCAAGGCGCTGTTGCGCGGCGAGCGCCCGGTTCGTACGCCGTACGAGGAACCCGAACCCGCCCAGCAGGCGCGGCCTGCGGCAACCGTGCCTAGCTCCGGCCGCTCGCGCGAGCCCGGCGGCATCCACATCGCTCCCGAACCCCAACCCGGGACGTAACGATCAAACATCGGGTTGCCTTCCTCCCCTGTGGGGGAATGTGGCCGTACAGAAGGGCCGGAAGGGGACCATTCGGATGCTTCCCTTCATCTTCGGCATTCTCAACATCACCGAGGATTCGTTCTCCGACGGCGCCCGCTATCTCGATCCCAAAGCCGCGCTCCAGCACGCGCGAGATCTGATGGCGGACGGTGCGGACGCTTTGGACGTCGGCGCCGCCTCCAGCAATCCCCGTTCGAAACACGTGCCCGCGGATGTCGAGATCGCGCGGCTCAAACCCATTGTTGGCGCTGCGAAGAAAAATGCATGGAAAATCTCCGTCGACAGTTTCGCCACCGAAACGCAACGTTGGGGGCTCAAGGCGGGCGCGGATTATCTCAACGACATCCAGGGCTTTGCCGACGAGTCCTTCTATCCCGAGCTCGCTGCCGCGAAAGCCAAACTCATCGTCATGCATTCCGTACAAGGCTTGGGCCGCGCGCAAAAAATCGACACCGATCCCAAGACCATCATGGGCCGGATTGCGGACTTCTTCGAGGAACGCCTCAACGCTCTCATGACCGCGGGTATCGCGCGCGACCGGCTCATCCTCGATCCCGGCATGGGTCTCTTTGTCGGAACCAAACCGGAAGTCTCGCTCATGGTCCTGCGCCGGCTTGGCTTGCTTAAATCGGTCTTCGGGCTACCCGTAATGATTTCGGTGTCGCGCAAATCCTTCCTGCGCACGCTGGCCGGCCGCGAGGTGGCCGAGATCGGCCCCGCGAGCCTTGCCGCTGAGCTTTATGCGGCGCTGCATGGCGCCGATATGATCCGCACCCACGAGCCCAAGCCCCTTCGCGACGCTTTAACGATTTGGTCCCATATTTCTTCGATCGAACGCTGAACCCGGCCAAAACCCTGCTGTTGACGGCCCCGTCCTTTGTTATACTGAAAGAACGAGAACGCGTGACAGCTCAAGGCCTTGGGGCACGGAATCCAGGATGACACGTAAGCTGTTCGGCACCGATGGCATTAGGGGGCTCGCCAATATTTTCCCGATGACGCCGGAAGTCGCACTGAAAGTGGGACTGGCGGCCGGCCGCATCTTCACCCATGGCGACCACCGTCACCGCGTGGTGATCGGCAAGGATACGCGGCTGTCGGGCTACATGATCGAATCGGCCCTCGTCTCCGGCTTTACTGCGGTCGGCATGGATGTCTTCCTGTTCGGACCTTTGCCCACGCCGGCCGTGGCCATGCTGACGCGCTCGCTCAGGGCCGATCTCGGCGTGATGATTTCAGCTTCGCACAACCCCTATCACGACAACGGCATCAAGCTGTTCGGCCCCGACGGACTGAAACTTTCCGACGAGCGTGAATCCGAAATCGAAGCCCTGATGGCGAACGGGTTGGAAGACGGCTTGGCGGCGCCGGCGAAAATCGGCCGCGCCCGGCGCGTCGACGACGCGCAGGCCCGCTATATCGAATTCGCCAAGCGGACCTTTCCGAAGCATTTGCGTCTCGAAGGCCTTCGCATCGTCATCGATTGCGCCAACGGAGCGGCCTACAAGGTCGCGCCCTCCGCGCTATGGGAGTTGGGCGCCGACGTCTTCGCGCTTGGCGTCGAGCCCGACGGCTTGAACATCAATCTGGACGTGGGTTCGACCGCGACCGATGCGATGATCGCCAAGGTCAAGGAGACGCGCGCCGATTTCGGCATCGCGCTCGACGGCGACGCCGACCGCGTCGTCATGTGCGACGAGAAGGGCCGCATCATCGACGGCGACCAGGTTCTCGCGCTGATCGCGCGCTCGTGGGCGAAGTCGGGCGAGCTTAAGGGCGGCGGTGTCGTCGGCACCGTGATGTCGAATATCGGGCTCGAGCGCTTCCTGAAGGGCCACAACCTCAACCTCGTGCGCGCGCCCGTCGGCGACCGCTACGTCATCGAGAAGATGCGCGAGGGCGGCTTCAATGTCGGCGGCGAACAATCCGGCCATATCATCTTTTCCGATTTCATTACCACCGGCGACGGACTGATCGCGGCCTTGCAGGTGCTGGCCGTGCTCGCCGAAGAACGCCGTCCGGCAAGCGAGGCCGTGCATATCTTCGAGCCGGCGCCGCAAATTCTGGAAAATGTCCGCTTCAAGAACGGCTCGCCGCTGAGCGACCCCAAGGTTTCGTCCGCGATTCTGCTCTGCGAAAAGAAGCTCGAGGGCGGGCGGCTGTTGGTGCGCAAATCCGGCACCGAACCCGTCATCCGCATCATGGGCGAAGGCGACAACGAAAAACTCGTGCGCGACGTGGTCAAGGAAGTCGCTCAGCTCATCCGCGACGCAACCGCCTGATGATCACGCCTGCCCGCGTTCTGATCGTCGCGGGATCGGATTCCGGCGGCGGCGCGGGCATTCAGGCCGACATCAAGACCGTGACCGCGCTGTCCGCCTACGCCATGACCGCAATCACCGCGGTGACCGTGCAGGACACGACGGGCGTTCATTCTTTTCATCCGCTGCCGCCCAAGGTCGTGGCCAATCAAATCCGCGTCGTGCTCTCCGACATCGGCGCCGACGTGGTGAAGACCGGCATGCTGGTGTCGGCGAACATCGTCGAAGCCGTTGCTGAGGCGCTTGCGGCTCACGCCACGATTCCCCTTGTCGTCGACACCGTCATGATCGCCAAGGGGGGCCGCGCTCTCTTGGACGAAGCGGGAATCGAAGCGATGAAGAAATTGCTGTTTCCGATGGCGGCGCTGGTGACGCCCAACGCGCCGGAAGCCGCCAGACTCACCGGGCTTTCGATCGAGACCGCCGATGATCTGGTACGCGCCGCCGAAAAGCTGCGCGGCCACGATATGCGGGCGGTCCTCGTCAAGGGCGGCCACATCGCGGGCGACTCGGTCACCGACGTGCTGGCGCATGCCGACGGCGTGCACATTTTTCGCACGCGCCGGATCGAGAACACATCGACTCACGGCACCGGCTGCACGCTTGCCTCGGCCATCGCCACCAGCCTGGCGCAGGGTTTCGCGTTGGATGAAGCGGTCGCGCGTGCGCGCAGCTTTGTCCAGGAAGCCATCCGCACCGGTTTGCCTTTCGGCCACGGCACCGGCCCGCTCAATCACCTCCACGCCATCATGCCTTACGAGGAATAGGCGCTTATTTGTCCAGCCCGTACATGCCCTGGGGCTGCGGACGTTCGGCGACGATCGCGCGAAAGACTCGCGCCAGCTTGTCGAGGTTCGATACGGCGCATTTGTTTCCGGCCGAATCGACGGCGAATGAGTCGATCAATCCTTGCGCGACGAACTTCCGGTCCTCGTCCGTGCACGGCAGTCCGTATTCGTAGACGATGTTGCCGTTGATCCTGATGAGATCATAAATATAAATAGAGGACGAATTGTCGGACTTCTGGGCGATGTAGTAATTGTCCCCGATGCTCTTCAAAAGAAACGGATCGCCGGCATCGTTGCCTCCGACATCGGCGAGTTGCACATAGTGATCGCCGTCGCGCCGCACCGAGCCGGTTTCACTCGGTTCCCAATTCCTTGCCTGCTTATTCCACTCATAAAGCGTGTAGTGGAAGCCGCGTTCGAAGGGATAGTCGGCGTCTTGCGCGGCGATCAGCGGCCGCTCGCTCTCGAAACAGCCGCCAAGCATCAGCGCGAGCAAGAGGCCAACCGCGCTCTGAAAGGCATTGCGCATATCTAGCGATCCACGAACGGATCTCGCACCAGAATTGTATCTTCGCGTTCCGGACTTGTCGAAAGTAAAGCCACCGGAGCGCCGATCAGCTCCTCGACGCGGCGGATGTATTTGATCGCCGTTGCCGGCAGCTCCGCCCAGGAGCGCGCGCCGCGAGTGGATTCGCGCCAGCCGGCGAGCGTTTCGTACACAGGCTCGATCTTCGCCTGCTCATGCGCGTCGGGCGGCAGATAATCGAGCATCCGCGCGCCTAGCCGGTAACCGGTGCAGACTTTGATTTCCTCGAAGCCGTCGAGCACGTCGAGCTTGGTTAGCGCAATCCCGTCGATGCCGCCGGTGATGACGGTCTGGCGCACCAGCACCGCATCGAACCAGCCGCAGCGCCGTTTTCGCCCCGTCACCGTGCCGAATTCGGCGCCGGTTTGGCCGATCCGCTCGCCGATGGCATCGTTCAGTTCTGTCGGGAAGGGACCATCGCCGACCCGCGTCGTGTAGGCCTTGGCGATGCCCAGCACGAAGCCGATGTCGCGCGGCCCGCAACCCGAACCCGCGGCCGCCTGTCCCGCCACCGTGTTCGACGATGTGACGAAGGGATAGGTGCCGTGATCGATATCGAGCAGCGCACCCTGCGCCCCCTCGAAGAGGACGCGCCTGCCCTGATGGCGGACCTCTTCCAATTTGCGCCACACTGGTCCCGCGAACGGCAGCACCTTGGGCGCGATCTCCGTGAGCGCGCGGGAGAGCTCCGCCGCGTCCACTTCGTCGATGCCCGCGCCGCGGCGGAGCGTGTTGTGATGGGCGAGCAGGCGCTCGATCTTGGCGTTCAGCGACGAAACATCCTTGAGATCGATGACGCGGATGGCGCGCCGCCCGACCTTGTCCTCATAGGCGGGACCGATGCCGCGTCCCGTGGTGCCGATGCGCGTGCTTGCATTCGAGGATTCGCGAAAGCGGTCGAGCTCGCGATGGACGGGGAGAATCAGCGCCGCGTTCTCCGCCAGCATGAGATTGGCCGGCGTGACCGGCACGCCCTTGGCCTTGATCTGCTCGATCTCTTCGACCAGCGCCCAGGGATCGACCACGACACCATTGCCGATGATGGCGAGCTTGCCCGGTCTGACCACGCCGGAAGGCAGCAGCGAAAGCTTGTAGGTGACGCCGTCGATGACCAGCGTGTGGCCGGCGTTGTGACCACCCTGAAAGCGCACCACGACGTCGGCGCGCGCGCTGAGCCAGTCGACGATCTTCCCTTTGCCCTCGTCGCCCCATTGGGCGCCGATCACCGCGACATTGGCCATCTGATTCCGGTCTTTGAATGCTGTCGAGTTTACCCTTGGATCGGGGCTTTGCGCCAGCCTGTCCGCCGCGGTGCGACTTTATGCGGCTCAAAACGCCAGCGCGCGTACCTGCTTCACCAAGGGAAGTTTCTGGATTTCGGCGAGAACCTCTTGGGCCACCGGTTCGTCGACCTGCAGCAACGCAATGGCATCGGCGCCGGGCGCGGAACGCCCGAGGTTGAAATTCGCGATGTTCACGCCGGCATCGCCCAAGAGGGTGCCGAGCTTGCCGATGAAGCCGGGCTTGTCCTCATTGGTGATGTAAAGCATGTGCGGCGCGAATTCGGCGTCCATGTCGATCTCTTTGATCTGGATGAGACGCGGCCGGTTGTTCGAAAACACCGTGCCCGCAACGCTGCGCGTGAGTTTCGGCGTGGTGACGCTGAGCTTGATATAGCCCTCGTACGCGCCCTGCTGGTCGCGGCGAACTTCCGAAACGCGGATGCCGCGCTCCTTGGCGACGATCGGCGCGTTGACCATGTTGACCTCGGAAAGCGCGGGCTTCAGCAGGCCGCAAAGTGCGGCTTGGGTGAGCGCGCGCGTATTCAATCCCGACGCGGTCCCGTCATAGATGATCTCCACTTGGCCGATGCTGGTGTCGGTCAGCTGTCCGGCAAAGATGCCAAGCTTTTCCGCCAGCGAAATCCAGGGCCGTACGCGGGCAGCTTCTTCCGCCGAGATCGACGGCATGTTCAGAGCGTTGGTGACCGCCCCGGTCAAAAGATAATCGGAAATTTGCTCCGCGACCTGGAGCGCCACGTTCTCCTGGGCTTCCATAGTCGAGGCGCCGAGATGCGGCGTGGAGACCACGCGCTCGTTGCCGAAGAGCGCGTTTTGCGTCGCCGGTTCCTCGGTGAACACGTCGAAGGCCGCGCCCGCGAGGTGCCCCATGTCGAGGGCCGCTTTCACCGCGGCTTCATCGACAAGGCCGCCGCGCGCGCAATTGATGATGCGGGCGCCCTTTTTCATCCTGGCGATGGCATCGGCCGAAATGATGTTCCTGGTCTCGTTGGTGAGCGGGGTATGCAGCGAAACGAAATCCGCGCGCGCGAGAAGATCGTCCAGCTCGACCTTTTCGACGCCCAAATCTGCCGCGCGCTCCAG
>WNFL01244277.1_pt1 | contig 10499 bp, 8 predicted proteins | sample 5400361 | NCBI WGS metagenome assembly WNFL01 (sample SAMN13153351, study PRJNA577476) | soil metagenome | isolation source: 40 cm soil on Douglas fir-dominated hillslope | place: USA:California | collected 2013-09-17
CCTGACGACTTCAGTAACTTTGATATGCACATTCATATTCCTGAGGGAGCGATCCCTAAGGACGGCCCTTCCGCAGGTATCACCCTGGCCACCGCATTAGTGTCAGCGTTGTCTATGCGTCCGGTGCGCAAGGACGTAGCCATGACTGGTGAAATCACTCTGCGCGGCAACGTACTTCCAGTTGGAGGAGTCAAAGAAAAGGTTCTGGCGGCGCGCCGAGCGCGAGTAACGAAAATCATTTTACCTACGCAGAATCGACGGGACCTCGACGAGGTGCCCAAGGAACTGTTTAAGGACATCCGGTTTGTTTTTGTCGACAATATGAAGCAGGTTTTTCGCGAGGCCTTGAAGGAGAGAGCCGCACCGGGCTTGACGTCCAGCCCGCGTCCGGCTCATCTGCCCCAGGCAGCCAGTGGACGCAGGGGCCTTTGAGGCGCAAGGACGGGTCATAGACCGAAAAAAAAGTGCCGTTGATTTTCGTGCGTTCGGTAAGGCCCGGGTACGGCAAAACTGGGGACTTCAGGCCGATTTTGGCGAGGTAGATAGTTTGACACCCCCCAACTCGTATGGTAACCTCGCGGCTCGGGTGGCTGGTTTTGAGCCACAAAAATCGGAACTTTCCCCCGTTCCGCATTGTTTTAGAAGTGAATGCCGCAGCGCGACTCAACGGTGGAAGTCGCAGTCGTGGATTCGCCCAAAGTAATACCAGAGGAGAACAACGATTGATGACCCGTAGCCCTCTTCGTTTATCTGCGAGCGCTTTTTTTGCCGCCGCAGCCCTGTTTCTTCCAGCAATCATTCAAGCCCAAATTCCCGGCGGCTCGTCCGCTCGCGATATTCAGACTGAAGTCCAGAAGACCGATCCGCGGGTAGACCAGGTGCTGGAGCGCGCCAACGATCATTTTCGCAAGGGCAAACTCAATCTGGAAGACAACAAGCGTGAGCAGGCCCGTGATGAGTTCGATAAAGCCGTTGATGAGATTCTGATGTCCGGCCTCGACGTGCGCGCCAGTCAGCGACTGCAGATTGGATATTTGGAGTTGGTGGAGAAAATCTATCGTGAAGAGGTTCCTCTGATCCAGGCAGCGCCTCAGCAGAATGCAACCCCGGTGGTCGCGCAGGCCTCGCCAAACCCGAAGGCAGAAACGGTAGAGGTCGCCCGGGTGCAACCCCCGAAGCAGGTACTGATTGGTTTTAGACAGCAGGGTTTCGATCCTTCCCCACTCGATCCGCTCAGCAAGCTGATTCTCAACCAGACCGAACAAAAGGTTTCAGGCGAACAACTTGATGCGTTGGAGCAGGCAAAGAACTCGCTCGATTTCAACTTCACGATCAATCCCTTAATTCAGCAATACATCAATTATTACCAGGGTCGTGGCCGGTCTACGATGGAAGCGGGACTTCGCCGCTCGGGTCGTTTTATGAAGATCGCGCGCGAGACGTTCCGTAGAGAGGGAGTGCCTGAAGATATTACCTGGCTGGGCCAGGTTGAAAGCGCCTGGAGCCCGAAGGCCCGCTCGTGGGCGGCCGCTTCCGGTCTGTGGCAGTTCGTTGGCGGCACCGGCACGCAGTATGGTTTGCGCCAGACTGCCTGGGTCGATGAGCGCAACGGCATCGAAAAGCCGACGCAGGCCTCGGCTCGATATCTGAAGGATCTGGCAAAGCGCTACAACGGTGACTGGCTGCTGGCTATGGCTGCTTACAATACCGGCGCACTGAACGTTGACCGCGGCATATCGCGCGCCGGCGCCGCCAATTATTGGCAGATTTATCCGTACATCGCGCAAGAGACTCGCAATTACGTCCCTAATATTCTCGCCGTGATTATGATTGCCAAGAATCCTGAGAAGTATGGCTTCCGCGGCATCCGCCCCGAAGCCCCAATTAGTTTCGAACCGGTAGTGGTTCCCTCGGCGACCAGCCTGCGCTTGATCGCGGACGCTACAGATACCAGCGTCGATTACATTCAATCGTTGAATCCTGAGCTGAAACGCGACACCACGCCGCGCGGCGAGTCTTTCCAGCTTCGCGTGCCGGCGGGTAAAGGCAAGCAGGTAGCTTCGGTGCTTAAGCGAGTTCCTGCTGAGCGCCGCGAGTCGGCCCGCGTAATCTCCGTCGTTCCCGGCGAAGAACTACAGTCGGTAGCCAATCGCACCGGTGTCAGCGTAGCGACGTTACAGAGCATGAATAGTGGCGTTGACCTGAAAACTACCAATAAGCTGGTCGTTCCCAGCAGCAGCATCAAGTTGACGAACTGGCGTCGAGCACCGGGCGCAACCGAAGCCACCAGTGCTGCGGCATTGACCAAGGTGAGGGCTCGCAAAGGCGACACCATCGCCAGGATTGCCGCAGCGCGGAAACTGTCGGTAGATGAGCTGGCTCGGCTTAACGGAATCGGACCCACTGTTGAGTTGCAGGCGGGGCAAGAGGTGAAGTTGCCAAGTAGTCCGGCACCCAACCGCCAGAGATAGCGGATTAGCTGATCAAGTAAGAGATAGGCGTTCGCTTATATGCGACCGCTAAAGAAATGGCGAGCGCGCTTCGTTTGAGGCGCGCTCGGTCTGTTTTACGCGGCACGGAGTTTTGCCTGTATAGCCCGTAACGACCTTTGAATCACAGACTGAATCTGTCACGTTGAACTCCCATGCTCTTCCGCACCCAGTCAGCGGCGGTCTATGGCATCGACGCCAACCTCGTCGATGTTGAGGTCGATCTAACGCCAGTTCGCAACGAGACTGATACGCCGGCTTCGGTGACGATTGTCGGTTTGCCCGATCTTGCTGTGCGTGAATCTCGCGAGCGCATTCGCGCCGCTATTAACAACAGCGCTTTCTTTTTTCCGTTTCACAAAACCACGATCAATCTGGCGCCCGCTGATGTCAGGAAAGAGGGAGCGAGTTTCGACCTGCCCATAGCGCTCGGCATCCTCGGCGCCAACGGCGATCTGGGAGACACGCAGCACTTAACCGACATCCTGTCGGTCGGCGAACTGTCTTTGGATGGCCGAGTGCGCTCGATTCGAGGGGCACTCCCGATCGCCCTGCGCGCGCGGCAGTCACAAACTAAACATCTGCTCCTGCCTGATGAAAATGCCAAAGAGGCCGCGGTCGTTTCGGATGTCAATGTTTATGCGGTTACCGATCTGCGGAATGCCGTGGAGATGATCGCGGCTATTCGATCCGAAAATCCGCCCGAGCCGATCCGTGTGGATCCTTCTCACATACTGATCCACGACGATTACTACAGCGTCGACTTTCGCGAAGTACGCGGCCAGCAAGCCGCCAAACGTGCTTTGGAGGTTGCCACGGCCGGAGGGCACAACATTCTGCTGATCGGGCCTCCGGGTTCGGGCAAGACCATGCTCGCTAAACGTTTGCCGACGATCTTACCGCCGCTGGAGTTTGAAGCCGCGCTGGAGCTAACCAAGATTCATTCAGTCGCCGGCCTGACGGGCCGTGCCGGACTCGTCACGCACAGGCCTTTTAGATCTCCTCACCACACAATCAGCGATGCCGGACTGATCGGAGGCGGCGCGTTGCCGCGGCCGGGTGAAGTTTCCCTGGCCCATCAGGGTCTCTTGTTTCTGGATGAGCTGCCGGAATTTGATCGCAGCGTTTTGGAAGTCCTGCGGCAGCCTCTGGAAGATCAGAAGGTGACCATTAGTCGCGCTGCGATGTCGCTTACCTTTCCCGCTTCATTCATGCTGGCTGCGGCCATGAATCCGTGTCCCTGTGGCTTCTGGAACGATCCGACACGCGAATGCCGCTGCACGCCTTTGCAGATCCAGCGTTATGTGGGCCGGATTTCGGGTCCGCTGCTGGACCGCATAGACATTCACATCGACGTTCCGGCTGTTCGCTTTCGTGATCTCGCCGGTGACCCGCCGCCCGACGCGGAGGATTCAGCCTCGATTCGTCGAAGAGTGATCAGTGCGCGCGAACGCCAGGCCCAGAGACTTTCGGAGGATGGGATCTACTCCAATGCGGCGATGACTCCACGTTTGATTCGACGCTTTTGTCGGATCGACGCCGAAAGCGAGACGATGCTTGAACGGGCCATGACTCGCCTGGGCCTTTCAGCCCGGGCCTATGATCGTATTCTTAAAGTCAGTCGCACCATCGCTGACCTGGAAGGCTCTGACGCGATTCAAGCAACACATGTCTCGGAAGCAGTGCACTATCGCTCGCTTGATCGTACTTATTGGACCTAGCGTGGCCCAGCCGGATTTGACCAACATATATTCCTGACTTGTCACGGCCCACCTATGATCGGATACTAAAGCGTCATCGATAGTTAACTTTCAAGCGGGTAAGGGCGCGGGGGCTACGGCGCATCCGCGGACGATCTGCGGGGTTCGACCCGACGATCGCAGAAACAACAGTGGCTGCAAGCGAAACTGAGACACCGCGAACACCGGATTACGAATTGACGCAGAGGGCTGCCGAAGGCGACATGGCGGCCTTCGAAGAGCTTTACCAGCGCCACAACCGCCGCGTATATTCGCTGTGCTTGCGCATGACGGGCAACGTCACCGAGGCGGAAGACCTGGCGCAGGAAGTTTTCATTCAGCTCTTTCGCAAAATCGGCAGTTTCCGCGGCGAATCCGCTTTCACCACATGGCTGCATCGTTTGACTGTCAACCAGGTGCTGATGCACTTTCGCAAACGCGGCGTGCGCCTGGAACAGACGACCGAAGACGGCGAGTCACCCATTCAGATCGTCAAAGGGACAGAGAATCCCAATGCCATGCCGGTAGTCGACCGCATCGCGCTGGATAAGGCAATCGCACAGCTGCCACCCGGGTATAAGATGGTTTTCACGCTGCACGATATCGAAGGACACGAACACGAGGAGATTGCGCGGATGCTTGGCTGCTCTGTAGGCACGTCAAAGTCCCAATTACACAAGGCCAGGATGAAATTACGGGGACTTCTCAGGCAACAGAACAAGCCGCGACAGCAACCAAGAGACGGCCTTTGAAAAGCCGCGGACAATCTGTCCGCGCTCCCAAGTGGGCCACTTTGACATATGAGGCGAGGATTCGCCCCGTCGAGTTAGCCAAGAAGGAAGCAGTCTCCCCTTTATTGCTTTGAGACCGCGAGAGTCGCGTAGTCCGGGGCTTTGGCAGTATGATGCGCGACGTATCCGAGGTTAGAAGAAATGAACTGCGAAAATTATCAAAATTTAGTAAGCGATTTTATTGACGGGTCGCTCAGTCCCGAAGATCAAAACAATGTCGCCAGGCATTTGAGCGTTTGCGGTCCTTGCACAGACGTTCGCAGCGACCTGGGCGCCATCGTGGCGTTCTGTCTTGAGCATCGGAACGAGTATGAGGCCGTGCCGAACGAGCGCGCGCTGTGGTTACGCATTAGCAATGTGATTGAAGCCGAATCTGCTGACCCAGCGCGGGCGATCATCCCGGCGAACGCGGGTTGGTGGTTTCGCCTCATGAACCGAAGCTGGCAACTTTCCTTCCCGCAGTTGGCCGCAGCCGCCACCGTTATCATTATCGCCGTATCCATGTTGACCGTAGTCGGCTTGCGCCGTTTGAATTTCACGGGCGGACCCGAAGTAGTTGCTTCAGGGATAGCTCTGCCGGTGACTGGATTGTCCGTCAAGGATCGCTATCGCCAGCAGCAGCAAGTCATTGACTACTGGAACGAGCGCGTTGAACTGAACAAGGCCCGTTGGAATCCGCAGATGCGCGAGACGTTTGATAAGAACATGGGCGTGATTGATGCGGCAGTTAACGATTCAATGCGCCAGTTGACTCAGAATCCTCACGATGAAGTTTCCGAAGAGATTCTCAACGCCGCTCTGAATGACAAGGTAGAATTGTTGAAGGAGTTTGCCGCACTCTAATACTGAAAAGTCCGAGGCTGTTCCCGGCTTAACAATCCACCGATGAACTTTCATTCGCCCGTCACCAGAACCCGAGCAAGTCTTGCAGCGTTTCCTGCCCTCTTCCTCATATTCGTTGTCACCACCAGTGCGCTCGCGCAACAGCGCGTGTCGCGACACTATCCAGCGGGAAAGAACGTCCGCATTGAGCTGAAGAACCTCTCTGGAACAATTACGGTTGAGACCTGGGCGAAAGACGAAATCCGCATTACCGCTACCATGGAAGCTCCGGCAGTCCATTTCAATCCCAGACAGACGGATACAGGGTTGGTCATCGACATCGTAGGAGATAATCGCGATCGTCGCGACGTGGGTGACGTGAATTTCAAGATTCAAGTTCCTTCCCGGTCGTCAGTCGATTTAGAAACCCGCAGCGGGCAAATCAGCGTCAGTAATATTCAGGGCGATTTGGTGCGAGCGCATGTGTGGACCTCTGGGGATATTACCCTCACCGGCGTAAACGCGGCGCGAGTGTTTGCGTCTAACACCACCGGTAATATTTTTTTCGACGGGGAATTCGCTTCGGGCGGGACCTATGAGTTCAAATCCGGACAGGGGACCATTACGCTCCGTCTGCCGGCCAGCTGCGGATTCCGCCTGGTGGCCACGGCACCCGCAGAAAAGATTTCAATGGGCCCGTTTTCGAACGGCGGCTTGAAGACGCTGGGTCAAGGTCGCCGGATCACGGGTGACGTTGGTGATGGTCGTGCCTCAGTGACGGTCACGAACTATCAGGGCAACATAAACTTTCTGCGCCGCTAGACAACACTGAGCGATTTCCCGCACAATCTGTGCAGGTGAAAAGACGCGCAATCCCAGTTTCCTCCGTCGCTCTAATATTACTCTCAACCTTTTACATTCATGCGCCGGTCGCGGCGCAAAAAAATAAGCCGACCACGCCAGCCGCCCCACTTCTGACGCGCACCACGACGCTTCATGACACTCGCAGGCTGGGGTATTCCGGCGCAGTTACGCTCGTTGGCGCACCCGCCGGTTCCATTACCATCGAAGGCTGGCAACGTAGCGAGGTTGAAGTGAACGCGGAGGTCGAGTTGCGCGGGCCGACCGCAGCGGATCTTGATCGGCTCGCCCTTGTTAACGGCTATGCGATCGATGAAGACGCCAATCATATTCGGATCATCACGACCGGAACTCACGACAAAAAGTATTTGAAGCGAGTTGCGAAGGACTTCCCAAAGTCTCTCATTGGACTGCCGTGGAAGGTCGACTATCACATCAAAGTACCGGCAATGACCGATGTGTCGATCGATGCCGGAACCGGTCCGATCAAAGTGTCAGGCTTCGAAGGGATGGTTCGGATCAACGCGGTCGAGAGTGCCGCGGACCTGTCGCTGACAGGGAGCGATCTTTCGGTAATCATTCAAAAAGGCGCCGTGAACTTTACGATTCCGGCACGCTCATGGCATGGTCTGCGGGCCGAAATAAAACTGGCTAGTGGCAAACTCGCGGTGGACCTGATGCCGGGATTTAGTGGTGATATCGATGCCGATGTGCTGCGAGTTGGCGAGGTCAAGAATGCCTTCCCCGGCCTTGAGCCCCGCGAACGAAACAGTATCGGATCCCGTTCGATGCGCGCTCGCGCAGGCAATGGGGGTGCGATGCTGACCTTCACCGTCGGCGACGGGACGATCGAAATAAAAGCAGCAGGCAGCAGGCAGTAGGCAGGAAGCAGGGGGCAATGTTTAGCAATTGTCTTGACGGTGTATTTCGTGAACCCAGGGCGAAATAAAAGAGTCAGCTTCGATAGTTCCTTCATTCATGAACGGGCTAACTACCGACAAGAAATCAATGTCCGTGCAAACTCAACTCGATGTGCTGGCCATTTTCTCGCATCCTGACGATGCCGAGTTGACGATGGCCGGGACGCTTCTGAAGCTGAAATCGCTCGGCTACCGGACTGGCGTCCTCGACATGACGCGCGGTGAGATGGGCACACGAGGCACGCCGGAGATTCGGGCCAAAGAAGCGCTCGAAGCCGCGCGCGTGATGGGATTGGATGCCCGCTTAAACCTGGAACAACGTGATGGCCATCTCGCGGTCGACGAAGAGACGCGGCGGGCGATGGTCAGAGTATTGCGGACACGCGCGCCGAAGCTGCTCTTTACCTCGCACTGGGATGACCCTCATCCCGACCACGCAACCACCTCACGAATTGTACGTGAAGCCGCTCGCCTGGCGACGATGCGCCGTTACGATGAACAGGCGGGTATGGTAGCCATCAATATGCCGGCGATCGCTCACGCGGTCTTTTCGCGACTAACCAACCCATCTTTTATCGTGGATGTTTCTCAGTTCGCCGAAAGCAAGATGAATGCGATTCGGGCCTATGCCTCACAGTTCTACAGTGTCGAGTCGAAGGAGCCTACAACGCGAATCAGCGAGCGGGGTTTTCTCAGACAGACGGAAGATCGGATGCGTTACTATGGCTCGTTGATTGGCGTGGAAGCGGGAGAACCTTTCTATGTGCGTGAGGCTTTGAACGTCGAAGATCCGTTTACGCTGTTGACCAGGCCAATGAATATCTATTCGTAGTTGGGTCAGTTGTCAGTAGCTAGTTGATCTTTGCGTTCTTACTGATTGACGCTGGACCACTGAAGACTATTTCTTTTTCTCTTCCAGCACCGCGCGGGCGATGGCGATCACTGCGTTGGCTCTGGGTGCTTCGCGTTCAAAACCACGCGCTAGTTCGACTGTGCGACTGTAGTCGTCTTTCGCGAGTTCGCTAAAGATACCCGACACATCAAAGTCCGGCGCTCCAGAGCTGCGCATGCTACTCATCCCTTTTGACTGCAAGGCGATTCTGATCACGCCGTCCTCTCCGGTAAAACCTTCACTCGAGTTCGCCGCTTTGACCGCGTCGTAAGTGGCGTCCCAACTCTTGCCGCGATCGCTGACAAGCATGGCATTCGCCACGGCCATCAGCGCGCGTGCGCGGTCGGGATCAGAGCCTTCAATGCGCCGGGCTTCGGCAGCAGCGTCCTCAATTACGGCCAATGATTTATCGTGGTCAGTCTTGGTCAACAGTTTGGCGACTGCGGCCAACGCCCAGGCCTTCTGCATGTGAGTTAGCTCACCGGTGCGGACCAACTCAAAAACCAAATTGGTATCTTTCTTATCAATGGCTCTCAGGGTCATCGCGACATCGACATACGCGCGAGTCATCTGGCGCAGTTCGCTATCTTCAATCTTGTCGATATAGTCGTGCGCGCGGAGCTCACCATTATCGCCGACCATTCTGGCCAACTGAATATAGAGCCTGTCACGCTCCTCTGATGTCTTGGCATGTTCGACTCGATCAAGCAGGGTCTTTTCCCGAGACTCGTTAGTTAAGGGCGGGCGAATGCCCTCTCGCATCGTGTCATCATCGCGTTGGCGCATGTCTTCCGGAACCGCCGTACCGAGTGCATCCATCTGTGCGCGTAGCGCTTCGGTCATATCCTGCGGCGCGTATTGCTCGAACAAAGGCAGCAGGCGTTTGATCATCAGGTATTTGCCCTGAAGACCTGACGTAGTTTGATCCTGTCCGGGAGGAGCTTGTGGTCGCAGTAATATGCCGGCAGCGGTGCGAAAGAAAGCGGAGCGCAAATCGACCGGGACTACAATAGGTTCTGAGTTTCGCGACGACATGGTGGTGGAATGTTCACCGCTGAATAAAACGAAAGCGTGTGGAGTGAAGATATACGACGACAGCAACGAAACTATGTTCGCGTCGGACTGCAAACTGCTTGCGGCCATCGCGAGCATCACCGCATATCGTCGATCGCCGGCGGCCGCATCTTTCTCTCGAAGATAAGAGAGAAAATCGATTCCTTCTCTGGTTATCGTGACCAGGGCCGGATCGGCAAATTGGATGGCCCGCTCAACATCAGTTGCGAGCAGTTGACGCGCCAGGCTCAGTCTCTGGGTGACGCCTTCAGGCGTGCTAAAGGGATCGCCTTTAGCTCTGTCAGACGCTTCCGTGGCCTCGCGCGCTTTTTCCAGGTTAAGCTTAGCCAGGAATTCCTCTCCCAGCACCCGGTCACGTCGTGCTGCCAGACGCAGCACTTCGCCGCGCACGTTGGGTGGACCAGTTACAGCCGAGTTACCGTTCTTAGCTTGTTGCTGTTTGATGTCCTCCTGCATTTTGCGGAAGCCTTCCTGATCGACAATCTCGGCGGCTTCCCAGGCTTTGCGGAATAGATTGCGGGCTCTCTCAGCATCAGTGTCCCAAAGAACATCGGCGATTCGAGCCTGCGTGCGCGCCCGCAATTTTTGATCGTTGTAGCTGCCCGCATCAGCGGCCAGCGAGATCAGAAGCGATTGCGCCTGTGAGCGGCGCTCTCTCAGGATTCGCTCGGCTTCCGGATCTACCGCCGTCTTGCTTTTGCCGGCCAATTCCTTAGCGATAGCAGGTTTCTTGGCGTCGTTCGGTTGGGCTACGGCACTTGCGCACAGGAAAAGCAGGCAGAGCGGGATCAGCAGGGTAGGACGACTCATTCTTGACCTCCGGAATGCTGGATAGATAAGGGTGCTGCGCCAAAGGTATCACGCGCGAGAACCCGGCAAGGTTCCAGAATGTGATGAGACGAGACGGGCTT
>WNFL01372863.1_pt1 | contig 10499 bp, 9 predicted proteins | sample 5400361 | NCBI WGS metagenome assembly WNFL01 (sample SAMN13153351, study PRJNA577476) | soil metagenome | isolation source: 40 cm soil on Douglas fir-dominated hillslope | place: USA:California | collected 2013-09-17
TCAATCATTCCTGGCCGGGAAATGTTCGTGAACTGCAGAATTATGTGGCCCGCGGAGTCATCCTCGCTCGTGGGACAACATTCGATCTGATACCGCCTGACAAGCGCGTGACGCTGCGCGCAGAGCCCACGAGTGAGAAACTCGAGGACACGATCCGTGGCGAAATTCTCGCCGCATGTCACAAGGCGAACTGGCAGATCGGCGGACCGCGCGGGGCCGCGGCCCGGCTGGGACTGAAGCGCACCACGCTCTTTTACAAGATGAAGCGACTCGGAATTTCGCCTCCAGCAAAACCGTCCTGAATCAAAACTTTCGAACACTTTTGCGAACCGCTACCGCGCCCAGAGTATTCCTCGTAGCGGAGTTGCCAGATAGCCGAGATGATAGTGCACCGTCTCGGCATAGATCACTGCGAACTTTAGCCCAGGCCGCCTGCCTACAAGGCAGGTGCGCGGTGTCATGTAGGTGTCATGCGAATTGTGATGAATGGCGGCAAATGGTAACGAAAACTGAAAAGAGAAGTTGAATCTGAGTTAGCCCCATTTGATCAGAACTTGCTGATTCCCCTCGATTTGTCTCGGCTCCGGCAAATTGTGATTAAGTTGGTCTCAAGGCTGTTAACCGAAGGTTTGCCAGCTCGAATCTAGCCGGGGGAGGCCACGGGCAGCCATCCCCGACAACGTCGGTGCGCTATGGGTGGTTAGGATTTACTTTCAGGTACGCAAACAACAGGGACTTTCCGCTCGGCTTATGGCTCTCGCCGTTCGGCTCTACGGTCACAAACACAGCATCCACCTGCTCCAGCAGACTGGAACGAGACGACATGTGGATCACATCGTGCCGGCGAGGCTAATCCGGCGATTGAGGGCAGGGAATATAGATAGACGCGAAAACCTGCAGTGTATCTGCGGAACCTGCCATGGATACAAGCTTCAGGCTGACCGCAAACTATGCTTGGGTGATAAGCTTGGCTACCTCGAAATTCTCCGCACTCACAATTTCGATGTCGCACGGGCCGAGCGGGCACTGGCCATGTTCGGTCTGTAGTTTCCTCGTGTTCACATGAGGTCGTAGGTAGGTCGCCCACCGCCCCCCTGCGAACAGGCGAGTTCGCGCAACGCGCGGTTAAACGTTAAGGAACCAGATGAATATTGAGCAAAGATGCTGCACGGATGGCGCTTCTTATTTTCAATGAGTTAGAAGATTTGACCAATGACTTCATACTCCCAGGCAATTAACTTACATAGTCGATTACCCACCTCCGGAGCGGCTTACAGTTACCATCGGAAGGAGGCGGGAAATACAGCGACCAACTTAGCTAATCGGGGCACGAACTGTGACAATACAAATGTCGGGTAAAAGGGGTGAGCAATGCAGGAGTTCGTTGAATTGCCGAGGACGCATTCGCCGCGGCGTCGCAGCGGTTTTTTTCTCCTTATGCTCGCCGTCCTCGCCGTTATCCTTCTCGGCGGTCGGACCGCCTTGTCGTATTACGTGGACGTGCTCTGGTTCGAGTCACTCGGCTACCGCGACGTGTTCTGGAAAACGTTGGGCCTCCAATGGGGAATTTTCGTGGCTTTTGCCGCGGCCACATTTCTCGTCGTGTACGGATCGTTTCTGGCTCTGAAGCGAGCGCATTTGCCCAATCTGCCGAGCGGTCACACAATTTTTATCGGCGGACAGCCGCTGAAGCTGCCAGTTGAACCTGTCCTGCGCGTCATCGCACTTGGCCTTTCGCTCGTCGTTGCCGTTGCCACCGGCGCGGGAATGATGCTCGAGTGGCCGACGATCGCACTGTATCGGTACGCACCGCGCATCGCTGGTTGCTTCGTGGACCCGATCTTTGGCAGGCCGTTGAACTTTTTTCTCTTCACCCTGCCTGCCTGGCAACTCTTTGTCGGCTGGCTACTTACGCTGGCCGTGATGACCTGTGCGCTCTCTATCTTTTTCATTTTTATTACGGGTGGAACTCGTGCGTTCGCCGGTCGTAGCAGAAGCTACGTGGCGTTACCTTGGCGTGGACTCTCCATCACGTTTGCGGTTTTCTTACTCGTCCTTGCCATGCGCGTGTACCTCGGTCGATTTGAGCGATTGTTCGATAGTCACACGATCTTCTCAGGTGTGACCTACTCTGACGCGCACGTATTGCTTCCAGGGACCCTCGTTGTCTGCGCGGCGCTCGTTCTAGGCGCGGTGATCGCTGCCATCAATGCCGTTAGGGCGCCACGCGGGCGTTGGATTGCGGCCGCGATTCTCCCGGCTGCGCTGTGTTACGTATGCCTCCAAGCGGCCGACTGGTACGTCAGCAGCTTTATCGTGAAACCAAACGAGTTGGTTCGCGAGCAGCCCTATATTGCCAACAATATCGCACTCACCCGGCAGGCTTACGGATTGGACCGAGTTTCGCAACGCGAGTTTCCCGCTGAGACAGACGTCGCGGCCGCCGACCCGGCGAATAATCAGCCGACGCTTCAGAACATCCGGCTGTGGGACTGGCGCGCTCTCCAGGACACGCTGCGTCAGATTCAGGAAATTCGCACCTACTACGACTTTCCCGACATCGACATTGATCGCTATGAAATCGACGGCGTGACTCGCCAAGTGATGCTCGCAACACGCGAGCTGAACGTCGAGAAGCTTCCCGAGAGCAGCCGCAACTGGATTAACGAGAAGCTGATCTACACCCACGGTTACGGCATTACGATGAATCCAGTAAATGGGTTCACGCCGGAAGGGCTGCCCACGCTGATTCTGAGCAACATGCCGGTACAAAGCACGGTGCGGGGTCTGACGGTGACACGCCCGGAGGTCTATTTCGGCGAATTGACGAATACCGACGTTTACGTGAAGACACGACAGAAGGAATTCAACTACCCGCAAGGCCAGACCAACAGCCTGACGTCGTACGAGGGCAACGGCGGTATCGTGCTCGGCGGTTTTCTGCGCCGTATCATCATCGCGCTCGACCGCGGCGACTTGGCGAAGCTTCCGTTCAGCGACGACGTGAACAAGGATAGCCAGCTGTTGATGCGGCGTAACGTGCGAGATCGAGTATCCGCACTAGCGCCCTTCCTCAGCTACGATCCGGATCCTTATATCGTGCTCGGCGACGACGGCCGGCTGTCGTGGGTCATGGATGCGTTCACGGTTTCAGATAGCTATCCGTACGCGAGCCATTACCGGCTCGACCGCGACCCCATTAACTACATGCGGAACAGCGTTAAGGTGGTGATCGACGCGTACAACGGTGCGACAACGTTTTACGTGTTTGACTCCGAGGACCCGATCATCGCGGCCTACCGCAACATCTTTCCGAGTTTGTTCAAGGATGCGGCCATGATGCCGCCAGGGCTGCGTAAGCACATGCGTTACCCCGAGTTGTTGCTCAAACTGCAAGCCGAAGTGTACGGGCTGTATCACATGACGGACCCGGGAGCGTTCTACAACCGTGAGGATCTGTGGACTGTCGCCAGCGAAGTAGGTTTGAGCGAAGGAGGGCAGCAGGTGACACAGGCAATGCAACCGAACTTCGTGCTGATGAAACTGCCGGGCGAAACCGGCGTGGAGTTCGTAGAAATTCTGCCGTTCACCCCGGCCAACCGGAATAATCTGATCGGCTGGATTGCCGGGCGCAGCGACGGCGCACAATACGGTACCTCGGTCGTCTACAACTTCCCGAAAACGAAACTGGTGGACGGACCACTGCAAATCGAAGCACGCATTGATCAGAACGCGCAGCTTTCCGGACAATTGACGCTGTGGAACCAGCAAGGCTCTCACGTGCGGCGCGGAGCCTTGCTGGTCATTCCGACTGGGCGCGCGCTGTTGTATGCGGAACCGATTTACCTGCAGGCCGAGCGGAGTCCAATGCCTGAGTTGCGTCTGGTCGTGCTCGCCGTACAAGATCGGCTTGCGTACGGACCGACCTTCGAGTCGGCGATGGCCGCCCTCTTTGGAGGAGCGGTCTCGTCGTTAAGCGCCGCGGCAGTGCCCCCGGAGCTCGCGCGACACGCACCGGGATCCACCGGACCGCCCCCGCCCGCAGCCGACCTTCACGCCCTCATCGCGGAGGCTGCCAAAGACCTTGCCGACTACCAGCGCCTCACCGCAGAAGGCAAGCTCGGCGAGGCGGGACAGAAGCTTGAAGAGCTGAAGCGCGCACTTGACAAGCTGAACGCCCGCCAAAGATAGTCTCGCTGCGGTACTGCATTCTCGAGCGTCGAGACAAACAAGCAATGTGCGCGGGGTAGCCGTCGCAAGGGAATCGACATATGTTCTATAGGTGCAGCACATGCTGATTCTTGGTAGGAGGTAGGCAATGCCAGAAAGCGCGATACCCGCATATATCACCAGCCTAATCCGCCATTTTGAGGATCTTCGGGACGGTACACACGGCGGCTCCGCAAGTCGAAAAGACAAGGAAGCCCATTTCGAGAAGGCAGTCCAACTGCTGGCTCCCATCGCCCGCCAGGTTCTCACCGAAATGAACACGAGCTTGCTGCTCGACACCGGGCAGGTGACCGAGACGGGACTACGACGCACAGCGGATGGAGGGCTGAACGCATCCTTGGCTTTGAGCTGGCCTGAACAGCGGGCAGCCGGAGTCCATCCAATCGTGCTCCAAGCCTATTTCGGGGGCGGCTTCCACCACCCTCATCTTCGAGGGACGACAGTTCAAGACTGGCCGCTGAACGTGTTCAGCGACGAGGATGCTGCGGCCCAGCTATCCATACTCCGGGCCATCGCGTCCAGCGATCTGCACAATTTGGTCTATCGCGCGGACTATCGGATCGTCCCTGCGGCGACAGCAAATCCCGCCACCCCGCTTGCCCATGGAGCCAAAGCAAACTAACAAGTCGCATGTACACGACGCAGTAAATCTGGACCGGAGAAGGTATTCCGGGCCAGAAGTCCGGTTGTGGTAAACCTCTCCCGAAGGTCCGGTTCTGGTAAGCAACTGCGAGAGGGGAAAATGGTTCCAAAAGAGCAGCCACGCTTATGCGCGTTGCTTCCCATCAACTCACGTGTGTTGAAGCGACACAGGGAACGCGAATCACCGACGTTGAAATTACAGGGGTTAAGAGGTTCATTGGATTGGTGATGAATCTGCCCTACCTAGGGGCGATAGCACAGCTGCGATGACAACCGCGAGCGTGTCCCCGACTCGGCCAACGGCTCTTGTCGATCGGTGAATTGGGGGCCGTAAGCAAAGGCAGGCTCGATATGCGATCCAACTTAGGGCAGAACGGAAAAGAGTCTTTCGAAGAACTCCGAGAAACTCCAAAAGGATCGTCGACTATTTTGAGATTCGGCTCAGACGAGGGGATCGAATTTCCTAGCGAGCCTGAGCGCAAGCAACGGGACCCCCGATTGGCACGATCGCCGTGGGTCAGGGGGATACGCGGGCGAGAGATGAGGGGGCAAGGTTCGGCCAAATTTCCCGATGTCCCGTTGCTCGACAACGTGACAATAACAATCTCAGTTATCGAAGGCCGCTCCAAGGGTCTGACGTACCGAATGAAAAAGTTGTGTATCACCGTGGGACGGGTTGGCGGCGGTGCGGACTTCGAGTTCGACGAGCCGGCAGCATCCGACGTGCATTGCTTCGTCGCTGCACGTCCGGACAGTGTACGGCTATATGCCGCGCCTTCTGTCGGCATCCACGTCAACGATCAGCCGATCCGCACCGTGGAGCTAACTGATACTTCTACGTTTCGGGTTGGATCGTCCCTACTGCGTGTCAGCATCCTTCCAAACCAACGCGCGGATGTCAGAACACGCAAAAGTGCAGAGAAATAAGACAAGTGAGACGGATAACGATGTTCACGGAGCTGTTGCTGGCCAATATGTGTATTAAGGCACGTGACGTAGGGCGTGGACGAATCATGCTGCATGTAATCGCTACAATATTCTAAAGTCCCCGTGATTCCTACTCCGTGCCGCTACACGGGTGGCGCGATCACCCCATTCCTGCCAACGAGCAGCGATGCCGACCGAGGCACTGGTTGGAGGGCCTTGAAAGAGAAGGTTATGCTTCGAATCTACATTTTTCGCATCAGCCTCATCCTTGCCGTCATCCTCCTCGGAAAGGCCTCGGAGACGCGCGCGGCGGAAGAGGTGTCGGTGCAGCAGAGCATCGCCGAAGCACAGGTAGCTCTTCGCCATCGGCATTATTCGCAAGCCAGTCAAACATTGCAGGACGCGCTCGCGCGTTTTCCGGGAAATGCCCAGCTGCGGCTTGAACTAGGCAGGGTTTACGTGTATCAGCGGCAGGACGCACGGGCCACGGAGATTTTTCGCGGCATTCTGCGAGATGACCCCTCCAACCGGGAAGCAAAACTGGAACTAGCCCGCGTGCTGAGTTACGACGGGAAATACGAGCCAGCGAATCAACTTTTTCGTGAAATGCTGGCAACAAATGCGAACGACGAGGCGGCAGCCATCGGATTGATACGAAATCTGCTGTCTGAGAAAAAGAAAGACGATGCGCGCCGCGAAGTGGAACAGGCACTGGCACGCCATCCTAGCAGCCTTCGCCTTCAGGAGTACCGGGACGATCTGCTGAAGAACCAGTCGCCGCTCCCCGCCTCCCATGAGGGCCACGCGCTGAGCCGACTGCAGGCGGACGCAACCTATTTCAGCGATACAGCCGGAAATCGCGCCACGCGCGCGGGACAGCGATTTGATCTTCAGCTTGGACGCAATTTCACAAACAGTTTTCGCCTCGATGAAAAGTCCCTGTGGGTTAGCCAGGGGCCAAAGGCAAACATCTTTAGCGTCCAGGAGGAAGGTCGACTCCGGGTTGCACGATGGCTCTACGTCGGTGGCGGAGGCGGGATTGTTCGCTTTGCCGACAATTCGAATCGGGCGCTGTACCGCGGAGAATTGATTCTCCATCCAATACGAAGCTTCTGGCTGCAAGGAGGTTTCTCACGGATACCGATCACTCCGACTTTCCAGTCGGCTCAGTTCGATTTGCTGGCGGAGGGTTGGTGGGCCCGCCTCGATTGGCAGCCACGCTCTTGGCGCGTCAGCGCTGATTTCTCCAAGCAGCACTACTCGGATTCAAATCGCACCCAAAGAGAAGACGCGGAAATACTACGTTGGGTCGGAAACTCGCACTTTGCCGTGGGGCTAGGATATGAATATGCGCATAGCTCCTTCACTCAATCCTTTGCAAATGGCTATTTCAGTCCCAACCAATATCACAGCCATCTGGGCCTTGGTGGATTCCGTTTTAGCGTTGGAAAGATTTATCACGGCGAATACATCGCCCGCTATGGCGCCGAAACCGTTGATCAGAACCCCTATCAGATCGCCTGGGAGGCCACTGCAAAGAACCGCTTTCTGTTAGGAAAGTTCGATCTAGGCGCCGACTATACCTACTTTCACCTCGCGCAGAGCACGGGAGCGTTCCGCGCTCAAGTAGGGCGAGTCAGCGCTGCGTATCGTTTCTAGGTGGTGCAAGAAAGCGGGAAGAGGATTCCCGTTGGCCCGCGGATCAGGCCGGAGATGAGTATGGATAAGCCGCTCAGAGTACTGGTCGTCGATGATGACAACTCGATTTGCCGATGGCTGAATGCCGTTTTGACTGCAGAAGGCTACGAATGCCGCGCAGCGCGAAGCGTTGAAGATGCCGAGCCTCTCCTTCGTGAAGGCCCCATCGACTTGGCCCTGCTGGATATCTATATTGGACAGGCTAACGGTATTGAATTCCTCGAAAAACTGAAAACCTTGCAGCCGGAATGCAAGTGTGTGGTGATGACAGCGCACGCCAGCGTCGAGACAGTGGCACGCTCGGTAGCCGGCGGAGCACTCGAATACCTGGTCAAACCGCTACTGATCGATGAGCTGCTCGCGTTGTTGCGCAAGTTAACCGGGCCACGGAAAATCCCCAGGCACGCGCCAAAAGACAGTTTTGCTCCCGAGTCGGCGATCGTTGGACGAAGTCCGAAGATGCTGGAAGTTTATCGAGCCGTTGCACGGGTCGCGCCCAGCACGGCCAACGTACTGATTACCGGTGCCAGCGGGTCGGGCAAGGAACTTGTAGCACGAGCTATTCATGCACACAGCGCACGTGCCGAGATGGCTTTTACTCCCATCAACTGCGGCTCCTTCCCCGAGACCATTCTGGAGAGCGAGCTGTTCGGACATGAGAAGGGCGCGTTCACCGGAGCGGATACCAGCCGCAGCGGCTTGTTTGAGGCAACCAATGGCGGCACAGTTTTTCTCGACGAGATATCGGAGACCAGTCTCAGCTTTCAAGTGAAGCTGCTTCGCGTATTGCAGGAGCATAAGGTGCGACGTGTGGGCTCAAACACTTTCCTTCCTATCGATGTGCGGATCGTCGCCGCGACAAACAAGGATTTGAGCGCACTGATCCGGGGAGGACAATTTCGCGAAGACCTTTATTATCGTCTCAGCGTTGTGACGATTCAGCTCCCTTCGCTCGAAGAGCGGGCGAAAGATATTCCGCTCCTCGTGCAGCATTTTCTGGGGCGTTTCAATGAGCGTAACCAACGCCATGTGAATATCAGCGAAGCGGCGGTCAAACTGCTCACCTCCATGAGCTGGCCGGGCAATGTCCGTGAGCTCGAAAACCTGATCGAGCGGCTGGCCGAGCGGCTGGCTATTTTTGCCGCCACGGACGAAATCTCTGCCGAGGAAGTGGAATGCGAGCGGGCGCGCCGGAGCGAGACAACGTCGGCGCCGGAAAATTCGACAGCGTCCCTACCGGGAAAGCTGCAAGAAATGGAGCGCCAGGAAATTGTCCGTATTCTGCGGGAATCGGGTGGCAACAAGTCTCTTGCGGCACGAAAGCTCGGGATTGAACGCAAGACGCTGTATGAAAAGGCTCGCCGCCTAGCGATTGACCTGCAATCAAAGGAAACATGAGTGAATCCCCAACAGGCCGCTCGAATCAGAAGCACCTTCAGACAAAGCACTGGCTGCTTTTGAACGTATTGCTTTTGGCGGTCGTGGGGCTGCTCAGCCTAACTTATCCAGTGGAAGAACTCACTCGCCGAACAGAAGACATGTATTTTCGTCTACGAGGGAGCCAAGGTACTTCGCCTCATGTTGTGCTGATACTGATTGACGACGCAAGTCTGGAACGGTATGGGCGATGGCCGTGGAAAGTCTGGAACGGTATGGGCGATGGCCGTGGAAACGCTCCTTGCTGGCGGAAGTGGTTAGGGCTGCCAGCGCCGAGCACCCCAAAGTGCTCGGCCTGGACATCTTGCTCTCGGAAACCGAAGACGAAGCAAACGACCGCGAATTGGCGAAAGCGTTGAAAGACGCGGGAAACACGGTTCTCGTGGCGAAGATCAGCAACTCCCCGCAGGGACGACTTTGGGTCGAACCATTGCCACTCTTCGCGCAGAACGCTCTCGCAATCGGACACGCACAAGCCGCTTTGGGGCCCGACAGCATCTGCCGGAGCGTCCCTGTGCGGGAGCTGTCTCTCGAAGGGCCGCGCTGGGCGTTTGCGCTGGAAGTTGCGCGCGTTGCTAGTGGAAATGTCCTGGAAGACGATGGCCGTGAATTGCGAATTGGTCAGCGGAAAATACCCACTGTCGGCACGTCTTCTCACGCCACGGTAGCCGGGGTCGAATCCGAATCGCTCCGTTTCCTTCCGATTGATTATCGCGGGCAAATTACTCCGGGCGAAATATCACCCCCGTTTTTCGCAGTCTCCGTCGTGGACTTGCTTAATGGGAAAGCCGGCGGCCAGCTGCAAGGGAAAGCGGTGCTGATCGGATTCGGCTCGGCGGAGGTTGGCGACCGCATACCAACCCCGGTGAGCGACAGGCTTCCGATGCCTGGCGTTGAAATCCACGCGAATCTTATCGACGCCGTTCTTGCCGGAAGGAGCCTTAGTCCTCTGAATGGATGGCTGAACCTGCTGGTCTTGTGCGCATTTAGTTTCAGTTCGACGTGGGTAGTACTGCGTTGGCCGGTTTGGAGGGGATTGGTCGCTCTCGCGGCACTGCTTACGGTTGGTCTTGCAGCGAGCTATTTCGTTTTCGCCTGGATGCATAATCTTGTCGGACTGGGGCCATTCTTGTGTGTGGCGTTATTGGCCGCTCCGCTCGCGCAGCTGCAAAACCTGGTCCTCGTGGATCGAGGTCTGACTCAGGGTCTTCGGCAACTACAGATCGCACTTAAGACGGCCCAGCCAACAAAGAAAAATAGCTTACCTGCTGCCTTGCGTGCAGAGACTCAACCTGCAGACGGAGACTTACACTGGAAGGTGAGTCTACTTCGGCAACTGCAAGCGGAGTTGAGTTCGTTGTACGCGTTCGATGAAACTCTGCTCGAAGCGATGCAAGAGGGTTTGGCCGTTTTCTCCGTCGACGGTCGAGTGATATTTCGAAATCCGCAATGGCAAAGCTTTTGTGAAAAGCAAGGGTGGGACGCGACGGCAGGCCTTGATGTTTTCGCCGCGGCACTCCATGAACCGGTCTGGCGCGAGTTGCGCAAATCACTCCCGGCTCCGC
>WNFL01304727.1_pt1 | contig 10498 bp, 9 predicted proteins | sample 5400361 | NCBI WGS metagenome assembly WNFL01 (sample SAMN13153351, study PRJNA577476) | soil metagenome | isolation source: 40 cm soil on Douglas fir-dominated hillslope | place: USA:California | collected 2013-09-17
AAATTTCGTAATCGATCAGGGGCAGCAAGGCAAAGGCTATGGGACGATTCTGGCGCGGTATATGGAAGACTTCTGCCTGCAGGCGGATTGCTCGAAAATCATGTTGCTGAGCAACAGCAAGCGTTCTGAGGCACACACTTTCTTCGAAAAGCAGGGGTTCTCGTCAGAGCTCAAAAAAGGGTTTGTGAAGTATCGAAGCCAGCTGCGCCACGAGTAAAGTAGATGCACCTTCCAGGTGCGAAACGTCGTAACCTCGGAGCTTAAAGCCGCGTATCCAGTAGCACCGGGTGCCGCACCTAAAAGGTGCGGTCTACGCGCAGCTGAGGCTAGTGCATCGTCTCATATGTAACTGCTATATGAGACGATGCACTAGTTTGCTATTTGCTATTTGCCATTTGCTATTCGTCATTCTCCGTATGCCTAGAATCGTTCGTTTTCACGAGGTTGGTGACGCCAATGTATTGAAACTGGAAGAGTTACCGAAACCGCAGCCAAAAGAAGGCGAAGTTCTTTTAAGAGTCGAAGCGATTGGGTTGAATCGCGCCGAGGTCATGTTCCGTTCGGGTCGATACTTGTATCAACCAAGTTTCCCTTCATTGCTCGGCTACGAAGCAGCGGGAATTGTTGAAGCGGTCGGACCGGGAGTAACTGGGCTTAAACCCGGCGATAGAGTCAGTTCGATTCCCTCGTTCTCGCTGATCGAGTACGGCACTTACGGTGAATACGCGGTTTTGCCGGCTCACGCGTTGACACCCTACCCGACCAATCTTTCGCCGGTGGAAGGGGCCTCAATCTGGATGCAGTACCTCACCGCTTACGGCGTAGTTGAATTTGGCGGGTTGAAAGAGGGCCAGCATTTACTCATCACCGCTGCGGCTAGCAGCGTAGGATTGGCAGCGATCCAGATCGCCAAGGCGGTTGGCGCCATTTCTATTGCCACGACGCGCAATAAAGCCAAAGCTTCCGCTTTGTCAGACGCGGGCGCAGATTTTGTGGTCGACACCAGTCGCGAAGATCTCGTCCAGCGGGTCCACGAAATCACCAGCGGAAAAGGATTCCGGCTCGCTTTCGATCCGGTGGCAGGTCCCGGCCTTGAAATGATCATCGAATATGGCGCCTTGGCGCCTGAACCGACTCCCTACCCGTTATTCCTAGCGATCGGAAAATGGCTCAACATTCGCGGATACACGTTATTCGAAATCAACACGGATCCGGTACGTCAGGGTCGGGCGAAAAAGTTCATCATCGACAAACTGGCTGATGGCACTTTCCGACCGATTATTGCCAAGACTTTCAAGCTCGATGAGATTGTTCAGGCGCATCGGTATATGGAGTCAAACGAACACCTTGGAAAGATCGTCGTCAACGTCTAAGGGTTGCGGTAATGCCTTGCTGTTGGTGATGTCCAGTTTTATTTGGCTGGCTCCGTCGCTACGTGGCCAGTTCGTTTACGTGGCCAACGGGGGCGGCAGCAATAATGTCTCCGCCTATAAAATCGGCCTGAACGGCAGCTTGACGGTCATCCCCGGCTCGCCGTTCGCCGCCCGGAATCTGCCATCTTCCGTGGGAGTCGATCCCAATGGGAAGTTCGCCTATGTAGTAAATGAAAGCAGCGGCGACGTCTCCGGTTACAAGATCGCTTCTGGTGGGGCATTGATAGCCATCCCCGGCTCACCCTTCTCCGTCGGAAGCGATCCCCATCAAATCGCAATAGACCCTGCGGGCAAGTTTGCCTACGTCGTAAACGCGGCCGACAACAATGTCTCCGCTTACCGCATCAGTCAGGATGGTAGCCTGACGCCAATTCACGGTTCACCATTTATCGCGGGGAGATTTCCCCGTTCTTTGGTGGTCGATCCGGCTGCCAAGCTCATCTACGTGGCGAATGAGGTGGGCAACAACGTCTCGGTTTACCGTCTCAATTTGGATGGCGGCCTGCAGCCAATCCCGGGTTCGCCTTTCAGCGCGGGCATTGGACCCTTTGCAGTGGCGGTGGATCCCATGACCAGGTTCGTTTACGTCGTAAATGAGGGCGGCAGCAATATCTCGGCCTATCGGATCGATTCGGACGGCGCCCTTACAGTAATCTCCGGCTCGCCCTTTCCTACCGGGACTGAGCCGGTGTCGGTGACCGTACATCCTAACGGTAAGTTCTGCTATGTCACCAATCAGGTCAGTAACAGCATTTCGGCTTATCGGATCGGTTCCGACGGAGCCCTAACACCGATTCCCGGTTCACCGTTCCGCGCCGGGACCGAGCCCGTTTCCATCGCAGTAGATCCAACCGGCCGATTCGTCTACGTAGCGAACAAGTTCACTCACAACATCTCCGGTTATCAGATCGATGAAAACGGTGTCCTGACGCCCGTAGCCGATTCGCCCTTCCCAGCGGGGTCCGGACCCAACTCCGTGGCCATCAGCCGCTAGGATCTGGCTACCACATCTTCCTCGGATCCAGGCTCACAGATCCTGCTTTCGCTGGATCTGTTTCGCCCTGGCAATGTGGGTGCCTTCTCGGCTATTGGCTATTGGCTATCTTCCCTGGACGCTGGTTCTTTGGCGAGAACACCGGATTTCTTTTTCTCTTTCCACTTCTCCACCAGAAGATCCTGATGATCCTCTTCGGCATCTGCCAGTTCACCCAGCAGCTTGCGAATCTCGGCCGACTTTACTTTATTACACGCATCCCGATAGAAGCGTCGCGTCTCTGCTTCCATTCCCATGACTTCGGCAATCACGCGTCGCGGCCGCAACATCCGGTTCAGCCAAATTGGTTTTCGTTTCACAAAACCCTTGACGTCTTGTCTGCGGACGAGCGGAATGTGATCGCCAAATCTCAGCTGATATAGTTCTGCCAATCGTTGATGATGAGATGACTCCTCTTCGTACATGGACTGTAGAACTGAAGCGATTTCCGGACTCTTTTCTTTCATTCTTTCCGTAAAATCTCGGTAAATTCGGCTATCCTCTTCTTCCAGGGAGATGGCCAAAGCGAGAACTTCGCGCTCGTCGAGATCGGCAAATGTTTTAGGCATAAATCGTTTGATGCTGCGGTTGTGAGACTAACGAAATACTCCGGACAAAGAGAGCTTAGTTTATGAGTGAACGCTGGAAATTGAAAGACTGCCATGCAGTCGTAATTGGAGGAACCCGTGGGATCGGCCGGGCCGTAGTGGAAGAACTGATGGAACTCGGAGCCGCCGTGACCATTGTCGCTCGTCAAAAGGATGACATTGAACGGCTTCAGCAAGATGCAGCTCGGAAGAATCGCAAATTAGATGGTATTCCCGCCGACGTAAGCACGTCCGAAGGATTTCGTAGCATCAAACAGTGGGCGGACAGTCGATCCGCCCCGCTGCATATTTTGATTAATAACGTTGGAACCAATATTCGTAAGAAAGCCGTCGATTACGATTCCGCGGAATTTGACTACCTCATGCGAACGAATTTCGGCTCGATCTGGGAACTTACCCGGATGCTCTATCCTTGTTTGAAGGCTGCGCACGGTTCGTCGGTCGTCAATATCGGTTCGGTAGCAGGTCAGGTCGCGGTCGGATCCGGCGCGATATATGGTTCTCTGAAAGCCGCGCTTGCGCAGTTGACGAAAGTCCTCGCGGTGGAGTGGGCTCCGGACCAAATCCGGGTCAACTTAGTCGCTCCTTGGTTCATCAAAACTGATCTGACAAAGGGCCTTTTGGCGAATGAACGCGTCAGAACCAGCATCGTCGGTCGAACACCCCTTGGTCGGGTCGGGGAACCGGAAGAGGTGGCCGGGTTGGTTGCATTTCTCTGCCTTCCCGCGGCCGCTTATATCACCGGCCAATGTATCGCGGTGGATGGAGGGTTCCTGGCCTCGGGACTCATCCGCGAGATTACTGGCTGAACCGTGAAAGGATTCGTGCGCATTTTGCGAGAAATTGCACATTTGCGATCGGACACTTTACTTTTTGCACTAGTCGATGTTCCAGAAGATCATCGACCATTGAGTCAACGAACGTCAACGAACGTCAACGAACGACAGTGCAGAACGATACTTCCGCACGAATATCTCTCTAATATTTGAAACCAATGAAATACCGCAAACTCGGAAAAACAGGCTTTGAAGTTTCAGAAGTAAGTTTGGGCACCTGGCAGATCGGCGCATCTTGGGGCTCAGTCTCGGAAAAGGATGCAATCGGACTGCTACACACCGCAATCGATAACGGGATCAACTTTTTCGATACGGCCGATGTGTACGGTGATGGCAGAAGCGAGCGGCTGATCGCCGGAGTGCTAGGCGAACGCCGTGAAAAGGTGTTCGTCGCGACCAAAGCGGGCCGACGACTTCAACCTCATACCGCCGACGGGTACAACCAGGAGAATCTTACCGCATTCGTGGAACGAAGTTTGACCAATCTGAAGCGCGAAACGCTAGATTTAGTCCAACTCCATTGCCCGCCCACTGATGTGTACTATCGCCCGGAGGTCTTTGCCGCACTCGACGCTCTAAAGCAGGCCGGTAAAATACTGCATTATGGCGTTAGCGTGGAAAAGATCGAAGAAGCGATCAAGGCAACCGAGTTTCCTGGTATTGCGACCGTGCAAATCATTTTCAACATTTTCAGACAACGGCCCAAAGAGCTGTTCTTTCCGCTCGCGCAAAAACGCGATGTGGGAATCCTGGTTAGGCTTCCGCTCGCGAGCGGCTTACTTGGTGGCAAAATAACGAAGGAGACCCAGTTCGCCGCCGATGATCATCGCAGCTACAATCGACAAGGCGAACAATTTGATCGCGGAGAAACCTTTTCCGGTGTCGATCTCGATGTCGCTTTGGCCGCAGTGGAGAAAGTGCGTCAAGTGCTCCCGCCGAATGTGAATATGGCAAGTTTCGCGTTGCGTTGGATTCTTGAATTTCACGAAGTGAGCTGCGTGATTCCCGGAGCAAGAAACGAACGTCAAGTGCTTGAGAACATTAAAGCCGCGGAGTTACCGGCACTAACGTCCGCCCAAATGGAGGCGCTCACGCGTGTCTATCAAGATCAGATTCGGCCGCTGGTTCACCAGCGATGGTAGGCAAGGAAATAGCCAATGGCCAATAGCCGATAGCCAAGTTTAGCAACGTGTCAGCGTGCGAGCGGCGGTGATAGCAGGGCGAAACAGATCCGGCGAAGGCAGGATCTGTGAGCCTGTTTGGTGACGGGATGACGCGCCGGCTCCCCGATAAGTGCACGGTGAAATTCGGAATCGCTTAGGAAAATGGTTCACAATCTCGATGAAGATTATCTCCGCCGGATTGAATCTATTCACCTTGCGCTCCAGATTCCGTCCAGCTACGGCGCACTTCGGAAGCTCACTCCATACCTCGAAGCATCGGACCTGATTTCGGTCGAGGGACACGAGCGGCAACATCACCTTAGCCCCCAAGCTGCGCTCCAATGGCACGCGATGAAGAGTGCGGCTGCCGATGACGGTATTGAATTACTGCTTATTTCGAGTTTTCGCAGCGTACATCGTCAACGCGAAATCATCGAACAGAAATTGCGGAAGGGGATGGACCTCGACACGATTCTCACCGTAAACGCTGCGCCCGGCTTCAGCCAACATCACACCGGACTGGCTCTCGATATAGGAACCCCCACTCATCCAAACCTGATGAAGGACTTTGAAAACACCGCGGCGTTTCATTGGCTCGCTTCCAATGCTGCAAATTTTGGATTTGTGATGCCGTACACCCGTGATAATCCGCACGGTTTTATTTACGAACCGTGGCATTGGGTGCTAGGGGAAAATAGCCGATAGCCGATAGCCAATAGCCGACTACTTAAACCCGGTATGTAGATCTGTCGGGCTGTTGGCGATTACTCGATCAAACCGAAACATGCGTCGTTTTAGAGATTGTGGAGGATGTCCCCCTAAGGTTTCTTGAAGGCTATATTGTGAGGTGCGTCTTATGCCGTGGCGAAACAATGGCGACTGTGGTTTCTGGTCGCGCCAACCGAGCAGCTTCGGTTCGAGTTCGAGGCCGCCGAAAAAGAAGACGCGCAAAAGGACAGTCGCCGCTACCGTAGACAATGCTTGCGCCACGGATGGCGTTACGCGATTCCTTCCAGCGCGGTCCTGATTGCTGACTCGATCCCTGCATTTGCGCTCTCGACTCCTGAGCCCGGAGGATATCAGTCTAGGGGCCAACCCGATCGCCTATTGGCTATTGGCTATCGGCTATCGGCTATTTCCCCGCCACATCCTCTTGCGTAAACCGTCCGTTGATCTGTCGCCAGATCCGCAGCTTGTTCACATTCTGCAGCTCCAGCGGCAATAGCTTCTCGGCAAAATTTTGGTAACACACCGGTCGCGCGAACCGATAGATCGCAGCTGTGCCGACCGAAGTAAATCGGGAGTCCGTAGTCGCCGGGTAGGGACCGCCATGCTGCATCGACGCGCACACTTCGACCCCAGTAGGATAGCCGTTGAGAATTACGCGCCCTGCTTTTTCGGTGAACGCTTCCAGAAATGCTCGGCTCGATTCCTCTTCGTTTGGTGTGAGATGCACAGTCGCGGTCAACTGTCCCGGCAACGATTCGATGGTTTGCAATACTTCCGCTTCATCGGCGCATTCCACCAACAAAGTTGCCGGACCAAAAATTTCTTCCTGCAGCGCATGGTTCTCGCGAAATTCTTTGGCGGTAGCTCTCAAAAGATGCGCGCCTTGGCTTACCCGCACGTAAGCTTGCGTCTTCCGAATTGAATCAGCCAATCGCTCCTCGATGCCGCGATACAACATGGGTGCCGGTTCCACTTTGGCGAATGCTCCACCCAGTGCGCTGCTGAACTCTTCCCAGTCCGGTCCCTGTACGCCCAGAACTACGCCCGGTTTGGTGCAAAACTGGCCGACCCCGAGAGTCACTGAACCAGCCAGACCATTTACAATTTCAGCCCGGCGTTCTCGCAAAGCACCGGGCATGATCAGAACAGGGTTCAGCGAGCTCATCTCCGCGAACACTGGAATTGGGTCAGGACGAGCAGCCGCCAGATTGAAAAGGGCGCGTCCAGCCCGAGTTGAGCCGGTAAACCCGACTGCACGAATTCCCGGATGAGTAACCAAATTCGTGCCCGCCTCGATCGAGCTATCTGTCAGCAGGTGAAAAATTGCTTTGGGCATGCCGGTGTCTGCTATGGCTCGAGCAATCGCGTCCCCTACCAAAACCGAGGTGCGAGCGTGTGCCGGATGTCCTTTCACAATGACCGGACAACCGGCAGCAAAAGCCGAAGCGGTATCGCCGCCGGCCACAGAAAACGCGAATGGAAAATTGCTAGCGCTGAAAACCGCCACGGGCCCGAGTGGTACCAGCATCCGACGAAGATCGGTTTTCGGAATTGGTTTGCGTTCAGGTTGAGCAGTATCGATACGCGCGTCGACCCACGATCCTTCCTCGATCAAATCGGCGAACATCGCGAGTTGATTGACCGTGCGTGCGCGCTCTCCCCTCAGGCGATCAATCGAGAGCTTAGATTCAACATGGCAAACTTGAATCAATTCGTCGCCCACCATCTCGATGTGCTCTCCAACGCGACGAAGAAAGGCCGCGCGTTCTTTGGCTCCAGGCGCGCGAAAGCCGGCAACCAATTCTAAATGGGCAGCTAAGGAATCTTTCATAAGCGATTTCTATACAGAAGCTCCTCTGAGCGGTTCACGATTCGCAACATCCATTTGTGGTTCATGATTCGCAATGTCCATTCGCGGTTCTCCTAGGCAACTTCATTTACGAGTTCGCCGATCGGCGCCGCCGCGATCCTGACCGAATCTCCCGTCTCCAATGTGAAATCATTGGGCGGAACGATGCCCGTACCGGTAAACAAAAAAGCACCAACCGGAAAACTGAGTTCTCGATACAAGTATTCCACTAGTTCATTAAAGTCGCGACGAATGCGCAGCAGCGGCACAGTGCCCTGGAATGCCGAATTACCGGAACGCTCGACCACCAAGGTCATCTCAGTGTTGAGGTTAAATGGCTGGTCACTGACCCAAATCGCAGGCCCGAGAGCGCAACTGCCGTTGTACACTTTGGCCTGGGGAAGATATAATGGATTTTCACCTTCGATATCCCGCGACGAAACGTCATTGCCCAAAGTGTAACCAATTATCTGTTGATTCGCATTGATCACGAGCACTAGCTCAGGCTCCGGCACGCTCCACCGAGCATCTTTGCGGACGCGAATCTTGGAATCTGGTCCGATCGCCCTCCATCCGGGCGCTTTGAAGAAAAGCTCAGGGCGTTCGGCCTCGTATACCTTGGAGTAAAATACTGCTGCCCCGCTTTCTTTTGATTCTTCCTGGCGGCCTTCCCGGCTTCGTTCGTAAGTAACGCCGGCCGCCCAGATCTCCTGAGTGCCGACCGGCGCAAGAATGTCTTCACGAGCCGGCGGCTCGGCCCCCAGCCCGCGGCGCGAAATCTCAAGCAGATGATTATACAAATTGGGTAGGTTTAAGAGCTCGTCAAAATCGGTACCGTGGACGGTGAAGTGGTGACCCTCCGATTTCAGCAAAAAACCTTTGGTAGTTCGGTAGAGAAGCATGGCGAAATAAGAATATTGAATTTAGAAGACAGAATTCAGAAGTGAGAATTCAGGAGTATAGCGCGTTCGCTCAGGCCTTAGTGCCGGCGCTTCAATGCGACGGTCGCGGAACCGCATGGCCTCGCGTACCAATTAAAAAATCAAAATCGGCGCCGAGGTTAGCCTGCATCACACGTTCGCAGTAGAGACGCTGATAACCTCCGGATGGCAGTTCCGGTGGCGCCCATGCGCGCCGCCGCCGTTCCAGTTCCTCCTCCTCCACCCGCAAATGAAGGATTCTCTTCTCAACATCTATTTCGATGATATCTCCATCGTGCACCAAAGCGAGCGGACCTCCCACTGCCGCTTCCGGCGCGCAGTGTAGAATCACGGTGCCGTAAGCGGTTCCGCTCATCCGCGCGTCGGATAGGCGAATCATGTCGGTGATTCCGCGCTTTAGCAGCGCGGGTGGTAATCCCATGTTACCGACCTCCGCCATCCCTGGATAACCTCGTGGTCCACAATTCTTTAAAACAAGAATCGAGTCTTCGTCGGCCCCCAAATCAGGGTCATTGATTCGCTCATGGTAATGCTCAATGTTCTCAAAGACGATTGCTTTGCCCGTATGCTTCAGGAGGTGCGGACTAGCAGCGGAGGGCTTCAGCACCGCTCCATCCGGGGCCAGATTTCCCCGTAGCACGGCAACGCCGCCGGAACGAACGAGCGGCTTGGACAGCGGCCGGATAACTTCGGAATTGTAACACTCGGCGTTCCGAACATTCTCCCAAACCGTACTGCCGCTCACGGTTTTGATAGAAGAATGGAGGAGCCCGGCCTCCGCGAGCCGGCGCATCACTACCGGAAGACCTCCCGCATAATAGAAATCTTCCATGAGGAATCGCCCGGAAGGCATCAAATCCACGATGGTGGGAACATCTCGGCCGAGTTTATCCCAGTCATCAAGAGATACATTGACGCCAACTCTCCCCGCAATCGCGAGGAGATGAATGACGCCGTTGGTTGATCCGCCTACCGCGCCATTCACGCGAATTGCGTTTTCGAATGCTTCGCGGGTAAGAATCTTGGAGAGCCGCAAATCTTCCCGGACCATCTCGACTATGCGACGCCCGGCCATCTGAGCCAGAACACCTCGCCGAGAATCAACCGCCGGAATCGCCGCATTGTGCGGCAGGGCCACACCGAGCGCTTCGACCATCGATGCCATCGTAGAAGCCGTTCCCATCGTCATACAATGGCCAGCACTCCGGGACATGCAGGCTTCCGCTTCCGAAAACTCGCACATCGTCATCTGTCCGGCGCGCACTGCTTCCGAGAACTGCCAAACGCTGGTTCCGGATCCGATAGTCTGTCCCTTGAAGCGGCCGTTTAACATCGGTCCGCCCGATACCACGATGCTGGGAAGATCGCAGCTGGCCGCTCCCATGAGTAAAGAGGGCGTAGTCTTGTCGCATCCAGTCAATAAAACAACGCCATCGATCGGATTACCTCGAATCGACTCCTCTACATCCATGCTGACCAGGTTCCGAAACAGCATCGCGGTAGGTCGCAAGTTTGACTCGCCCAGCGACATGACGGGAAATTCGAACGCTACTCCGCCCGCTTGCAGGACTCCCTGCTTCACCTTATCGGCTAGCCCACGGAAATGAGCATTACACGGCGTGAGCTCCGAATAAGTATTACAAATGCCAATGATTGGGCGGCCATCGAAGACATCGTCCGGCAATCCCTGATTCCGCATCCAGCTGCGATGAATGAACACATCGCGACTGGTCCCTCCGAACCAGGCTTGTGAGCGAAGAGATCCGTTTGATTGCTCTGTCATTGGAAACACCTCTCAAAATTTAATTCCTGTTTTTCCATAATAATCATCGTAAGTCACTTATTGATACACATTAGTGGCGTGTCCGCTCGTGGAATGCGGCATCCCAGGCACGACGATAGAGAC
>WNFL01032043.1_pt2 | contig 10497 bp, 10 predicted proteins | sample 5400361 | NCBI WGS metagenome assembly WNFL01 (sample SAMN13153351, study PRJNA577476) | soil metagenome | isolation source: 40 cm soil on Douglas fir-dominated hillslope | place: USA:California | collected 2013-09-17
CTGTATTTTGTCATCCCTTGTTCAATGGATTTGACGTCCGATGGATCATTGACTTGTATCAGCGTTGCATTGACAAATGCATTCCAGTCATGGTAGTCATAGCCGGGTTCGGATGTATGGAAGTTTTCAAAATTGATCAGAAAGTCAAACTGAATGGTGAGTGCCTTTGGAAACGCTTCAGCAACACCCGTGACTTTAAATGCTTTGCTTCTGTCTTTATCAAACTTCATCAACAGGCTCTGACCGATCGGATTCTTCTCTCCAAAGTACTTGATGGACATTTGCTCGCTAAGGATAATGCTGTTTACGTCTGCTAATGAGTGAGCCGCTCCCCACTTCAACGGAAACGTAAACATCTCCAGAAATTCGGGGTCCGTGCAGCGCACTCGTTCATGAAAGACGTTGTCATCTACCTTCACTACGACATTTCTGTCCTCTACACGACACACTTTTTTTATTTTTGCAAAATCCGCTCTTAGCATTTCACCTAAGGGCCTTGGAGATTTTCCATATTGTTGCAACGTTCCATCCCGTTCGGCAAAAAAAGTTGTCAGGAATACCACGTTCTTATTTTTATGAAATTGATCCGTACTGTATGTCCACCGGGCAAAGCCGTATGCGAATATGCTGACGCCAATCGCAACAGATAAACCCACTATGTTGATAAATGAGTTTAAGGGATTTTTCATCATACCGCGGATGGAAACTTTGAAGTAGTTTTTAAACATGGCACGTTGATTTAGACCCCGGATTACATCCAGATTTTTCATTAAGACCGGTCTCAATAACTTGAGCATTTCCCAGGTATACAACCGCCTGGCCCCGGTGAGGGACCGGTGCTCGACGTTCTCCCGAAAAATTTCCTCCATATCGCCTTCTATCTCTTCGAGGTATTCTTTTTTCACAAAGAACCTTAAGAGTTTCAGAGGCCATTTGGGCGGGTTGATAGGGGTGGGTTGACTCATATCACATTGTCAAATGTTTTTTTATTTTCGTCGTTGGTTGATCCAATTGCGATTTTTAAACGTTCACACCTTTTCAGGCATTAGCAAGTTTGGGTATGGAATCCCACAGTCCGGCACGGATGTCTTTCATCTCAGCGAGTATCCTACGAGCGTAACTGGTGGTTGCGTAAATGCGTTTGCGTTTGCCTCCTCTTTTCTGTGTGGCTTCTCCAAATTCAGAAGTTAGAAAGCCTTTTTGTTCCATGCGCTTAAGAGCTGATTGGATGGATCCAACACTTAATCTTGTGTTCAATCGCACTTCCAGTTCCCGCTTGATTTCAACACCATAGGCCTCTTGTTGCAATGCCGCTACGGTGAGTAGCACCAACTCTTCAAATTCACCAAGTTTTGTCTTCTTCATCGCTATATTAGTCGTGATTGCAGTAAATATAACGGGGATACTCATTCGAAGTTGTGATTTATGCACTTATCTCTCTTTTTTCGTTATAAATTTGTTCGAATAAGTAAAAACGTCATGCGCGTTTACCGTATGCAAAACAAATTCATCAACCGCCGCACGTTCCTGGAGACCGCCGCAAAATCCACCGCGGCCGCCGCAATGCTTGGAACAACGGGACTTCGCTCCCAGCCCAAATCGGAGGTGGCCGATATCGATGCCTCCCGTCTTCCCCGATGGAGGGGCTTTAATCTTCTGGAGAAATTCATCGCTTCCAATTCCAACAAACCTTTCCAGGAATCGGATTTTGCTATGATCCATGAACTCGGCTTTGACTTCGTGCGGCTGCCGATGTCCTATTTATGCTGGACCGACCCCAACGACTGGAGGGCGCTAAAAGAAGATAAGCTCAAAGAGATCGATCTCGCCGTCGGTTTTGGAAAACAATACGGCGTGCACGTTAGCATCAATTTTCACCGGGGTCCCGGTTATTCCGTCGACCGGTCGAAGGAAGAACCGTTTAACCTTTGGCTCGATCGGGAGGCACGCAAAGCCTTTAATTATCACTGGAAACATTTTGCGGAACGATACAAAGGAATTCCCAACACGGAACTCAGCTTTAACCTGTTGAATGAGCCGGCCACCATCACGAGCGCCCGTGTGAGCGTGGTGAGCGAGCAGACTTACGTGGATGTCGTCCGGGGCGCAGTGGAAACGATCCGCAGAGTGGACGCCAACCGGCTGATCATCGCCGACGGTTTATGGTGGGGTCGTGACCCCGTTGCGGGGCTCATCGACCTGCATGTCGCACAGAGTACGCGTGGGTACGAGCCCATGCAGGTGAGCCACTACGGCGCCTCGTGGGTTTATGGGGGTGAAACCTGGCCTGCACCCACCTGGCCACTTCATCAGACCGAAGCCGCGGAATTGCGATGGGAAAGTCCAGTTCTAATCCAGGCATATAAAAAGAAACTGGCGGAGTGGGAAATCCCGCCCGAGATGGAGTGGAACAAGGAACGGCTCAAACGGCAATTGATTGATCCATGGAAGAAGCTAGAGCGAAAAGGTGTCGGTGTGCACGTCGGCGAATACGGCGCTTTCAACCACACACCGCACGATGTAGTGCTTGCCTGGCTTCGTGATTTGCAATCGTTATGGAAGGAAGCTGGATGGGGCTCGGCGATGTGGAACTTCCGGGGCGGCTTCGGCATCCTGGACAGCGAGCGCAGCGATGTTCAGTACGAAGACTTCAGAGGGCACAAGCTCGACCGGAAAATGCTGGAAGTGCTAAATGAATTCAAATAGCGATGGCTCAGGATCAGCAATCCAGACGCTTTTGTAAAAAAGGCGGTCGCGGCCGGTGGCAGAGAATCAAGTCCGGTAAAAGATTATGACTATGGGTACCGGCAAGGAACTGTCATTGATCCGTTTGGACATTGGCTGGTTGAAAAGAAGATTTGAAGTTTACCAATCAGGTCAATTGCGAGTTGCATTTACAACAATCCGGGAAGAGGAGGACGATTTTCTGTCTTGGAGAGGTTGATGCGGATTCAGGTGACTGTCCGCTACTCATACTTCAATGTTTCCACCGGATTAATCCTGGCAACCTTTAACGTCTGCGAACCAATGATAACCAATATCATCAGCAGCAATAGCAGGATCCCGATGGCGATCTCTGTGGCGCCGACGTTGGCGCGGTAGTAATTCATCCGCAGAAACACTTTATCAAAGACAAAATAGGTAATCGGCGTGGCCACCAAAATCGAGATGCCTATCAGTTTCAGAAAATCTTTGGATAAACAATAGGCCAGGTCAGGTACACTGGCACCCAATATTTTCCGAATGCCCATCTCTTTGGTCCGGCTTTCCGCGGCGGAAATCACGACGGCCAGCAAACCCAGACACGATATGGTGATCGTAAGCAGACCGAGGAAACCAAATATCTTGATCATGTTCCGGAAGGGAATAATGGAAGCCTCCATTTCGTCATCGAGAAAACGGCTTTCAAATTTCTGGCCGGAAACGGTTTTCCAGGATCGTTCTATCCGGGCAAGGGTCTCCGGGATATTGTCTGATTTCAATTTTACATTGGCATACCTGAATTGAGACGGATTGTAACGGAAGAAAAAACTATGAATCTCTTCCCTCAATGGCATGTAATTAAAGTCTTTCACGACCCCGGCCACACGCAGTTCCTTATCACCAACCAACATCGTTCGGTCCAGGGCATCGTGCGTTGAACCCAAATTGAACTTTCGCACAAAGGTTTCATTTACAATGATGTATTCTTCATCGGTGGAAGCCGTCGCAGGAAAGCCGGAGCCGGCCATCAGCTTTAATCCAAGATTGTCGATGTATTGTTGATCCACAAAAATCTGGTACACCTCCAGCGAATCGGCCTGAGAAGAAGGTTTTGTCCAGGTGGCCGAAATTGCCCAGTTGCCGGGAATCGAGGATGATACGGACACAGCAGTTACCTCGTGGAGTCGCTTGAGCTCGATTTCGAGGATGCGATAATCCGCATCCTTCAATGGAATATCCAGGATATTTTCCTTTTGAAAGCCCATGTTATAGTTAAGGGCGTAACGGTATTGCTTGAAAACTATTGCCACCGACAGAATAAAGAACAGGGACAGAACGAATTGCACAACGATCAGGCCTTTGCGAATGGAAATTTTGGAGAGATGGCCCGATTGGGATGCATTCCGGAGCGCTTCAACGGGGTTGAGTTTTGAGAAATAGATGGCGGGAAAAAGTCCAGCCAATATGCCGGTGCATATTCCAAAAGCTAAAAAGACCAGGAGAGTGAATGGTGTGATCTCAAGGTCGAATAATTTCGAACCGTTCACCACCATGCTGAGAAATCCCGCCCGAACGGCCATGAATATGGACACCGCACCCGACAGGGAGACGATAGAAAGAATGATGGTTTCCATCACCATTTGAAAAACGATGTGCTTTGACTCTCCTCCTACCACTTTTCGGAGCCCGATCTCTTTTGCACGAGTTAATGCCCGGGCAATGGCAATGTTGGCGTAGTTGAAGCACGCGGGTAAAAGCACCAGCAAAGCCAGAAAGAAAAAGAGAGGCAGCAAGACATCACCCCAGGACTGTCCGATCTCATTGTACAGGTTGGAGTGCATTATATCATTGAACGGCTGGAGACCGTATTTTGCCTGAATGGAAGGTTTGGCCTTTTGGCCAGGGGAGGAGATGTTTTCGACAAGCGTCCGGATGTCGGAGATGGGCTTGTTTTCATTGACCGAAAGATAGATGTAATGACTGGTCACGGGTCCCCAATCCAGTCATTACATCTATCTTTACTTCAAAGGATAGGTGCGACCGGCCGTAATCCCTGACCACGGCGGTCACTTCAAAATTGCCAAACCCCTTAACTTCCAGGATCTTTCCTAGTGGTGGAGTGTTCCGGAATAATTTTTCGGCCGCCGTTTGCGTGAGTACAATACTGAACGGCTTGTCCAATGCATTTTGCGCGTTACCCTCGACAAGCGAAAAGGAGAAAACCCGGAAGAAGCTGTTGTCCGCGAAATACCCGTGAAATGGGATTGAGGTATTGTCCGATTGAATGATCTCCGGATTGAAGTTCTTCTCCATCCGTACAATTTCCTTGATACCGGTAACCTCGTCCTTTAGCTTTTCGGCCAGCGGCGAGGACGATGAGGCGTAAGTGAGTTTTTCATTATTGTCATCGACTTCGGTCGTGACGCGATAGATGTTTGATGCATTAGTTTGGAAGTCATCTACCTCCGCCACATCGATCCAGACCGCCAGCGCCAGGAGTCCCACAGACATCCCTACGGAGAGGCATAAAATGTTAATCAATGAAAAGCCTTTTTGTTTTAATAGGTTGCGCAAAGAGATTTTGCTATAGCTTTTGTAGAGGGCAAGAGAATGGTAGGTCTTTGAACCGTTCGCTTCCCTGTATTTGCGTGAGCGGTGTCTTACGCCAAATGAAAACAGGAGTCGAATGAGCTGGAGCCGATAAATCCAGCGCGCTTTGAAAACTGACTTTGTTCGGAGATTGTTGTAGAATAGTTCATCCATATCTCCGATCAGGTCTTCCGCTACGGTTTCATGACAATACCATACAAAAAACTGTTTTACCCATTTGGGCGGATTGCTTTTCGGATGTTTCATGATACTAACCCCAGGCTTATTTTCGACTCTTGCCAAAGTGCATCGCGAAGGTTTTTGATCTCACGCAAGGCTGCTTTGCCTCCTTGCGTGAGTTGGAAATATCTTTTCCTGCGACCACCGCGTTCGTGGGTGGCACCTCCGAGATGGGATTTGAGAAACCCTTTTTCTTCGAGCCGCGCAATGGTTGAATGCAGAGCCCCTAAACTGATCGTCCGGGAGGCTCTTTGCTCAATTTGCTCCTTAATGGGAACGCCATAAGCATCATCTCCCAAAACCGCTACGGTGAGCAGCACCAGTTCTTCTAACTCGCCGATGTATCCTTTCATTTGTCCTCAAATTTGGCTTTCAATCTTCGATATTAGATACTAAACGCGAAAGATCTCTATTTGTTTCTTCTTTTAATAACAAATAATATTTTTTTCTCCAGGGAATTTCATAAAGACTTGTCAGTGACAGGAAGAATGGTCCAGGGCTATTTCGGTAGTTGTGCCAGAGATACCGCCAGAATGAAATGCTGCATAACTTGAGTTACAAAACTGCTGCTGTTATGGGTCTTCGATTTATTAGGATTGGCCGGATTTTCTATGGCCTGGCCATGGTCGTTTATGGTATCCAGCAATTTATTTATGGCGATTTCAGAAATGTACTATTTCCTCCATGGCAAAATCGTCTTCCATGGCTTCCCTTATGGGCTTACCTCTTCGGTATCTATCTTATTGCCTCCGGAGTTTCTATTTTCATTAACAAAAACGCAAGAAATGCGTCGCTCCTGTTAGGGGGTGTTCTTCTATCATTCCTTTGTTTCCTCCAGGTGCCCTACGAACTTATTTCTGAACCCAATAAAAGTTTTCACCTGGGCCTGTGGGTGAGTGCGCTAAAAGAACTTGCCTTGGCGGGTGGCGCCTTTGTCATAGCGGGAACCGTTCCAGCAGAAAACGGATCTTGGCCTGGAAATTCTCTCGTGATAAATAATTTGAGTAAAGTCATTCCGTATGGCAGTATATTCTTTTCGGTGACGATTACAAGTTTTGGCATAGCACACTTCCTCTACGCCGAGAATGTGGCAACTTTGGTCCCGGTATGGATTCCCGACCATTTGTTCTGGACTTATTTTGCGGGTGTTGCCCTTATCGGTGCCGGTGTTTTTATTATCCTCAACATAAAGCTGAGGATAATTGCCCTGCTCCTTGGGGTGATGATTTTTCTATGGTTTGTTTCCTTGCACCTGCCGGCCGCCTGGAAAGATCCATCGGTCGATAGGGGCAATAACCTATCCAGCGCCTTCGATGCTCTGGCTTTTAGCGGAACTGCCTTCGCTATTGCCTTTGGATTAAAAACGCAAAAATGGATAGACGACATAGAGCAAGCAGTTTAAGATCAACTACTGATTTTGTCTCGCTGGGGCGGCAATCAACGGAGGGCCAAAAATAAATTCGTAGCCAATATTGCCCAGGCAAATACTTGCATTTATAATTGCAAGCACTTACTTGCATAGTATGAAACAGATCACAATGCTGCTATTTTTAACATCCGCATTCATGAATACTTCATTAGCTCAAAGCGGAAAATACGCCACCGTCAACGGCTTGCATATGTATTACGAGATCCATGGCATCGGTAAACCTTTGGTATTGATACACGGTGCGGCCTCCACCCTGCAAACCACCTTCGGCAGGCTGCTGACCGCACTGGCAAAGACCCATAAAATAATTGCCGTAGAATTGCAGGCACACGGGCACAGCGATAACCGCGATGGCCGGCAGATAACTTTTGAACAAGATGCCGATGATGTGGCAGGGTTGTTACAGCAATTAAAGATTGATCACGCTGACGTTTTTGGGTTTAGCAATGGCGGCACGACGGCGCTGCAGATGGCTATTCGCCACCCTGGACTGGTGAATAAACTCATCATAGCCTCCTCTATGTATAAAAGGGCCGGGGTGGCGCCCGAATTCTGGCAGGGCATGAACAATGCAAGCTTCAAGGATATGCCCGATGATTACAAGAGAGAGTTCTTAGCCATCAACCCCAGCCAGGACGCTCTGCTCATTATGTTCAACCAGTGCGCGGTCAGGATGCAGCATTTTAACGACATACCCGACGAGTCCATCGGGGCCATACAGTCGCCTGCCCTGATCCTCATCGGCGACAAAGATGTACCCTTACCGGAACATGCTGTTGAAATGTACCGCCGTATGCCTCGTGCCACCCTCGCCGTATTTCCCGGTGGTCACGGCACCTACATGGGCGAGCTCACGACATTAAAAGCGGCGCATAACCCGCCGGTAGCATTGCCCGTGATTGAAGATTTTTTGAATGAGCCTGACAAATAAATTAATAATGATCCGCCCTTCAATAATCAATTGCCCCCTCAAATATATTGATGGAATCAATGTATTTAATTGAGTTCGATATATACAGGTGAGCAGGAACAGAAGGTTCGAGGTCTGTGTCTTCCAACAGTCTTGAATTATCAAATGCCTGACCCAGTTCAATGAAGTTCATATAGGGTTCGAGGGCATGAAACAATATTCGCAATTTTGTATTATCCCCAAAATGATCAATCCAGTACTCGAGGTAGGTTCTGTGTTCATAAAGCGGGTTGTGTTGATCTACCACCATGCCGTTTTTTGTCCACTTTTTCATGGTCGGCCACAAATGTTTTGAAATAAATTTGAAATCGGGCATACCCGGAAAAGAATCTTTGATAGCATCGATCAGTTTTCCGGGGGTCGTCAAAGAATTTATTCCGGATGAAATGTGGTACACTCTGTACTTCCTGTGTTGATTGAATAATAATTCAACAATGCACCGGACGGCATAGTCGATGGAGATAATATCAATTTGGCTGTGGGGATTCATGGGGAACATTCGCAAATGATTAAAGGTCGCTACCGCCCATAAAATCACGCACGATCGCGGAATCCAGGATCGGCTGTCCCCCATAATAATAGAAGGCCTTACGACCAGAATTTTATCTTCCGGCAAATAATCTTTTAGGATAAGTTCTCCTATCATTTTCGTATAGGAATACTTCACGAGGTGTTTTGCCGTCAAATCCGGCGACATGTCTTCTGTAATAAAGCTTTCCTTTACGGTTGCCCCGCAAATGCTCGCCGTTCCGACATAAACAAATGTATTCAGGTGCTGCAAGGTTTGAGCCCATTTCAATAATTGGTGGGTTCCTCCGATGTTGACCTTTTCCACACTGTCGTCGTATATTTTCGAAAAAGAAGTATTGGCTGCAGCGTGAAGGATCGTGTTGACGTTCCGGAGCCGGGGATCGTTACTCAGCTGAGTGGTCAGACCGGTATCGGTCAATTCTCCAACAACGGGTGTGATTTTGTGAGAGTCGAAAAAGTCGCCGTGGAGGCTAAATACTTTTACGATCCTCATCAGCGCCGCCTCGTTGCTTTGTGCCCTTACTAAACAATAAATGCGATCGACATCGGTCCTTTTGGCCAATTCAACCAAAAGTTCTCCTCCCAAAAACCCGGTTGCGCCCGTCAAAAATAGATTCATCATAGAATTTCAATTAATCAAAAAGTTCTAGTCCCAAAACCCCCAAGACAATGAGCACCATGGAAACTATTTTTACGATCGTAACAGGTTCGTTCAACACAAAAATACCGACCAGTGCCATGATCAGGATACCGGCGCTGGCCCAAATCGCATACGCAATACTGGTATCCATTTGCCGGAGGACAAGGATAAGGCAACCCAGTGCCAGCGTATAAAACAATAAGACAAAGAGGATTGGAAATAGTTTCGTAAAGCCCTCTGATTTTTTCATAAAAACCAGAGCGACGATCTCGAAAAAAATACCGGAGGAAAGATATATCCATTTCATGTTGAGAGGGCTTGCTTATCCTTTAGATGAGTTGATCTTCGCCGGGTCACTTCAATTTTCAGCTCTTTGTTATTGGGCATTCTGACTGCGCTAGGGTCCGGATCTTCAATTCACCAGGGAAAGGGACCATGATTAAATTAATTTCAGCGGGAGGTGAAATGCAGCCCTCAACGGTGTATGGAAGGTTGGGTTTTCGTTCAGAACAAAACTACGATTACCCCGTGAAGCTAATGTTTCGTCAAGATTATGTAAAGCATGCAAATGAATATTGATCGAAACCTGCCAAATTACCGAATCCGGCCCAATCTTTGACAGAAAAACTCGATTTTCGAAATGCTCCGGACTTTTCTCCCCCGGACTGACATAGGGTTGACAGTCTCCCTGTTTTCCTTCGTGTATCGCCGCGACTCAATAGTTTCGGGTTGAGTGCATGGCTTCACTAAAACAATTTTGTTATGAAAGATCTGAGCGGAATGGCTCACTCCTTCACGGAATGGAGTGCGGTCCTGGATTTCCTGGCGGGCATTGCACCGACAAAGGATACCCTGGCAGAAATCCATATCGAAAGGGAAGGTGCCAAAGGATGGAAAATGAGAATTAATGGAGCCAACGTAAATAACAGGAGCAAGCCTAAAGCAGCTTCGGGAGTAGCGTTATACGATCTCTATTGGTGAGATTAATCTACTATTCCAGACCGGCCTGCCATAGTGACAGCCGGTATGGTGCCCAGGGAAGTTCGACTCATTGAGATTTTCCTCTGGCCAGTATCGGCAAAATGGATTCCACCTTATCCTTGCGGATACCATACATGAAATCGTACAGATTAACAACCGGATCACAGTGAGGGATGATTACTTCAAGGGGATCCCCAACTTTGTATGATTTAGAAGATTTCTCAAACGTTATCGTTCCATATTCGTCAGAACCTGCCGTATAGTCAAAGCCTGGTTCGCCAATAACACGGGCATTCGGTTTATTTAAAGTCAATGCTTTCGTGCCCGAGTCGGTGATCAGACGGCCGGGATAATTAGTATTGATGATGGTGGTCATAACGGTAAGGGAAGGGGCAAAATCATCAAACACAGTTT
>WNFL01077360.1_pt1 | contig 10497 bp, 8 predicted proteins | sample 5400361 | NCBI WGS metagenome assembly WNFL01 (sample SAMN13153351, study PRJNA577476) | soil metagenome | isolation source: 40 cm soil on Douglas fir-dominated hillslope | place: USA:California | collected 2013-09-17
GGGTTGGCAGAGCGGCGCGAGAAGCACGGCTTCGTCGTGTGCTTCGACGAGATCGTCACCGGCATGGGACGCGCCGGCAGCTGGCTGGCGGCGCACCAGCTGCCCATCGAGCCGGACATCGTCACCATCGGAAAGGGGCTCGGAGCGGGCTACACGCCGCTGGCGGCCATCCTCTGCCGCGAGCACATCTATGACGCGCTGGCGGAAGGCTCGGCAGAGTTCGACCTCGGCCACACCTGGGACGGGGCCCCGCTGCCCTGCGCTGTGGGCCTGGCGGTGCTCGACTACATCGTGCGGCACAGGTTGGTGGATCGAGTGCACGAGCGCGGCCCGCGCTTGCTCGAGCAGCTGCAAGATGCATTGAAGACATCCCGAATCGTCGGCGAGGTGCGCGGTCGTGGGTTCCTGCTCGGCGTGGAGCTCGTCGATCCTCGCGACGGCAAGTCGTTTCTGCCCTACGAGCTGGACGTAGCCTCGCTGGTCGACGACACCGCGTTCGAGCATGGACTGCTCGTCAGCTCGACGAACTCGACTCGGGACGGCTTTGCCGGCGACGAGGTTCTCCTCGCGCCCGCGTTCACCAGCACCGATGCGGAGCTGGACGAGATGATCGAACGATTCGGGGCCACCATCGATGCGGTCGAGAAGGCGGTCGAGAAAAGGCTGTGAGCACGACCGGCGTGAAGACCAAGCACGCGCTGCGCACCGAGTTGGAACCAGCGTCTTCAACGGAGGGCGGCGAGTTCGTTCTCCTCGGCATCCCCGACGTCAACGGATCGATTCGGGGGAAGGCGCTGCGCCCCGCCGCTTTCGAGTCCGCGCTTCGCCACGGCACGGTGATGACCGATCTCCTGCTTGGGCTCGACCCGACCGATACGCCGATCAGCGACTACACCAGGTTCGGGATCCGCTCCGGCGCGGGCGACCTGATCGTCCGGCCGGACCCGAGCACCCTTCACGAGCTGACCTGGAGGCCGGGCTGGAAGGTCTGCCTCGCCACTCCGAGCTGGCCCGACGGAAGCGAGTGCGAGCTCGCCTCGCGCGAGGTTCTTCGCAGGGTGCTGGGGGGCCTGTCCGAGCTCGGCTACGAGGCCGTGGCGGCGGTCGAGTACGAGCTGCGGCTTTGGGACGGCGAGTCGAAACCGCTCTCGAGCGGGCTGAGCTACAGCCTGGGCGAGCTGGGCGGATTCGACGGATTCCTCCGCGCACTCGTGCCCGCCCTCGAAGCCCTGGGTGTCGAGCTGTCCGCCGTACATACGGAGGCGGGCCCCGGGCTGCTCGAGCTAAACCTCGGGGCACGGCCCGCCTTGCGCGCCGCCGACGACGCGGCGCTCACCAAGCTGGCGGTCAAAGACGTCGCGGCGACGATGGGTTTGCGCGCCAGCTTCCTCGCCAAGTCGGCGCCGGGCGAAGAAGGCTCCAGCGGTCACGTCCACCTGTCGTGCTGGAGCGACGGCGCGAACGCGTTTCGCTCTTCGGACGGAAACGCGCTGCCCGCCGTCCTTCGTTCGGCGATCGCCGGCGTGCTCGAGCACCTGCCCGCGGCTTCTTTGCTGCTCAACCCGACGATCAACTCCTACAAGCGCCTCGTGCCCGGATGGTTTGCGCCGGTCAACGCGAGCTGGGGCGTGGAAAACCGTTCGTGTGCGGTGCGCGCGATCGTGAGCAAGGACCATCCCGAGCTTTGCCGCCTGGAGTGCCGCCGGCCCGGCGCGGATGCGAACCCCTATCTAGCCATCGCGGCTGTCGCGGCGTCCGCCATGGATGGAATCAAGCGGAAGCTGACTCCGCCGGCCGCGATCGAAGGCGATGCCTATGCCCGCGGTGAGCTGCCAGAGCTGCCGGGCTCGCTGGAAAGCGCGCTACTGGCCTTCGAGGCCGACGGGTTTTTGCGGCAGGCGCTGGACGAGCGCTTCAGCGACTACTTCGCGACCTCGCGCGCGTGGGAGGTCAAAGCGTTCCGCGAGACGGTGACCGACTGGGAGCGCGACCGCTATATGAGGACGGTCTAGCCGATGGAAGCGAAGATCCTGGGCGTTCTCGATCGGAGCCCGGGCGACCAGCAGAAAGACAACCTCTGCGGGCCCTTCTGGGCAGCGCGCGTGCTCAACGAAAGCGGGTACGCCAGCTGGGATGGAAAGGCGATAGACGAGGACCTGATTGCCCTCCGAGCTGGAACCGTTCTACCTCAAGCCCACGCCGGCTCGGACGTGCCTCTCGGCGCGGCCAGTGAGACGCACTATCGATACGACCTTCCGAGGGCGCCTGTCGAACAGTCCGGCACGTCGGCCCAACGTCTCGCGCAGGCCATCGAGGCGGCTTCCTCCGATCAGCTGCGCTGTGTATCGCTGCGTGGCTCGTGGAACGCGGAGCGTGTCGAGCGTCTGGTCGACGACGCGACGGCCATGGGAGTGCGGCTGATCGCGAACGTGCGCACCGGGAGGCTTTGGGGCAGCCGGCCGTCGATCGGGCTCCTGCTCGCCGAGCTTGGTGGAGAGCCAGGCCAGGGGCCGCCAGCTGATTGGGACGTCGGCCATTTCGTCGAGCTCGAGATGCTGATCCGCGGCCCGAAGGGAACGCTGGTGGTCGTGCACGACTCCTACCCGTCGCTTGGATGGGGCGGGCGCCACCTGCAGCCACCGCGAGCTCTCGCCGATGCGCTGCTGCGCGGCGACGGGCGCGATGGCGGTGTGCTGGCCGTAGTAACCATGACGCGCGAGGAATCGGTGCTGGCGCTGGCCGCGCGGATCGGCCTCGAAATAGGCGCGTGGGATAACGGAACCGGGAGTTGATGCCAGGGTGATCGCTGAGGACAAGTCAGTCTCCGTGGAACGGCAGCTCGCCCAATGGAAGGAGCGCGGCATACGAAACGTGCGTTTCGAGCTGCCGGACATGCACGGAACCAGCCGTTCGAAGATCGTGCCCATCGACCACGCGGCGGCCTTCGCGAAGGACGGCCTCAACATGTATGGCGGTGCGGCGGTGCTGGACAGCAGGTCCGACGTCGTGCCGGGCACCCTTTACAACGAAGAGGTCGCGTATGCCGACCAGCTCCTTCGCCCGGATCCCAGCACCGGAACCGTCGTGCCGTGGGCGGAATCGACGGCGAGGTTCATCTGCGAAGCGTCGTGGGCAGACGGCCGGCCGCTCGCGGCCTCGCCGCGCCAGGTCTTCCGCCGCGTTCTGGATCGCTGCCGCGAGCTGGGCTACGAACCGCTGATCGGGACGGAGTGCGAGTTCTACCTGCTCGACCCCAAGACGCATGAACCGCTCTTTGACGGCTACCACATCTTCAACTCGGTCCGGAACACCTGGGTCCCGGCCATCGAGCGGATCGTCGAACAGATGCGCGAGTTCGGCATCGACATCATCACCGCCAACTGCGAGTACGCGGGGTCGCAGTGGGAGATCAACTACGCGCCAGGTCGCGGCATGGCTGGTCCCGACCTGACCTTCAGCTTCAAGAACGGCGTCAAGGAGATCGCGTGGCGCGAGGGACTGCTCGCGTCGTTCATGTCCAAGCCCTTCGCGAGCTCGGCGGGTTGCGGCGCGCACACGCATATGAGCTTGCTGCGAATCGACGGCGGCAAGAATGCGATGTCGGAGGATGGCGCGGAGCACGGGTTGTCCAAGGTCGGGCGGCAGTTCATCGCCGGCCAGCTTCAGCACGCCCCCTCGACATATGCGCTTCTGGCGCCCACCTTGAACTGCCTCAAGCGGCGCCGCCGGCACACGTTCAGCCCGACCAACGTCTCCTGGGGTCCCGAGGACCGCTCCGCGCTGGTGCGGATCAAGGGCGGTTCGGCGGACAGCCGCCACATCGAGAACCGCGGGCCGTCGGGTCTTTCGAATCCATACCTGGTCGGGGCCGCTCTGCTCGCGAGCGGATTCACCCGCCCGCCGAGGAGGACGAGTCGAAGCCGAAGCTTCCGACCACGCTCGAAGAATCGCTCAGCTTGCTCGAGAACGACAGCAGGATCACCGACCTGCTCGGAGAGGAGTTCGTCAAGGCGTACACCGTCATGCGCCGGTACGAGCTGCAGAGATTCGCGGACCACGTGACGGACTGGGAGCTCCAGGAATACCTGGAGATTTATTGACGGCATTCGTGATTCAGGAGCACTAGGAGGGGACGCAACATGGCTGAAGAAACGGTGGGCACCGTCGAGCCGCTTTCGCAGGCTCAGGCGGATATTTTCGACGTCTCGCAGAGAGCGGACGTACCGCAACTTCGAAAACACGCGGTCGGTCTTTGGGGCGTCCTTTTTCTCACGGTGACAGGCTCGGCTCCGATCTCAGCGATGCTGTTCAACACCCCGCTGGCCGTCGGTTTCGGCAACGGCCTCGGGGCTCCAGCCGCGTTCCTGTTCGCCACCGTAATCCTCACGATCTTCTCGGTCGGATACGTGGCGATGTCTCGCAAGGTGACGACCGCGGGGGGCTTCTACTCGTACATCAGCCACGGCCTGGGACGCGAGCTCGGCCTGGGCACCGGCTTTGGGGCGGTGGTCGCCTATTCGGTGTTCGAAGCTTCGCTCGCCGGAGGCTTCGCGTTCTTCCTCAACCAGAAGCTGAGCCAGATCGGGACGGCGACCGGGGCGGGCTGGCTGAACGGAATTCAATGGCCGTACCTCGCGCTGTTCATGGTTCTCCTGATCTCGGTGATCACCTACTTCGACATCCGCATCACGGCGCGGGTGCTTGGTGTCTTCCTGGTCGGCGAGATTCTCTTCCTCCTGATCTTCGACGTGGCGATGATCGTGCGCGGCGCCACCACATCGACCGCATTGACGCTCGCTGCCTTCAACCCGGTCAAAGCTTTCCAGGGTTTCCCGGCGGTCGGATCTCTCGCCGCCGGCATCCCGGCGATCGGCCTGTTCTTCGCGTTCTGGTCATGGGTGGGTTTCGAGATGGCGCCCAACTACGGCGAAGAATCAAAGAACCCCAAGCGAGTCGTACCGCAGGCGATGTACATCTCGGTCGTCGGCCTCGGCATCTTCTACATGCTCACGAGCTGGGCTCCGTTCGCGGGCTACGCCACCCTCAAGGATGTGATCGCCCAGGCGCAAGGGAACGCCGCTCAGTTCTACCTTGGCCCCGCACAGCAGTACATCGGACTGGGCGTCGACCAGGCGCTCAGCATCCTGATCATCACGGGATCGTTCGCCTGTGGCATGGCGTTCCACAACACAGCAAGCCGCTACTTCTTTTCACTCGGGCGTGAGAAGGTCCTTCCCGCGGCACTCGGTCGGACTCACCCGCGCTGGAAGAGCCCCCACATTGCGTCGATCACCCAGACGGTCATCGCTGTGGTGATCGTGATCCTGTTCGCGATCTTCGCGGGCACGACCAACCCGACGCAGCAGGCCTACGTCGACCTCTACGGGCTGATGGCGATCATGGGCGTGATCGTGATCCTCGCGGTCCAGGCCCTCGTCTCGGTCGCCATCCTGCGGTACTTCTTGCAGCACCACGGGAGCGATGTCAACTGGTGGAGCACGATCCTGGCCCCGATCATCTCGTTCATCGGCCAGGCGGCGGTGCTGTACCTGCTGTTCACCAACATCGACTTCGTCAGCGGAGGGCTCGGGTTCGCGCGCTGGCTCGGCCCGATCGACCTCCTCATCATCGCGGCGGGCATCGGTCTCGCGTTCTATCTCAAGAGCAGCCAGCCCGAGAAGTACCAGACACTTGGACGCCTCATCCACGAAAACCTCTAGCTCGCACACCGCTGCCGGCAGGCCGCCTGCCGGCAGCGGCTCGTCTCGACTCTTGCACCTGGTCTCGGCCTTACGGTGGATCGACAGCTGGCTGTGCATGGCCGGCGCGAACTGCTGCGTCAGCCGCAGCGTGAAAGCGAGCCAAGACGCAATTTCGTACAGCAACGCGGATGTAAATTACTGCTCCCTAATGCGAGCTACGCGTCCAGAGATACGATGACGATCTCCACCGCCGCAAAGCTCCGGACTCAGATTGCGAAATCGAACGCGACGCCGAATTCAGCGAGGTAGTCAACCGTGGTCGTGAGGCGGCGACGAGGGCCTGCGGCCGCTTTCAGGTCTTCGGTTGTTTCTTCGCAGGTCACCATGACGAACGTCGACCCCCGGACTGCCACTGGGTGTCGGTCGAGCGAGTGCCATGCGCCGACCTTGAGCACATAGCCCATTCCTGGCTCGATCAGCAGCGCCCGTACTTGATCTGGCTCAGGCGGGCGGGCGCCTGGCGGGGCGACTGCGACAACGGCGGCCGACCCCCCAGTGTGGATGAATGCCTGGGACACGTTGTGGTGGCTCTCCAGCTTGGTGAATCGAGCTCCCAGGTAATCGGTGTTCAGGAACATCAGCTGCGTACGACCATCGACCCTGAAGTCGACCGCCCAGCCGCGCGTCGCGACCGCTGCGAAGTCGGGATCCCGTGGTTTGGGACCCAGCACCTCACCACAGCCGGCGATGCTCGAGTCGGACAGAAGCAGAGACGACAATTTCACGACTTCGATCACGGCGTCCTCACCTTTCCATTGGCTCCGGCGCCAAAGAATTCCGCCAGAACTGGGGCGAGTACCTCTGCGTGGGCGTTGTGAGCCTGACCCTCCAGCGTTCGCAGCTCGGCCCCTGGGATCGTCCTGCTCAGCGTCTTGGCCGTCTCGAGCATGAATGGAAGACCGCGCGTCCCGCTCATCACGAGCGTGGGCACCTGGATTCGGGCGGCGCGCTCGGCGGGGATAGAACCGTGCCTACCCATGATCCCGGTGTGGTCGTACGCGAGGGTCGGCGCGATCGCCTCTAGACCGGCCCAGAAAGGCGCCTGACGCATAGCTTCGATTTGTGCGGCGGGCGTCCCGACCAGGGCCATGAACAACGCCACGGCGTCGCCTCGCCGACCCGACGCCAACAGCTCCGTCAGGCTAGCCAAGTACGCGCCCCAGGCTTTCTGAGCCGCTGGATCGTCGTTGTAGGGAGCCTCGTATACGGCGAGCTTCGTGACCTTCCCGCTGAGCTCGACGGTGGCGTCCATGGCGAGGCAGCCGCCCGACGAATGACCGTAGAGAAAAGCGGATCCTCCGGTCGCGTCGACGAGGGATTCGATGTCCTCGATTTCCCGTGCGACTGCGTAGGGCCGGGTGTCGGCGCTGTCTCCACGGCCGCGGCGGTCGTAGGTGTACACGGTGAATCTCTCGCCCAGCAAGCTGGCGAGGTCGGCCTTTTCCCCGCGCGTGCTGAGGGCGCCGTCAACAAGGATCACCAACGGGCCTTCGCCCACGCGGTCGTACGCGATCGACGTTCCGTCCTTCGACATCACCGTTTCCATCGTCGCCTCCCTTCAAGTGTCCCGAGTCGCGAGCTCAGCCGGCCAGCCGGCGGAGCAGCCGCAGCGCTGAACCGGTGTCGCCGGCCGCTGCGAAGGGGCGCTACTCGACTGCGCCGGTCAGGTCAAGGTAGTGCGTCATGCGGACCGCCGCAGGTTGCGACCACGCGGCGTCAGCCTGTCGGTCGATTCGTCTCTGTCGGCGTGGTGGCTATGGCGGGGATCGTGAAGTGGAACACCGACCCGGTTCCTTCAGCGCTCTCCACCCAGATCTTCCCCCGGTGGATCTCGATGATCTGGCGTGCGATGGCGAGCCCGAGTCCAGTGCCGATGACCTTGCTCGGACTCTTTTCGTAGCGCTCAAAGCGCCCGAACAGGCGGTCCACGAAGTCGGCCGGGATTCCGACACCGTGATCCGCGATGCTGACGTCCACCGCGCCGTTCGCAAAATGCGTCGAGATCAAGACTTCTCCGCCTTCCGGCGAGTACTTGATCGCGTTGGACACCAGGTTGCTGATGACCTGGACCAACCGGTCGGAGTCACCCATGACCATCGGGACGTCGGCCTCGAGCGCTGTTCTGATCGGGTGCTTGTCAGAGACCACCGCGCTCCGCACCGCCACCCCTTCGACCACCGCGTTGAGATCCATCGGGGACATCTGCAGCTTCATCTTGCCCGCCTCGAGCCGATCGAGATCGAGCATGTCCGTGATCAGCCGGTTGACGCGCTCTGCCTCCTGGAAGATGTAGCCGCTGTACTCGTGCACCTCGGCCGGCTCCATCGCGCCACCGTTGATCAGCTCGCTCATGCCCTGTATGCCGGTGAGGGCGGTCCGGAACTCGTGGCTGACCATCGACGTGAATTCCGTCTTCATGTGGTTCAGCTTCTCGAGCTCGGCGAGGTTCGCGTGCGCCGCCTCCTCGGCCACATGCTTCTGAGTGCTGTCCTCAAAAGTCATCACGAAATGTTCCAGGCTGCCGTTACGGCGCCGGACCGCCGTGGCCCTCCAGTGCAACCAGATGCGGGTGGTGTCGCTGCGAATGGCCAGGTCGTCAGATTCGATTGTGCTCACCGCCCCGTCCTGCAGCCGTCTGAACTCGGCGACGATTCCATCCACGTCGTGTTCGTCAAAGAACGCGGTCAGGGCCCGGCCCGGAACCTCGGTCTCGTTGACCGCCAGCAAGGAGGCCAGGCGCGCGTTGCCTTCCATGAACTGGAGGTCGGAATCCACCTCGGCAAGGCCGCGCGGCGAGCTGCTGAACCAGTACTTGCGGCTCTCTGCCCGGCGCCGAACCATTTCGCGCCGGATGGCCGTTTGGCCGGCGATCGTCAACAGGGCCGCCGCTGCGGACAGGATCACCAGCGTGTTGTTGCTCTCACTCAGAGCCTTGACGGCCACCGCCGCCAGGACGGCGACGGCTCCTGCACTGAACGCGATGGCGAGTCCGTCCCTCCACCGCACATCTGCCGCCCAATCGACCATTCGACCCAGGAATCGGGAGGGTCCGGTGGCCTTCACCCTGGAGGACCGCTGGCCTTGAATCGTGCGGACGTCGGCGGGCGTTTTCTTGGCTATGACGCCCATGGGCCACACAGTACGGGTTCCCCGGTGAATTAACAGGACTTTTACAACCCAGCAGCTGGCGGAACTCCACCTTCACCTCGAAGGGACGATCCGGCAGGAGACGGCGCTTGCGCTGTCCGCCCAAAACGGGCTGCCGGCGCCTCCTCCGTACGAGTATTCGGACCTGGCCGGCTTCCTCGCCGTTTACGTTCAGGTCAGCCGGTGCATGGTGACGAGCCACGATTTCGAGCGGGTCATATTCGAGCACGGCGTGGCCATGGCCGCCCAGCACATCACCTACGCCGAGATCAGCTTCAACCCCAGCCTGCACCCGGCCGATGGATGGGTCGATGGCGTCGTCCGCGGCCGCGCCTCCGTCGCCAGGGAGTTCGGGATCGAGATCTCCTGGTTGGTCGAGCTCGTCCGTGGCGGGTCCCCGGCCGCCAATGAGCGAGCGCTTGGCATCGCGCTCACCACCGAAGGAGTGGTCGGCGTCGGCCTGGTAGGCGACGAGTCGGTATCCGCAGCGCCTCTTTCGGGCCTGCTCGACAGAGCGCGCGCGGCCGGGCTCGGCTTCATGCCGCATGCCGGGCAGGTCGGAGGTCCCGAGGTCGTTCGCGAGGCCGTGGAAGTTTTGGGCGCAACCCGAGTCGCTCACGGCGTCGGCGCCGAGCCAGACGCCGAGGTCCTGCGCCTGCTCCTCGATCGCGATGTTTGCCTATGCGTGTGCCCTTCCAGCAATGCGCGGATCGGCCTCAAACCGAACTATCGAAAATTTGCGGACCTGGGCATACCCCTTGTGGTCAACACCGACGATCCGGCCATGGTGCCCACCACGCTCCAGCGGGAGTTGGCGGTCGCCGAGACCGTTCACGGTCTCAACCGCGGAGCGCTGATCGCCGCCGCGTGGCAGCGCCGATTTGGTCACAATCGCTAGTCGCATGACGAGTCCCCACAAGATCGCGCTCCTGACTCGCGAATATCCGCCCGAGGTCTACGGCGGCGCCGGCACTCACGTTGAATACCTCACAAGGGAGCTGCGCCGCCTCACCGAGGTCTCGGTTCACTGCTGGGGAGCGCCGCGGACGGAGCCGGGCGTGACAAGCCATCAGCCGTGGACCGCCTTGTCGGAACCCAAGCCGGAGTCGACCACGCTTCAGGCGATCTCGATCGATCTTGCGATGGCGGCAGCGGTCAAGGGTGCCGACCTGGTTCACAGCCATACCTGGTACGCCAATCTCGGCGGGCACCTCTCAAAGCTCATGTGGTCGATCCCTCACGTTATGACCATCCACAGCCTCGAACCACTTCGACCATGGAAGGCCGAGCAGCTCGGTGGCGGATACGCCCTCTCCATGTTCTGCGAGCGAGTCGCGATCGAGGCTGCGGACGCCGTCATCGCCGTGTCGCGCGGGGTTCGCGAGGACGTGCTGAACTGCTACCCGGCGCTCAACCCCGACCGCGTCCACGTGATTCACAATGGGATCGATCCCGAGATCTACCGGCCTCAACCGTCGCCGGAGACACTTGCGAGGTTTGGGATCGACGCGAACCGGCCGTTCGTCCTCTTCAACGGCCGCATCACAAGACAGAAAGGCCTGCCGCTGCTCCTCGCCGCGGCGCTCAA
>WNFL01416869.1_pt1 | contig 10497 bp, 13 predicted proteins | sample 5400361 | NCBI WGS metagenome assembly WNFL01 (sample SAMN13153351, study PRJNA577476) | soil metagenome | isolation source: 40 cm soil on Douglas fir-dominated hillslope | place: USA:California | collected 2013-09-17
CTTGATTACGATTGGATTTGATATGACCTTGAGGAAAGGCTAGTGTTTTGCGTTTTGTTAAACTCGAATACACGTTCGGTCTGAAGAGATGAGCGACGAGCAAGTTGAAAAGCGAACCCCGCACGGGGAATTGCTGCGGATGACAACGGATGTCGTCGCCGCGTATCTCGGGAAGAACGACCTTCCGGCCGATCAAATACCGAACGTCATCAATACGGTATTTGGCTCGCTGCGCGATCTCGACGGTGAATCGGGCGCGATCAAGTCCGAGCCGCCGAAGCCGGCGGTGTCGGTGCGCAAGTCGGTGGCGCCCGATTACATCATCTGTCTTGAAGACGGCAAGAAGCTGAAGATGCTGAAGCGGCATCTGCGCACGATGTACAATATGTCGCCCGACGAATACCGGGCGAAGTGGAACCTGCCGTCCGACTACCCGATGGTTGCGCCGAACTACGCCAAGCAGCGCTCCGAGTTCGCCAAGCAGATCGGCCTCGGCCGCAGCGGCGGCCGCGACGGCGCCCGCGCCCGGCGGCGTAGAGCCGTCGCCACCACCTAAGACCCGGCGACGCAGGGCCGCCACCTAGCCCCTACAACCGTCCCCCACCGGCGATCAAGCGCTCGAGCTTGCGCAGCGCGGTGCGCTTGAGCAGCTCGAACGGGTAGTTGCGCGGCCCGATCACCGATGCTTCGAGCATCGACACCGGGTCGATCGCGGTCACCCGCACGCTGCCGCCCAGGCGGGTGATCTCGAAGATGATCTCGCCGCGCGCCATACCCGAGTATAGGCCCTTGTTGCTGGTCGGCCGTAGGCACGCTATCTAGCAGACGACCGAGGGAGGTTCCATGACCGCAGCACCGGCGCGCGCCGCCACCGCCCCCAATACGGGCAAGACCTCCCAATCCTCCGGCGACGGCTTCCAATGGGATGACGCGCTGCTGCTCGAGGAGCAGTTGACCGAGGACGAGCGGCTGGTGCGCGACACCGCGCGCAACTACGCCCAGGACAAGCTGATGCCGCGCGTCCAGATGGCGTTCCGCAACGAGCATTTCCACCGCGAGATCATGAACGAGATGGGTGAGCTGGGCCTGCTGGGCTCGACCATCGAAGGCTATGGCTGCGCCGGCGTGAACTACGTGTGCTACGGGCTGGTCGCGCGCGAGGTCGAGCGCGTCGATTCAGGCTACCGCTCGGCGCTGAGCGTGCAGTCGAGCCTGGTCATGCACCCGATCCACGCCTACGGCAGCGAGGCGCAGCGCAAGAAGTACCTGCCCAAGCTCGCGTCGGGCGAATGGGTCGGCTGCTTCGGCCTGACCGAGCCCGATCACGGCTCCGATCCCGGCAGCATGAAGACGCGCGCCAAGAAGGTCGACGGCGGCTTCCTGCTCAAGGGCGCCAAGATGTGGATCTCCAACTCGCCGATCGCCGACGTGTTCGTCGTGTGGGCGAAGAACGACGCCGGCAAGATCCGCGGCTACGTGCTCGAGAAGGGCATGAAGGGCCTGTCGGCGCCCAAGATCGAGGGCAAGTTCAGCCTCAGGGCCTCGATCACCGGCGAGATCGTGATGGAGGACGTGTTCGTCCCCGAGGAGAACGAGCTGCCCAACGCCTCGGGCCTCGGCGGCCCGTTCGGCTGCCTGAACAACGCGCGCTACGGCATCGCCTGGGGCGCGCTCGGGGCCGCCGAGTTCTGCTGGCACCAGGCGCGCCAGTACACGCTCGACCGCGTGCAGTTCGGCCGGCCGCTCGCCGCCAACCAGCTGATCCAGAAGAAGCTCGCCGACATGCAGACCGAGATCACGATCGGCCTGCAGGGCTGCATCCGGCTCGGCCGGCTCAAGGACGAGGGCCGCGCTGCGCCCGAGATGGTCTCGCTGATGAAGCGCAACTCGTGCGGCAAGGCGCTCGACGTCGCACGCCAGGCGCGCGACATGCTCGGCGGCAACGGCGTCTCGGATGAATATCACGTGATCCGCCACATGCTGAATCTCGAGGCGGTGAACACCTACGAGGGCACGCACGACATCCACGCGCTGATCCTCGGCCGCGCGCAGACCGGGATCCAAGCGTTCACCGGCTGATTCAAAAACGCGGCAGCGCGAACGCTTGCGGGAGCAGCTGCGCGAGCGTGAACGTGCCGGCACGGTCGACATGCACCGGCAAGTCGGCGGCGCCGAACTCGGCCATCACCTGACGGCAGGCGCCGCACGGCATCAGGCTGCCGGGTGCCGCATCCGGCGCGGCATCGACGCACGCGACCGCGATGGCCTCGATCCGTTTCGCGCCGGCCGCGATGGCGGCGAAGATCGCGACCCGCTCGGCGCAGATCGCCAGACCATAGGAGGCGTTCTCGACGTTGCAGCCGGTGTAGACCGCGCCGCCGGCGCGGACCGCGGCGCCGACCCGGAACTGGGAGTACGGCGCATGCGCGGCGGTCGCCGCCTGGCGGGCCCGCGCCAGCAGGTCTGTCGCGGTCGTCGAAGGCGTGGGGCTCATTCGCTCATCCGGCAGATCAGATTGGGCCGGACCTGCTCGACGACGTTGGGATCGAGCGCGCCGCTGCAACGCCCGGTGTACTGCGCCACCCGCTCGTTGTAGCCCGTGATCGCCGCCTGGTAGTCCGGCAGCGTCACCTCGGCCAGGCGCGCCTTCAGGGCGTCGAGCGCATCGAGGCGGCGCCGGAAGCCGTCGACCTGGGACTGATCGTCGACGTTGACGCGCGGGCGGTCGCGGTCGAGCGCCGCCTCGGCGTCCTGAATGTCGCGCACCGAGGCCTCATAGGCGTTGCGCCGGATCGCCATCTCGTCCTGTCGCGTCGCGATGTCGCGCTGCAGACACAGGCAGAACGCGATGTCCATCGGCGCGCTCTGCATGGCCTGCGCCGATGCCGCCGCGACCGGACCCGCCGTCGCCAGCAGGAGACCGGCCAGCAGGTTCTTCCCTGCCCCATTCCGTTGGCCGCGCCGTGGGTGGGCCATCCACATCCTCTTCAGCGGCCGGCGCCGGCCGGCCCCTCGGGCAACGGCGTGCGCCACCCGATGTTGCGTGCGCCGCATTGCGGCCCCGACCGTCACAATGCTAGGAGAGGGCCGCGGGTCTCACAACATGCACGGACCGTCCTTGGAATGCTGAGAGCCTTCGTCTCGAGCGGTGGGCGGATCGAGCAGCGCCAGCTCAACGAGCCGGCCGAGCCGATCCCGGCCGCGGTCTGGTACGACCTGATCGAGCCCTCGCCGGCCGAGATCCGCGGCGTCGAGCAGTCGCTCGGCATCGAGCTACCGCGCCGGGAGGAGATGCAGGAGATCGAGATCTCCAGCCGGCTCTATCAGGACGGGCCGGCGCTGTTCATGACCACGACGGTCATGAGCCAGGCCGAGACGCCCCAGCCGACCAGCGACGCCATCACCTTCGTGGTCACGCCCTCGGCGCTCGTGACCCTGCGCTACTCGCAGCCGCTCGCCTTCACGAACTTCTCCAACTGGGTCCAGCGCACGCCCTCGGCCTGCGCCGCCAGCGATATGGCGCTGATGGGCCTCATGGAGGCGATCGTCGACCGCGCCGCCGACGTGCTCGAGCGCACCTCGATCGAGATCGACTCGATCGCCCGCGGCGTGTTCGAGACCCGGACGACCTCCGGCGTCCACGGCGGCACGCTGCAGGACGCGCTCAAGGGCATCGGCCGCCACGGCACGCTGATCTCGGGCATCAGCGAAAGCCTGCTGTCGCTGAGCCGCGCCAACGCCTTCTTCAGCACCAGCGCCTCGACCTGGCTGCAGAAGGAATCGAAAACGCGGGTCAAGACGCTCGACCGCGACATCCGCTCGCTGCACGACCACGCGACCTTCCTCAGTCAGAAGGTCAACTTCCTGCTCGATGCGACCCTGGGCCTGATCAACATCGAGCAGAACAACATCATCAAGATCTTCTCGGTGGCCGCGGTCGCGTTCCTGCCCCCGACCTTGATCGCCAGCATCTACGGCATGAACTTCAAGGAATTTCCCGAGCTGAACTGGGTCTACGGCTACCCGTTCGCGCTCATGCTGATGGTGCTGTCGGCAGCCCTGCCGTTCTACTACTTCCGCCGCCGCGGCTGGCTCTAGGCGGTCTTTCCTGGTTCGTCATGCCCGCCGAGACGGGCATCCAGGATGCCACGCGGCCCCTGGATCCCCGGTTGCGCGGGGATGACGATTCAGGAAGCGGGACTAGCCGCGCTAGCCGCGCGGCAGGGCGCGGCTGTAGCCGATCTGGCTGATCCAGAAGCGCTCGAGCAGGCGGTAGACCTGCGCCGCCGAGCGAAGCTCGGGCCCGAGCTCGCTGGTGTTCACCGCGGTGAGCTGGCGGCCCAGCATCGCGTCGAGCTTGCGGCAGATCGTCAGGCCCTTCTCGGACAAGCGCACGCGCACCGACCGGCGATCGTGCGGCGATCGCTCCTGCACGATGTAACCGTGCTCGCCGAGCTTGCGCAGGTTGTAGGACACGTTCGAGCCGAGATAGTAGCCGCGGTTGGTCAGCTCGCCGACCGTCAGCTCCTCGTCCCGGATGTTGAACAGGATCAGGGCCTGGACATTGTTGATGTCCTCGATGCCCTGCTGGTTGAGCTCGGTCTGCACGACGTCGAGGAACTGCCGGTGCAGGCGCTCGGCGAGGTGGATCGCCTCGAGATAGACCTGCTTGCCGGTCGGCGCGCGGCCGCCGCTCGGCACGCGCGACGCCTCCGTCGGCGCGGCGCTCACTTGTGCCGGGGTCTTGGCGGCGGGGGACGCGGGTCGGTTGGTGGTCGGGCGGACGCTGCGATTCATGACGCGGGCCTATCCTGTCGGCCGTGTGGAGGGAAGAGGTGCGGCGCTACGGGCGCCGCCCCATGTCGGTCGCGAACTCGCTGAGCTGGATCCAGAACCGCTCGAGACGCTTGTAGGCGCCGTTGGCCGATTCCAGCTCGTCGGCACTCTCGAGCGCCGCCAGAGCCGAGACCTGACGGTCGAACATCGAGTCCAGCTTCTCCCACAGCACGATGCCCTTGTCGGTCAGCCGGACCCGCACCGAGCGGCGGTCGTGGGTCGAGCGCTCCTGCACCAGATAGCCGTGCTCGACCATCTTGCGGACGTTGTAGGAGACGTTCGAGCCGAGGTAGTAGCCCCGCCCGGTCAGCTCCCCGACCGTGTATTCGTTCTTGCCGATATTGAACAGGATCAAGCTCTGAACGTTGTTCAGATCCTCGATTCCCAGTCCTTCGAGCTCGTTTTTCACGACCTCCAAGAATTGGCGATGAAGACGCTCGGTCAGCCGAATGGTCTCGAGGTAAGATTCGTGCACGGCTGCTTCGCGGGGTTCATAAGCACGGGCCGTCATCTGGGCAGACATTGGAGATCACTCCGTCCACTAATGTCCATGAACCCGACGATAGACCCCGGCCCAAGCGAATTCTGTGACCCCCGTCACACTTTGTTGAAATCTTTAACCAGTTTCTCCAGACCCCGGAAAACCGCAGCAAACTGCGCTCCCGGCGCGCTGCCACGGCGGCCCCGGTATGACGGGCGTAACGCCGAAACGCTCGCAATTGTTGGGTCTTGTTGTCATCATTGCCGCAAGACGCTCAGTGGAATGAGCCGATGGACCTGGACAGCTTCCTCGCCAAACACCGCGTCGTCCCCGGACTGGGCGATATGTTCCTGTTCCGGGGCATGCCGCGCGAGGTGGTCAAGCAGGCCGAGAGCAAGGTCGTCTGGAAGCTGTTCCCGAAGGAAAGCACGATCATCAACCAGGATGACGTGGCGCAAGACGTGTTGTTCGTCTGCCACGGCCTGGTGCGGGTGGTGCAGTTCACCGCCTCGGGGCGCGAGATCTCCTACGCGGACAACGGGCCCGGCGGGCATTTCGGCGAGATCGCGGTGATCGACGGCGGGCCGCGCTCGGCCTACGTGGTCGCGCTCGCCGACACGGTCGCCGGCGTGATGTCCGGCAAGGACTTCATCAACCTGCTGCGCAGCCACCCCGAGTTCGCGCTCAACGTCATGCGCACCCTGACCTCGATCGTGCGCGGCATCAACGTGCGGCTGCGCGATCTCTCCGCGCTGCGCGCACCCGATCGCGTCGCGGTCGAGCTGGTGCGCCTCGGCCGGCAATGGAGCCGCGGCGAGACCGCGAGCCGCATCACCATCCGGCCGGCGCCGACCGCGACCGACATCGCCAACCGGGCGGCGACCACGCGCGAGACCGTCGCGCGCACCTTCGCCGACCTGGCGCGCCGCAAGCTGATCCGCCGCGTCGGCCACGACCTCGAGATCCTCGACGTGTTCGCCCTCGAGGACAGCGTCCAGGAGCTGCTGTAGGAATTGGCCGCAAAGGCGCGAAGGCGCAAAGACGGCGTGCCGCTTCGTTAGCCCCTGCCCCGCATGAAGAAAAATGCCGCGCTGCGCGCGGCTGTTTGATGCCCGGCGCCTGCCGTGAGGACCAGACGCCGCAACCCGCTGCAGCGTCTTTGCGTCTTTGCGCCTTCGCGGCCAACCTTCACGTCAGCCCTGGCGCTGCAGCCATTCCATGATGCCGGAGAAATCTTTCGGCGCGCCGCCGTGGGCGCAATGCAGGCCGTACAGCGCCGCGGCCTCGGCACCCATCGGCGTCGCGGCGCCGACCGCGATCGCAGCCTGCTGGGCGAGCTTCAGGTCCTTGAGCATCATCGCGCCGGTGAAGCCCGGCGCGTAGCCACGGTTCGACGGCGCGGTCGGCACCGGCCCGGGCGCCGGGCAGTAGCTCGTCATCGCCCAGCACTGGCTGGTCGATTTCGACGCGATCGCGAACAAGGTCTCGGCCTTCAGCCCGAGCTTCTCGGCCAGCCCGAACGCCTCGCAGGTGCCGATCATCGAGATCGCGAGCAGCATGTTGTTGCACAGCTTGGCGACCTGGCCGTTGCCCGACGGGCCGGCATGCACGATCGTCTTGCCCATCGCATCGAGGACCGGCTTGGCGCGCGCGAAGCCGCTCTCGGTGCCGCCGATCATGAAGGTCAGCGTGCCGGCCTCGGCGCCGCCGACGCCGCCCGACACCGGCGCATCGAGCATCGCCAGCCCCTTGGCCGCGGCCTGCTTGGCGACCGCGCGCGCGGTCTCGACGTCGATGGTCGACGAGTCGATCAGCAGCGTGTTGGCCTTGGCGCGCGCGATGATGCCGGCGGGATCGAGATAGACCTGCCGCACCTCGGGGCCCGCGGGCAGCATCGTGACCACGACCGCGGCGACCGCCGCGGGCACGACGTCGAACACTGTCACGGCGTGCCCGGCCTTGACGAGGTTGCGCGCCATGTGGCGGCCCATGTTTCCCAGGCCGATGAAGCCGATCGCGGTCATGGGTTCCTCCCCTGCCCTATTTGTACATGGTGTCGAACGACAGCTCGCGCGCGGTCAGCGGCGCGAAGTACGCCTCGACCGACGCGTCGCTCACCTGATCGAGCGTCGGCGGATTCCACTGCGGCTTCTGGTCCTTGTCGACCAGCAGCGCGCGCACGCCTTCCGAGAAATTGCCGGCGGTCATGAAGCGCTGGGTCATGCGGTACTCGCGGATCAGCACATCCTCGATCTCGAGGCCCTTGCCGCCGCGCAGCTGGCGCAAGGTGACCTTCAGGCTGACCGGCGCCTTGTGGGCCAGCTCGTCCAGGATCGCGGTCGCCCAGTCGCTGCCGTCCTGCTTGAGCGCGTCGAGGATCGCCTCCGCGGTGTCATGGCCGAAGCAGCGATCGATGCGCGCGCGCTCGGCCGCCAGGCTCGGCGTGCCGGCCGTCGCGGCGAACGGCGCGATCAGCGCGTCGACCGCGGCGCGGTCGCGCGGTGCTGCGGCGAAGATCACGTCGCGGAGCTCGGCCAAGCGAGCGTGCGGCACGTGATGCGTCGCGTAGCCGCAATAGACCGCGTCCGCCAGGCCGACCCGGCGGCCCGTCAGCCCGAGATACATGCCGACCTCGCCCGGGCAGCGGGTCAGGAACCAGGTGCCGCCGACGTCGGGGAACAGCCCGATCGTGGTCTCCGGCATCGCGAAGCTGAGTTTTTCCGTGCCGACGCGGTGCGAGCCGTGCAGCGACACGCCGAAGCCGCCGCCCATCGACACGCCGTCGAGCAGCGCGATGTACGGCTTGTTGTAGCGATGGATGCGCCGGTTGAGGACGTATTCCTCGAGGAAAAAATCCTGCGAATGGGTCGAGGTCGGATCGCGCAGCGATTCCACGACCGCGCGCACGTCGCCGCCGGCGCAGAACGCCCGGTCGCCGGCGCCCGTGATCACCACGCAGGCGATCTCGGGATCGGTGGCCGCCGCCTTGAGCGCCGGGTCGATCTTGCGGATCATCCCGAGGGTCAGCGCGTTCAGCGCCCGCGGCCGGTTCAGCTCGATATGCAACACCGCGCCGCCCGCACCGGGGCGACGCGCGATCACCACGTCCTCGTCACTCATGGGCGGCACTCAACCAAACTCGGCGAAACGACGCAACCCCGTGCATCGGTTGTCAAAACCCATCCCCACACCTATTCTCCGGGCAATTCCGTAGCTGCGGTCATCCCCATGTCCCGTCCCGCCTGGCCGATCGTCCCCGCCCCGTTTCCACGCGGCCGGCTGCGCCGCACGCGCATGCAGAAATGGACCCGGGACCTGGTCGCCGAGACCGCGCTCAAACCGGCGGATCTGATCTGGCCCGTGTTCGTGATCGAGGGCTCGGGCGTGCGCCAGCCGGTCAAGACCATGCCCGGCGTCGACCGCGTGTCGATCGACGTGCTGATCGACGTGGTCGCCGAGGCACACGCGCTCGGCATCCCGATGGTGGCGCCGTTCCCGGTGGTCGATCCCGCGCGCAAGACCGCCGACGGCCGCGAGGCGGTCGATCCCGAGAACCTGGTGTGCCGCGCGGTGCGCGCGATCAAGCGCGCGGTACCCGACATCGGCGTCATGTGCGACGTCGCCCTCGACCCGTTCACCACCCACGGCCATGACGGGCTGGTGATCGACGGCACGGTCGTCAACGACGAGACCGTGGAAGTCCTGGTCAAGCAGGCGCTGGCGCAGGTCGCGGCCGGCTGCGACGTCACCGCGCCGTCCGACATGATGGACGGGCGCATCGGCGCGATCCGCGCCGCGTTCGACAAGGCCGGGCACAAGGACGCGATGATCATGGCCTACGCGGCCAAGTATTCGTCGGCCTATTACGGTCCATTCCGCGAGGCGCTCGGCTCGGGCAGCGACCTCGGCAAGCACGGCAAGGCGACCTACCAGATGAACCCGGCGAACAGCGACGAAGCGCTGCGCGAAGTCGCCGCCGACCTCGCCGAGGGCGCCGACATGGTGATGGTCAAGCCCGGCATGCCCTATCTCGACATCGTGCGCCGGGTGAAGGACGCGTTCGGTGCGCCGACCTTCGCCTATCAGGTGTCGGGCGAGTACGCGATGATCAAGGCCGCCGGCCTCGCGGGTTGCCTGGATGCCGACCGCGCGATGATGGAGGCGCTGGTCGGCTTCAAACGCGCCGGCGCCGACGGCATCCTGACCTACGCCGCGGTCGAGGCCGCCAAGCGGCTGAAGGCCGGCTGACGCGCCTGCGCGCCCTCGGGCAAGGCCGGCCCGCGCCGCTCCCCAACGCCGGAGGCATCGTCGTGCTCAAGCCGCGCCCCTCGCTCGTGATCGCCGCGCTGCTGCTCGCCGCGCCCGGCGCCTCGGCGCAGCTGCAGTCGGGCCCGCCGGCGGTCAGCTTCGACAATCCCTACATGCTCGGCCCGACGCGCGCGTCGCAGGTGATCCAGTGGACCGCGGGCGACGTGACGCTGCCGGAGTTCGCCTTCCAGGTCTACGGCACGAGCGCCGCCGGCGGCGCACATCCGACCACGGCGTTCAAGGGCTCGATCGCCGGGCTGATCACCTGCAACGGCGGCTCGGCCGATTGCTACGCCGGCAACTTCGTCACCCACCTGTCGCGCGGCCTGGCCCCGGAGATCGGCGGCCTCGCGCTGGAGGCCGATCTCAACGTACAGAACGCCGACTACGGCAACGCGCGCGGCGCGCCGCAGCCGCCCTACGCCGCCGGCCTCTACATCTCGGGCAGCGGCCCCCACAAGGCGACCTGCGCGATTTGCGTCAACTACGCCGCCGACGGCATCTCGTTCAACCGCGGCCTGGTGTTCTGGAACGGCACCACGGCGGCGAACACGATCGAGGACTACACCGACGCGCCCAACGGCGCGGTGCTGTTCGCTCAGGGGACCAAGCGCACCGGCATCGACTTCAGCGCCGCGACGTTGTCGGGCGCCGGCATCGCGATGCCGAACAACGTGCCCGCGCTGGCGCAGGCGGACACCGCCGGCAGGCAACGGACGCTCATCACCCTGAATGACCGCGACCAGATCGTGCTCGGCGACGGCGTGCATCCCGTCGTCCTGCGTACGGACGCCAGCGTCGAGACATTGGACCCCCGCTCGCTCCTCAAAACCATCCAGGCGCTCGAGGATCGCGTGCGCCGCCTCGAGGCG
>WNFL01244387.1_pt1 | contig 10496 bp, 11 predicted proteins | sample 5400361 | NCBI WGS metagenome assembly WNFL01 (sample SAMN13153351, study PRJNA577476) | soil metagenome | isolation source: 40 cm soil on Douglas fir-dominated hillslope | place: USA:California | collected 2013-09-17
GAAGCCATCGACGCTGGTGATGACAGTGACATGAGCCTTCTGATCGGGAGACGGTTCAAGCAGCACTTCAAGGTCACCTGACCCGACCACCCCCACATGTGCTCGTTGCTTGATCGGCTGCGAAGCCGCGTATTCAAAATGAAGTCTTTCCATAGTCAGGTTTCTGTTAGTGGCGAGTGGGCCATAAAATCGACGAAGAGGGTAGCTGCTAACAAGTCTGCGCTGCCGCCCGGCGAAGCATTGAGGGCGAGCAGATCGCGATCGAGTCGCTGCAGCAGTTCCCAGCCTTGAACGGTGGCGGTACCTCCCGCCCCCAAAACCGCTGCCGCTCCGGTTTTGGCCGTATTTAGGGCGGCGAGACCTCCCCGATGAAGCAAACAGGTATCATCCAAGCCCGCCATAATCGCTAACAATGCGTCCAGCCGGCCCTGAGTTTCGCTGGCGCCCTCCTGACGAGAGCGGTGAAGGATCGGTAAGCCGACGGTGATCACATGCGGAAAACCGGCTTGAGCTTCTCCGCGAGCACCGGACACCTGGTAGCGTTGAATCACTCGCGAACCGTTGCTTGGCTGCTTTCGGGCGCTCCCATCGGACAGACAAGCCAATTGGCGCGCCCTGTATGCCACCGCCTCCGGAGAGTTCGCTCCCATCGCTGCAGCGGAGACAAGAAGGCCAAGAGTCCAAATCGCTCCGCGATGCGTATTAAGTCCACCTGTCGTCAACAACATCGAGCGTTCCGCCCAGCGGCCGATCACGCCCAGCTCCCCTCGCAATGCCTGGCTGGGAATCTGTCGAAATGAAGCCAGAGCCATGAGTTCAAAACTGGGCCGAAGACAATGAGCTGAGGATTTCATCAGCGTCAGCGAAAGGTCGGTATGCGCGCCGGGACCCCGTTCATCCACCAGAGCCGGTTTCGGAGTTAGTTCGGCCTCCTCAATGAGGACCCGGACGGCTAGACTAGCGAGATAGGTGGCCACTCTCGATCGATCATCCGCCGCGGCGGACCGCAACGGATGATCGATCCGGGTCGAAACAGCCGAATTTAACCCGCGTGCGCAGGCCCAATTTCGCGCCTTTTCTGGACCGAGAAATTCGGAGCGGACCGTCTTGTTCATTTGCTATTTGCTATCTGCTATTTGTCATCGCGCTGAAGGCGCGCCGTCACCAACTCCTGAAACGAGAGGGCGGGCTATAGAGTCCCCCTGACCAGGCTACTGAATCTTCGATGCTTCGCGCCGCGAGCAGAGAACGCTTCGCCTCCAGGCGGTGAACACCGATATCTTCGGGGTATGCAACCACTCCCTTCTTTCTCAGGGCTGCAGTCTCAGACGCGACCGCCTTCTGACCGACCGGACTGACTCCTGCCACGGCGGCGAGTGCGCGGCGGCGCTCGTCCTGCCCTTCAGCCTTGTAGAGATACGCGATGCCCTCCTCAGTTACGACATGGCTTACGTCGTCGCCGTAGATCATGATGGGGGCTATCGGCATTCCTGCCTGCTTGCCAACACGAACCGCGTCCAGAGTCTCAACGAATGCAGGAACGCCACCGCTCTGGAAGGTCTCGACGGTCTGCACGACGAGCTTTCGACCACGAATGATCGGTTTGTCCTCTCTAATCAAATCGAGCCACGCTTTCGTGCTATGCCGCCGGCCATGTGGGTCGTGCCCCATATTGGGCGCACCGCCAAACCCGGCAAGTCGCCCAATGGTCACGGTCGACGAGTTAGCATCGGCATCCATCTGTAGTGTCGAACCAATAAAGCCATCGACCGCATATTGTCCGGCAAGCTGACACAGCACCCGGTTTGAACGTAAGCTGCCATCCCGTCCGGTAAAAAAGATATCCGGGCGTGCCGCAACGTACCTATCCATTCCCACTTCGCTGCCGAAGCAGTGAATGGTTTTGACCCACCCGCTTTCGATCGCGGGAATCATCGTCGGATGAGGGTTCAGTGCCCAGTGTTCACAGATTTTTCCGCGCAGTCCAAGTGACTCACCATAGGTCGGCAGAAGGACTCGATGGCCGCGGTGTCGAATCCAATTCCATGGTTCAAGGAGTGAACCTGATGCCGTTCGTATATCCCTCGGATCACCATCATGCCGATGAGAATCTGCAGGTCATTGATGTGGCGCGGGTCACGTGTGAATAGCGGCTCTATGGCGAACGGCCGGTCAGCCTCGACCACCACATCTACCCAGGAGGCAGGGATGTCCACTCGCGGCAATTTATCGACGATCTGGTTCACCTGCACGACGACGATGCCATCGTGAAAGGCGGCCGCCTCAACAATGATCGGCGTGTCTTCCGTGTTTGGTCCGGTGTAGAGGTTGCCCTCCTCATCCGCCTGGTCCGCACAGACGAGAACCACATTTGGTACCAGGTCCGCCAGCAGCCGCGCATACAGTTCAACATACGTGTGGATGGCGCCAATCTCGAGCTGGCCATCCTCCAACAGTTGCGAGACGCGCAGGCTTTGGGGACCAGCGAAAGCGAAATCCACTTCTTGGCAATGCCCAATTCAAACAGCGTGAGATGCTCCGGTCGACTAATGCTCGAAATAATCAGATGCAGATCGTGAAGCCTCTTCGCATCGACCTGCACGAGGGATCGCGAGAGGAAATCGGCTTGTTTCTGATTGTCTCCTTCAAGCACAATCCTGTCGCCGCTCACAATGAGGGTTTCGAGAGCCTCGATGATCTTTTCTTTCGGCAGGATCGGTCCCCGCATCCAGGGCTTGACTAGGTCTATCCGCCGCCGCTTCTCATCGCGGCGCGTCGTCCAGGAACGCGAAACCGGCTCTAAAATTTGCTTTGCCATTGGATTGATTTTGCCCGGTTAGTTTTCATTTTTAGTTTCGCTAAACAGCTTACCAAAGCATTAGCGGCTGACTGTTCGTCGATGCTCTTTTTTGGCGGCCAATCCGCCGAGCTCACGCCAATGATGAGGCCGACGCCTTCACAACTAACGTCGTAGGAGACTGAGTGTGCTCGCTCAATCCCCAGAAGCCTCCAACCATTCGTTCAACTGATTGCTTGGCGGCGGCCAGACTAGCCTCTGATTGAGCACGGTCCTGATTCCAGGCGTTATCCACTACCACGTTGCAAACCTCATGCACTCCTATCAGACGAAGCCAAAAATCAATGTAAGGCGCCTGGTGATCGAACGACGGTGGGATTGGAGAATCCTCGTGAAATCCAGATCCCCGCGTATAGACGACGAGTGCCTTAGGGATGTTGAGGCATGGCCCGTATTCTTTGCCGTCATACGTGAATAAGTAATTGCGCTGAGCGGTCAGATCGATCAGCTGTTTGAGCTTGTAGGGGATCGAGAAGTTCCACATGGGTAGGCCCAAGACAATTCGGTTCGCTCGTTGGAAGCGGCCGATCAATTCTTGAATGCGGTTCCATGTTTCCGATTCTGCGTCTGTCAGTGGCTGGTGCTTGATCGCCTTGTACTTCGCCCCGATGGATGCGGCATCAAACTCGGGGAGGTTTTCGTCCCAGACATTCAGGACATCTTCATTAATCACCGGGAGCACTTTCCTGGATGCCGAAAGAAATGCGTTTGTCAGGGCGATCGAATTCGATTTGTCACCTCGCGGCGATGACTGGATATGGAGAACGTTCATTTTAATCGAGCGAAACGGATTTTTCATGTATCTGGAATTACCGATCTGGCTTTGGATAAGTGAAATTGTTTGTTTTGTGTCCTGTGATAAACATTTCGAATACACTAAAATCATGGAGCTTCGTCAGATTCGATCATTTCTGTCGGTCGCAGAGACTCTGCACTTCGGTCGCACCGCGGAGATGATTCATCTCAGTCAACCTGCGCTAAGTCTGCAAATACGAGCTCTGGAGGATGAGATTGGAATAAGACTCTTCGAGCGCAACCGGCGCAAAACGGTACTCACCCCTGCCGGTGTCGCTTTTCGTGAGTATGCAGCAGAAGTCCTCTCAGGACTAGATCAAGCCGTGCATAAGGCGAAGCTGGCGGCTAAGGGAAAGTTGGGGATTCTGCGGATCGGATTCATATCGACTGCTGGCAATGAGATTGTGCCCGCCATCATTCGTCAGTTCCGTGAACTGAATGCAGACGTAGAATTCTCGCTTCGCAATATTCTCACGGCGGATCAAATCCAGATGCTGGAGACAGGATCTCTCGATATTGGTTTTTTGCGCCTTCCCATCGGTGGGCACTCTGAACTCGAGGTGGTCACCGTGCATCGCGAACCGTTCGTGCTCGTCGTGCCCGCGTCCCATAAATTGGCAAAGAGAAAAAGGGTACGCCTGCGCGAAGTGCGCTCCAGAATTCGATTACAGCTCGTTTTATGTGACGACTGGCACGGGAACACCGGCTGCCTTGTTGCGCAGGATTTAGCCTTGCTGACCAAGGTTCGCACTCTAATCCACGAGGAGATTTCGCTGCTTACCGTGCTTTATTTTCCGTTTCGTGCGCGCACCCCCTATACGCCAAGGGGCCCTGTTTCCGGAGGATGAGGACAGCTAATCCCTACAGCCGCGTTTGTCGTCAAAGGCCGGTAAACGGGCGCTTAAAAATCCTGCGTGCCGCCAATCGGAAGCAGGTGCAAGGTCAATCCTTTCGACCGGAATTTTTCTTTGGCAGCGGCATGGTCAATTGTGATGAGCGGGAAGGTATCGTAATGCACGCCCATGACGTCTTTGCATTGGAGAAGGTCGGCGGCACGGATGGCGTCATCAATATCCATAGTCAAATTGCCGCCGATGCACAGGACGGCAAATTTGAGGTTGGTTGTTTCGCTGATGAGTTTCATATCCAGCGTGAGGGCGGTGTCGCCGGAGTAATAAAAATTGGCATCCGCGGACTCGACCACGAAACCGCCGGCGCTGCCGCCGTAAGTACCATCGGGCAGGGAACTGGAATGAATGGCATTGACACATTTCACCCGGCCAAACTCTGATGAATAGGTACCGCCGGGATTAAGCGGGCGCGTATTTTTCACGCCGTTTTTACCGAGCCAGGAAATCACTTCAAAATTGGAAACCACGGTGGCGCCCGTTTGGTCGGCGATAGCGGCGGCATCGGTGATGTGGTCAAAATGTGCGTGAGACACGAAGATATAGTCGGCCTTGATTTTTTTGATATCCACCGCTTCGGCGAGTGGGTTCTGGGTGATAAATGGGTCAAACAACAGGTGTTTTCCATTGATTTCGGCGGCAAAGCTAGAGTGGCCGTAGTAAGCAATTTTCATGCGATTCTATTTCCCTTTGATCTGGGTAACACCGGTAACAAGCGTGAACATTTGGTAACAATTACTGGCAATTCATCTCAAACTTACCATCGAATCCTCCCTTCGGGCCACGACCTTGAGTCGTGGTCGAAAAGCTTCGTGCTTGCGATCTTTTCTCCTTCCAGGAGGATTCGGTTTTGCTTTCGGCGGAAATCGCCGAGACGCGGCTCAGGCTACAGCGGATGATCCACGGTCGATAAGCCTAAAATTCCCATTCTGCTCTTTGCCGAATCGATACTCGGCATTCGGCCCTACGATTGGCAAAGTCATATTCTTCTCAACTACGAGGCCGGTAGGCAAAACGCGGCCGCTTGCGCAAACTTCACCGGGAAGACATCCACTATCTTCCCGATCGCAGCTCTCGGGACTTTGTACAGCTTCCCACGCGCCCGCCTGATGTATCTCTCGGCTACCGGCGCTCAGGTTAAAAACCAATTCCTCGCTTCGCTCGAACGCTTCCGCTCTCGGCCCGCATTCGCCGGCTGGACCTGGCTCAAAACCGAGGTTCGAAACCCTCACGGCGGTTTCCTCTTCGGCCGCGCCACCGACACATCAGGCAATATCGAAGGCTTACACGATCAACCCGAATCTCCAGCCGCTATCCTGGTTGACGAAGCCAAATCGATCCGTGACGAGGTCCTCGATGCGCTCGAGCGCTGTCACACTTCTTACCGGCTCTTCATGAGCTCAACCAGCGCAGCCTTCGGCGGCTTCTACCAGATCTGCACAGCAAAATCGCATCTCTGGAAAGTGTTCAACATTCCCTCTTCCATATGCCCGCATGTCGACCCGGCCGTTATCGAAGCCGATCGAGAGAACCTCAAAGCCAACGTCTTCCGCATCAAACACGGCGCTGAGTGGCTTTACGATGCAGGTGATTCGATGATCTCACTCGAGTATGTCCGAACTCTGATCGATAACCCGCCCGAGCATGTCCCCGGCCGGCCGGCTGCCTTCTGCGATTTCGCCGGACCAGGTGACGAATCAGTGTTAGCCCTCTGCGATGGCAACCGAGCGGAGATAGTTGACGCCTGGCGCAGCAAAGACACGATGCACTCTGTCGGCAAGTTCCTTACCCTGTTCCGCAAACTTAACCTGCAAAGCTACCAGGTCGGAGGCGATGAAGGTTACGGTCACCAGCTGATGGACTGCATGCAGGAGGAAGGCTTCTATCTGCACCGGTTCAACAACGGCTCACCCTCCAAGCGCAGCGACATCTACGTGAACTTGAGCGCCGAATGGTGGTCAACGGTCGGCCAACTGATCGAGCGCCGGCAGATCATTGTTCCCAACGATGAAAAGCTCATCGCTCAGCTCACCTCGCGCCAAAAGCTCTACGACAGCAAAGGCCGCGAACGACTTGAAAGCAAAGCGGATCTGAGGACCCGCGGTGTCGAGTCACCCGACCGCGCCGATGCGCTCATCGGAGCAATCGTGCTCGGCCAGGAGACCAAAATCGATTGGAAAGAACTGGTAGAGGACCAGAAAAGGATCAAACGCCAGATGCAGCTCGATTATCAGCGCACAGGCCGCGGCAGAGCGCACATTGAGTGGCGTTGGTGAGTTATTTCGGGCGAGCGAATGACAATAAAGATCCCACCTAGGAGTTGGCTTTCAGCCATTCCCTAATCTTAGGCAGAAAATTTTCATAAAGTGATTTTGGACAAAGCGATCGTTATGATGACTCACGTCATGATTCCCTACGAGAAACCGAACAAGGAGTTCGTTCCCTTTCGTCTATTGAACGCCGCAAATCGTTGACCGTCTCGACCATCTCTCTCGCGAAATACCAACACCATCTCTCGACTTCTAGAGCCGTTTGCGCCGGCGATCGATTTGCGCTCGATCGCGAACAGTTCCTCGCTCCCAGCAATCCGCCAAAAGTTGAGGGGCCATGCCAGGCAGAACACTAACAAGCACTACACGCATTTGGAGCTTTAGAGGGTGTGGCGGCCTGTCGAGTCCATTCTCGGTTGCCGACAAAGCCTCCGAAAAACCTCACTGAAAGCGCGTCGCGGCGACTGCGTAACTACTGGTGGTACGCAGATGCGTTCGGGAAAGGATCGTAGAGGCCACGGCTATTCCGCTCCGGGGCGTACACAAATCCGTAGAGATCTTTCTTGATATCGACCGGCTCAAGGAGCAGGCCTTTGTCACGAACACTCTTGGTGTATTCGATCAGAACTCGTGCGGTGCCATTGATGCCCCACATCCTAAAGAAGACGACGTCCGCAAGACTGTTGCGTAGCAATCCCGTCCCAAGAAATCCGCCGTTAGGGTAAAGTTCTTCCAGACCCGCCATCGCATGGAAACAATTGATTGCGACTTGATCCTTGCGGGTAAGGCGGTCATCGGCTCGATAATCGATAGTTCCTCCGTCGAGCAACTGCTTCCGTTTTACGGCGAGATCAAAAGCCGCCTTCTTGATCTCGTAGGGTCCCCACATGCCGACGGCATTTTTTTTATTCACCGCGAGCTTCAGTGTCTCGTCCAGCTTGAAGTTTCTCCCGACGGAGATAGGACATTTGTTCAATTTCGGAAAAATGCGGCTGCCGAACCCATCGAAAACACACAGATGCGGATTAGTATCAAAATCGTGAGGCACCCAACTGATTGTAAATGCTTCAAAATTCCAGTTCTTGTAACTGCCTCGTCTGAATCCCGATGCCAGGCTGGGCTGTTTGCCGTCGCCAAGCACGCGTATCACCGAGATGAACGAGTGCGACAACTGCGGCTTAGTCCATCTGTCTTGGTAAGCGAAAGGAACAATAAAATAGCGGTCCTGTGTATTTACACCCTCTCCCAAGCGCGCTGCAACCTTGGCCTTGATGCGGTTGACGATCTGCTCGTATAACGGCACATCATAGTTCGAGAAGTCGATATCCCTTTTTCGCAATATTCCGTGAACGGGAACGCACGGGCTGAAAAGCAAAGCACAGGTTGCGACCCAACTAGCAAGAGCGTTGATTCGTCGCTTGATTTTCCGCCGCACTCCGAGGCCGCTGGGGAGCAGCCATTTGCGTTCATTATTTACGAGCTCGTTGGTGAGCCGGGCGCGGCGAGCCACGCCTCCGTCGGTGTTATTGATGCGATTCATTGTGCCATCCTTTGGCGACAGTTAATGCGGCGTTCTTTGCTTTGGCGGAGTCGAAATTAGAATCAGGTTGAATCTCGATCTCGATTCCTGATCCGTTCTAAAATCAGCAATGCTCACTGTCTGTTGGGTACGGATCTGGTCCAAGAATCTGTTTTTCAAAGAGTCCAGGCTTATTGGGGTTTGTCTGCTCACGAACCGGGTAGGGGCGGATGGTGTCACCATAGCGGATGTCGTGGAATGAGCTCCCGTAACGAAGCTCCCAATCAAGGCTCCGATACCCACAAACCAAAGGAACAGGGAAAGGGCGAAAATCATGGGAGCATGAAAATGCTGGCAAGCAGGAGCTGGACTCCGCGTTTTACCTGGTCTTTGGCGATCGCGATGATCGCGAGCACAACACAAACTGCCAAAAGCGGCCCATGAATGAACGCCAGCAATATAGGCTGAGCTAATATAGAAACGACGGCCCGCTTTCAGGACCGCTTTCCCCGGCGCCGGAGGTTCTGGTTGGGAAGGAGGAAGTGCAGATTGCATCGTTTAAAGATCTCTAGCAGAATGGCGACGTTTTATGGTGGCTATACGGACACTACGGAATTTATTTTCGAAACTTTAGGTGCTGGGCGCCCAATACAGAAAGGAATGAGCGTTATGACTCACGACACGCCCCTGGTAGAAACCGAATAAGTAGTCGGGGCAATCGTACTTGGTTGGAGTTACCAAATCGATTGGAGAGCACTGCTGGAGGACCAGCAAAGAATCAAAAGGCAGATGCAGTTCGATTATCAGCGCACCAGCCATGGCAGACCGCACATAGAGTGGCGATGGTGAAGATTATCTAATCGCGAGGAGTGCCATTTTCCTCGGCGGCACATTTCGTTCTGGTGAGGTGCGACGGAACGCAAACCTTTCTCCGGCATGTCGACTTCAGCAGATGGTAAGTAGCCCGGCCATGTTTCGCCAGGGTCTTGCTGGCGGGGCTGAGTCCGGCGAATCTTCTGCTTCCGAGGATACGGTCAAGCTGACAACATCGGAACAGGCGGTGCACCGATTTGAGCACTATCAGCTGGTGATGGGTGAAGACGGGAAACCGGTCAAGTTGGGTCGCGGTGCAATGGGGATCACTTACAAGGCGTTCGACGTTGATCTTCACTGCCCGGTGACGTTGAAAGTCATTAGCGAGCAGTATCTCGGTGACGAATCGGTGCGGCTGCGTTTTTTACGCGAAGCCCGCGCTGCGGCGAGCGTTCGTCACCCGAATGTTGCATCAGTGTTGCACCTGGGCAGAACTGGGAGCAGTTACTTCTACGCCATGGAGTTTGTAGAGGGGGAAACGCTCGAAAGACTCATCAGACGCTCCGGTCGGCTGGAGGTGAAGCTGGCACTCGAAATCGCGTCGCAGGTCGCCGCCGGTTTGGCCGCTGTGCACAAGCAGAAGCTCGTTCATCGGGACATCAAACCAAGCAACATTATGGTGGGTTTGGAGGAGGGAGGCGCTATAACCGCGAAAATTATCGACCTTGGGCTGGCCAAGCCCGCTCCAGACGCGCCTGTTGAAGCTGCGATCTCAACTCCCGGAGCTTTTGCCGGTACACCGGCGTTCGCTAGTCCGGAGCAGTTCGCCGGCGTTGGCGTGGACATCCGCTCGGACCTCTACTCGCTGGGTTTGGTGCTCTGGAAAATGGTAACCGGCGATGTGGTGTTCAAAGGCTCCCCGGCTGAGGTTATGTATCAGCATCAGCACGCACCGTTACCGACCGAAGAACTCGAACATGTCCCGCAACCGGTCGCTTTTCTCCTGGAGATCCTGCTGGAGAAAGACCCGTCCCGACGTTTCCAGAGCCCGGCCGAGCTTATAAAGGCCATGCCGACGGTGACGAGTGCCATCGACGTCGAGAGTCCAGTCACTCGTCACAGCCTTCTGGCGACACCGCCTGCCGCCTCCCGAGCCGTAACTCGCAAGCCGCCAGCACGATCGGCACCAGAGAAAATTTCAGTGGCCAGGCTGCCGGTTACAGGAAGCGATCTTTTTGGTCGAGAGGAGGATATCGCTTTCCTGGATCGCGCATGGACAAACCAGGATATCAATCTCGTTACAATCGTTGCCTGGGCTGGTGTCGGAAAGTCCA
>WNFL01244498.1_pt2 | contig 10496 bp, 9 predicted proteins | sample 5400361 | NCBI WGS metagenome assembly WNFL01 (sample SAMN13153351, study PRJNA577476) | soil metagenome | isolation source: 40 cm soil on Douglas fir-dominated hillslope | place: USA:California | collected 2013-09-17
GCGAGCCACTCGCCTATGAGCAGCATGGCTGTGAGCAAAGCCGCTTCCTTCCAACTTCGCGAGGCGGCGGCGAGCGCCAGAAGAAAGAGCAGGCCGGCGATGTTCGTCGTCGCGCGCGAAACTCCGGTGGCGATTTCTCCCACGATTCGTTCGGCGGGAGAGGGCGGGTGGAATCGAATCTCCGCGCGCGTGAAGGACTGATCGAAGACCGCCTGATCGATATTCACGCCTTGGGTGGCGCGCAGGATGTGCACGTGGTTGGGCACGGTGATCTGGAACAGCGTGCAGGCGGTGTCGACACGATCGACTGGGGCGGGGAATTCGTAGCTGGCGCGGCAGACGTAGGTGTCGCCGTCCTGCGCGCAACTCGCCGATTTGCGCGTCGAGCGGGCGAAGGTCACGTGATCGAGCAGCGCGGTTTCGGGGTTCGCGACATGGGCGACCTCGTACATAGGAATGCGAAGTTCGTAGCTGGCGGTGGAGCCGGTAACGTTCAGCTCACCCGTGCTCATGCTGACCACGTGCGCGAGCGCGGGCGCGGCGAGGAACAGCGCTGCCGTCGCAAATCTAATCGTCAACGGGCGGGGGCACATAGCGCGGATGCCAGCTCAAGCGGCGGACGATAAGGCGCAGGGCCGCCATGATGGGAACCGAGAAGAACATGCCGGGGATGCCCGCGATTTCTTCGCCCGCGAGCACACCGAACAAGACCAGCAGCGGGTGCAGCTCGACGCCGGAGCTCATCAGATAGGGATTGAGCACGTAATCCTGGAAGAGACGGTAGACCACCAGGAAAATTACGATCCACCACAGGTGCGCGTAGCCGGTGAAGGCGGCGACCAGGATGATGACCACGGCTCCGGCGAGAGGCCCGACCACCGGAATGAATTCGAGCATGGAGGCGATGGCAGCGAGCAGGATCGCATACGGCATGCCAGCGACGCTGAGAAATCCGAGGTAGAACACTAAGGTCGCAATCGCCAGCAGAACCAGGGCGCGAATGTATTGGTCCAGCAGCAATTGCAGATCGTACATTATGCCCTGGACCAAGCCGCGCGTGGGCTCCTCGAACAAATCCGCGATGCCGTCGCGCATGTGCGCGCCGTCCTTGAGGAACAGAAAGCTGAGGATCGGAATAAGGACCACGCTGAGCAGATTCCCGAGTCCCATCAGGATCTGCGCGCCGGCCTTGCTGAGGATCGGCAGCACCTGCTGATTGAGATCCTGGACGCGCTCCTTGAGCACCGCGGTGAGCCGTTCGCGCGCCGGTTCGAGCCAGGTGGGGAGCGGCACGTCTTTGAGCGGGTCGCTTTCCTGCATCGCCTTGGGAAGTTTTCCGGCGAGCAGCGCCGCCTGTTCGCCGATCCGCGAGCCGAGTTGGGTAACCATGAGGACCAGGACGCCTACCAGCAAAACGTAGACCACGCCGAGGGCGATGGTCGGCGACGCGCGTCGCGGCACGAATCGCTGAGCGAAGCGCACGATGGGGCCTAGCAGGTGGGAGAAGAACAGGGCCAGCGTGAAGATGACCAGCGTCCGCCGCATGGCATAAATCGCCGCCAGTATCAGCACGAACGCGAACAGCGTCCAGGCGACGTTCAGCGTGCGGCGGTCAATCCCCAACATGGATCTTTAGGATAGCTTCAAGCAGGGGACAGCGGACAGGGGACAGGGGACAGCGGACAGCGGACGCCAAGAAGTGGCCAGTGGCCCGTGGGCAGTGCCCGCAATAAGAATGGGCAGGGGACGGGGACAGGGACAGGAAGCTGAGTCAGCGGACGAGGCGGTAACCGGGGATGTCGATCGGCACGGCGTGTGAGCGATACAGGCCGTCGGCGCGCGGGTCCAAGAGATGCGCGATGGCGGAACGAACCGGTGACGTGGGACCCAGTACCCAGATGAGCTGTTGGTTATCGCCCAAAGGGATGAGCGGAGGCTGCCCGTCAGGCTGTCCAACGATGCGCTCTTGAAGTTCAAGGTGGCGCCACAACGAGGCGTGCGGTCGGTTGCCGGTGCTGGGGTCGTCAAGCAGGAGGCAGAAGGTTTGATCGGGATAGTAGTAGGACAGCGTGCGCCAGGTTATCGGCGAGCGATTCCACAGGACCAGTGCACGACCGAAACGGAGATCGCGGCCGAGCGCGGGCAGGAGTGCGTCGGTACGCTCTAGGACGCTCGCGTGGCGCGCATAGGAGGTGTGCCACAGCGCGTCGATCACGGGCGTGTACCAGGCGCGCTCGGGTTTTAAGGGAAAGGGCGCGAGCAGAATGGCCAGGTTGAAGATCGCGACGAAGGCCGCGGCGAGGATCGCCACGTCGCGATTGCGGCGGAAGAAAGCCACCAGCACGATGCCGCCGGCGAGGCAGAAAGCGGGAATGGTCGAAAGCGCCTGATCGGGATCATCGAGGTGCACCACCGCGTGGAAGATGATCGCAGGGGCGATCCATAGCGCGAGGAAAATCCACAGGCCTCGATCGAAACGCGCGCGCGCGAGCGGCGCGAGCACGGCCCAGCCCAGGATGGCGGTTCCATTCCAGATGGCGGTGTTTAATAGCAGGCGCTTCCAACCCATCGCGGTGGCGCCGAACACCGGCGAGAGATCGCGCGATTGATCGCTGAGATACTGCCTGAAAGTTTCGAAGAAGGCGTGCAGATCGGGGAAGCGGGAGAGCAGGAATCCGATCCACAGCGCGCTTGAAAAAGCCAGCAGCGCGGCGGCGGCGGACCAAGCTCGAAGGGAGCCGAGGGCTCGGGCGGAGCGGAGCGCGCGCCAGGCGCTGACGGCCCACAGGGGGAACAGCACTAAGAGCAGCTCGGGTCGGTAGCCTGAACCGAGGCCGAGGACGATTGCGCCGATGTATGCGGCTCTACGGTCGCCGTTCCACGCCCGCCAACAGGTCCAGGCGACAGCCAGCGAAACGGAGGCGAGATAAATTCGGATGGGTGAAGTGAATCCGGTGTAGAGAAAGACGGGATTGATGGCGAGGAGCGCGGCCGCGGCGACCGCTTCAGTCCAGCCACCGGTGACCGCGCGCGTCAGCATCATTAAAGCGAAGAGTGCGACAGCCGTTCCGAGAATCACGCCCAGGAGAAACGCGGTTTCGATGCTGGGGGTAAGGGCGCGAAGAATCTTCGACTGGAGCACGAAAAGGGGATAGCCGGGAGGCTGCGGAACCAGGTGGCGCGGGTCGTAATGGTCCACCGCCTGCGCGAAATTGACGGAGTCCTCGTAGTAGAGGTAGCGCGGCGCGGCGGGCACGCGCAGGAGAATCGCCGCAGCAAGGCAAGCAGCAGCCAGCCAGAACGTGGCCTTGCGGTACAACCCGATTACTATAGCATTAGTGACCCAGGCGTTCATGAATCCAAACCCAGCCGATCACATGCGCGATCTCGTCAGCGGTCTGCAGGATCTGGAAGAGAAGTTGAAGGCCGGCGGCGGCGCGAAGAAGATCGAAAAGCAGCATCAGGACGGCAAGCTGACGGCGCGCGAGCGGATCGCTAAGCTGATCGACCACGGCTCGCTGTTCATTGAGATCGGCCTCTTAATCGCGTACGACAAATACGACGGGCAGGCGCCGGCGGCGGGCGTGGTGACAGGACTGGCTCGAATCGAGGGACGTCCCGCGGTGATCGTCGCCAACGACGCGACGGTGAAGGCGGGTGCGTGGTGGCCGGAGACGATCCCGAAAATTCTGAGGGCGCAGGAAATCGCGATGCGCAACCGCTTGCCGATCGTGTACCTGGTGGATTCGGCGGGCGTGAATCTTCCGTATCAGGACGGAATTTTTCCCGGTCAGTACGGCGCGTCGCGGATTTTTTACTACAACTCGCTGATGCGGCGAAAGCTGCGCGTGCCGCAGATCGCGGCGGTGATGGGGATGTGCGTCGCGGGCGGCGCGTACCTGCCGGCGCTCTCAGACGTGATCATCATGGTCGAGGGCGTGAGCTTCATGGGACTCGGCGGGCCGAACCTGGTGAAGGGCGCGGTGGGTCAGGTGATCGACGCGGAATCGCTGGGGGGCGCCGCGCTGCACACCCGCACCAGCGGCGTGGCGCACTATGCTGCTAAGGACGACGCGGATTGTCTGGAGATTATTCGCGGTAAGGTGCGCGAACTGCCGGCCGCGGCCGAGCGCGTCAAAGGGACCGCGCCGGCGAAATCGGCGGACGGATTGTACGATCTGCTGCCGTCCGATCACCGGCTGCCGTATAACGCCGAAGAAGTGATCGCGCGGATCGTGGACGCGGACGACTATCTGGAATTTCAGCCGGGCCACGCGCCAGAGATGTTGTGCGCGAACGCGCGGTTAAACGGACGAGCCATCGGAGTGATCGCGAATCGTCGCGGATTCTTGAAGACACCGGGCGGGCCGCGGATTGGCGGGATCATCTATACGGAATCGGCGCGCAAGGTGGCGTATTTCGTCGAGACGGCGGAGCGGCATGGTTTGCCGCTGCTCTACTTGCAAGACGTTTCGGGATTCATGGTGGGCGCCGAGGTGGAAAGCGAGGGGATCATTCGCGCGGGAGCGGAAATGGTTGAATCGATGGCGTGCGCGACCGTGCCGAAGATTATTCTGACACTGAATCATGCGAGCGGGGCGGGGTATTACGCGATGGCGGGGCAGGGTTTCGATCCGCACTTCACCTTCGCGTGGCCGACGGCTAGGATCGGCGTGATGGAAGGCGATTCGGCGGTGCAGGCAGTGCACGGACCGGAGCTAGCGAAGCTGAAGGCGTCGGGTCAGGTGGTGCCACCGGAATTGGAGGCGAAGATCGCGCAAACACGCGCGGATTATGATCGGTGGCTGGACGCGCGTTATGCGGCGGCGCGCGGGCACGTGGATGCGCTGATCGATCCGCTGGAGACGCGGCGGGTGCTGGAGTTTGCGTTTGAGGCGGCGTCGCAGGGTCCACGGGAGCATTTGGCGCGGGAGATTTTGTAGGTTGACAATCGATTCAATCACGCGTCTTGAAGAGCACGACGCGGGCGCGGTGGCCCTTCGTCAATTTTTCGTCGGCGGTGTAGAGATATCCATTTGTCATTTCTGCCAGCGCGATGTAGGCGGCGTCGTAGGCCGTGAAGTTGTTCCGCAGCTCCCAGATGCGAGGCAGCAACGGCACATGCGGATAGCGATCGACTGAAAGCGCCTCCAAATCGGCCAGCAGCTCCCGGCTCCGATGAGCATCGATACGGCCGCTGGCCAGCCGCCGCAGGGCGCTCATGACTTCGATGTCGAGCAGGTGTGGCGCGATCGCGGAATCGGCGCGATTCGACAGATTCCGCCGAATCTCTTCTGCCAGTGGACCATTCGTCAAGAGCTCCACGACGATGGACGCATCTAAGACGATCATCGCGAGTCGCGCAGTTCACGGATAATCCGCGCCGCAGTCTGTTTGGACGGGAGCGGGCGGCGCTGCCGCGTCTGCTCCAGCCACTCCTTCATAGTGGGACGCTCCGCCAATCGTTCCAGCTCAATGCGGATGAAGTCGGAGAGACTCATGCCTTCGCGCGCGGCGCGGGCCTTGAGGACGCCGTGAAGGCTGTCCGGTACGTTGCGCACCTGAATCATTCTGGACATGCTTCTAACATAATCGCATGTGCAGCACATGCGCAATTCGCAAAGCCCGCGGGTTGAACATTTCGCTTGACCCTCGGTCTCGATTGTGCTAAATATCTAGCAGGTGCTAAAAAAGCAGCATAACCCGATTTGAACATGGAAGCGCTGAGCCGCCGCGAACGACAGATCCTCGATATTCTCTACGCCCGGGGCCGCGCCACGGCGGCGGAAATTCAATCCGCCCTGCCCGATCCGCCCAGTTATTCGGCGGCGCGGGCGCTGCTGCGCGTGCTTGAAGACAAAGGTCACGTTCGTCACGAAGAAGACGGGCCACGCTACATCTATATGCCCAGGGTGCCGCGCGACCGGGCGCGGCGGTCCGCGCTGAAGCACATGGTCGAGACATTCTTCGGCGGATCGGAAGCGGACGCAGCCGCGGCGCTTTTGGACACGTCCGCTTCGAAACTCAGCCGCGAAGATCTCGACCGCATGGAATCCCTCATCGCTCGTGCCAGGAAGGACAAAAAGTCATGAACCTCCTGATCGACTCCGCTCTTCGCTCCACGGTGATTCTCGCCGTCGCATGGCTCGTCACACTGGCGTTGCGCCGCTCTTCGGCGGATCTGCGTCATCGCATCTGGCTGGCCGCGTTGGGCGGAGTTGCTCTGCTGCCGTTGGTGGAGTGGATCGCGCCGTCGATACTTCCGCAGGGTCGAATTCTGGCTAACGTCCCGACGCTGGCCGTGTTCGCCGGCGCACCTGCCGCCGCCGCGAGATCGGGCGCGAAGATTCCGTGGCTCGCGGCGATCTGGATCGCGGGCGCTGCCCTGGTGATGTTGCGACTCGCGGTCGGGCTGGTTCGGATTTCGAAGCTGACTCGCCGGGCGTTCCCACTGCGCGACGATACTCACATTAGTGCGGAGGTCAACACGCCGCTGACGTGGGGTCTAATCCGGCCGGTGGTGCTGCTGCCCGAGTACTCGACCGAATGGTCGGATGAGAAGCGTGAAGTAGTGCTGCGTCACGAACGCGCGCACATCGCCCGGCATGACTGGCTGTGGCAGATCGTCGCGCGTTTTGTCGCCGCCGTCTTTTGGTTCCAGCCGCTGGTGTGGCTGGCGATGGCTGCGCTACGCCGCGAAGCCGAACGGGCTGCTGACGATCGCGTGCTGGTCTCTGGCGCGTCCGCGCCCGATTATGCCGAGCAGTTGCTGGAGGTCGCCCGGCGCATGAGTGGTCCGAGTTTGATAGGAGGAATCGCAATGACAAGAGGTTCGGAAGTGGAAAATCGCGTCCGCGGAATTCTGGATTCGTCGCGGCGCCGATCGCCTGCGCGCATCTGGGCGCGGGCCGCGATTGTGGCCGGCTGCGCGGCGCTGCTGTTACCGCTGGCGGCGATGCAGCAGGGGTCCGATCAGCAGGGCGAGCCCCAGAAAAAGTCGCATAAAGTGGGAGAGGAGGGACTCACCCCTCCCAGACTCGTCTATAAGGTTGAACCGAAGTACACCGAGGAAGCGCGCGCCGCCAAAATTCAGGGCACCGTGACGGTACAGGTTATCGTCAATGAGGACGGCATCGCGGAAGACATGAAGATCATTCGGTCGCTGGACGACGGACTGGACCAGATGGCCAAGGATGCAATCCAGCAGTGGCGCTTCGATCCGGGCAAGAAGGACGGCGAGCCGGTGCCGGTGCTGGCCAACATCGAAGTGAATTTCAAGCTGCTCTAAGTCCCCGGCACCTCGCCAACACGCCGCGGCATGTGGCATAGTGGTTCCCAATATGAGAGCCATTCTGCCCGCCGCATTCGCGCTCCTGGGCACGGCGCTGGCGCAAGGTCCGGCGCTGTGGACCCCGGAGTTCGCGCTCCAATTCCAGACCATCGGTACGGTGGTTCCTTCGCCCGACGGAACCAAGGTCGCCTGGACCCAGACCCGCGCCGTGATGGACGCCGAGCACAGCGAAATGCTGACGCAGGTGTGGCTGGCGGGCGCGGACGGATCGCATCGCATCCAGCTCACTCGCGGTGAGAAGAGCGCGACGAATCCCGCGTTTTCGCCGGACGGACGCTGGGTTTATTTCACGTCGGAGCGCAGCGGAAAAAACAATGTTTATCGGATCCCCATCGCCGGCGGCGAAGCCGAGATGCTCACCGACTTTAAGGGCACGCTGGGCGCGTTTCAAGTTTCGCCCGACGGAAAATCCATCGCGTTCGCGGGCTACGAAGCGGCGGCTGACGAGGAAAAGAATCGCAAGGAAAAGCGGGACTGGCACGTGGTGGACGCCAATCCCGCGAATCATTCCCTGTACCTGGTGCCCGCGGAGCCTGGGACTGACGGGAAGCGCGCGCAGCGCAAGCTGACCGACGGCAAGCGTCACGTCAACGTCTTTAGCTGGTCGCCCGATTCGGCGAGAATCGCGTTCAGCCACTGGCCCGCGGCCGGGGCGGATTATTTCACCAAGTCGGACGTGGCTGAAGTCGAGGTGGTCAGCGGCGCGGTGAAGACGATTGCGGCGACCGCGGCCGCGGAAGAGCAGCCGTTGTATTCTCCCGACGGACGTTTTCTGACGTTCTCGCAGTCCTCGACGCCGGTGAAGTGGGCCGGCGAAGAACATTTGGTGCTGATGAATCGCGCGAGCGGCGAATTGCGCACGCTGCCGCCGACCTACGACGAGCAGCCGCACATGCTGGGATGGCTGGCGGATTCGAGCGGAATCGCGTTCATCGAGAGCAAGCGCACCCGGACGGCGATTTTCGTGATGCCCGTGGATGGACCGCCGCGCGTGTTGTTTGAGCCGACGAAGGGCGTGATCGGCGGGGGTCCGCGAATGAATGTGCGCGGCACGCATGTGGGCCTGCCGATGGAGAGCGCGGATGAGGCGCCTGAAGCCTACGTGACGTCGACCAGCGCGTGGACGCCACAGCGCGTGAGCCGGGCCAATATCGATTTGGCGAAGCCGGCGCTGGGGAAGACCGAGGCGATCCGCTGGAAATCGAAAGACGGTCTCGAGATCGAAGGCATGCTCACGTACCCGGTGAATTATGAGGCCGGCAAGAAGTATCCACTGATCCTCAATATTCACGGCGGTCCGACGGGTGTGTTCGGCGAGTCGTTCATCGGGCGCAGCGGCCTGTACCCGATTGCGACCTTCGCGGCGCGGGGGTATGCGGTGCTGCGGCCCAATCCGCGCGGCTCGAGCGGGTACGGCAAGAAATTTCGTTTCGCGAATTACAACGATTGGGGTGGTCGCGATTTCGAGGATGATCAAGCCGGCGTGGATCACGTGATCGCGATGGGCTTGGCCGATCCGGATCGGCTCGCGGTGATGGGCTGGAGCTACGGCGGATTCATGACGTCCTGGACCATCACGCAGACGCATCGGTTCAAGGCGGCGGTGGTCGGCGCGGGTGTAACCAATCTTTGGAGCTTCACGGGCACCGCGGACATTCCCGGATTCCTGCCGGATTATTTCGGCGGCGAGCCGTGGCAGCAGTTCGAGAATTTCCAGAAGCATTCGCCGATTACGTATGTGAAGAACGTCACGACGCCCACTTTGGTGTTGCACGGAGAGGCGGATGTTCGCGTGCCGACCAGCCAGGGGTACGAATACTATCACGCGTTGAAACGGCAAGGAACCACAGCGAAGATGGTGGTGTATCCGCGGACGCCACATGGTCCACAGGAGCCGAAGTTCGTGCTGGACATTATGCAGCGGCATTTGGATTGGGTGGAGAAGTATGTTCGCTAAGGCAGTGGCCCGCGGACAGGGGCCAGTGGCCAGAAAAAAGGAGCCGGGAGACAGGAGCCTGGATCTGATTCTTCTGTTCTGCGTTCTCGCTGCGCCCGTGTGGGGGCAGTGGACGCCCGAGCTGCAGCTCAAAGTGCAATCGGTCGGCGACGTGTCCGTCTCCCCAAACGGAAAACTCGTCGCATGGACGCAGTCGCGAGCCATCGTCGAGACCGAGCGCAGCGAAATGGAAACGTCGCTGTACCTTGCGCACAGTGACGGCACCGCGCGAAGGAATCTGGGACTCGGGCGCGCCGCGGCATTTTCGCCGGATGGAAAATCGCTGTACTTCGAACGGGGCCGTGCAATTCAACGCCTCTCGATCGACGGCGGCGAGATGCAGCCGGTGCTGGATTGGAAAGGTACGCTGGGCGGGTTTCACCTTTCACCGGACGGGAAGTGGATCGCTTTCGCAGGGCGTGAGGCGGACGCCGCGCGTGAGCAGGCTCGCAAAGAGAAGCGCGATTTTCGGGTGGTCGATGAAAATCCGCCGAATCATGCGCTATGGGTGGTTGGAATCGACGGGGCGGGGAAGCCGCGGCGCATTACCGACGGAGCGAAACACGTCGGTGCGTTTTCATGGTCGCCGGATTCGACTCGTATCGCGTATGAAGTGCGGCCGACACCAGACGCAGACGACTCGCGACTGTGCGACATCGCGGAAGTGGAAACGGCGGTTGCGGTGGTGCGTTCGATCGCTGCGACGCGTGCGACCGAGTCGCAACCTTACTACTCGCAGGATGGCCGCTACCTCGCGTTCCTGAAAAGCGACGATCCGCCGCTGGCGCCGGGCGATGAACAGATCGTGCTCTTCACGCGCGCATCCGGTGAAGCGCGGGTTTTGCCGGCAACCCCGGATCGGCTGCCGCGACTGTTGGGGTGGAGTGGGGATTCGCGCGGCATTCTTTTTTCGGAAGGCCGCGGCACGCGGACGGCGCTGTATCGCATGCCGGTGGATGGTCCGCCGCAGACTATCTTCACACCGCCGGGCGTGGCAGAAGCGGTGCGTTTGACCGAGGCGGGCACGCACCTGGGTTATGTGTTCGAGAGCTCCGCGCAGGCGCCCGAAGCTTTCGTGCGCACCGTCGCGACGGGCGAGCAGGTTCGCGTCAGCGCGGCCAACACGGAGTTGACCATGCCGCCGCTCGG
>WNFL01034039.1_pt1 | contig 10495 bp, 11 predicted proteins | sample 5400361 | NCBI WGS metagenome assembly WNFL01 (sample SAMN13153351, study PRJNA577476) | soil metagenome | isolation source: 40 cm soil on Douglas fir-dominated hillslope | place: USA:California | collected 2013-09-17
GGATCACGTTCACACCCTTGTTTATTGAGGCGATCGTACGATGTATAAAAAAGTTCCCGTTAGTCAACAGCTCTGTTGACGGAGACAGGATCATAATAAAGAAGGACATTAATATCGGGATGGCGACCGCATTACCGAGCGGCAATCTTATTGTTCCCGTTATTAAGAATGCGGATCAGTTAAATCTTGTTGGTCTTACGAAAAGAGTCAACAATCTCGCCGACAATGCCAGAAATGGACGATTGAATGCTGATGATACACAGGGGGGAACATTTACGTTGACCAATGTAGGAACATTTGGAAGCCTGATGGGAACACCGATCATTAATCAGCCGCAGGTTGCCATACTTGCTGTAGGGGCTATTAAGAAACGTCCGGTGGTGATTGAGACGCCCCATGGCGACAGTATCGCGATCAGGCATATGATGTATTTATCGTTGAGCTATGATCATAGAATTGTAGATGGAAGCCTGGGTGCTACTTTCCTGACGTCGGTGGCAAATGAATTGGAAAACTTTAGTGGAGAAAGAGAATTTTGATATTGTAAAATAAACCGGCTTGAAGTCCTTTTACCGAATTAATACCTGCTTCTTTTTACTGTTGGCAGGATATTTTTCTTTCGCGCAAACAGGCACAGGCGGCTGGAATGTAGTCACATTCAAGTTGAATCTTAATAAAAAATGGAGCCTGTTCAGTGAGGCGCAGCTGCGATCACAACGCTTCTACGATGATTTTTCCTATTATGAAATGAAAGGGGGCGCTGCTTATTCTTTCCAAAAAAAATATTCAGTACTGGCCGGATTCGGCAGGTTTGTGTCGTATTCAAATGGCGACAATTTTAAAAAACCATTTGTCAATAAAGAATGGAGATTGTGGGAGCAGTTTTTAGTAAATAACTATCCGGGACGGCTGAAAGTAGAAAACCGCCTGCGTGTCGAACAACGCTGGACAACCAGTCTCGGTTACCGGAACCGTTTGAAGTACCGGTTAAATATGGTGTTGCCCTTAACTGATAAGAAGATCAAACCGGGAACACTTTATATCAGCGGATGGGATGAGATCTATCTGACGAACGCAGATCCGCACTTTGAATTAAACAGGATTTATGCAGGGGCGGGTTATGAATTATCCAGGCACCTGACTGTGCAAACGGGATATCTTTACCAGGTCAATTATAAACCGGATGACACTTACTCCGGCAAACATTATTTACAGGTGACATTGATTATCGAAGCGGATGCGTATAAAGAACATCATGACAGAGAAAAAACGAATAGTGTCGCTGATTGATCAATTCCCGAATTTCTGCAAAGTAAAATGATATCGCTTGCCTTTCTTCTTTATGATGAATAAATTGTCATACTCATTGTCGGCCAAATCACCTGGAACTTTTTTTTCACCACAGAGCATATTGACAATGTCGTCCACAGTATTGGAGTGACCCACCACGAGCGTGTTTTTGTTTATTGATTTTAACAAGCTGATAAACCCTGAATCGGGTCTTGGTCCGTATATCTCTATTGTCAAATGGAATTCGTCTGCGGTTGGTTGCGCCGTAGCTTTCGTCCGGATTGTATTAGTCGAATAAACAGATCGGATCTTTTTATCTTTCATTATTACTTTCAACGCTTCGGCTCTCTGTCTCCCTTGTTCGGACAAGGGAACATCACTTGTCATGTTCGCTTCCTTGCTAGCTTTCTCAGCATGGCGAACCACATAATAGGAATGACTACATGAACAAAAGACAATAATAGCGCCAAGAACAATTAAATTCCGTGACATACCATAGGTTTAATGGATTAAAAGTCATGAAAATTCCCTTAAACTATTATTCTTTCTTAAACTTTCTTTTAATACTGGCATCTTTTATGTAAATTAGGAATGCAAACACCGTCACGAATATGAAACAATTATCCGACACCTGGTTCGCCGAAGGCTACATCGACTTCGAACTGAAGAAATACACGCTGCTGGCGTACCTGCAGGAGATCAATAAATATTTTAATGAAAATAAACTCTATCCCCAGTTGGGCGATGTAGTCTTTCATTACAATAACCTGGTGGCATTCCGGGAAAACAAAAAGTTTTTGCAGGAGCATTTCCCTAAGAAGTTAACGGGGATCCAGATGGAACGGCTGCAGCTATTATACCAGCAGATGATTGAAGATACCGAACTGATGCAGGAGCTGGAAGAGATCATTAATTATGCGGCGGTCACCATCAAAGAAACGTTACAAACCGGGGTTTCCATTTACGAATTTGTGGAAGACAAGATCAGCATCTCCCCGGTTGGACTTATACCGCTGGATATAAAAGAAGGGTATTTTTTCCTTAGCAGTGGCAATACAAAAAGTACAAGAGTGTATCATTATCGCCTGTCGATCTTTGAAAAACATGATGAAAAATATCGCAGCATTAAAACGGCGTACGTAGATGTGTGGCAACGGGGAATTGCTGTTACGTATGAACAGATCAAGTCTGATCTCATACGTTATCACAAGACCTTGCCTAATCCTGCCGTTTATTCCATCGAAGTAGGTCTTACTTTCCCCGTGGATGAAACATTATTGCCCGTTGCCAAAAGAAGTTTGGTGAAATATATCTCTGCGCAAGCAGCCTAGGTTAGTTGATCCGTTAACCAGTTGACTAGTTATCTTATTCGATTCATCACTGTACAACCAATCAACCAATCAACTACTCAACCACCTCCAATCCCCAGTCTTTTCCCTTCTTCACCGCAGGTACACCTTCAGTGATCCATTTAGCCGGCTTCTCTCCTTTCAGTAACCAGTCAAAATATTGTTGCTCCCTTATTTGTATATCTTTCCTGTTTCTCCTTTCCACAAGGTTGTGCGCCTCGCCATTGTAGCTAAGCATCCAGACCTTCTTTCCTAATCTTCGCATCCCGGTAAATAATTCAATTCCCTGGTACCAAGGTACCGCACCATCAGCATCATTAGACATTATAACCAATGGCGTCTTTACTTTCGGTAAATGAAAAATGGCGAGTTCTCAATATATAACTGTGGTTTTTCCCATAACGTGGCCCCAATGCGGCTTTGTGTTTTTTCGTATTGGAATTGCCTGTTCACCCCACTCTCCCACCGGATACCTCCATATGCACTGGTCATATTGGCGACTGGTGCTCCGGCCCATGCTGCCTTGAACATATCCGTCATCGTGACCAGTTGAGCTACCTGGATACCACCCCAGCTTTGCCCCTGTATAGCCATATTCTTTGCATCGATCCATTTGAATTTTGTCAAAGCCTTAGCACCGCTTACCACGTAATCGTAGGCGCTCTGGGCGGGGTGACCTATCGTGTATTTTATATCCGGAGCGAAAACGATATAACCGCGGCTAACAAAAAATGAGATATTCAAACGACTTGGCGTTGGTGAAGGCGGTATGTAACCATTTAACCCATTCGAAAGTTCCGCGTAGAAATAAACGATAACCGGGTATTTTTTGTTAGCGTCGAAATCTTCTGGCTTATATAAAACACCTTCAGATTGTTTGCCCTTGAAGGTTTTCCATTTAAATAATTCTGCAGTACCCCAGTTGTATTCTTTTTGTTGTGGATTGATGGAAGAGAGCTTTATTTCTCCCCCCTTCTCATTTGTTACATATAGATCCGGTGACATCCTATAACTTTCTTTAGTATAAATGAAATCACTTCGTGTGTTCTTTGCCTTGTCTATTGGCCCATAGCTGACTTTTTCAAATGCCGGTGAATCGGTTGCTACTTTGTTACGCATTGATAAAGCTGCATCCTTATTTACATCATTAAATACTCTGACCAAAAGAGATTGGCCCTTTTTTATAAACCGCTCTTCCGGGTCTGTCCGGACATATCTTATAACATATTTCTTCGGTCTGCCGCTATGAGGCGAAACAATCGCAGGCGAATTCTTTGCCCTCGTGTCAACTTTCCAGATATCATAGCGATCATAGATGAAAACGACGCTGTCGCCGTCAAGCCATCCCATCACTCCATAAGGCGGCGGATCAGAAGGTGAATCATGTTCTTCGTTCCAAAGCGGCGCTTTTATTTTAGATGAAATGTTTCGCGTCTCGTTCCCATCCCAGGCAAAATAATTTTTTACTTTACTGTCATACCATAGAATGTATTTACCCATTGGAGAAATATAATTGGGAGTAATCACGCCAAGAAGGTCTTTCTTCACCAACCTTTTTGCACCCTCGTTCACATTAATGGAATAAATGTCTCTTTTCGTCGTGCCCGTCCATTGGCTTTCAACTCGTCTTCCAACATCTGTCACTCCCACAAATTGATCACCATCGCCTTCATTGGTTTGATAAACAGTGGGTATTTCTTTCGAGCCCAGTTGCTGTATCGTATGATTATCAAAAAAATAAACAGCGAGGAAATTTTCCTGGAGATCACGCTGCAACCGGAATAACTGTACGGTTTGCAAATAGTCATCATTGTAATGCCATATATCCAGTTTCGCTGTTTCGAAATCGACTAATGTAGTGTCCTTTGGCGGTTGCATCGGTGCTGTACCAAAGAATAATCGCTTACCGCTTTTACTGAAACTAAGATTGCCAAATTCACTTACTGTCGTTCCAAGTTTCATCCCTACAGCGTTTTTATCAACAAGCAATGTTGCGCTATCCTTGCCTTCTTTAAAATACCAGAGCCGGTAAAATTTCTGCAGCTCTTTTGGTTTGGCATCTCTCTCTGCAAGGAAAGCTACCTGCGAACCATCATCAGTCATCGCAAAGTTCCTGAACTCATTTCCACCACGACTTATCCTTTCCACAGATCATATAAGAAGACAAAAGGCCTGCTCAAAGAATCTTTTGGGTTCCGGGACACTTCCATCAACAACTTCTGCCCGTTCTTACTAAAATAATACTCCAAAACATTACTGAAGACCTTTTCTGCGCCATTCTCCAATTTGCGCAGTACGAGGTTGGTCCCCGTTTCGGCAGCAGCCGAAGGTGTTTCATCTCCCTCTGTGTCTGTTGAAAATTCATCGTAAAGGGCTCCCTCCTCTTCATTGTCTTTGTTATTGTTTTTTTTCTTTGGCGCTGGTATTATCCTGATCACCATTTCCAGCGAATCAATGATCCGGTTCAAACTATCCGTTATTTTTTTAGAGTCGGGTAAGACCGTCCTGGAGCGGCCAGAAGATGTCTCAACAGGTTTTTCCTGGTGATAGGCTAACCATCCAAAACTTTTTTCAGGAGTTTTATACGTTTTCACCCGTTGGAGTTTCCAGACATTATCATTTCCCAGCTTAATTATGGCCAGTGAATCTTTGGGAAAATCATCCGGTCGCTTCTTTTTTATTCTTGCATCTCTCAGGTCTTTATAAAATGGTTTAATTCTAAAGATCACGAAACGACTGTCTTCCGTAATAAGAGCATTATATCCCCTTGGAATTGTTTTTTTGTAGGTAGCGTCCGGAGACTGGATGACCAATTCGTTATCCCCCTCCTGTACATTGATCGTATAAACAATCCAGTTACCATCATTGCTGATCATCCTTTCTCCAATGCTTTGCCAGGCATCGTAAACCGAATGATCCAGTGGCTTCTTCTGGGCAAATAAAACTTGTGAAAGTAAAAGCAGCCAGAAGCAAGAATTCTTTCGCATGTAAGTAAATTATTTTTTAAAGATAACTGATGCGTGCAAATAAATTTCAGGGCTTTTTACCGGTGATCAACCCATATTCCCATAGCCCTTTCTTCCTGCCGTCATACTGATGCCTGCAGGCGCGAATGTTTTTTATTTGCATATCCGTCGCACGATTCGAAAAGGTTAGCTTCTTCCAGGTTACATATAGGCTTGCCAGGTAATAAAACTTCAATAACCGTCGTGACGATTGGGCGGTATATTGAGAAATATTTTTATAAACGATACCGGTGAAGCCTGCCCCGCGCATAAATTCAGTGAACCGGTCCGCGGTTTCCAGGTAGTTTACCTGCCAGCCATCGAGCCATTGACGGATTACCGGGGCATTATTGTTTTCAAATGTTGCGACAAACCCATCCGCTACTACCAGGCGTCCTCCCGGTTTGAGCAACCGGAAAGCTTCGCGGATGAATTTCTCTTTATCCCCGGCGTAACAAATACTTTCGCATCCCCAGACGACATCAAAACTTTCGTTCGCAAAGGATGTATTACAATAATCCATTACTTCAAAATCAACCAATGCCGAAACGTTTTTTTGATTTGCATTAAAGGTCGCCTGAACCACCTGCCGCCCGCTCAATGTTATTCCGGTTACTTTACAACCGATCTGCGACGCAATAAAAATACTGCTGCCTCCCACACCACAACCAGCGTCTAAAACTTTGTCGCTTGCGCTGATGGAAGCCACTTTTGCCATTACTTCATTCATTCTTAACAAGGACTGCCGGAATGATCTCACTCTTTCATCCCAATATCCATAATGAATAGAGAAGCTGTTTTTGAGATCCCATGAATCCCTGTAAGCATTTTCAGTTGAATCGTAATACTCTACTATCTTTTTATGATATTCATTGGTCTGCATTCGCTGCCAGTTTTCTTTCTTCGTTTAATAATAAGACTATATGAATGATCAGCGATGCAGCGATCAATGCGAACCCTGCAAAAAACCATTTACTTAATAATCTATTTTCTTTATAAACAATGAATGCCAGCGCTATTCCATAAACGGGTTCAAGATTATAAGTAAGATTAACGGTGAAGGCTGTCAGCCGTTTCAACGCCGTCGTTGAGAGTTGGAAAGCCCAGACCGAGCAAAGCCATGACAAAATCAGGAGCCATCCCCAGTCACTCGATGTCGGAATGATGTACGCTGATGGGAATTGTTTCATATACAATGGCATAAAAGCCGTTAATGCCAGAAATCCACCGCTTAATTGGTAGGTAAGCATAGTTTCAGAATTCATTCTTTGGACAAATTGACTGAGTATTATCATTACGAATGCCAGCAATAGTGCTGAAATTATACCGAGTATGATGCCGGTTTTATATTGCGTATCGAAGTGAAAAATGATTGATATACCCGTTAACACGAGCAATCCCAGTAAAACTTCCATCCATTTTATTTTAACCCGCAGAATGACGGGTTCCAATAAAGCAGTAAAAAAGCCAACGGCGGAAAAACATACCAGCGCAACAGATACATTCGCTTTCTTGATAGAGCCATAGAATGTAACCCAGTGCAAAGCAGCAACGAATCCAATTGCCGCGAGTTTGAGGATATCCTTACCGGAAATTTTCTGTAAGCGTCTTGTAAGCGAGTAAAGGATCCACATGCTCGCTGAAGTTATCAATAGCCGGTACCATACAAGTAGTCCTTCATTGAGGTGAATGAGCCTCCCAAGTATACCGGTGAATCCCGCCAGGAAAACGGCAAGGTGAAGTTGAATAAAAGCTTTTTTCATTGATAGCGCAAACTAAGAAAAAAGCAACATGACAGTGCAGGAATAAATTCTGTTATTTTGTTTCAACAAGAACGGTGCTTTGTTGAATCGGTTCCGATGCGGAAGTTTGAACGTAGTTATTCTTTACCCTTTTCCTGTAATTGGTAAACCAGCTATGCCAGCGAAGTTTAAGAACGCCAAGTATACCTTCTTTTACGATGCCTTTGTTCATTTTTGAAATACCCTGTGTTCTATCCTGGAATATAATCGGTACCTCAACTAATTTAAATCCAAGTTTCCAGGCTGCAAATTTCATTTCGATCTGGAATGCATACCCGGTAAAATGAATCTGATCGAGGTTGATTGTCTCCAATACTTCTTTCTTGTAGCAAATAAAACCAGCTGTTGGATCTTTTATTCTCATCCAGGTAATGATGCGTGTATACAACGAACCGCCTTTGGACAAGGCAATCCGGTTGCGCGGCCAATTGATTACGCCGCCTCCTTTTACATAACGTGAACCGATCGCAAGATCGGCTCCATCGATTTTACATGCATCATACAGGCGTGCAAGATCATTGGGGTTGTGAGAAAAATCTGCATCCATTTCAAATATAAAGGAGTATCCATTCGCCATCGCCCATTTGAATCCGTGGATATATGCGGTTCCGAGACCAAGCTTGCCCTTTCTCTCTTCAATGAATAATTGTCCCGGAAACTTACTTTGGAGTTGCCTCACAATTTCAGCGGTTCCATCCGGTGAACTATCATCAATCACTAACACGCTAAAGTCCTGGTTGAGATTAAATATCGCATTAAGAATGCTGCTTATATTTTCCCTTTCGTTATAGGTTGGTATGACGACTATTTTCTCCACAATGATAAAATGAAGGGCGAGTAACGAATTTACGATAATCAACAATGATGCCCTGTTAAAATTGTTAACAGGAAAAGAATAAAAAAGGATCCATCACACCTTTTTCAACATTGTTCGCGTGTAAATCTCCGTAAGTTTTTGTTTGGTATGTTGTGGGAAATCGCCTTTCATCATCCAGTCATAGTATTGAGGTTCAATTCTTAGGACCTCAGACACCGCCCGACCCTTGAATTTACCGAAATTAAAAACTTCAATTCCGTTTTCAAGAATAAAACGACGGGCCAAATCAACAATCACCTCTTCGCCAATCGTTTTCAAAACTGTATCAACGGTATTGCCGAGCATTGGATAGCGTTCAAGCTGAGCCAGAAAAATCTCGTACGTGGCAACAGCATCGGCCTCTGCACTATGTGCGCTTTCGTGAATTTTATTACAATAAAACTTATACGCAGCACTTAGCGTCCGCTGTTCCATCTGGTGAAATATTTTTTGAACATCGACCAGCTTGCGGCCTTTGATGTCAAATTCAAGGCCGGCGCGTAAAAATTCTTCAACCAAAAGAGGTATATCAAAACGGTTTGAGTTATACCCGCCTAAATCGCAACCATCCAGCATTTGCTTTAACTCGTGCGCTACCTGCTTAAATGTCGGTGCATCTTTCACCATTTCATCGGTAAAACCATGCACATCGGTCGAGGCTTGAGGGATTGGCATTTCAGGGTTAATGATCTTCCTTTTAATGTTCCGGGTACCGTCAGGCAGAATTTTAACGATTGCTATTTCGATGATACGATCGGTACCCATGTTGGTGCCGGTAGTCTCAAGATCAATAAATGCGAGTGGCTTTTTCAGTTGCAACATCAGAGCTGTAATTTGCTTATTTGTCAGAACGGCAAAGGTAGTTGATTGCTCTTTTTCAAAAAAGGAAATTTGATTGCAAAGACGAACAACCGTTGTTATACTTAAACGCGTCCAGCCCGAACGTAACAGCAAAAAGTGCTGAAATAGCTGCCGGGTGTCTACGGAAGGGTTGTAAAAAAAGAGACTGAATTCCGTAAACTCCCGCCCGGATGATGTCGGGCTGGGATGGCAAAAAACCAAACATGTGACACCTGTCTCTTTTGCCCTGATTATGCAGACTGGACAGATGATTCTATATTTGTAAAATAATTACTGACCCTGGTCGTTTAAAAACAAATGGTAACAATGAAGAAGATTATTTTTTCGGTATTGGCAATTCTCCTGACAGCTGTTATGATAACGTCCTGCTATTCATCCCGTAAAACTGGATGCCCGATGAATGTGCAAAGCAATGCCAGGTTCAGGGGCTAATGTTGTTTGTAAAAATCTTTGGTTTCTGCTGCAGGTAAGGGTAACTACTCACCCGTTAATTTAAAGGCCGTTCACGTTGATGAAATTCACAAGGGCGGCTGTATTTCTGAGTTTCAGTTTCTTCAGAATATTATAACGATGGACTTCTACCGTTTTTAGAGAGATGTCCAGTTGCACTGCAATTTCTTTGGAAGACATCCCCTCCTTTATGAGCTTAATGATATCTATTTCCCTTCTCGAAAGATTATTCATATCGGACGGCGATTCTTCTTCTTCCAACTCTTTCTGAGCAAGTATATTCTTTACTTCTTCGCAGATGTATTTCTTACCTTCATTCACTTCAAGTATTGCCTTTATCATTTCATCTTTCGATGAGTTCTTTGTTACATAACCCATGGCCCCAAGTTGCATCATTCGTTTGGCGTAAGCCGGCATGGTATGCATCGAAACAGCAATTACTTTTGAGCTGGGGGACAATTTCATGATCTGCCGGGTAGCATCAAACCCGTTCACCGGAGCCATGTTAACGTCCATCAAAATAATATCCGGTTTTACGTTTTTTACGATTTCAATAGCTTCTTCGCCACTATTTGTCTCTCCGACCACGGTAAACCTTGAATCGCTGTTTAATATGAATGACCACGAATCTCTGATTAATTTGTGATCATCCACTAATATGATGGAGATCTGCTTCATGGCGAGAGGGGTTGCAAATTTTTGATAGATAAGGTGTTTAGTTCGCAAAAGTTATGAAAAAACGCCTGTTCAAAAAAATAAAAAACAGTGCCAACCTGATGATATAAGTGATTACCCTTATCTGGCTTTTTTCAAAAAGACAACAACTGTCGATTGGAAATTATTACTTCTTCAAAGGAAGTGAAGATAGATGACAAAATCTCG
>WNFL01244721.1_pt5 | contig 10495 bp, 13 predicted proteins | sample 5400361 | NCBI WGS metagenome assembly WNFL01 (sample SAMN13153351, study PRJNA577476) | soil metagenome | isolation source: 40 cm soil on Douglas fir-dominated hillslope | place: USA:California | collected 2013-09-17
TCCGCCGCCATTGACCGCCCCAAAAGAACCACGATGAAAAAACAAGAAATTCTCGACAAGCATAAGCAGTACCTCTTCTCCTGCGTCGCCAATTATTACGACGAGCCGCTCGTGGTGGAGCGCGCCAAGGGCGGCTATATCTACGACGTCGAGGGCAGGGAGTACCTGGATTTTTTCGGCGGGATTCTCACCATCAGCGTCGGCCACTGCAACGACAAGGTGACCGCGGCGATCGACGCGCAGACGCACAAGCTCCAGCACGCCTCGACGCTCTACCCCAACGAGCCGCACGTCCGCCTGGCCGAGAAGCTCGCCCAGATCACCCCCGGCCGGCTGCAAAAGTCTTTCTTCACCAACAGCGGCACGGAGGCGAACGAGACCGCGGTGCTGATCGCGCAGCTCTACACCAAATGCCAGGACGTGATGGCGCTGCGCCACAGCTACAGCGGCCGCTCGTACATGGCGCTGAGCCTCACCGGCAACGCCGCCTGGCGGATCGCCCCCACGACGCTCCCCGGCGTCCATCACATCGCCAACGCCTACTGCTACCGCTGCCCGTTCGGCCTGACCTACCCGAGCTGCGATTTGAAATGCGCCAAAGACCTCGAGGAGGCGATCCAGACCGAGACCTCGGGGCGCGTCGCCGCCCTCATCGCCGAGCCGATCCAGGGAGTGGGCGGCTACATCACGCCGCCCAAGGAGTATTTCTCGGAGATCGTCTCGATTTTGCGCAAATACGGCGGGCTCTTCATCTGCGACGAAGTGCAGACGGCCTGGGGACGCACCGGCGGGAAGATGTTCGGCATCGAGCACTGGGGCGTCGAGCCCGACATCATGACCTTCGCCAAGGGCATGGCCAACGGCGTGCCGATCGGCGCGACCGTCGCAGCGCCGGAAGTGGCCGACAGCATCCAGGGGCTCACGATCTCGACCTTCGGCGGCAACCCGGTGACCGCCACGGCGGCGCTGGCGACCATCGAGGTCATCGAGGAGGAAAACCTGGTCGAGAACGCCCGCGTGATGGGGAACCGGCTGCGCGAGGGCCTGGAAGCGTTAAAAGAACGTTATCCCGTCATCGGCGACGTCCGGGGCATGGGACTGATGCAGGCGCTCGAGCTGGTGGGCGAAAACAAAAAACCGGACGCCGGGTCGCTCAAGCGCCTCTTCGAGGCGACCAAGCGGCACGGCCTGCTGATCGGCAAGGGCGGGCTGTGGGGCAACGTGGTCCGGATCGCCCCGCCGCTCAACGTGACCGCGGATCAGATCGATCACGCGGTCGAAGTCCTGGATCGCTCTTTCGGTCAGCTGGGCCAGTAGCGGATTTTTCTTCGACGGTGAAGCCCGCGCGGATTTAGTTTCAAGCCGGACGCCATGATCGGACGCCGCCTCATCGGTGCCATACCCGTTCTTTTCGGCATTTCTTTTATCGTTTTTCTTCTGATGCATCTCGCCCCCGGCGATCCGGTGTATTTGCTCCTGGGCGAGAACGCGACCCCGGCCGACGCGGCGCGCCTCCGGCACGAATGGGGCCTCGACCGGCCTCTGATGGTCCAGTACGGGCAGTTCATCTCCCGCGCCATGGTCGGGGATTTCGGCCGCTCGCTCAAGTTCGGCGAGCCCGTCCTCAAGCTCATCTTCGAGCGGCTGCCGGCGACGATCGAGCTCGCCTCCGTGAGCCGCGCCGTCGCCGTCTTGATCTCGATTCCGATCGGCCTCTATTCCGCCGTCAAGCGCGACACGCTGATCGACCACGCCGGCACCGGCCTGGCGCTCGTCGGCGTGTCGCTGCCGAACTTCTGGCTCGGCGTCATGCTGATCTATTTTTTCGGCGGGCGCTGGAACCTGCTTCCGGTGGCGGGCCGGATCGAATACGGGCTGGAGATTGCGCCGATCACCGGCCTCTACCTGGCGGACAGCCTGCTCGCCGGCGACCTCGCGGCGTTCTGGAGCACGGTCCGGCACCTCCTGATGCCGGCGGTGACGCTCGGCGCGGCGCTCGCCGCGATCGTGACGCGCATCACCCGCTCGAGCGTGCTCGACGTCATGCGCCAGGACTACGTCATGACGGCGCGCGCCAAGGGGCTCTCCGAGCGCGTCGTCGTCTGGCGCCATATTTTGCGCAACGCGCTTATCACGGTGATCACGATTCTCGGCCTCCAGCTCGGCGCGCTCTTGAACGGGTCGGTCATCACCGAGACGGTTTTCTCCTACCCGGGCATCGGCGACCTGCTGATCCAATCGATCGCCGCGCGCGACTACCGGCTGACCCAGGTTCTGATCCTGTTCTTCGGCGTCATCTATTTTGTCGTCAACCAGCTGGTCGACGTCCTGTACATGCTGGTCGACCCGCGGATCAAGCTCTGATGCCCCGCCTGCGCCATTTCAAGATCTTCACCGGCGGCTGCATCCTGATCGCCCTGGTGCCCGATCTACGGCCAGTGGCAGCACGTCTTCGAGCCGCTGGTCGAGTACGACTACAAGCGCAGGGATTACCGCGGCGTCCTGGCCGAGTCGTGGCAATTCGAAGGCAAGCGCTGGGTGCTGCGGCTTAAAAAAGGGGTCAAGTTTCATAACAGCGCGCCGCTCACCTCCAGGGACGGCCGCTCCTCCGCCCGGGGCTGATGGCGGGCTGGTTCTGGGTGATGGTGCACGCCTACCGCGAGCTGACGATCGCGCTGATGCTGGCGCGGTCGCAGAACCGCACCGCCGCCGTGGTCATTTACGATCTGTGGGAAAACGGATCGTTCCCCCAGCTGAGCGCGTTCGGCGTCCTCATATTCGCCCTGCTGATCGTGCTGGTGGCGCTCGGTCAGGCGGTCGGCAGACGATTCGGGGTGCAGGAGCAGGTTTAGGCCGGGCGCGGTGCCGCTGGAGCTACTCGGTTTTTTTTGCCAGCGCGTCGGCCAGGAGCGCCGTGTCGGTGAAAGCGCGGAGACGCTGGAGATGTCCGTCGCGGACCGTCCAGACGTGGGCGAAGGGCACATCGACGGGCACGCCCGTTTTGCGGGTTTTTCCCTGGATGCGGCCGAGCGCGACGACTTCGTCGCCCTTGCCGATGAACTCCTCGGGGACGAAGTGAACGTCGAGCGCTCCGTAGAAGCTGGTGAGAAAGCGATCGAGCACGTCCTGGAGCCCCTCGAAATGGCCGCAACCGATCGGCATCCCTTCGGGCAAATCATACACGACGTGCGCCGCCTGGAGACCTCGAAGCGCCTCCCGATGTCCGGGCGCGGTGGATTGGTAGAAAGCGCGAACGCGCTTCTCGTTTTGGTCTTCTTCGCTCATTGCCGCCCTCTCCTATCATCCTGCTTCATTTAACGGGTAGCGCAAAATCGAACGCCGCACTAGACCCCCTCGCTCAATCGGCGGTACGATAGCGGGGATAAATTAGAGCGCTTTCACCAGCGCATAGACAGCCATCGCGATCACTGAAAGCGAGCCCCAGGTCCAGCAGAATGCGCGGACGTCGTGCAGCTGAGCCGTCACATAGGCGACGAAATGCGCCGCCCGGGAAGCGACGTAGGTCCAGATCAATATTTGAGCGAGCAGCAACGGCGGATCGGCGAGCACGAACAGAAATCCGGCCGCGAGAAAGCCGGGGATGCTCTCCAGGTCGTTCAAATTAATCCGCCGCGAGCGGTCCACGTACTCGTTCACCGCGAGCTGCGCGGCATCCGGCTTGGGGTCGAGCGGACTTTTTTTGGCGTCTTCGGGACTGCGAAATCCGCCGCCCGCCTTTATCATCCGTGCCACCGTCATCCACGGTTGGAGCATCAGCTTCAGGATCACGATGGCGGCGGCCGGTGCGCAGGTTCGGAAGACGGGATTTTCGAGGCTCAGGATTGCGGCATCGACCGGCATAGCAAAGCTCACTTCCAACTCACGCGGCCGCCGTTGCCAATCGAACTTACGGAAAATATCAACGGGAGCTTCGAAAGAAATTAAAAAAAATTAAAAAGACCGGGAGGCTTTAAGCGGCTGGAGTCGAGCGTTGGAATGCAAGACCTGACGCCTCAAGGCGGCGACATTTAATTCTGAGCGCCCAGTATCCGATCCAGATTGAATGCGGCGCTAATCAACGCGAGGTGTGTGAAGGCCTGGGGAAAATTGCCCAGCGCCTCGCCTTGCGGCCCTGTTTGCTCTGCGTAAAGTCCAAGATGATTGGCATAACCCAGCATCCGCTCGAACAGCAGCCTGGCTCGATCGAGCTTTTCCGGGATGGTCTGGCCCGCGCGCGTCAGAGCCTCCACGAGCCAGAAGGAGCACATGTTGAAGGAGCCCTCTCCACCCGGAAGTCCGTCAATCCGTGGTTGCGGCGGGTAGCGGTACACGAGGCTATCACTGACGAGGCCCCCGCGGCCTGGGTTCTCGAGGATAGCGGCCATAGTGCTGAGCATCCGCGGATCGTTCGGGGACATGAAGAAAACCAGCGGCATGATCAGAAGCGAGGCATCCAGGTCCCCGCTGCCGTAGAATTGGGTAAAGGCGCGCCGCTTCTCGTTCCAGCCGCGGGTCATCACTTCCTCGTAGATGCGATCCCGCTCCTGGATCCACTTCGCGCGATCCGCCGGCAGCGCGCGCTTGTCCGCCAGCCGGACGCCGCGATCCAGCGCAACCCAATTCATGACCTTCGAGTAAACGAAATGCTCTTGCCGATTGCGCATCTCCCAAATGCCTGCGTCAGGACGCTGCCAGTTCTCGCAGAGCCACTCCATCCTGGCGCGGACCTTTACCCACATATCGTAGGAGATAGGGCTCACGTACTTGTTGTACAGATAAAGCGAGTCCATTAATTCGCCATAAACATCGAGTTGGCACTGCGAAACGGCGGCATTGCCGATGCGCACGGGGCCGGACCCCCGGTATCCTTCCCAGTGTTCCAAGCTCTGCTCGGCAACCGGGCTGTCGCCGTGGATCGTGAAGAGCGCCGGCGTCGGCGCTTTCGGGTCGAAGTGCTGGGATGCGTGATTCTCGATCCAACTCATGAACGCGGCGGCTTCGTCTCTAAAGCCGATGCGAAGAAACGCGTAAACCGTGAAGGCCGCGTCCCGTAGCCAGGTGTAACGGTAGTCCCAGTTCCGAGCGCCTCCAATCATTTCGGGCAAGCTGGTGGTGGGAGCGGCAATGATCGCCCCCGTGGGATCGAAGGTAAGAAGCTTCAACGCCAATGCCGATCTCTGCACCTGCTCGCGCCAGCGTCCGTGGTACGTGCAGCCGGAGAGCCAGTTGTGCCAGAATTTCACTGTGTTCTGAAACAGCTCTTCGGCCTCCCTTTCGGAGGGCGGGTAAGGAACACTGTCCTCGGTGCCCTGGGCCCTCAGAATGAAGACCTGCGACTTCCCCTCCTCCAGAGTGAACTCGGCGGCCACTCCTCCCTGTCCGTCCTGATTTAGCGCCACGGCGCCACAAAGGGCGATTCTCAACCCGCCTGATTTGAAGATGACGCCGTTGGCTGCCGGCAGCGTCTCGTGGCCCTTACGCCCATAGTCAAAAGCGGGGCGGCAAACGAGCGAAATGCGCACCGTACCCCTGACGCAGCGAATACGGCGATAGAGATGGTGATACCAGGGTGAATCGGAAACAAGCCCTACGGGCATGAAATCTTCCAGCTCGGCGATTCCATCCGGAAGCAGGAATCGCGTCACCAGGATATTCGTGGAAGGCCAATAAAACTGTTTGTGCCGCACCCGATCCCCAACGGGGCAAATCTGGAACCGGCCTCCTTTGTTGTCGTCGAGAATCGCCCCGAAGATGCTGGGCGAGTCGAAGTGGGGGCTGCAATACCAGTCGATCGAACCGTTCATGCCCACCAGGGCGACGGTGCGCATGTTGCCTATGATTCCGTAGTTTTCGATCGGCTGATAAGACATCGGTGAGCCTTCTTCTGGTTCTGGGCGCAGGCCGCAGCTATGCCAGGATCCGGTCTCGCAGTCCGCCGTAGACGTGGCCCCGGTAGAGATCGATATAGTCGGTCTTCAGGCGTTCGAGGCTCGCTTCCACTGCCTGCATCATACTCTGGCGGTGGCCCTGCATAAACTCGCCGAGGAACGATTCGCTCGTCCCGTTCGTGTACACGTTGGCGGTGTCGATGAAGTTGCCCCCGGCCGCGCGGAAAGCGTCGTACACTTTGCGTGACTCGTCCTTGGCGGCGCCCCGGCCCCGGTCGCCGCCGAAGGTCATGGCGCCGAGAGCCGCCTCCGAAACTCGAAGACCGCTGTCGCCCAAAAGCCGGTAGCGCATATAAAACTCCTTTTGCGTTACTACAATTCTACTGATGCATGCCGAGGGTCCGTCAGGCAATACACTGTGCTTGGCAGCCTCGCCCGTCCGCCGCGAGGCTGCCCTGTCCTGTGAGCGAAGTCGAAGGATCGGTTATTCCGCCACGACGGCGCCCGAGCCGCCCATCTCCTTCGGGAAGTCTTTCATCTTCGGCAGCCCGTCCTTCATTCTGAGCTTCGTCTCCTGATAATTGACATGGATGCCCGCCTTGTACGGAAAGTCCGGAATGACCGCCGCGTACACGTCGACGACTCCCATGCCGGGATGCTCGGTGAAGACGTGGCCGCCGCACGTCTTGCACCATTTGCGATAGCTCTGCGGCGTCTTGTTGTACGTGCCGATGTTGTCCGCTCCCCGCGTGATCTCGACCGCTTCGGGCTTCCATAAAGTGAACGCGTTGACCGGCCCCGCCGACCAGCTGCGGCACGAATCGCAGTGGCAGTAACCCATCCCGACCGGCTCGCCGCTGACCGTGAGCCGAACCGCGCCGCAGAAGCAGCTTCCCTGGTAAGTTTTTCCGTCGCCCATAATCGCCTCCTTGGTGATTCGCGCCGCCGGGATTTCTTTATAAACCTAAACCGGAGGAAATCATAATCACGCAAAGTGTAGAAACCTCCTCGCCGCCGCGAGAGTGCGAAACGGGTGTGATGCGTCCGTCTCTTTTACCTGGCTCAAGGAATTCTGCTGCGACAAATTGGGGCATCACCCCACTAGGCACTTTCCCGCCCGGCTTATAAAAATCCTTCATAGGCTCCCGCGCGAGCCCAAACGAGATTTTCGCCGCCCGGCCGCGGCGGCGATCCAGCGGAATAACAATGCTTCGAGGTGCCTCCCATGCCGAAACGCGTCCTGATTACCGGAGGGGCCGGGTTTATCGGCTCCCATCTCGCCGACGAGCTGCTCGAGCACGGCTACCGCGTGCGCGCGCTCGATTGTCTCTCGCCCCAAGTGCACGGCGCCGCGCGGGAGCGGCCGGAATATCTGGACGGCGACGTCGAGCTCGTGGTGGGGGACGCGCGCGATGGTAAAGCGGTCGCGCGCGCGCTCGACGGCGTGGACGCGGTGTATCATTTCGCGGCGGCGGTGGGCGTCGGACAGAGCATGTACGAAGTGGAGCGGTACACGAGCGTCAACGATCTCGGCACCTCGGTCCTCCTGGAGGCGCTCATCCGGCGCCCGGTGGAAAAGCTCGTCGTCGCTTCCAGCATGAGCGTCTACGGCGAAGGGCTCGGCCGCGCGCCCGACGGGCGCGTCCGGAACGCTTCCGAGCGGACGCTGGAGCAGCTCAGGCGCGGTCTCTGGGAAGTGCTCGGCGACGACGGCGCGCCGCTCGAGCCGATCGCCACGCCGGAATCCAAGCCGCCGTCGCTCAGCTCGGTGTACGCGCTCTCCAAATACGTCCAGGAGCGGATGAGCCTCTTGATCGGCCGCGCCTACAACATCCCCACGACGGCGCTGCGCTTCTTCAACGTCTACGGGCCGCGCCAGTCGCTCTCGAACCCCTACACGGGCGTGCTGGCGATCTTCGCCGCGCGCTTGGTGAACGACAAGCCGCCGCTCGTCTTCGAAGACGGCCTGCAGAAGCGCGATTTTGTCAGCGTCCACGACGTCGCGCGCGCCTGCCGCCTGGTCCTGGAAACCCCGGGCGTGGACGGGGGCGTTTTCAACGTCGGCGGCGGCCGCGCCTACACCGTCCGCGAGATCGCCGACTCGATAGCGCGCGCGCTCAACAAGGAAATCGCACCCGAGATCGTCGGCAAATACCGCGTGGGCGACGTCCGCCACTGCTTCGCCGACATCGGTCTGGCGCGCGCGCGCCTGGGTTACCGCCCGCGCGTGGAGCTCGATGAAGGGGTGGCCGAGCTCGCCGAATGGCTCGCCGGCCGGACGGCCGACGATCGGACCGAATCGGCCGGGGCGGAGCTGGCCGCGAGAGGACTTACCCTATGAAAAAAATCGCCCGCCCGAACCTCAACGGCAGGGCCGGCCAAAACGGCCGGGGGCCGAGCGGCAAGGCGGCCGAGGATTTCAGGCACAAGAGCCTGCATGTCCAGAACGAGGACGGCACGCGGGGCGCGCGCGTCGGCCTGGTGGAATATTTCCGCCACCAGGGCGAGCGCCGCATCGACATGCAGCTCTGGAACTGGCGCGGCATCGACGTGGTGAACGCGCACGAGCGCGACCCGCGGCGGTATATCGAAGGCATGCGGATGGCGGCCAGCGAAGTGGCGCTCCGGTGGATCGATCCGGCGCCGCTCTACACGCACCGCTTCGCGCTCGAGGATCTCGCCGCCGCTTTCACCGCTCTCGAAGAGCGCCCCGAAGGATTTTTAAAGGCGTGGATCGACCCCGGCGGCAGAGGCGCGCCGGGGCAAGGGATGGGCTTATGACGAACGGCAAAAAAATCCGGGTCGCGCTGATCGGCGTGGGCAACTGCGCCTCGTCGCTCGTCCAGGGAGTCGAGTTCTACCGGAACGCGCCCGACGGGGCGTTCGTCCCCGGCCTGATGCACGTCCGGCTCGGCGGCTACCACGTCGGCGACGTCGAGTTCAGCGCCGCGTTCGACATCGACGCCAACAAGGTCGGCCGGGACCTCTCGGAGGCGATCTTCGCCGCGCCCAACAACACCTACCGGTTCGCCGAGGTGCCGCGCCTGGGCGTCCCGGTCGGGCGCGGCATGACGCACGACGGCCTGGGGAAATATGTATCCGAGGTCATTCGCAAGGCGCCGGGAGCGACCGACGACGTGAGCGGGATTCTCCGCGCGACGAAAACCGACGTGGTGGTCTCGTATCTGCCGGTCGGCTCGGAGATGGCCACCAAGTGGTACGTCGAGCAGGTGCTGGAGGCGGGCTGCGCGTTCGTCAATTGCATTCCGGTGTTCATCGCCTCCCAGCCCTACTGGCGGCGGCGCTTCAAAAGCCGGGGGCTCCCGATCATCGGCGACGACATCAAGTCGCAGCTCGGCGCGACGATCACGCACCGCGTGCTGACGCACCTGTTCGGCGAGCGCGGCGTGCGCCTCGACCGCACCTACCAGCTCAACTTCGGCGGCAACACCGATTTCTTGAACATGCTCGAGCGCGACCGCCTGGCGTCGAAAAAAATCTCCAAGACCAACGCCGTGGTGAGCCAGCTCGACCACCCGCTCGCGGCCGCGAACGTGCACGTCGGCCCGAGCGATTACGTGCCTTGGCTGGAGGACCGCAAGTGGTGCTACATCCGCATGGAGGGCACCACCTTCGGCAACGCGCCGCTCCAGTGCGAGCTGAAGCTCGAGGTCTGGGATTCGCCCAACTCGGCCGGCGTGGTCATCGACGCGGTGCGCTGCGCCCGGCTGGCGCTCGACCGCGGCGTCGGCGGCGCGCTGATCGGCCCGGCGAGCTATTTCATGAAATCGCCGCCGCAGCAGTTCGACGACCACGAGGCGCGCGCGCGCACCGAAGCGTTCATCCACGACCGCGAAGAAGACAAGAAAGCCCCGGCGAAGCTCGCCCGGGCATAAAAATAGTTTCAAGTTTCGGGGTTCAAGCTTCAGGTCTTCGGATTTCCGTGAAACCAGAAGCTTGAGACTGGAAACTGAAAAAGTACGACAGCGATGAAGCTCGTAATCTTCGGCCTCACGATCAGCTCTTCCTGGGGCAACGGCCACGCCACGCTGTGGCGCGGTCTCTGCCGCGCGCTCGCGCGCCGCGGCCACCGCGTGGTTTTCTTCGAGCGCGACGTCCCCTACTATGCGCTCAACCGCGATCTCGGCGAGCTCCCCGGCGGCGAGCTCAGGCTCTACCGCGACTGGAGCGAGGCGCTGCCGGAGGCGCGCCGCGAGCTCGCCGGCGCCGACGTCGCGATGGTCACCTCCTACTGTCCCGACGGCGTCGCGGCCACGGAGCTCGCGTGGCGGTCGCCCCCGCTCGCGGTTTTCTACGACCTCGACACTCCGGTGACGCTCGACCACATCGGACGCGGCCAGAGCGTCGGCTACATCGGCGCCCGCGGGCTCGGCGGCTTCGATCTGGTGCTCAGCTACACCGGCGGCAAGGCGCTCGACGCCCTCAGCGAGCGCCTCGATACCCCGGTGAGCCTCGCCCTGCTGGGGGCGGGCAAAAACCCCTATCTTTCGACCGAGCTCATTCCGCTTTATCGTCTGTATCTCTCTTTCACCGGCGGACCGGTCTTGAAAAGATTGGAGCGCGAGTACGGCTCGCCGATGGCGCGG
>WNFL01373030.1_pt1 | contig 10494 bp, 7 predicted proteins | sample 5400361 | NCBI WGS metagenome assembly WNFL01 (sample SAMN13153351, study PRJNA577476) | soil metagenome | isolation source: 40 cm soil on Douglas fir-dominated hillslope | place: USA:California | collected 2013-09-17
AACGTGAATGACTCTTGCTGTGCCACTGTGCGATCGAAGGAAATCGGAAAGGAAGTCGTTTCGTTCCAGGCAAAGTCTTTCGAGAACTCAACAATAGTTCCGGATGCCGTTTTCCGGATGATCTCTACGTGAACACTGTCCGTTGTCTTTGGTTTTTCAAAAATACTTTCAACTCTAACGGTGCCTGCGATGGGAGTGCTGATTTCCATTGGCGCGCTCAGTACAAACTCCTTTTGCGCACTGAAGCGATAAAGTTTGTTTCCGTTTGCATCGGATAGTTTTTTATCCTTGCCAACATATTCAATTACCGGTGACCATTGTACTAAGTCCACTTCGCCATTGAACACCGACTGCACGCGGAAATAAATCCGGTCACCTTTCGTCACTGCAATGCTACTCACATTTGACGGGGTATATGGTAAAAAGTCGTTGGCTAAAATGCGTTGTTTCCAATTGGGTTCATCCTGGTTGTGCTGAATAGTGACCTGAACCCCATCAGCGTGGTCCGGGTGCACGCCAGTATTCACCAACTGAACCGTGCCGCTGATTGAAACCTGCCCATCGTAGGGAGCCCGCCACATGCGTACCACATCGTGTAGTGGATGAGAATCAATGTCAGCCTCGAGTTCCTTCGGATCGATTTGGAAAATATCAGAGGCAACCGTCCCTGTATTCGAAATAGGGTTGGGAGTTCCTGAACTTGAGGGAAGGAATGTTACTGTACCATCCGGATCAAGATGATTAAAATAGGCAACTCCGTTCTTGATCAAGTCGGGAAGACCATCACCATTGACATCTGTAAAGTAAACAGATGTAACAGATGTAGTTTTACTCTGGCCAGTGCCTACAAATGCGTTCGCTGCTCCAAATCCCGCTTGCGCTTCAAAGCCAAAGTTGGTAGTTGTACTTTTCTCATGGAAAAATCCATCGGCATTTTTGATGTCTTTAGGATCGCCAAATTTGGGAGTTCCTGTGTGTGATAAATTCGGTCGATAGCGGAAGCCATTGCCATCCGCAATGACTTTGTCAGTTAGTCCATCACCATTGATATCAATCATCAATATCTTACCATCAGTCTCCGCTTCGCTCATTCCAAATGACCCGCCAAGCGTATTGCTTTTTACCAGCAGATTGCCGTCAAAAAAACCAGCCGTTACGGTCATGCCTACTCCAGCGTCAGTTGACTTATTGCCTCCCATGGCGGAAGCCTTGTCATCAAAGCCAATCTTGGATGCGATTAGACCTCCTGTCACTCCGTCATTGGGTACTGACCAATTTTCAACTCCTTTGAATGGTTTAAGATTCACATCATCATAGTAATCAAATGTATGTGTGTTAAACAGTTTGCCACCGGCATCATATTCACTGATGGAAGTGAGTAGTGACTTATAAAATTGACCAGTCTTATAATTCAGTATATAACTGCGAATGTTGTTGTTATTGCCACTGCCGAACTTGACTTCAATTTTCTTCAAGCGATCTGCAGTCACTTCTTTGAAGCCGAGATTGGCCATAATGCTCACATCGGGGCGACTTTGCTCTCGAGTAAAGACAACCGAATATTGCCCTTCTATTCCATTGTGTCCTGTGTAGGTGATATTATCAATGTAGAGCTGATACCCCGGAACTGTGCCATTAGCCAAACCTGTATTTGAGATTTTCGCATAATTTCCATTCAAGTCAATAGTCTCTGATAACGCCCAATGTGCTATGTAGCCTTGTTTCAGCGGATCGGAATTGCTTTCATCCGTTCGGAGAACGGATTCCTTTTCATACTCTTTACCTGTTGATGTGCCTCCATAAAAATATCTCGTCCCGCTTTTGTCGGTCACTTCCCACCAATAACTTTTTGGATCGTTTCCATGACGAATGATTTTGTGGAATGCTCCTTCTATGCGTGGATAAAATTGTTTGTTGCCTGACGCGTTTCTGTCTGCCAGCGTGCCGCGATGCGCAACAGGTGTGAGCATCTCACCATTCATAGAATAGGTTTCAGTTTCCTTTGTTGGATCATATCTCGGCACTCCCCATCGCGTTTCGATGCCGATCGATGGCACTGTCAGATTCCAGCCAAGCCCCAGCCAACCATTTCCACCTGCGCTATTGTAACTGATGCCAAGCTGAGGCTGCATTCCATTGCGACCAGCAGGAATATTGATAGGATAACTTAACGAACCACTTCCTGTGTTGTTGGCTTGAGGGGGATTGATGAGGTTCACTGCGGCAGTTGGATTGGCAGCTTTGATGCCTTTCATTGAAGTTGAATTGTAGGCTTCCGCTTCGGGCGACTCAGGTACTTTTATGATGGCGCTGATGTAATCGGTGAAATGAGTCACCCTCGAAATGACTTCGCTTGTGTTAGTAAGTAGTGTATCCGTGTTGATTGCAATCCAATGATGCGTTTGCTCATCGAAATAATAAGTTCTGATGTCTTTGTCTGTGTAGCCATCGGGAATTTTAGTCGGATCAAAAGGAATTCTGAGTTTGCCCTCTTTCACAAATTGGGTGCCGTGCGGAAGGAACCGGTAACCAAAATGATTGGCGGTAATGTTGACCATACCTGCATCGAGTGCCGGAATATCAATGTCGCGAAGTGTAGTGATGGACAGTGATGCTGACTTGCTCAACGAACCGGAAAAAAGTTTCAGCCCGGCTCCTTGCAGTGAAATTGAATCAGCCTTTGCCTGATCGATGTATTGCTCTTTATAAAATACAGCTGCTGTTACTGCATAGCTGTAGTCAGCCGACTCCATTTTTTCGAATGTCAATGTTTTGCATTGGGTAGTTCCATCAGGGAAGACCAACTCCATTTCAACATTGCAGCTCGTACCCGCAAAATTAATATCACTTTCAAACTCTCCTTTAAACACAGGAACAGTCTTGCCATCGATTTTGAGTTGTATGTTTTCACGATTGTTCTCCGGAAGGAATCCCTTCACATAAGCTGCCTTGTTGTAGTAATTCTTTGAGGGTTGGTTGATAACGATAGATTCATTGTCTTCCGTGCCTGCTGCAACTGTTACTTTCAAATTGCGGATGCGATAATTATGTTGGGCTCCTTCAGGCAAAGTGAAACGAATCACGTTGTCTCCCTGGCGCAACCATGTTCCATCGATGCGCTCACTTTGTGCAGCCCAACCTCTTCTTTTCTTTACCAAGTGACCTCCGACAGCGCGGTGGTCATTGATGCTTCGCGAAACAGCCGTGTGGTCTTCCACTCCGTCAAGTTCATACTCCAGCCACACGTTGTCTTCACTGCAGAATGCCTGGTCGATCTGAACGTGAAAGATGTTATCGGCAGGGTTGTCTGAAGGTGATTCTTCAGTCACACCAATAAGCCCTTCTGCATTTTTAGAAATGTAGGTGTGAGTTACGGGTGCTTTCGGCCCTGGCCCAGCCCAGGCGCTTGTTATTGAAATGACAACTGAAAGAATTGTGAGTCGTGTTCGGATAGAATGAAACATATTTTAGTGCTTAGGTCTTAAGGTATTAGGTATTTAAGTGTTAGGCGTATGTTGTTGGGTTTTGGATGTTTGGTATTTGGTCCGTATTTAGTAGTTTGTCTCTTGCCCACTGTCTACCGCCTATTGATTTTAGTTTACAATGACCTTATGAGTCTCTGTTCCTTTTGGAGTTGTGATGACAACCAGGTATAGGCCTGCTTCCGAAAGGCTGGAGATAAATTCATACTCAGTTCCGTTGGAGCCTTGCATCTCGCGTACCACTCCTCCATTGGCATCCATGACTTTTATATCAACCGTGCCGGGTTCTTGCAGTGAAACACTCATCTTGAATGTATCACCCGATTGTACAGGTACCGGGAAGACTGCCATACGATCCGTCTCCGCTCCGTTGACGGTGATCTCATCTTTGAAAGGACATCCGTCTCTCGTTCGGGTAACGGTCACAGTATAAATTCCGGAATCATCAATGTTTACTTTTCGATCAGTGCTCGTAAACCCAAAGCTGCTTTCCCATTTGTAACTCACCGCAACGGTGTCAGCAATGCTTTTGCCTGCATCGAGTGAGATCGGTTGCCCATCTATAAGTTTTTGATCGGGACCAAGCTCAACGATAAGCTTGCTTGGTGCAGTTAGCGTAAATATTCGCACCGATTGATTTTTTTCACTGTCATTAATGGTGACTGTATATGCATCTCCGGTGAGTTGCTTTTCCTCATTTTGATTTTCGTTTCCGCGCCAGCTACGTTCAATTTTATTTGTAGCTCCTTTCAGTGTATAATTAAATGGTGCGTGACCGGCTACCATCTCCACAGCAACGTGCCCTCCTTTCATATCGAAGCAAGTGGGACTGCCCAACTTCTTGACTACGGCAAAGAAATCTTTCGCCCGTGCAAAACTGAACGCATCCTTGCCCGAACCATCTTTGTCCCACTGCACATTATATTTGGCTGTGCCGTTGCTTACACTTGTGGCTTTGATATACTCCACGTTGTCAGCAGCAAAATTTCCTTGACCGCTGCGATCGATGATCAGCCAGTAACCAGAAGATGATTTTGCCAGTCGGCTCACATCCAATTGCAATGTTGTTTTGATCTGACTTGCAGAGAGACCACTTGCCTCCATCATCCAATGACGTTGCACTACGGATAGTAAAGTGTCTGCTCCGAATTTGTCTTTCAAGGATTGGCCGTTATCTCCCCAGACTAAATAGTCTCCATTATTTATCGAAGTCTTGTTGTCCTGGTTGGAAGCCGCCAATGTACCGGCACTTAAAATTAAAAGCCCTGAGTCATACGCGCTTCCGGATTGCTTTTGATTTAAAAAGTAACCATCATCTCGACCAATGCCAGCGATGTTGTTTGGGTAAGCTTTGTTCTTATCCGAGTCCCACAATACTTTTTGTTCTGAGCTTACATAATTGTGGCCGTTATGACCAATGCCGTATTTGATGCCGAGATAGGTTTCTACTTGAGAGCGTTCCAGGAAACTTATACCGCGATTATATAGTAAGAGTTCCGCGAGCTTGCCTTTGAAAAGTTTGTCGGTCAGTGTTTTGCCACTGGTTCCAAGTGAAATGAATGCGGTGGTCGAGGGTAGTGTCACTCCCGTCCATGTTTGAATGATCGTACTTGAATAAGCACGGTTTTCATTTTTTCCGTAGTTGTCGGTGAGTGTATCCGGTCCTGAAATTTTTCTGGTAGTGGTTGTGACGGGACGGCTCACTGCATTCTCCGTTCCCCAGATACCACGCTCCGTTGTGTCGGGAGTATTGTAAACTGCAATGACAGAGAACTCCATCAGTCCTTCGAGACCAACAGGAATTTTCAAGTAGTCATCAATCCCATCGAATGTGAGTACGGGATTGAAATTCATTGAGCCACTGGAAGAAGGAAACTGGCCGGTTAGTGCCGTTGCATTTTTCTTGTGACCACTGCCATCAAGCCAAGTCAGTGATTGAACTCCATAATTGGAACGCAACCATACTCGTGGGCCTGTGGCTGTATCGAGGAGCTGAGCTTGCGCTCTAAATGATAAAAGTAAAATTGAAAAACTAAGTGCTGCGACCAGTAGAGGTTTTCTCATAGAGTGTTGGATTGTACTTTAAAGGCAAGCGCCTTCTTAAAGAGGATGGGGTTGAGATCAAAGCAGGAACTAGACAGATTATTCATTAAGAAATTCTTATGCAAAATAAATATTTAGTCCCAAATTATTAATTGAGGTAAAATTCTATCTCTACTTGATGTAAGGATTTCCTTAAAATGTCAGCCATTCTATCCTTTATATAATTTTATAAACAGTCTTGTTCTACGTTAAAATCATTCACTGTCACTTAGATAAGAAAAAAATTGTCATTCCAGGCAGACTTAATGTGAATGCCAGGTTAACTAGTTTGAAAGTAAGATTTTAGCAACTTCCTGAAAAAATCGTCACCGTTTTAAATGTACATAGGAGTTACTCCTATGTACTAATAAATCCCGGGGTGGTAAAGGTTCAGATGTTTGAGGGTTAGACAATCAAGGTTTTATTTTGTTGCGCACAAAAAAAGCCTCATGTGAGGCTTTCTTGCTTTAACTAAAAAGTTGAATTATTTCTTTCTTAGATAAATATCTCCGTTGTAAGTCTGCACACTGATTTCAGGTCCTCCCCCATTGACATCCACTTTCACCCAATCATCGATTTGTACTTTGTACACACCTGTCTTCGATTCCGTTTTTGTAACCGGGCTCGACTTTTGAACTTGAGCATCGAAGCCTGAATAGATTTCACCTTGCTTGGTTTTCATCTTAAGGCTTGCTTTTAATCCGGCAGGAAAAGTCAAGTCAATATCTCCATTGTAATTGGCATAAGATAAAGGCTGATCAGGCGTAAGTTTATCATAAGCAATCTTAATGTCACCATTATACGTCTCGGCTACTACAGTTCCCGAAATTGCTGTTGCCGTAATTGCTCCGTTGTAATTGATGAGCTCAACTGTGCCTGTCACATTATTGATGTCAAGATCGCCATCGTTGTATGTTTTTACTTTCATGTTAATTGTGGATGGCACTTCAACAGTAACTTCTATTTTCGCGCTCCAATTATCAGAAGTTACTTTCACGGTGTTCTGATATTCCGATGCTTCAAGGTTCATCGTGCCACTGCTGATTTTCTTTAGCCCGTCACGGTTGCTTTTGCGGTCGTGATCACGATCATGGTCGTTATCTCCGTCTTCATCTTTTTCGCTGCTGTATTTAACGAGCACGTCTTTGCGCGCTGTACCTTTTACTTTTATTGACCCCGTCTTGATGTCGACCACGAGCTTCATCGCCCCTGCAGGATTGGAAAACGGAACCGTGAATTCGCCCGAGTCCTGTGCCCTCAGCACCGCACTGATCAACACCATCATTACTACCAAAACATTTTTCATACACTTAAAATTTATTTGTTTACTATTTTTCTTTTACGATTACGTCACCATTGAATGTTTCAAAATCCTGCAGCGCACCTCCGGTGCCAATTTTGAATCGATTGCTGCTTACTTTCAGTTTTAATCCGTCTTTACTTTCATTTTTCTCAATCACTGCAGGTAGTCCTTCCAACTTTAAAACATTCGTGTAGAGATCGCCATTGAAGCTTTTGAAACTCATGTTCGCTGCAAGTCCTTTCACAAACAATGCATTGATGTCGCCATTCAAAGAGTAATACTTACAATCTTTGTTGGGGTTACGTAAATAGTCAATATCTACATCGCCATTAATCGTGCAAGCATCGGCTGGGCCTCCGATGGAAGTCAATCGAATGGCTCCATTGATATTGTTTGCCTTCACGGCACCATTGATATTTTCAACTGTTACATTTCCTTCATTAACCGTTGATACCTCCACATTAATTCCCCTTGGCACTTTGACGGAAAAATTGAAAATATAATCGTAGGGCGGATTGCAATCGCCATTATCGCAATCCCAATGATACGACCAGCCGTTGTTGTGTTTCCGATTGGTGCGATAACCAAAATGATTGCATCCACCACCGACATAAACGATCAGCGTATCTAACTTGTCGATTTGCATCAATTGCATTTCCTTTTTGCCTTGCTCCAGGCGCGCGTCTGTCTTTGCTTTTATTGTTCTTTCCGCTTCGATCAGAATTTTATCGCCATCGTATCCTTGCACTGACATCGAGCCATTGATGTTGGCGAGAACGAGTGTATTATTTACGCTTGCTTTCTCGAATCTTAGTTCTTTCGTGATTTTATCGGTGAATGTTTGTGCATTCGCGAATGCAGGCAAACATAAAATCAGTGTTACTATTTTTTTCATGCCTGTAAAGTTTTAAATCAACACGTTAATACTTTCCTTAATCCGTTGCTTTACTTCTTTCGGAGTTGTTTTTTGATCCATAATTTTCTTCAATTCTTTTACAGAAGATTTCTCCTGCAGTTTCACCATCAACTCAGCCAAAGCAACTTGTACTAAAGGTGAATCTTGCTGAGGAATGGATCGCACCAAACCTGCGCGCACGACAGGCGACTTTGAATAATTCTGCAAAGCTTCGAGTGAGGCCAATCGCACGTTCACACTGGGATCGGAGTTGAGCGTTTTGAAAAGGGCATCGGTAACTTTTTTGCTTGGCCCTTGAATCTCTTCGCTAAGGCTCACTGCCTTCAGTCGATCCGTAGCCGATTCTTTTTCTAGCAGCGTGATCATCATCATCTCTTTTAAACCGGTAACTTCTTGTGCGAGTTCTTTCACTTCGGTGCTACCGGTTCTTTTTTGCATAAGCAGTCCCGCACTGAAACCGCCCACCACAAGCAAAGCACCCACGGCAAGTTTTTGGAAAACTGAATCTGAAATCCATGACCATGAGAAAGAAGGCTTCGAAGCCACTTTCTTTTCTTTTGACAGCATCTCATAAAACTTATAATCAAGTTCTTGCGATGGAATTGGCTCCATTATTTTCTCCATGCTTTCATCCAGCTTGTTGAGTTCGCGCAATTGCGTAATCGACACTTTCCCTTCCTCAATCAGTTTCTCTAATTGCTGAATCTCTGAAGGATCACTTAACCCCTCATTATATTTTGCTATCAGTTCTTCCATCTTGTTCATATCTCCTCCTGTTTAATTTCACATCAATTTTTCTACTTGCTGATACATGATTTTCAATTCTTGCAATGCTCTAAATACTTTCACTTTTACCGCCCCTTCCGAGCACCCCAGAATTTCACCGATCTCTTTATACTTTTTTTCCTGATACTTGCTCAACAACAAAATCTCTCTTTTCTCTTCCGACAATTTTTCAAGTGCAACAGCCAGCATACGTTGCTCATCTTCGGTTTGCCATTCTGATATTTTACTGTCGGTATCTTCAATTCTTTCCTCCCACTTTTCTACTTTTTCGTGAACAATTTTATTCTTTCTAAAATGATCGTTCTTCACATTACGTGCGATGTGGTACATCCACGTGCGAAAATCTCCGTCACGTTCCCCACCGGAAGCATCATCGTGAAGACGGGCACGAAATAAATGGCGGTACTTCAAAATTCTTACGAAAGTGTTTTGTACCAAGTCCTCGCTCAGCTCACGATCGCGCACCATCCCTACAAAAAAGCCAAGGAGCGGCCGTTTGTATCGTTCGTAGAGCAAACCAAGTTTTTCAGGATCTCCGTCCCGTACCTTGGCCATCAAGTAGTTGTCAGAAAGTGTTTCCAAATTCAGGGGTTCGATAGGGAAACTAACGATTTTTCAAAAGGTTACAGAGAAATTAAAGATTAAAAATTACATATTACAAATTGCCTCTGGCTGGTTGTTCAATCTCAAATTTGTAATTTGAAATCCCTAATATTCCATTTATATGAAACTACTCAAATACCTCTTGTTCTCATTAATATTCATCACCAGTGTTAGTTATAAATCATCAGATAAGAAATTGGTCTGGAAAGAGGAATTTAACTACACCGGAGCGCCCGATTCAACACGATGGGGATATGATTTGGGGGATGGCTGCCCGAATTCCTGTGGATGGGGAAACAATGAGGCCGAATTTTATACGAAAGATTTGAAGAACGCCCGCGTTGAAAACGGAATGCTGATCATCGAGGCGAAAAAAGAATCACTGAGTGGAAAAGCTTTTACCAGCTCACGATTGGTCACAAAATTTAAAGGAGATTGGAAGTACGGGCGAATTGAAGTGAGAGCAAAGCTCCCTCGTGGCAAAGGCACATGGCCCGCGATCTGGATGCTGTCAACGGATTGGAAATATGGAGGTTGGCCTGCAAGTGGAGAGATCGATATCATGGAACACGTTGGGTTTGATCCCGGTGTGATTCATGGCACGCTTCATTCTGAAAAATACAACCACATCAGGCAAACCCAACAGGAAGGAAAAATCACCATTCCCGATTGCCAGGATTCGTTTCATGTTTATGCGGTTGATTGGATTGAAAATCAAATTGACTTCTTAATAGACAATAAAATTTATTACTCTGTGAAAAGAAATCCGAATGATGATTTTACAGGTTGGCCATTTGATAAGCGCTTTCATTTAATTCTGAATATAGCGGTAGGAGGAAACTGGGGAGGCATGAAAGGAGTTGACCTCGACATCTGGCCTCAGCAGATGGTTGTGGATTATGTGAGGGTGTATCAATAATTATTTTCAATGCAGCTCGATCGAAAACTTATTCTTGCTTCGGCATCGCCCAGAAGGAAATTTCTCTTGAAGGAGTTGGGGTTCAAATTTACTATTGATCCTCCTCACATCGATGAATCCTTTCCGGAACACTTACCAATTGAAATAGTTCCAGCTTACTTAGCCGAGAAAAAAGCAAAGGCTTTACTCCCAAAAATTAAAAATGAGATAGTCATTGCTTCAGATACCGTTGTTATTCTAAACCAGCGAATCTTAAACAAACCAGCCGGCCGCAAAGAGGCAATTGAAATGCTCAGTCACTTAAGCGGCCACACTCATACGGTTATAACAGCTGTCTGTTTACTCGACAAAAACAAAGTGGATTGCTTTGACGATCGCACTAAAGTCACATTCAAAAAACTAT
>WNFL01400863.1_pt2 | contig 10494 bp, 10 predicted proteins | sample 5400361 | NCBI WGS metagenome assembly WNFL01 (sample SAMN13153351, study PRJNA577476) | soil metagenome | isolation source: 40 cm soil on Douglas fir-dominated hillslope | place: USA:California | collected 2013-09-17
CAGAAAGACGCCGAGTTGCGGCTACCGCCGGCCAGCACGACGAAGATCATGACGGCGATTCTGACGCTGGAAAGCGGCAGGAAGCTTAGCGAAACCCTTACGGTTTCAAAAGAAGCGACTCGCGTCCCACCGACAAAACTCTATTTAAGACCTGGACAGGTGATGTCGATCGAAGAGTTGCTCTACGGCATCATGCTGGCTTCCGCCAATGACGCCAGCATAGTCCTCGCCGAAGGCATTAGCGGATCGGTCGAAAAATTTACCGATCTCATGACCAAAAAAGCCCATGAACTCGGCGCGACCAACAGTAATTTTACCAATCCGCATGGTCTGACCGCGCCGGATCATTATTCGAGCGCCCACGATTTGGCGATTTTGTTCCGCTACGCGATGAAAAACCCGATATTTCGCGAGATCGTGCAGACCAAGTTTAGCTCGGTGAACTCGACGGCGATGGTGCGAAAAAAAGTAGTGCCGCGGCGCATCTCGGTGCGCAATCATAATCGATTATTATGGGGCTACGACGGCGCCTTGGGTGGCAAAACCGGATATACCAATGCGGCGCAAAAGTGTTTCGTCGGCGCGGTTCAACGCAACGGTGTTACAATGATCGTGGCGATTTTGGGTGCGCGCGATCAATGGGGCGACACCAAACGGCTGCTCGAGTACGGTTTCGAAAATTATGACGAACTAAAAAACGCGGCGCCGAGCCAACAGAAGCCGCTGTCGATGGAGCAGGCCGGGACGCGCAGTGACCGGATGGCGACGGTAATTCTTCCCACAGAAGATGCAAAGCCGAGACTGCTCGATGGCTACGTTCTTCAAGTTGCGGCGTTTCGTGAGCGCGAACGGGCGGGTATTCTCGCCAAACAAATCGCCGAAAAAGGTTTCGACGCTTTCGTCGAGCAAGTTTCAGCGGCTGGCGGCGAGAACTCGGTTCGCGTCCGCGTCGGCCCATTCACCGATCTGCAGGCGGCGCAGGCAGTCGCCCAAGAAATTCTTGCCAAAAGCGGCCATCGAGTTTTAATCCTGCCGGTGCAGGCGGCGCGCCAAGCGGGCTGACGTTTAACTCAATTCACCGATTAGATCTCCAGCACCATTCCGTCCTCCGCGACGATGCCGATCAGCGACTCTCGCTGTTCGAGCATCTCTTCACCCAGGTGAGTAAGCACAAGTTTGTTACCACCTAAGCGGATGCGGTTTCCCTCGCAGGATGGCACAATTGATATGCATGACGGCTTGCTGCCGATAAAACCGCGATCTTAATTATTACGCCGCTGGCGCGCGTCGACGCAATCTCGCTGTCTGAACGCCGAGTACCTTCTCATTCTGACCTAAGTTGCTTTTTTATAACCGTGCGACTAAAGTTATCCCGTGAGAGTGTTTAAGCGGCCGTTTTTTACCACCTATACAACCAGCCTTTGGATTCGGTTTCTGCGCTTCAGTTTACAGTCCCATAAACAGTTAGAAGACGACTTGGATAAACTCGGCGTCACGCCGCCGCAGTTTTACGTGCTGGCGACGATCGGTTATGCCGGCGGCTTACCTTTCGGCGAGATCGGCGCAAAAATGATGGTGACGGTGAGCAACTTGACCGGTATTGTCGACCGGCTCGAGGAAAAAAAGCTGGTGGCGCGCAAGCGCGATGACAAGGACCGGCGCGTGGTTCACGTGATCCTGACGGAAAAAGGCACCAAGCTGTACAAGAGCACGATCCCGCTTTTCGAAAAGAGCGTCGGTGAGATATTTGTCCGACTGACCGCCGCAGAACAGAAACAACTCTCGAGCATCCTGCGCAAACTCAATCACGAGCCCGCGTCAAAGTAAATTCACCACAGGTTTTTAACTGTTGTAAATAAGCCGATGGAGTCGGCTGCACGCGACCTCGTCATCGCACTTTTAGCGGGTGAAATTTTTGCCGGCGCGGCTTCGTTGATTGACAGCGGCCACCGGCGAGTTATAAATAGTTAAAACCTAAACTAATCTTATTGTGCGCGTAAATCCGTGAACGACCCAAGTAAAAAACCCATAGGGCTCGAAAGAGTCAAACGCTGGCTCTACGCCAAAGGGCTGGACGAACGGAGCAGCGGCTGCGTCTTGTGCGGATCTTGCTACGGCCATGGGCCGGCGAATCCAATGGAAGATGTGCCGGGGCCCAAAGAAAAGTGTCCGCCCTACGAATTCTATCGCTTTCAACGGCACACGCCGAAATCGCGCTGGTTGCTGGCGCAACGAGTTTTCCATGGGCTCGATCCGATTACGCCAGAGCTCAAGGAAGTGATGTACGCCTGCACCAACTGCTTGATGTGCCAAGAGCTCTGTGGCGTACGGGGCGATGGTTACGGGCCGTGGGATATTACCGTCGCGATGCGCGAAGAGATCACCGAAAAAGATGGACCGATGCCGGCGCATCAGGCGATTTACGACGGGCTCAAGCAACATGACAATCCCTGGGCGCAGGCGCAAAGCGATCGCGGCGCGTGGGCGGACGGCTTGGGTTTAAAAAAACTTGGCGCCGCATCGGCAACCACTTTGCTTTTTGCCGGCTGCTCGGCCGATCGATCGAGCGGCAAGAACAGCGCAGTCGCGCTTGCCAAACTAATGCAGCGTGCCGGCGAAGATTTCACCATTCTCGGCGAGCAAGAAAAATGCTGCGGCCTTTATGCCTTCGATCTGGGCTTTCGCCGCGAGTACGAACGGTTGAAAGATGACAACCTGGCGACCTTGAAAAATGCCGGGATCAAAAACGTCGTCGTCGCCTGCGGCAGCTGTCAGAGAATCTGGCGTGAATACGTCAAAGATGGCGGCAGTGATTTAAACGTCGTCCACGGTGTCGAGTGGCTCGAGCAGGCAATCGCCAGCGGACGGCTAAACTTTTCCAAGCCGATCCACAAGAAAGTTACCTACCACGATTCCTGCCATCTCGGCCGCGGCTGCGGTACTTACGACGCGCCGCGCAAGATTTTAACGGCAATTCCCGGTATCGAGCTAGTGGAAATGGAACGCAATCGCCGCTGGTCCTGGTGTTGCGGCGGCGGTGGTGGTGTTCCCGAGGCCGATCCTGAGCTGGCCCAGTGGAGCGCGGCGGACCGCATGAGCGAAGCGCAGAAGACCGGCGCCGAATTGATTTTAACCTCTAGCGCGCTCTGTCAGCGATCGTTTAGCGAGTTGGCGAGCGCTGCGCTACCGACTCAAGATATTCTCGAATTTGTTGCCCAGGCAATCTGATCATGGTCAAGGAGTCGCATTTCACCCCGCAACGTATGCTCAGCATGTTGGGCCTCAAGGGCAATTCGTTGGGTCCTTACGCTTTAATTCCCGGCCCTAAAGAGCGCAGCGAGATGATGTTGAAGTTGTTGGACGGGGCGCAAAAGAATTTCACTTTCTTAGATTACGAGATGTTCACCGGTACGCTGGAAGGAAAACGCGTGACCGTGGGCAACGGCGGCCGCTACGCGCCGGACACCGCTATCACTACCGAGATTCTTTGCGGCGCGGGTGCTGAGGCGCTGATTCGGGTCGGCAGCTGCGGTTCGCTGCAGGAAGACGTCAAGATCGGCGATCTGGTGATCGTCACCGGGGCACTGCGCGGCGACGGCACATCGCGATATTACGTCGCGGAAAATTTCTCGACGGTGGCGCATGGCGAAATCGTGAGCGCGCTCAAACAAGCCGCCGAAGCGCTCAAAGTGCGTCATCACTTGGGCTGGATTTTCACTACCGATGCGCTGTTTCAGGAAACCCCCGAGTTGATTCAACAGCTCAACCAACAAAATATATCGAGCATCGATATGGTGACCTCGACGTTTCTAACGATTTCACAAGTGCGCGGCAAAAAAGCCGGCGCCGTGCTGGCGGTTTCCGACGAATGTTTGCACGGCAAGTTCGGTTTTCGCGATCCGGCGTTTTTCGAAGCGGAGCAGAAGACCATCGAGGTGGCGCGCCGGGCGCTTAACTTTCTCTAAGTGTCGCGAGTCGATCAGCAGCCAAAATGAGCGCCGTGCAAAGTCCGTTATTCGAACCGGTTTTATGGCAAGAGCCGGGCTTCGATATTCTCGACGAGATTCTGGTTCCCGAGAAGATCGAATACATCCGCGTCAGCGAGGTCGAGGAGGCTTTGGCCGCGGTGCGCGATATGAAAACCCGCGCCTTCGGCCAGGTGCTGACATTTCTCTATAGCGGCGCTTTGATTGCAAAACGCTATTCAGGGCAAGACCCGGCGGGGTTACGCCAACAACTGGCGCAGATGACGCAACAGTTTTGCGCGGCGCGGCCGACGTTTGATTTCGCCGGCCTCGGCGAGTTCTTTGAAGGCTGGTTCAAGAAAATACCCAGTGGTGTCAATGCCGGCGAAACCATCGAGAAGCAGGCACGGGAATTTGGCCAGCAGATCGTGCGCGCCCGGCGCGGCCGCGCCAAACGCGCGGCGGCAATTTTACCCAACCCAACTCGGCTGCTGACCCACTGTAACGTGAGCGGCGAACTGGTGGAGATCGCGCGCTACTGCCGGGAGTTAGGTAAAGAATTCTCTGTGGTAGCGACGGAAACCCGGCCGTACTTACAAGGAGCGCGCCTGACGGCGTGGGAACTTGCCCAGGCGGGCGTGCCGGTATCGTTGATTCCCGATTGCGCCATCGCCCAAGTGATGGCGCGCGGCGAGGTTAACGCGGTGATCGTCGGCGCCGATCGCGTCGCCCAGAACGGCGATGTGATCAACAAAGTTGGCACCTATCCGATCGCCCGCATGGCGCAGCAGTACGGCGTGCCGTTTCACGCGCTAGTACAAGATCCGCGCACGTTGCGACGTGGCCGTGATGTCGCCATCGAAGAACGTCCAGCGCATGAGTTGCTGACGTTTCAGGGCGAGCCACTGATCCGATGTGAGGATGCTCTGCTCAAGACCCGATATCCGTCTTTCGATGTGACGCCAACGGCGTTCATCAAGCATTGGATTGGTTTCGACGATGTCTACACGGCGGAAACTTTTCGCGCTAAATATCAGACCGCAGGCGACGAATCAGATCACGCCGCCGCGCCAGCTGGGAAATATCTATTGATCTTCGGCGTGCCGCCGGCGAATCAGTACGCCTTCCTATCCAGTGCGTTGAAGGCGGAACGGGCCGAGAGCATTCTGGTGCCGGAGATGCGGCCGCAACTTTGGGGCGCTCAAGTAGTGGCGCGCGAATTACTTTCGCACGAGGTACCGACGACACTGATTTCCGACAACATCATGGGCACGTTGTTCGCTCAGGGTGAGATTCGCAAGCTGTGTTTTTTCTATAACGATCTGACGGAAGCGGGCGCCCAGGGCATTTGCGGATCGTTGTTGGCAGTGCAACTCGCGCGTTTGCACGGCGTTGCCATCGAGCTCTTCGCCGGCGAACAACCCCAGGAGAATACTCTTGACCGAGATGTCACGACTTTCATGGGCAAGCCGACCTGTCCGACTGGCGTGACCGTTCATTCGATTGCTTCGGAAATAGTTCCGTGGGCACTTCTCAAGGGTTAGTCAATGGTAAACTTGGACAGTGAGATGATCCGCTGGGGCAAGCTGCTCTTCGAGCGGCGGCTGATCAGCGGTTGGGGCGGCAATCTAAGCTGTCGCGTCAACGAAGATAATTTTCTCATCACCGGGCAGCACGCGCCGCTGGGCTTTCTGACCCCAGAGGATATCGTCGAACTCGACGCCGAAGCCAAGCCGGTAAAAAAAGCGCAACGGCCGTCGAGCGAAACGCCGATGCACATGGCAATTTACGCCGGCACCGACGCGCAAGCGATTGTCCACGTCCATCCGCCGCTGGTGCTGGCGTTTTCGCTCAACCACGACAGTTTCGCGCCGCTTAGCTTCGAAGAGAAATACACCATCGGTGAAGTGGCGATCGTCGCCCAAGACACGCCGACGGTCACCAAGCCTGAGAAAGTCGTCGAGGCGCTCAAATATAGTCCGGTGGCGATCATCAAAGGCCACGGCACGGTGGCGATCGGGAAAAATTTCCAAGAGGCGTTTTTGTTCACCGATTTGCTCGAAGAAGCGGTGCGCTGCCAATTTTTCAAAGCGGGCGTTAGCACCAGCCAACCCGAGCTCGCAAAGCCGCCGCAGGCCGCGCCGGCTAATACGAGTAATGAAAAATACGAGCTGTTCTCGCAGGCGCACATGCGCGCGTTGGTGGACGGCGCCAACGGCGACGCCGACTTTCGCCAGTTCGGCGGGGACACCGGCTTGACGACTTCGTTAACTCTGCACATGGAAGAAGGCGACGCCGCCTGGACCGTGAAATTCACCGGCGGCGAAATCGTCGATCTGGCGCAGCGCGCCGATGGCGAATTTCTCATCAGTGGCAAGGCGGAGTGGTGGCGCGCCGTGTTTGCCAACAAGATCGATGCGTTCTTGGCGACGCAGCAGGGTAAATTGAAACTTCAGCGCGGCGAGCTGGCGCAGCTGTCGCGTTGGTATAAACCGTTTCAGAGGGCATTCGCGCTATGGCAAACGATTCCGGTGCAGTAGGATTTTTCGCCGCGGAGCGGTTAGCGCAAACCGCGCAACGTCAGCCGAACAAAACCGCTATCATCACCAAGGACGAAAAATTAACTTTCGCCGCGCTCAACCAACGGGTCGAAGCGCTCGCCGGCCATCTGCAGCAAGAAGGCATCCGCCAGGGCGATCGGGTCGCCTTGTTGTTACCCAATTCCACGGCGATCCCGCTGAGCTATTATGCGACGCAAAAAATCGGCGCGGTGACGGTGATTCTCGACGCGCGACTCAAAGGCAAGGAACTCCAGGGGGTCTTGAAAGACGCTGATCTCAAACTGCTGGTGGTGCACCAATCGCTATTTTCTGAAGTCGAAGCATCGTTTCAAGCCATGGCGCCGGTGCCAGTCTGGATCGTCGGCGATGGCGGTGAACGAAGCTTCGAAAGACGCCTTGGCGCGGCGCCGAGCGCGGCCGTGTTGCCGAAACTCGCCGCCGATGACGATGCTTTGATTCTCTACACGTCGGGAACCACCGGCGAGCCCAAGGGCGTGGTTTTGAGCTACCGCAACTTGACGCAGTACCCGATGCTGATGGGCGCGCTGAAGATCACCGATGCGTCGACCATGCGCGGTTGCATACTGCCGATGTCCCACATCGTCGGCCCCGTGGTCTGCAATGAGCTAGCGGAGAAGGGTTACACGTTGGTGATTTTCGATCAGATCAATCCCGTGACCTTGCTCGAAGGTATTCAAAAATATCGCGTCACGGTTTTCGAGAGCGTGCCGATCGTGTTTCAGCTTTTGCTCGGGGTAAAAAATCTCGCCAGCTACGATACCAGCAGCATGAAGATCGCCGCGATGATGGGCACCAGCATTCCGATGCCGCTCCTACGCGCTTTCCAGTCTGCCCAGCCGCATATTAAAGTAATCCAAGGTTATGGTCTGACGGAAACGTCGCCGATGATCACTTTGGTCGAGCCTGACAAAGCCGCAGCCAAAATGGGCAGTATCGGCCGAGCAGTGCCCGGCGTCGAAGTGCGGATTGTCGACGCCAACGATCAAGAGGTGCCGGAAGGCGAAGCGGGCGAGATCATCACGCGCGGACCCCATGTGATGAAAGGTTACTTTCGCCGGCCCGATGCCACGGCGCGGCGCATCCGCGCCGGCTGGCTTTACACCGGCGATATCGGTAAACGCGAAAGTGACGGTTACTACTATCATCTTGGCCGGCGTGACGACATGATCATCACCGGTGGCCTCAACGTTTATCCCGCCGAAGTGGAAAATCTGCTTTACACTTATCCAAACGTGCAAGAGGGAATCGTCTTCGCCATTCCTGACGCCAAGCGCGGCGCGGTCATCGGCGCCGCCGTTGTGCCGCGGCCCGGCAGCAAAATCGTCGAGAAAGAATTGTTGGCGTTTTTGCGCGCCAATCTCGCCAACTTTAAAGTCCCCGACCGAATCGTCGTGCGCGAGGCGCTGCCGCGCACCTCCTCCGGCAAGACGATTCGCGATGCCGAGACGTTATTGGCCACGTGAGCGGAACTCAGCATGGCCGATGAATCCGCCGTTGGCGACCAACTGATCGCGACTTTCAAAAGCGCCGCGGGCATCATTATGGCGGTGACCGAGGATCGTAATTGGATCGAGGTTTTTTTCGACGGCGTGATCATGCACACCGAAACCGTTAACCTGCCGACCGGCACTCTGTTCAACATTTACGTCGAAGAGATTCCCCACAAAACCACGGTGTACGAGCATCCGCGCACGATGATCTATTTTGACGGTCCCTGCGATCTGGCGATCAGCCGCGATGGTAACAACGTCATTGTCGCTGGCATTTGGCCTGAGGAAGCTTAGAAAAATAGGCCAATTTCGCATTATTTCGCTCTAATCGAGCGTCGCTAAGCTAAGCGCTCAAAGTGCCGATCATAAAAGTGTGAGGATCGATACGCCGAAAGTGTCCGAATTGAACGTCCACAGCGCACGCGAGGTCGGTGCCCTGTCAAGCCGGGATTCGCACTACCCCGGCCCGGCTACGGCTGCCGCGCAGGCGACTTTGCCGGCTCTGGAGCTGGGCCAGGAGATTATGGCGGAAGTCGTTGATCAGTTGGCTGACGGCAGAATTGTCCTGCAACTCGGCGGCGCGTTGATCGAGGCTGAAAATCCCGGTCAGCTTTACCAAGGTCAGTTATTGAGGCTGCAAGTGGAGCAGCTGCAACCGCAAGTCATCCTGCACATCCTTGGCCAAGAGCCGACACTGGAAGTTCAACTGAAAAATCTTTTGCTGCAGCGTTTGCCCGCCGGCGAAATGGTGTCTGTGACGGAACTGCAACAAGCTCTCAACGCCGAGTTGGTAAATCAAGATCGCACTCCGCTGGGATCGGCATTAGAAAAACTCAAATTTTTTCTTAGCGCCGTGCTGCCTCAGGGTGGCAACTGGACTGCGGAGAGACTCCGTCAGTTCGTGCGCGAGTTCGGCTTGCAGTATGAAGCCAAATTGCTGCGTGCGGTAAAGGCCGGAAGCGAAGATCTCGGTGCGATCAGCGACCACGATTTGAAAGGCCTGTTGTTGCAGCTTCTCGAAGAACTGCCGTCAACATTGCTCAGCAGCGATTCGCTGGATCGTGTCGAGCGCAAGCTCCATGACATCGAAGGGCAGCAGGCGAGCAACTTGCTCGCGCGGTTAAAGGGCGAAGCCTTACAGCTGCGAGTTCCGCTGGTGATCGGCCAGGCGGCGGCGGACGTGGCGATCTCCATCAACGCCGACGGCGCTCGAAGCGCCGATCGGCAAGGCCAAAAAAAATCCGGTTATCAAATTTATTTCGCCCTCGACCTGGAAAATTTCGGCCGCACGAGAATCGATTTGCACGTGCACGAAAATGACGTGAGAGGGATCTTTTACATTGACCGCGAGTCCTCGTTGGCGCAACTCACGCGCGCACTACCGGAATTACAAGCGGCGTTCAGAAATCAAGGTTACCGGGGAGTTTCCTTGGCCGCGCGGCCACTGCGGGAATTAACGGCCGAACTGGAAGAGACATTTGCCGCCTTGCTGGTGGGTGTCCCGCCGCAAATGCATCTGGTGAACCGAAAAGTATGAATTCGGAGCAACCGACTCCGCGCCAAGCCGTGGCGCTGCGTTACGCACCGCTGAAAGATGCGGCGCCCAAGCTCGTCGCCAAAGGGCGAGGCTACCTCGCGGACAAAATCCTCGAGCTGGCGCGGGAAAAACATATTCCAATCCGCCACGACCGCAACCTCGTGCAAATTCTCGCGAAGCTCGATCTCGAGGCCGAAATCCCCCAGGAGGTTTACCAGGCCGTCGCAGAGATTCTCGCTTTTATCTATCGCGTGGCTAACCGCCAAGTCATAAAGTAACTCCCAGACACGAAAAGCTTCGACCAAAAAGCGCCGATGACGCAGTGGAACTCCGCGCCGACTCGAATGACTCTCGATGCTAATCACGTCGATGTGTGGCTGCTTCAGAACGATCAGAGCGCGCCGACCCAGTCGCTTGGCAAAACATTATCAGCCGCGGAACAAGCGCGGGCGGCGCGCTTCAAGTTCGACAAAGATCGACGCCTGTTCGTCACCGCGCATGCCGGCATGCGCGCGATTCTGGCAAAGTATCTCGGAGCCGATCCGTTGCGATTGGAATTTATCGAAGGGCAAAACGGTAAGCCGGCGTTCGCGCCGGATTCAGCCTGGCGCGAAGTTGAGTTCAATTTATCTCATTCCCATCAAGCGGCACTGCTCGCCGTGGCGCTCAGCCGCGTCGTTGGCGTGGATATCGAATACGTCAAGCGCGATTTTGAGTTCGCCGAGGTCGCCGAGCGGTTTTTCACGGCCCAAGAAGTCGCGGCGCTGCGAAACTTACCGAGTGATTTACAACGTTCGGCGTTTTTCAAGTGCTGGACGAGCAAGGAAGCCTTTCTCAAGGCCAAAGGCACCGGCTTGTCCGGTGAGTTGGACGAAGTATCAATCACGCTCACCAGCGATCAGCGAGTGAAAGTCAGCGCC
>WNFL01025727.1_pt2 | contig 10491 bp, 10 predicted proteins | sample 5400361 | NCBI WGS metagenome assembly WNFL01 (sample SAMN13153351, study PRJNA577476) | soil metagenome | isolation source: 40 cm soil on Douglas fir-dominated hillslope | place: USA:California | collected 2013-09-17
CGAGTGGAGGGAGGCAGGGAGGGGGCTCGCTCGAGTCTGTGGGCAGTCGGAGCTACTTGCTTAAAGCGTTTCCCAGGACTACTCGCTTGTGTCATACCGTAGAGAGACCATTGAACAGCATACTCGACTCTCCGGGCGGTGGCGAGTCTGACAACATGACATATAAAAGTTCACAGGAATCCGCAGTAGGGATGTGAATGGAAACTGGTGGGGGGTGAAAGAAAAAATGATGGAGATGTGAGGAACGAGATTCAGAGCGACAAATGCTCTTGGAACTGGCTTTTCCTCTAGGAAACCGTTGAGGAATAGCCCTTGGTGTCACTACCGGGACAGCAAATGAACACGACGACGGAGGCAACCAGGGTTGGACGAAGGGTGAGATGGCGAGTCGGATGCGGAAAGAGATATGGGGGTGCCTGTCCGTGTGCCCACCCGTCCGCCAGTGCACCCGCCCATACGGTGGCTGTGGGTGTCGCCGAATGCCGTCGGATGTCGTCGGCGATGGTGGTTGAGAACTGGTTGCTGTGGTCGCTCTGGTTGCTCTGGTTAGTTTGGTTGCTATACAAGCCAGAAAATTGAACGGGTAGGGAGCTTAAGCTTCTACGGTACCGACGGTACCGAGTCGCGCTGCGTTGTGGTTGTGAAGCGACCGCGAGGATGAGACGGCGCGAACCAACGTGTGAATGAATACAATCAACAGGGTATAATTTGAACAGACGAAAAGACGAAATTGCATAGAGACAGTATAGATACAAGATATACAAGACATGGACGTGATGAACATGCTCCTCGCTCGTCTGAATAATTCTGCACCGGCTTAGGCACTCAGCCCGCGATCACTACGTGGTGGTATATCTTCCTCTGCTAACATGCCATGTGCGCTAAGATGGCAAAAAAGGAGTCATCGACACATGAAAAAACCAGAACGCGAAAGTGGAAATCTGCTGGCGTATCGACATCCCGGCTAACTTGCTCTAATGTGACATACAATCTTCTATACAAACTACAGGGTCTCATGGATCCTTTTCCTCGACCTATTCATTTCCATTTTCATTTCCTAACCCTATTAGATTCACGTGGTTCTAGTAAGGAGGGACAGAGGAGCCTCTGACGCGGGTCACATCTTAAATGGCTCCTTAAATTTATGTATAAATATTCTGCATCGTCTTAAGGACGCTTGAACCAGTTTAGTCATGTGAGTAACCTTGGACATGGCCACTACATCGGGGTTGATGTGTATGTCTCCCAGGGACCTTGATTAGAAGTAAGGTTCAATCCAGCCAGTACAATACCGGCTCGGCCGGAGCCGTGCTTGTCCTAGATGACGGAACACTCGTGCAACTCGCGACCGACCAAAAGAAACCAAGACCTGGAAAGAGGATCCGCATTCGCATATTCGGACAATCGACAGAAACCATACAGGATGATATAAATGCAGTCGATGAATGTATGAGGGCTCTTCAATCAAAGGCTCGTGCCACCAACGACTCTGTAGAGGGTGTTCACAAATCGTCAACCTACTCCTTTTCCATAAAAGGCTTCAAAGGAAACTTGGTTTACGCACCAAACGAAATATGTGTAGTTAATATGGAGAGTGCAACACTGTGTCTGGGTCATCGTGCCGAAAACGAGGCGAGTGCAATGAATGCAACGGAACCGGTAGTGTTAGATTACGTTCCTGGATTGGTTCATGGTAGTGTAGTGATGGTATCCTAATTCAATAAGTACTTCCGGCCAAACCCCAGCTCGAAAAAGCACTTCTCAAAAAGGTTTGGCTCCAGTGCAACATGTCCTCGGATTTCTTCAAGCACCATATGTCCTCCAATCTACCGGACCACGAGATGTTGCTTGGGTTTGCGTTCTCAACCTATCCATACAATGCTTGAAACCGCAATTCAACAATGACCCACTGCGCCGTGCGTAACCTTGCTCCTTTCTCGTGATTGTTGGTTACACCCACCTTCTATATGGTTCCAAGCGAGCTCGATCGTGGTCCGGCGCCAAATGGCGCCAACCCCGAGAATTGATCACTGGCGTACCCAGGTCCCTCAGAGGCCGGACCCAATATTTATTCCCGGAATGTGTGGCCCTTGCGAGGTGTATGTATGACCCACATCTCTAGTCTCGCGACTAATCTTTGAACGTTCGGCCGTTTCCTTTCTACCCCCTGGCTTAATTGGCGGATACATGAAGGGAGACAAGTACGACCGACGAAGTCCTGTTTTCACTCTCTGCGACTATTCCTTCCCTCGGATCCCGCCGAGTAATCCACTTCATGATATTAACCTATCCTATGTATCCTTCGATCAAAAATGGGAGCAAAATCGTCCTCAGAGAGACCTTGAATGCTTTTCGCAAAGGTGTGGGCACGGAGGCTCTGGAAATGCTGACAAAAGTGGATTTATTTCCACCCCGACTCCCACGGTAGGCCGGCCCTCAATTCCCCATTTGACTCAACTTTCTTCGGACCTACGAATGGCGTACGAAATGCGAGTGTTCCGCGCTGGATACGTCCCTGCTGAGCTAATGAGTCAGACAGTCTCCCAAGGCAACACAACTTTGACGCTTATTCCCGTCCTCAGGGCAAATGCTCCCCTCTAACGTATTCGCACGTGTTGGGCTTGTTTGTAGATTTAACTTTGGGCAGTTCCCTTGCCCACCTCATGCCAATGACGCTGGAGGTTATCGCCGTCCAGACTCGCCGCATTGTGAACACGCTTAATGCGAAGTAACATTGCATCTACGAAGTTTACATCTCCAGTGGACGGGCAAAGAACACACCACTCGTGCAGCTTCTCGCAGAGGTTTACGCTTCTCGAGCTGGATGATGGTACCACCGTTCGTTATTAGCACCGCAATGCCCGGGAGGTTTGTTGCCGAGGTCACCGGTGAGCTTTCCAACCCCGCCTCGGGCAGTCTCAAATTAATCAGATCGAAGAAGGACCAGCATGCAGATCAAACGAGGCAAGGGCGAGCTGCTCTACTCCTACACGACCGGAAGTGGACCGAGAGAGCAAGCGTATACGGCGCGTAAGCTGGACAGAGCTGGTTGCCCACGTTGTGGTAGGTAATCGGCGGGTGGGGAGACACAGCAAATCCCCACGCCCCCACATCTCACGTTGATCTTGCCAACGAGGCCGACCCATCCGATTCTTGCACTGCCAGGTTGCTCTAGGGACACCGGGCCGTGGCCCCGGTCCCGGGCCGCGACCCGCCTATCTCAGGCTACCGATAAACGAAACGGTGACGCGGGTAAATGGAGGAACCATAGCCAAGTGAAACGGACATCATGTACAATGAAACAGCGAACCTTATTCCATGCCAAGTTCGACATCGTGGTGCATGGAACAGCTCCAATTCTGTCGCATATCAACTTTCAGGTCCATCCGCTGAAGGAACACGGAATCAAACTGAAGATTCAATTACAGAACGAAAGGCGAGCAGCTAGGTAACGTACACATGAAGGGGGAAGAGCAAAAATGTGTGAACGAGAACAAACAAGCGAAACGCGAGGAGGAGAAATGAACGACGAGTGGGCATACAACCCATGGACGATATTATACAAGTCAAGCGCTCAAGGAAAGGTACGATCGTGCGTGGCGTGAGCTATGAAGGGCGCGAGTTGAGGTAGAATCATATCGGGTTGCATGTGGATTGAGGTGGTCGATCATGGTTTCAATAGGAGTTCATAGGAGGTGCAGGTAGCTTGTTCTTGGTAAATGGAATAAGTCTCTGCATCGGAGCGCTGTTGAGCGAGGGACAGGATTAAAGACAGCGCGACATCCAAAAGGACGAGCATATCATGTTGAATGTGTTAGTGATTGAGATTGATATCATGGGATGACTGCATGCCACCAGGGTAATGGGATAAACGGTTAGTAAATTCGAAGAACATCTAAAGAACAGCTAGCATTCGCGAGGGCTTGGGACTCTAGAAATGGCCAGAGGGCGTCTTCAAACGGATCCATCGATCTGAGTGCGTTCGATTGGCCTGCAGGGATGCCTACTCAGTTCGCTTTTGGTATAGAAGTTTTGGTTGCTTGCAATTCAGGAAGGCATGTTAACACTTGCTAACATCAACAAATGACTGAAGACGTACCAGTTATTGCATACATCAGCAAAGCCGAAGTGATCCCTCTTCAAATGGCGAAGTACGTCCTTGGAATGCTTCCAGGTTTTCTCGCAATGACAGAGGCGGCAGATGTAACGAAGGACGCCAGATTCATTAGTAGATCCGAGGAAGGCAGTGTAAGCCTTTCCCATCCCAATCTCAAACTCCTCGGTCTCTACCCCCGCATCCATGAGCCGAAGCTTCAGCGCTTCTAGGTTGACTCCATTAGCGAATATCTTGCCCAGGGATTCTATAGCGCCGCCGTCTGCTCCTTGTTCCTTGCACCGTTGCTGTAGCTGCTCAAGGTCACGCTCGTACAGAATCGGTCGGGTCTTACGGGCGGTGGAAGGAGTCGTACACGGATATGGTTTCGACTCTCGTCTTATATTTGACCTGTCACGACGATCGGGACCGGATTTTCGGCTGAATGATGATGACTTGTCAGAATCAGAACCACTTCGCTCCGCTCCAGAGTTTGCGATCTGACCGGAGGCGGTCAGATTAGCTTGTATAACCGCCGCGGGAGTCGGGCGAGGCGGGACGGACGGCGGAACGTAGCTCGCTGGGGCCAGCATTGATGCTGATGACTGGCCGTAATGGGGGGTAGTGTTACTCAGTTGTATAGAATGACGGAGGTTGGGCGACGGGAACTGGTCGCTGGCCCAAGAGTCCCCAGTTAGGGTATGGTTAAATTCACCCGACCGCACTAGATGAAAAGAATTGGGTACATCGTCGGTGGCCGCGGGTCCCGGTGGGCATCGGATGTTGCCTCCATAAAATGGGGGGTTGCATTCTGGAAGAACCTGAGAAGCAGAAGCGGAGTCAGGCCCCAGTCCACCAGCAACGACACCCCTGGGCCCTACTGAGGAAGAGGCCGACCTCATAATGAGGAGGGCATTTGGGGTATTCCCAGACGCTATGGGAGGAGCAGGCTGGGGGATTGATCCCGCTCCACTGCGAAAAGGTGCAGCTAGAGTACAGGCCTGGTAGGTCCCTGTCGCGTGCGTGACCGAGGTATATGGTTGCGCCTGGTATGGCTGCTCTGGCTGTGAGTGGATAGGAGATCCCGTAAAATGACGTTGCTCTTGACTTTGAGTGCTACCGTCTCTGGTCCACATTGTTTCCACAGGGGAAATTGGCACCGCGTACATTGTGGGCGTTGGCGCGTGTGCATGGGCGAATGAATGGGCATGACTCGGAACAACGTAGAACGGCGAGTGTTCATAGGGTGTCTGGGGGAATTGATATCTAGGTGCATTTATCTGCTGGGAGCCACATTCGTACATGTGAGCAGTTTGAGCTTGAAATTGTTGCTGGGTCGGGTACCCAGCCATCACTCGCTGCTGTTGTGCAGCACCAATCCCATTCGGGATGTTCCCGTTGGCTGTCCTCGGAGACTCTGCACGGTACCCATCCATTGGAACTACAGGCTACGAAGGATAGTATAATTGGCAGTATATCCGCTGAAAAGCGGTCGAGGAAATCCGGGACGACCTTTGGAGGTTGTCCCGACAAAGCGATTGACACAGGTAGTGCAGGTTCGTCTACCAAATGGAATTTGGAGCTGGGCTGATGACAGAAGAGTTAAGATCGAGACCTGAGGTATGGCGCCCAGATTCGGGTGTTCCTCTCTCTTCCGTCTGGAGATGTGTTTTGAAGGAGCGGGCGCCTGGGTGGCGGCACAGCTCGGGTGGATTGAAGTGGAGCAGAGATCGAGGCGAGTACTTTTTGCGGCTGGAGTGGTCTCTTTGCGCCGGAGGCAACGGTAGCGGCGCAAGCAAGTAAGAAAGAGACCCGGCTTTGGTCTGAAGACCAATCGACTGGATTAAATAGTTTTCTCATACACGGACTTGGAGTTGCCATGCCGTACTATAGTCAAGAAGACTGCTCTGAGGCCTCAGGTGGATGTGCCAGTTTCCTCGCAGCGGAGTACTGGCATCAGGTAGGTGAACGTCGAGTGGCTGGCCGTAAGGCTCATCGCCAGCGGGTGAAGGGCCATTATTGGGGTGGTAACGTGAGAGCGTGGAAATCAAAAGTCATGGCCGGTGGTGGAGGCGCTGTGTTCATTTTTCAAACTATTGAGTCGTCATGGGTCTTTCCAGGTTCGCGTCCGGAGGCGCAGCACCAAGCAGGTTGGCTTACGGCCGTAGGGCAAGCTATCACGCTCCCTGCCGCAGCTGATGTGGCACAAAGCCTCCTGAACTCTGCGTGCACTAGTCAGGCCCTACCTTTCTCACCTCCTAACTGACGCCAACCATCTGCTCTATGCATGTCGCATTTATCTTGTCGCTCGGGCCAATCGGCAGGGCGAGAGGGAGCAGAGATGCGTCAGGTCCACAAAGGGTGTATGTATCTGGGTCGTGCATGGGCCCGCCTATGTAGGCCCACCGCAAGGCGACGCTCGTGAGAACGCGATCGGCGGTAACAAAGAAGGAAGGAAAGGTTATCGCGTATTTGTAGCTAGGGTTGAAAAGCCTGTAGAGCCCGTGCCTACATTTCGCATGGCCAAGTCCCATGCAGACTGCGAGGGTTGCATCTGCCTATTACTCTGGTCTCTGGCGCTTAGAGCGAGCCAAAGAAACCTGGGCTGAAGTATTGATGTTCTGTTGTGGGGCTGTTGCCTCATGTGCGAGTCCAAATTTTGAGTTCCGCTAATATGGGATATATCATTGAAGGCAAAGGGGAAAGGGAAACGTCAGGCTGCAACATAAGAAACCATAAGAAACCACGTGACATACTCGTGTTGTAGCCATGGCCTCGGAACGTGTTTCTCGCAGCGCCACCGAACAATCCGTGGAAAACACGCACGAGCCTAGCCGCCACGACACAGCCCAACGACCCCCGACTTCGCAAGAGCTGAGTTTCGCACATGCAAAGCGAAAGAAACGAGGCATTTACGGCGCCCAATCTCCAGTGAGAATGCAAGCTCGCTAACACCCGGATCGATGAGATCGGTGCAGGGGATGCGACTGGGGCTGAAGTGGAGAAGTCCACCTCCTGACTAGAGCAACTAACAAAATACTCAGTGGGCAAATACCTTGCAGGAGGGTTCTTGGCGGGAGGAGAAGAGGCAGTCCAAGGCAAAAGGGAAAATCACGATCCCCGTAAAAGGGGTTCCCCAACAGCAAGGTGCCTCCTCGGGGCGAAAACTCATATACCTCGGAGGCCATTGACATAAGCCTACCTCAATAATCGCAGTACTACGTCATTTATTCACATTTCAGAATTAATCTTCACTCTCAATCGAGTTTCATTTGTCATCGTGTTGCGACCGCAACCTGATGGGCACCTTGATTCGTGGCTGGCTGAATGCTTCACGGGCTTGCCGTTGAAGGATCAGTAATGAACCAACTGGGGTGCAAGTACAATACAAAAGACGAACAACAAAAGACGAACAACCAAGTTGGTTACATGTGAAGGGCGAAGGATGAAGTCGTATGAACAAAGACAAACGAGCGAGCTAGAAGCCAAAAAGAAGACAAGGAGGCGATGAACGAAGAGATCTCGTGGGCGATGGAATACAGTTTGAGCGGCCCGAGCTATGTGCGTGATGGAATATAAATCGGGTTACATGCGAATAGCGAGAGTGGACCATAGCGCGAAGGCAATTTACAGATAGCTGGTTCTAGTCAAATAGAATAAAGAAAATCTGTGTTGTAGAAGGAGGGACGAGGAAGTGCACGGGATCATAGAGCGCGATATACAAGAGAACGGGCATAGATATCACGATGGGTGTGTTGGTGATTGAGAATAAAATGGTGCGGTGGTTGTATGTGCGCCGCCAGCCGTATTGGAATGAATCGTCAACAAGATTCGTGGAAGAACAGAGAGACAAAGAAAAGTCGGCTTTGAAGGCGGAAAAGGCTATGCCATCAAACCAAGCGGCATTTATGTGAGCCCAACCTCGATGCATAGACTCTACGACCCAGAATGCAAGGAAGCACTCAATGGGGAGAGGGAAGAAAAGGAGAGGGAAGGGGGGAAAGGGGTTCAATAAGGCGCCTCAAAAGCCGCAACATTGCGCTCCCGATGACCATCAGCGGGATGGATAGCCGAGCCAACTACGGGTTCCCACCCGATAAACGTGGTTTTTTGCGCTTCACTTCCCCCACCAAAGCCGAATCATTCCATTAAAGAGAAACCGTTGGTGATGTCGGCGGAGGTGGAGTAGGCGGATGAGCGAGGAAATTGCATATTCCTGAGAACTGGTTGTCAGCGGTGATTGAGATAGCGATCAATAGTTCTATGCGCGCAGCCAGCATGTTGGAATAAATGATCGACAGGACGGTTAAGGGTGCATAAAGAACACCCGGTGTTCGCAAGAGCTTGTGAATCTTTAACTGTCGAAGGAACTCCTCAACAAAACCGGTTATATGCTACTTGCAACGATGTCGTGTCCCCTCGCCTTTAGTATAGGACTTTTGCCCGCTGAATAGACGGGAAGCACAACTATCAACGCTTGCTATTGTCAACAAATGATCGAAGACGTACCATTTCTTGCAGGTGTCAGCAAGACCGAAGTGGTCCCGCTTCAAATGGCGAACCACATCCTTGGCATGTTTCCAGGTCTGGTCACTATGACAGAGACGGCAGATGTAACGAGGGGGGGCACCTCTTCCTTCATCGGTAGGTTCGAGAAAGGCGGTGTAGACCTTTCCCGTTACTATCCCAAGTTCCTTGGTCTCTACCTCCTCGTCCGTGAGCGAACGCGTCAGCGCCGCTTGGCTGATTTCATTCGCGAATACCTTTCCCAATAAACCTATAGCATCCTCGTCTGCTCCCTGTTTCCTGCATCCCTGCTGTAACCGCGCAAGGTTATCCTGGCACTTGACCGGCCGAGTCTTTCGGGTGACAGATGGAGTTGGATGCTGGTACGGTTTTGATTCTCGCCTCGTATGTGTCCTGCCACTACGATCGGGACCAATTTGATGGTTGGATTTGGGTGACACCGGCTTGCCATTCGAGCGGGCAATGTCAACATTGAAATTAATATCAGAGCCATTTCGCCCACCTCCAGAGTTTGGGGTATGACCGGAAGGGGTTAAATTAGCTTGTAAAATGGGTTGTGGTAAGTGGGAGGAGGGGTCCTCCACAGGGGAAAACTCGGCTGGAGTCGACCAAAGCGGGAAAGACGGAAGGAGGTGGTCCCCGGGAATCACTATTGACGATAGTGATTGATTATACTGGGGAGTGCTAATCGGTTCTTCAAAATGATAGGAGCTGAACGACGAATCCTCGCCGCTGGCGTGCGAGCCTTCTGGTTGGGAATGCGCCGTACAAATAACATCGTCCCAGGTGATTGAACCGTTCAGAGGAGGAAAATTGAGCACATAGTCGGTTGCCGAAGGTCCCGGTGGCCATCCGATCGGGTCGTCTCCAGGAAATAGAATGGCGGGTTCTGAAAGAACCATAGGAAAACAAGCGGATAGAGGTGCACATCCACCAGAAATACTACGGGACTCATCTGGCGAAGAGGCTGACCTCGTACAAAACGGTTCAGTCGCCCTTGGAGGAATATGTCGGAGAGGGACATGCCCAGGGGACGTGGGAGGGGTAGACTTAAGATTAAACCCAGACCCACTACAAGGGGGACCAGCAGGAGTATGTGCATCGTGTGTCCCTGTCGTGCGCATAGTTGAGTTGCGCAATGATTGATGATTGGCCCGCATTCGCGCTGGCTGGACGCAAGCAGTAGGCCTTGAGCTATAATAATAATGTTCTGGGCCTTGCAAATGACCGCCACTATTCCATTGTGGAGGCGCAGTGTGGATAGGACCAGCGTATGTTGAGGAGCTCTGTGTCGGTGTATGTGCGGATACGTGTGCGTATGCATAGGTGTGGGTACTATGACTAGGAGCATACATCGGCCGATGAGTGTCCATAGATTGGCTGAGGCAGTTGAAACACGGACGCATTCGTTTCTTTGGCACCAAGCCAAGTTGGGCTTTGTCCATTGTCGACCCTTCTCCGCTTTGCGTAGGGTTCATCCATTGAACCTACAGGCGACTGCTGCTGAGGAGAGACATTATGGCCAGCCGAATATCCATCTGGGGGCTGGGTCGAAGGGGACTTTTTATGAACGCCGTGCTGAGTCGATGGCACCGGGATGCGGCTCAAGCGGCTGCCTCTACCCTGCAGACGATCGTGGATCACCCTCGAGGTAGTAGGGGAGTTTAGAATAGTGGTGGTGGTGGTGGTAGAAAAGGAGGGATTGAGATCTGCTTGGAGCTGAGATGCGGTGGGCGGGTGCGGGTCTTCGTCTTGGGACATGTGACATTGCCTTTTTCGCTTGGAAACACGGATCAAGGGAGCGGAGTGCCTGGGCGGCGGCTTAGTCGGAGTCGATTGTTGTGGATCGGAAAGGAGTGCTGCTTGCGCCG
>WNFL01118027.1_pt1 | contig 10491 bp, 9 predicted proteins | sample 5400361 | NCBI WGS metagenome assembly WNFL01 (sample SAMN13153351, study PRJNA577476) | soil metagenome | isolation source: 40 cm soil on Douglas fir-dominated hillslope | place: USA:California | collected 2013-09-17
AACAAGCAGAGCAGGCTGTAGCGTAAGTGATTGTAATATGAGAAATTAGGGAGAGAGCGCCCGTAGCTCAGTTGGATAGAGCGTCTGCCTTCTAAGCAGGGGGTCGCCAGTTCGAGTCTGGCCGGGCGCGCCACTTCCCTTGAAACCCATTCAATCCAAAGGAGTAACCGAGATCATTCTTCACCCGTGGCTTCACCCCCGATCATCTGCTTTTTTGACAGATGGTCGGAGACGGCAGGACTCTCGCGTTTTTCCTTTTTCTTCTGTCGATCCAATTGCTTAGGTGAACTGAACCCGATCCGGTATCCGCTCAGAATCAGGTCCTGTCATAGAAATGTAATACACGCAGAGCACGACAAGAGGGTTCCCAGACCCCGTTTGTGGACTCCGAACAACGCAAGCTCCTAAATTGCCATTGCTTTGGCGAATCGCTGTCATGCTCAACCTCGCAGCCCAGTAATTTTTTTTGGAACTTTTTGGATATTCAGACGTCTATGTAATACAAGGACTGAGTATGCCAAAGCCTGACTCACTCCAGGGTTCGCTCGATTTGCTGGTGCTGAAGATCCTCTCGCGCCGGGCGCGGCTGCATGGCTACGCCATTATGTCCGCAATCCAGAATATGTCCCGCGAAGTCCTGCGAGTGGAAGAAGGCTCGCTGTACCCGGCGCTGCACCGCATGGAGGAAGCAGGCTGGATTCGAGCGGAATGGGTCACCAAAGACTCCGGCAAGCGGGCGCGCATGTATGAATTGACCGCGGCGGGCAAGAAGCAGTTAGGCACCGAAGAGTCGCGCTGGCAAGCGGTGACTTCCGCAATCAATCGCGTTCTACGGGAGGCCTGATATGCCGCTGTTGTCACGGTTAGCCAACTTTCTTCGCGGCGATCATTTGAATCGCGAAATCGACGAAGAATTTCAGTCGCACATTGAAGAAGCGATCGAGCAGGGCCGCGACCCTGCCGAAGCCCGAAAGGCGTTTGGCTCCGCGCTGCGGCACCGCGAGGAGAGTCGCGATATCCGGTTGGTGGCGTGGCTTGAATCGGTGCGCGCGGACGCAGTGTTCGGCTGGCGGCAGCTTAATAAGACCAGGGTCACGTCTCTCGCGGCAATCTTGTCGCTGGCCCTGGCAATCGGTGCATGTGCATCTGCATTCCGGTTGATCGACGCCCTGCTACTGCGTCCCTTGCCTGTGGCGAACGCTGAGCGTCTGTACGATTTGTCACGTCAAGGGATAGGGCCCGATAACAAGCCGCAGACCTTCGATGGCTGGGCTTATCCGGACTTCCAATTGATGCGGGCCGCGGTTGCAAATCAGGCCGAGTTGATCGCCGTCTCGTATGCCGAGCCGGTGGATCTGACTTACAAGTCAGACGAGGAGATGGAAAAAGCGTACCTGCAATATGTTTCCGGTTGGATGTTCCCCACGCTGGGTATTCGGCCTGCCTTAGGGAGAGTGTTTACAGAAAACGACGATCGCAAGCCTCGTGGGCATCCCTATGCCGTGTTGTCGCACGATTACTGGACGCACCGCTTTGGCCAGGATCCTGGCGTGATAGGCCGTACCTTTCGCCTGGGCAACACAATTTACGAGATCGCCGGCGTCGCGAAGGCACCCTTTACCGGCACCGAGCCCGGCACGATAGTTGATATTTTCGTGCCCATCATGATGCATCCCGGGGTGACGCGCAAAGACTGGACCTGGCACAGAACGTTGTTCATGCCAAAACCGGGGGCGCTGGAAAATGACAGAGAAGCGCTCGAATCGATCCGGCAAAAACTGCAGGCAACTTCTCGCGCATTCGAAGAAGAGCGAGCCAAAGGTTTTCTGGGGATGCGCAAAGAAGACATCGATCATTTTTTGAACCAGACGCTTTTGCTAGAGCCAGCAGCGACTGGAGTTTCGGCGCTGCAGTCCGAGACACGCCGGCCGCTTGCGATTCTCGGAGTGCTGGTAGCTTTGGTGTTGCTCATCGCTTGCGCGAACGTCGCGAATCTGATGACGGCGCAGGCCTCTGCACGGGCGCGGGAGATGGCTGTGCGCGTGTCCATCGGCGGCGGACGATGGCGCCTTGTTCAGTTGGTCCTTCTGCAAAGTGCCTGGCTCGCCTTACTTGCGGCTGTGCTCGGCGGGTTGTTTGCCTGGTGGTCCGGGCCGTTTGTCGTCAGCATGATCAATCCTCCGGACAATCCGGCGCGCTTGCTCCTTCCGGCGGACTGGCGAGTGCTCAGTTTTGGATTGGCGCTGGCCCTTGGCGTGACGCTGCTTTTTGGCCTGGCTCCTACCTTACGCGCCTCTTCCGTGAATCCAGTTAGCGCGCTCAAAGGAGGAGAGGACCCACACTCCCGAAGGCGATTGATGCATGCGCTGATCGCGGTACAAGTATCGTTTTGCTTCCTTGTGCTTTTCGTCGCAGGGCTTTTCGTCACCACGTTTAAGCGCTTGTCCAATCAGCCGACGGGCTTTTCCGAGGACCGTTTGCTGGTTCTCGATACCGTGGCAAAGCAACCTCAATCGCTGGAGTTCTGGGAGCAAGTGGCTGAGCGACTGCGAAGGGTGCAGGGAATCGAAAAGGTCGCGCTGGCGGATGAGCCGCTGCTCGGGGGCGGCAGTTGGAACAATTTCATTTCGGTCAACGGAGCGCCACCCAACGGGATTCTCTCTTACATGCGGGCCGTTTCTCCCGGCTGGCTGGAAACGATGAAGATTCCCCTGATTGATGGCCGCGACTTACTTCCGAGCGATGCACATCCGGGGTCCGCGCTCGTCAACGAAACCTTTGCGAAGGTCTATTTCGACGGTCTGGATCCGGTGGGCAAGACGTTCGACCTCAGTTTTGACGAGGGCGTACGCCTGCGATATCAGATCGTGGGACTTGTAGGGGATGTTCGTTATAAGAGTCTGCGCGAGCCGATCTTGCCCCAGCTATATGTTCCTTTTCACTCCGTTGACGCCACGGGGGCAACCGTCAAGAAAACCAACGGAACATTGCTTGTGCGCACATCGCTTTCCAGACCTCTTGCGTTGGCGTCAATTTTGCGGCGAGAGGTACCGCAAGTCCGGTCCGAGTTCCGCGTCAGCCGCATCCGCAGACAACTGGAAATCAATCAGTCGCATACGGTGCGCGAGCGTTTGCTGGCAACATTGGCGCTTTTCTTCGCCATTGTCGCGCTGCTGCTCGCCGGTGTCGGACTTTATGGCGTGCTGCACTACTCCGTTCTGCAACGCCGGCGCGAAATCGGCATCCGCATCGCGGTAGGCGCACAGGCGGGAGGCATCGCGCGGCTGGTCACCAAGGATGTCTTCTCCATGGTGCTCTTCGGTGCGGCCGCGGGCGTTGGCCTGGGCATGGTTTCCGTTCGATTCATCGAGTCCCTGTTCTACCAGGTGAAGGCCACGGACCTCCAAATGCTCGCGCTTCCGGCGCTGACCATTCTCGCGGGAGCTTTACTGGCTGCGCTGCCTGCCGTGATCCGCGCAGTGCTGATCGATCCAGTCACCATGCTGCGCGCCGAATAAGCGTCCCAACCTGCGAATCCCACTCTTGCACGTGGGCCAGAAGCTCATTTCTGGAGGGCCGCGATCGGTAACGTTACTATCGGCCTCCGATTGATCCCGACGGGCCACTCGGAAGTAATCCACTGGACGACTTACCAAGCACTGTAAACTGCGTCAAATGGATTTCAGGATTTGCTTACGCTCGCGTAAGTGGCGATGTGAATCAGTTCGAGCCCGCAGGCCACTGAAAACATAACTTGTACCCGTCCGGATCGGTCACATAAGTTTGTTTCATTCCGTAATATGCAACCTTGGGTTGGCTTGCGGCAATCCCCTTTGCGCTCAGGGTTGCATACGCGCCTTCAACGTCTCGGCAAGCGAAATAGATTATGGTGTCTGCATGCGCAGCGACACGAGACTGGTCTGGCTCCGAAGGGCGAATGTTGTCTTCGTACATGTTGTTGAGCATCAACTCCACGCCATTGAGCCGCAGCATTGCCCATCCGTAGTCATCCTGGGCATCGGTGAAAGGTTTCGAGGTGTTGGCCACCTCAAATCCCAACGCGTCGCGGTAAAACGCAATGGATCTGGGGACGTCGAAGACGGCGAGAAGAGGCACGGCACTCTCAATGGGTATGGACATGGGAAGCTCCTTCTGGAGATATTGTAAGACGGAGCTTCCGAATCCGAATCGTGCATTGATCCGGAGAATTGGAGATCTGACGAAAACCAGTTGTCCGGTAACCGCACATTACCGGGAGTTATCCAGTTCGAGAGGGTTGCCAATTCGTTTCCGCGGAAATACGATGGCGCGAAACGTTATGGCCGCAACCAAGCCTGCCGGTATGGCGAGCAAGGGGTGCAGCGGGTTCAAATCTCGTGTGTGCTCGTGTCTGAAGAACTCGAAGGCGAAAGCCTCGGCCGCCACATAACGGGCTACGTCGTACACCACATAATAGGCCATTCCTAAAACAGCACCTCCGATGGCAAATACTGACCACGCACGGACTCCGTAATGACGGATGACCAACCAAGCAGGAACTCCCAACGCCAATTCGGAGATATACGCTTGCGGCAAGGCAAAGATTGAAAAAAGCAAAGTCCCTTCCAAGAAGCCGATTAATGAAGGGGGTGGGGATTTACTGAAGACCAGCAGACAATAGAATCGGAATGGGTAACGGGGCAATCAGGAACGCAATTATCGTTCTGTAGCGACTCATGTTGTGCGGATGGGGCCTCGTTTTCTATTGAGCCTTTGAAACATGTAGTGTTCGCGTTTCGCCAACTACGCGTGGCCCATTTTCCCAGACGCCACGAGGAAGGACTTAATTCCTTTGGCCGTGTCTTCTATGCGTAACTTCCCAATCAACATCCTTGTCAGTGGCCTCGGCTTGCCAACTGAAGTGGTTTTTCAACAAATGCTCTGACAATTGCATGATTCAGGCGCTGGACGATCTCGTAGAGGCCGGTCGGCTTGAAAGCGGCCTAAGAAGGAAAGCGCTACGAGAACAAAATCCTCGTTCGGGACCCTATAATGGGACTAAGGCGAGACGAGTATCCTTCCACCCATTTTCTTTGTTCTGGTGTATCCGGCACCGAACAGCCTCTGGCTTCTTGAATGGCACTAAAGGCCGAATCAACTGAAAGCCCATTCCGAATTAGTGTGGATGCCACAATCATTGACGACCGTCCAATACCTGCGCGGCAGTGAACGCCAACCGCTTTACCATTACGCAAGTAGGCGGTTACAGAGTTCAGCAGACCATCAAATTCATCTAATGACGGAGGAACGGACCTGTCTTCAATCGGAAAAGAGAGAAACTCCAAACCATTGCTTTGGCAACAATGACCTTCTTCAAGAAGTCCCAACTCTTCGACCTCAGCGGGAGTCAACGCCGATACTATTACGTCCACCCCGGCTCGTTGCAGAAAACGAATGTCATCATCCAACCAGTCTCTTCCCCTCGGACGCGGTGTTATCGCCAGACGAACTCCCTCTGTTTTTATCCAAAATGGATTCATAAAAAGACTCAACGAGAAAGCGGCCTTTCGAACGACGATACCTCTTGTGAATAGATTGACTTAGATGCGACGTTCTTGCCAAGTCCCGAAAAACAGCGTACTCGTCAATTTGAATTCAGCCGAACGAGGGAGAAGTCCCGTTCGCGGACATCACGACTGATCTCCTCGAATGCCGTTTCTGGCCAACTTCCGGGCTGGGGAAGCAATGTTTCGTTGATGTCGCTTGCGTTCTCAGCCTCCCGAACCCCTGTTTCTCGGGGCACTTCTACGCGAAGCCGACAACGCGTCCATGTGGCTCGAAAACGCTGCGGTTGGGTACAGAAAGTCAGAGTGTGAATAGGCTAACCTCATATAATGAACTCAGCAAACAGCGCGGTAGCCGACTGCCCGAGTCAACGGAGGTACGACTCTGACTGCTTGTGACACCCAGCGGAGGGACTTGTGCTGCAGTACCAGATCCTAAAGACGACGGAGCCATGGACCCGCTGCGAGCGCGTCCAGCTCCAATCGTAACTGAACGAGACATGACGAATGCCTAAGAATATCGTGGTGTGTTTTGACAACCTATACGGGATGCAGTCCACGAATGTCATTCGCCTGTACCATACACTCTCGCATGATCTGGAATCACAAGTTACCTATTACTATCCCAGTCTGGGAGCAATGGGACCACCGCTACCATTCGGTGGCGCGGTGAAACTCGTCAAACGGACTCTGGGTCTCGCATTCGGGTTGGGGCTCTTCGAGGAACTTCGGAGTGCATACAAGTTCTTGATGCAGACATATGAACAGGGGGATCGGCTGTTCTTCTTTGGCGTTGGTCGCGGCGCCTACACCGCCCGGACGCTCGCGGGCATACTTCATTTGTCCGGTCTCGTTCGTCCCGGCAGTGAAGCGCTTATACCTTACGCCATTCGGATCGCCACCAAGCTCGACAACGAGACCTTCGAAGCCGCTAGGGAATTTACAAAGACCTTCTCACGCGAATGCCCTGTGTACTTCGTTGGTGTATGGGAAACGCCTGCACAGTTCGGATGGATCTTCAATCCGTTTCCATTGCGCATTCCATTCAGCGCCAACAATCCGGGCATCCAAATAGGGCGCCAGGCGATCGCGATAGACGAGCGGCGCGCGCTGTTCCAGCCAAGTCTATGGCGACCGTTGGCTCCGCCACTACCGTCAGGCCCGCGCGACCTTAAGCAAGTGTGGTTTCGAGGCGTCCATTCCGACGTTTGCGGCGGGTACCCGGAGTTAGAGAGCGGCTTATCGAAAATTAGCCTCCAGTGGATGCTGACGGAAGCCATCGAGCGCGGTCTCCTCGTCAGTCCCAACAAGATGCAGGACGTCCTAGGACTCAATGACTCGACGATTACAGCTTCGCCCGACCCAAACGCTCCCATCCATGAATCACTGCGGGGGTTGTGGTGGGAATGGGAACTCCTGCCGGTCAAGTACTTCGATTTGAAGACGGAAAGAATGCGCTATGAGCTTCACCTTGGGCGCCACCGTGTAANNNAGGGCGCATTGATCCATCAGTCAGTCCTGGAACGCAGCAGCGAATTCCCTTACCAGCTGCCAAAACGATATTTGGTCGAGCCCGGTCAGCCCCCATCCAAGGCTGAGGGTTCTCCACGTTGAGCGACTGACATGGCGATGCTCTCACGAATCCGAGCTTGGTGGACCGGCCAGCACCCCACGCCAACTGGCGCAGAGGTTAGTCATTTCTATAAGCAGTTACCAGCAGGGGAAACATCTCGGCTTATCGTGTTCGTCCATGGCGTGATGGGTGGAGCGTCAACGACCTGGGGGCAACCGGAAAGCGAGAACTTTTGGCCGGCCCTCGTACAATCCGACCCTCGCTTTACAGATTTCGACATTTATCTAGTGAACTATCTCAGTCGATTCGTCGGCCGCTCGCCGAACATCTACGAGACGGCAAACAGCGAACTCAACTACCTCGAAGATCGTGGTGTCTTCAACCGTTACCGCGAGGTGCATTTCATCGCGCATAGTATGGGCGGACTCATCGTAAAGCGGATGCTAGTCCGACTGCGGGACCGCGAAGAGGGGACGAAGTTGCGTCGTATCAAGTCTGTAGTCTGCTTGTCAACGCCCGCTCAGGGAGCGAGCATCGCGACTGTTGCCTCCTGGTTCAGCAACAATCCTCAATTCATCGGTCTCACGCCTGCCCACGTGAACGAGTCAATCCAGGAGCTGGAGGATGCGTGGGTGCAGCTGCTGCGCGCCCGAGATCGAGAGCGCACACCATTCCCGCAAGTTCATTGTGCGTATGAAACTCTGGCGATGGACGGCGTGCTCGTGGTGCCTCGCGAAATGGCTAACACGAGATGTGACAGCGATCTCCATCCGATGCCGTATGATCACTCTGGGATGGTGAGCCCGAGAGGACGCGATCTGGACCCTTATCTTTGGACCATGGCGCGTACTCTCGATGCCTCGCAAGCCGTTGCGGAGCGCGAGAGTCTCTGGATTGGGCAGTTCCGGCCAGCCAACGTTTGATCCCGCTTGCGCGGGCGCGAGAACCTAGGCGGAACAGATCCACTGGAGCTCGACTTAGCAATGCCTATGGATCTGAGCATGGTTTCCTAAACCGAGAAACGGCGACGCGTTGGAGTGGAGCACAAAGGACCGCGAAGTCCGCTTCGAGGACACCGCCAGTGATCTCCTTGAACCCCGTTTCTTGGCCATCAGGTCATGGAAGCTAATATCTTGACAAGAGGATCGGCGTTTTGTCTCAAGTTAAGTTGCGATTAGGACTCTCATTCCGGCGGTGGTTCCGTCTCGCTCTGCAAAGGTATCTCGTGCGATTCATCTCCCTTAGCACGTGAATCTTCTTCCTTGAACGGGATATGTAGGAATCGAAACACGAACTTGGCCGCAGGGATAAGCAACCCCTTCTTGATCTGTTCTGAAAAAATACCGCAGAATGCCAGGAATATCCAATTTAAAGGTTTCCAAATTGCGCCTTTCAAAATAAGTGAGCCAAGTTTGTTTCTTGCGAGCGGACTTGCCACCTCGAGCTGTACAGCTGCTGTCTCACCCGGCGACAGATCAAGCGGCAACACTAGCCTCTCGTTTTCTCCTAGGAGCATTTCGTTTCGAGATGAAATGGCAGGAAACGTTCTAACGACCATGTATTTCGGAATGTTCAATACGGCGCGCGAAGCGCTATCGAGATTTAGGCAAATGCTTTGACACGACATTACTGGAAGAGAGATATCCTTAATCGTATGCAACGGTAGCCACCGAGTCCTCAACTGAATCGTCCGCAGTTGGACCATATGCAACGTCGAGTCGACGGTTCCTTGTTGTTCCCAACCGCATGAGGACAGGATTCGTGCGAGTTCTCCCGGGTCCTCGTGGACCTTCGGCAGATCGCCTCCTTGTTGCATGCGGCGAATTGCTTCTCTGTACCTGAGTTCATGAAGCTGTCGCTGAATGTCGGCCGTATCTAGAACTAGAAGGTCATCCTTAACTGTCCAACTGTCGCTCACAGGAACATAGCTAATGTCTGCTGAATACTTGGCACGACCAAAAAGAGGAATATTTCGGACCGCCATCCTGTATATAAAAAATGAGGGGATTGTGAATAGAGCGAGCAGAACACACGCAGCGACTAAGCCCAGATAGAATGCCTTCCGAGGGAACCGGCGTATGTATCGGACCAATCGTCGCACCCAAAGTCCTGCCACGACTCCGCCAGTCGCAAACAAAATCCAGGTAGGTTCCGACGCACAAAGAATCAGTAATGCGATTGCAACAAAAGCGACAACTACTTTTTTCATCACTATTGTCCAACGGGCGATCATCCTTCAATTATGCTATCTCTGTTATTCGTAGCTAGTAAAGTACACTTAACGGTATCGGTTCTGGGATTGCGAAACCAGTTGTGCGAGAACAAGATCACCCGTTTGACGGGTATCCGCTGGGAGGAAACCGCCGAAGCGGGTCGGAAGTCCCGTTCGAGGCCGTCCACACTCGGTCAAACGTCTTCCAGGCCCAGGTTGTCATTCACCGCGTGTCGCAGTTTCTGTTTGCATCCGAGATAATGCTCGGTTGTCTGAACGGACGAATGGCCAAGCAAGAACTGAATCTGTTCAAGTTCGCCCCCGGCCAAGTGACAGAGTCGTGCGCACGTGCGACGTAGGTCATGCGGAGCGAGATTCTTGATGTCGCCACGTTTCGCAGCCGCTTTGACGATATGCCAGATGGCTTTCGGTGTGAGGCTTGCGCCCCATATCTTCCCCAGTCTGCCTACTCGCCGGAAGAGCACCCCTGTTCGGATACTAGCTGCATCGGTCCACTCATCAACAATGCGCTTTGCCCACGCCGGAACTGGCACCGTGCGAATGTGCTTTCCCTTGCCAATCAGGTCGGCGATCACCCAGTGCTCCTCACGGACTTGAAAATCTCCCAGTCCGAGTCCAACCAGTTCGGCGCGTCGCAGGCCGCATCCAATCAGTAGCGCCAGAATCGCTCGATCACGCTTGCCTCGCAAGCTGTCCCCTTGCGGCTCCGCGAGCAGGGTTTTGGACTGTTCGACGGTCAGCCAGTTTCCGATCCGAACGCCCAGGCGTTTTGCGCCCTTAACTCGGCCGATGCCGGCTGCCAACTCGGGACTCAGGAGTCCAGTATCAGCTGCCTCATGTGCGAGCCGTCTGACAGCCGCTAAGCGCACATTGATTGTGGAAGGTGCTAGATTCTTTGGTTCGAGAAAGAATCGATAACGAAGGACCACACTTCGGTTAAACGCCAGGCGGGGCTCGGAACAATACCAACCGATGAATTCATCGATGGCATGCCCATACGATTCTTGCGAGCTCGCTGCTGCGAGCGAGTTTAGAACTGCACTCTTCGACTGTTCCAAGTCGGGCAGCCGAAGTATTGTTTTCGCCCGTGAGCGTTTGCTTGTCTTTTTCCGACGTCCCATACTGGCGGCCTCCTGCGCCGC
>WNFL01305892.1_pt3 | contig 10491 bp, 16 predicted proteins | sample 5400361 | NCBI WGS metagenome assembly WNFL01 (sample SAMN13153351, study PRJNA577476) | soil metagenome | isolation source: 40 cm soil on Douglas fir-dominated hillslope | place: USA:California | collected 2013-09-17
CGTCGTTCTTTCGCACCGGCATGGCGATCACACCAGCGGCCTTTCGCATGTCCTGCGGATGAATCGCGGCGTTCCCGTATGGGTGCCGCAGGAAACGTATGGCATCTTCGGAAGCAGCCTGCCGGGCACGTTCTATCCAAGGTGCCCGACGCTTCCCCTCGAGCGGCGCTATTACGACGGTTTCCCGCCGGAGCTGATTCGCCACGGGACGCCATGGCCCCAGGCGGATTTTCACCATCTCGCGCGGTCCGCCGAGATCGCGCCGGGCGTGCACGTGCTGCACACGATCTCCCAGGTGAGGGGAACGATGGAGATGCCGGAGCTGACCTTGAGCCTGCGCACTTCGCAGGGACAAGTGCTGGTCGCAGGCTGCTCGCATCCGGGCATCGAGAGCATCCTCGCGGGAGCGGACACGGACTCGATTCCCGTGCAGTGGATTTTCGGCGGGCTTCATTGGGTCGTTAGCGCGCAGGAGGAGATCGAGCGCCTCGCCCATGCCCTGCGAACGACGTGGGGCGTCCGCCGCATTGCGCCCGGCCATTGCACAGGCGAGCCGGGGTTCGAGACGCTGCAACGCCACTTCGGCGGCGATTACGTGTATGCCGGCCTCGGAACCCGCGTTGAGCTCTGAGCATCCGGCGCTCTTCGAGCGCCTGATCGGTCCGTCGTTCGGCGAGTTGCCGCCCGCGATTCGCGCCATTCACAGCGGCCATGCGCATTGCGTGTATTCGGGGCGATGCTCCATCGTGCGCGGCGCGGGCCTGTTGTCCCGTGTCTGCGGCGCGATCGCCTCCCTTCCTCCCGCTTCCAACGATGCGCCGGTCAGCGTGGCGATCGCGGCCGGCGAAGGGCGCGAGACCTGGGCGCGAGACTTCGACGGCAGCCCGATGCGTTCGACGTTGCGGGCGAGCGATGGGCTCCTCGAAGAGGGGCTCGGGGCGCTGCGATTTCGTTTCCAGCTCACGGCGCAGGGCGGGCGCATCGACTGGACGCTTCGATCCGTGCGCTCCCTCGGGATTCCGCTTCCGGTCGCGTGGTTTTCGAACATGAGCGCAGTGGAGTCCGTGCGCGACGGCCGGTACGAATTCTTTGTGCGCGTCGAGCTGCCGCTCGCCGGGCTCCTCGTCGAATACCGCGGAACGCTCGACGCCTTTCACCCGACGCATTGAAGGTCCTCGTCCTCGGCGGTTACGGACACTTCGGCTCGGTCATCGCGCGAAAACTGGCCGGCGACGCCGCGTTCGAGGTGGTCGTGGCCGGCAGGAATGCCGAACGCGCGGAGCGCTTCGCGCGCGAGATCGGCGTGACCGGCGCATGCCTCGACAGGGATGCGCCGGAGTTTGCCCGCGACCTGCAGCGCAACGCGCCCGAGCTCGTGATCTCGACAGCCGGCCCTTTCCAGGGACAGGACTACCGCGTCGCGCTCGCCGCCATCGACGCTGGAGCGCATTACATCGACATCGCCGATGGGCGCGAATTCGTCTGCGGGATCGTGGCGCTCGACCCGAAGGCGCGCGCAAAGGGCGTGCTCGTCGCGAGCGGCGCGAGCTCGGTGCCGGCGCTCTCCGCGGCGGTTGTCGATCGCCTCGCCCCCGAATTCGCGACGTTGCGCGAGATCGAGGCCGGCATTTCCTCTTCCGAGAGAACGCCGGGCCTTGCGACGGTGCGGGCGGTCCTGGGCAATTGCGGTCGGCCGATCCCGCAATGGCGTGGCGGGACGTGGTCGACGACGCATGGATGGCAGGGGCTGCGCCGCCATGAATTTCGCGGGCGCCCCCGCATGGCGCGTTGGCTTTGCGATTGCGATGTGCCGGACGTCTCGCTCTTTCCCGCGCGCTATTCCTCGGTTTCCAGCGTGCGCTTCGGCGCGGGGGTCGAGCTCTCGATCGCCCATCTCGGGCTCTGGATGCTATCGGGGCTACGGCGGCTCGGCCTCGCGCCGGACCTTCGCCCGCTCGCTGGCCCGCTGATGCACGCGGCGGGCGCGCTCCGATTCATGGGAAGCGGGCGCAGCGCCATGTTCGTGCGGCTCCGCGGCACCGCCCGCGACGGCCGGGAAATGACCCGCGATTGGGAGCTCGTCGCCGAAGGCAACGACGGCATGAACGTCCCCTGCATGGCGGCCGTGGCGCTGGCTCGCAAGCTGGCCGGGGGCCTCGCCGCCACCGGAGCCATGCCCTGCGTCGGGCTCGTCTCGCTGGAGGAATACCTGGCCGAGCTCGCCGGCCTGAAGGTGAAAGTTACAAGCGCAACAGCGGCCGACGCGCCACTAAAAAAACCGCCGCCGTAAGGGTATATTTAGCCGTCGCCTCCCGCCCTATCCGCAAGGACCGAAAATGAAGATGCTTCTGCGCACACTCGCCGCGGCCGCCGCGTCGCTTCCCCTCGTGGCTCTTTCCGCCGGCAACAACATCGTGATCGGGCAATCGGCGCCGCTCACCGGATCCAACGCCGAGATCGGCAAGGACATTCGCGACGGCGCGCTCGCCTACTTCAAGCGGGTGAACGAGGCGGGCGGCATCAACGGCCGGCAGATCGAGTTCATCTCGATCGACGACAAGAACGACCGCAAGACCGCGGGCGCCAACGCGGTAAAGCTGGTGAACGAAAACAACGCGGTGGCCCTCTTCGGCTTCGCTTCCGCGACGCTGTCGCTCGACGCGATGCCGATCGTGAAGGAAAAGAAGGTGCCGTTCTTCGCGCCTTTCACCGGCGCGGACGCGATCCACAAGCAGAACCCGCTGGTTTTCGTGATGCGTGCCTCCTACGCGGACGAGCTGGTGAAGATCCTCGAGCACTGGAACAGCCTCGGCGCCGAGCGCGTCACCGTCGTCCACTACGACGACGAGATCGGCAACCAGAACTATGCGACGGTCGAGCGGATCATGAAGGCCGCCGGCAAGCAGGCGGTGAGCGTGAAGATTCAGCGCAACAAGGACGTGGACAAGGCGGCGATCGACGCCATCGTGAAGAGCGATCCGCACGTCATCGTCGCGACGACGCTCTACGGCGCGACCGCGCAGGTGCTCAAGGGGCTTCACGAGGCGAAGCGCCCGTACAACATGACCTCGCTTTCGTTCGTGGGCCCGAGCCAGCTCGCGAAGGCCGCCGGGGAGGACGCGCGCGGCGTTTCCGTCGCCGGCGTGGTGCCTCCCCCGACCAAGACCCTGGTGCCGGTGATCAAGGAGTGCGGCGACACCATCAAGAAGGCCGGCATCAAGGAGCTCAACTACACGAACCTCGAGGCCTGCATCGCCGCGAAGGTGCTGGTCGAGGCCATGCGCCGCAGCGGGAAGGAAGTCACCCGCGAAAGCCTCTACAAGGCGCTCGCCAACATCCACCAGTACGACGCCGGCGGCTATATCGTCAATTTCGGCCCCGAGAAGCGCCACGGCAGCAATTTCGTCGAGCTCGCGGTGATCTCCCGCAACGGCCAGTTCCGCTTCTGACGACGCGCTGTCTCGCGCCGTTGAGCGGCACCTCGTTGTCCGCTCCAACGGCCGCCCCGATCTCGCGGTAAGCCCTGATTTGACTTATAATCACGGGCTTACCGCATTTATTGAGTTATCCGTTCTCAACGGAAAAGGAGCCAGCAGTGGTCGTCATAAGAATGGCGCGTGGCGGAGCCAAGAACCGCCCGTTTTACAACGTCGTCGTCGCCGATTCGCGCATGCCGCGCGACGGGCGCTTCATCGAGCGCATCGGCTTCTACAATCCCAAGGCATCCGATAACGAGCCCAAGTTTCGCCTTGCGCTCGATCGCGTCGCCCATTGGGTGTCGCAGGGCGCGCAGCCCTCCGACGCCGTGAAAAAGCTGATCAAGCGTGGCCAGAAGCAAGTCGCCGGCGGCACGCAGCAAGGCGCCGCCCAGTAACGCGGCGCTTGCTTCGTCGTCGATCCTGGAATCGATCGACGAATCGAGCCTCGTGGTGATGGGCCGGATCGTGGGCCCCTTTGGCGTGGCGGGCTGGGTGAAGGTGAAGACCCATACCGAGCGGCCCGGATCCATCGGCGAATTCCCGCGCTGGCTGGTCGGCACGAAGCAGGGCTGGCTGGAGAAGGCGCTGGAGGGGTTCGAAGTGCATTCGAAGGGACCGGTCGCCAAGCTCGCGGGCTGCGACGACCGCGAGGCCGCGGTTCGGTTGCGCAACTGCGATGTGGCGGTGCCGCGCGCAACGCTCGGCGAAGCCGGGGAAGGATCGATCTACTGGGTCGACCTCGTCGGCCTGGAGGTGGTGGACGAGAACGGACAGGCGCTCGGCAAGGTCGAGGGGCTGTTCGAAAGCGGCGAGACCAGCGTGCTGGTGGTCGCGATGGGACCGAAGGAACGGATGATTCCTTTCATCCCGGATTATGTGAAGAGCGTCGACCGGGTGGCGAAGCGCATCACGGTGGACTGGAAGGCGGATTACGACGCGTGATGCGGTTCGATGTCATCACGATCTTTCCCGAGATGTTCGAGGCGCTGAGCCGCCACGGCATCACGCGACGGGCGTTGGAGGAAGAGCGCTTCGAGAACGGAAAACTACCGGCGGGTCGACGACCGGCCCTACGGCGGCGGTCGGGGGATGGTGATGATGGCCGAGCCGATCGAGGCCTGCGTCGATGCGGCGCGGCAAAGGCAGCGTGAAGCCGGCGTGCAGTCGCCCCAGGTGCTGCTGATGTCGCCGCAAGGCGAAAGGTTGACCGAGGCGCTGGTGCGCAGCCTCGCCGAGGAGCCGGGCCTGGTCCTCATCGCGGGGCGCTACGAGGGAATCGACGAGCGCCTCGTCGGCCGGTGCGTCGATCGGGAGATCTCGATCGGCGATTACGTCACCTCGGGCGGCGAGCTGCCGGCGATGGTGGTGATCGATTGCCTCGTGAGGCGCCTTCCGGGCAGCCTCAACGACGCCGAGAGCGCGGCGCAGGATTCGTTCTCGGCAGGAATGCTCGACTGGCCGCATTACACGCGGCCGGAGGAGTGGAAGGACGCGCGGGTTCCCGAGGTGCTGCTTTCGGGGAACCATGCGGCGATCGCGCGCTGGCGCCGCAAGCAGGCGCTGGGGCGCACGTGGGACCGCAGGCCCGATCTCGTCGACGAGCGCACGCTCTCGAAAGAGGACCGGCAACTGCTCGAAGAGTATCGTCGGGAACAAGAGTCGCAACAGCAGCAATAACAAACCGCGCGCATCCGATCTCGATCGGCTCTGCGCGAAAGGCCGGAAGGCCGGAACCGAAAGGAAGACGAAGATGGATCTCATCAGCAAGCTCGAGCAGGAAGAAATCGCCCGGCTGGGCCGCAAGATTCCCGCGTTCGCTCCCGGCGACACGGTGATCGTCAAGGTGAACGTCGTCGAAGGCGACAAGAAGCGCGAGCAGGCCTACGAAGGCGTCGTCATCGCGAAGCGCAATCGCGGCCTCAACTCATCGTTCATCGTTCGCAAGATCTCGAGCGGCGAGGGCGTGGAACGGACGTTCCAGACCTATGCGCCGTCGGTCGCCTCGATCGAGGTGAAGCGCAAGGGCGACGTGCGCCGCGCGAAGCTCTACTACCTGCGCGGCCTCACCGGCAAGAAGGCGCGCATCCGCGAGAAGCTCGAGGGCGCCGACCGCGCAGACCGCGACGTGCTGCCGCCCGCGGAAGACAATGCAGCGGAGCCGGCCAAGTAGTTTTTTTAGAGGTCACGCGCCGAAAGCGTATCGCAGTCCGTGGTGCGCCCAGTTTCCATCCCGCGCTTGAACCAGCGCACGCGCTGTTCGGACGAGCCGTGGGTGAAGGACTCCGGCACCACGTAGCCCTGCGCCTGCTTCTGCAGGCGATCGTCGCCGATCGCCGAAGCGGCGGCCAGGCCCTCTTCGAGGTCGCCCGGGTCGAGCAGCTTCCTGTCGCGGACATGGTGAGCCCACACGCCGGCGAAGCAATCGGCCTGCAGCTCGATGCGCACCGACGCGCGGTTGAACTCGGCTTTCGAGACCCGTCCCTGCATCGCCTCGAGCTTCTGCATGATTCCGAGCTGTTTCTGCACGTGGTGCCCGACTTCGTGCGCTATGACGTATGCCTGGGCGAAGTCGCCGGGCGCGTTGAAACGCTGCCGCAGGTCGCGATAGAACGAGAGGTCGATGTACACCTTCTCGTCGTTCGGACAGTAGAACGGACCCATCGCCGCCTGGCCCACGCCGCATCCCGAGCGCGTCGCGCCGCTGAAGAGGACCAGCTTGGGATTGGGGTATTCACGGTTCGACTGCTTGAAAACGGCGGTCCAGACGTCCTCGGTGCTGCCAAGCACCTTCGACACGAAAACCTGCATCTCGTCGGGCGGTCCGCCTTTCTTCGGCGCTTGTGTCTCCGCGGGCGGCGTCATCTGCTCGACCGTATTCAGCACCACCGACGGATCGAAGCCCATGAACGCCGCGATGATCGCGATCACGACGCCACCGATTCCGAGGCCGCCAACGCCCATCCCGATGCCGCGCCGATCCTCGACGTTGTCGCTGGCCCTCTGGTCTCCAAGTTGCATGGCAGTCTCCTTAAGGGAAAGACCTTGCGTGGCCTTCCAAGTTCAGCGCGCTTCGCCCTTGCCGAGGGTGTTGTGGTAATCGTGCCGGGACGTGTTCACGCGCGAGACGCGTAGTTCTACCGGACGATCCCGGAAGGTGAGGGCCACGCGGCGGATTTCGAGCAGCGGCGCGCCCGCGCCGAGCCCGAGATGCTGCGCGATGTCCCCGGTGGCGAGCACCGCGCGCAGCCGCTCGTCGGTGCGCAGCACGTTGATGCCGTAACGGCTTTGGTAGAGGTGGTAGATGGTGTTGTCGCGCGAAAGGAAGATCTTTTCCGAGAGCCCGGGAAAGAGCTCCGCGGGCAGGGTGATGTCGTCGACGATCACCGGCTTCGAGCTGGAACCCGTTCCCAGTGAGAGCACGTTACGGATGCGGATCACTTTGTCGTGGGGCGCGATCGCGAGCGCGCGGGCGTCGTGCGCATCCGCCCGGTCGCGCCGAAAGCTGGCCGTGCGCACTTCGGGATAGGTCTTGGCACCATCGCGCGCAACGATGTGGAAGAAGTGATAGAGCATTCGTCCGCCGTCGTGCGCGGTGACGAAAGTGCCCTTGCCCTGGCGGCGCACCAGCGCGCGCTCGGCGACCAGGCTGTCGATGGCCTTGCGGATGGTGCCGATGGCGACCCCGAAGGCGGTCGCGAGCGCGCTTTCGGTCGGGATCGCCTCGCCCGCGCCCCACTCTCCAGCCGAGATTCCTTCGATCAGCCGCTGGCGCACCTGCTCATGCAGGGGCCGGTCCGAGGGCGGCAGCTCGGCCAGCAACCGGCGCAGCGCGGGTGAAGGCATGCATTCGAGGCTAACATGCAACTCATCTAGTTGATTTCCGTCCGCCGCGCCGCCTACGATCGAAGGCTCTTCGGGGGGAACGCGTCAAGGGGGATCGGTGGCTGCCAATATTCATTTCGTGGTGCATGACGAGAACGACTCGGTCGGCGTCGTCGTGGTCGAGGGGATCAAGGCCGGCCAGACGCTCAACGGCTGGATCATGGACCAGGACAAGGACATCGAGGTGAAGGCCATGTCCGACATCCCGATCGGCCACAAGCTCGCGATCAAGGCGCTTGCCAAGGACTCGACGGTCATCAAGTACGGCGTGGACATCGGACGTGTCGTCGCGCCGATCCAGGTGGGCGAGCACGCGCACGTCCACAACATCAAGACAAAGCGCTGGTGACGTGGTCGCGAAGCGCCGTCAACCACATGGAAAAACTCCGATGAACCTGAGCCAATCGACCTTCTGGGGATACAAGCGCGAAAACGGCCGCATCGGCGTGCGCAACCACGTGATCGTCCTGCCCGTGGACGATCTTTCGAATGCGGCATCGCAAGCGGTCGAACACAGCGTGAAGGGTGCGATGGCGCTCCCGCATCCGTACGGCCGGCTGCAGTTCGGCGCCGATCTCGAGCTGCACTTCCGCACGCTCATCGGCACCGGGTCGAACCCGAACGTCGCGGCGGTTGTCGTGATCGGCATCGAGGACCAGTGGGCGAAGAAGATCGCCGACGCGATCGCCGCGACCGGGAAGCCGGTGGCGTTCTTCGGCATCGAGCAGCACGGCGACCACGACACGATCATGCGTGCCTCGAAGAAAGCCAGGGAGTTCGTGCAGTGGGCGAGCGAGCACAGGCGCGAGGAAAGGCCGCTCAAGGACCTGTGGGTCTCGACCAAGTGCGGCGAGTCCGATACCACGTCGGGGTGCGGGTCCAATCCCACGGTCGGCAACGCATTCGACAAGCTGTATCCGCACGGCGTGACGCTTTGCTTCGGCGAGACGACCGAGCTCACCGGCGGCGAGCACCTGGTCGCGGCGCGCTGCCGCAACGAGGAAGTGCGCAAGAAGTTCCAGTTCATGTTCGACCGCTACCAGGAAGTCATCAATCGCCACAAGACCAACGATCTTTCCGACTCGCAGCCCACCAAGGGCAACATCGCCGGAGGACTCACGACGATCGAGGAGAAGGCGCTCGGCAACATCCAGAAAATCGGCCGCAAATGCATGGTCGACGGCGTCCTCGACAAGGCCGAGATGCCGACCGCACCCGGCCTGTGGTTCATGGACTCGTCCTCGGCGGCGGCCGAGATGGTCACGCTCTGCGCCGCCTCCGGATACGTGGTCCATCTCTTCCCCACGGGACAGGGCAACGTCATCGGCAACCCGATCCTTCCGGTCATCAAGCTGTGCGCCAATCCGCGCACCGTGCGCACGATGAGCGAGCACATCGACGTGGATGTCTCGGGCCTGCTGCGCAAGGAGATGTCTCCCGACGACGCCGGCGACAAGCTCCTCGAGTGCATGTTCCGCACCGCGAACGGCCGGCTCACCGCGGCCGAAGCGCTCGGGCATCGCGAGTTCGTGCTCACGCGGCTGTACGAAAGCGCGTGATGGGGACGGGCCGCTTTCTGCGGTGACGGCATGGAAGTAAGCGGCATGCTGCGCGTCGCCGTGTGGCGCGGCGCCCGCGAAGGGCGCTTCGAGACCTTCGACGTTCCGCGCCGGCCGAGCCAGACCGTGCTCGATGTCGTCACGTACATCCAGCGGCACCTCGATCCGACGCTCTCGTATCGCTTCGCGTGCCGCGTCGGCATGTGCGGCTCGTGCGCGATGACGGTGAACGGGTCGCCGCGCTGGACCTGCCGCACCCACGTCGACAAGGTGGCCACCGCGGGCGCGCTCGAGATCGCGCCGCTCGCCAATCTTCCGGTGGTGAAGGACCTGGTCGCCGACCTGCGCGAATTCTTCGACAAGTGGGCGCGCGCCGCAGGGCAGTTCAAGCCGACCGCCACCCGGGCCGACCCCGTCGCCCTCGTGAAACCCGATTCGCACGCGCGCCGCGAGGTGGAGGCGGGCATCGAATGCATCGGCTGCGGCATCTGCTACGCGGCTTGCGACGTGGTCGCATGGAACAAGGACTACCTGGGCCCGGCGGCGCTCAACCGCGCATGGACCCTCGTGAACGACGTGCGCGATGGCGGGCAGCGCGAGCGTCTCGCGGCCGTGGCGGGCGACGCCGGCTGCCACTCGTGCCACACGCTCATGAGCTGCACGGAGCTCTGCCCGAAGAGCCTTTCGCCGACCCGATCGATCGCGGGCCTCAAGCGCGCGACCGCGGCGCTGGTCTTCGCCGACGAAGATGCCGCGGCGGGATCTCCTGCCGGGGACGACTAGGCGATGAATCCGCGCCGCGAAGTCGCTCTCTGGGTCGCGCAACGCGTGACGGCGGTGGTGCTGGCGTTGTGCGTGATCGTCCACCTCGTCACCATCATCTATGCCGTGCGCGGCGGTCTCACGGCCGCGGAAATCCTCGGACGGACGCGCGGCAACGCCGCCTGGGCCACTTTTTATGTCATCTTTGTCATCGCGGCGGCCGTTCATGGGGCGATAGGCCTTCGCACCGTGGCCGCCGAATGGCTCGGCTTCCGTGGCGAGGCGGCCGAGTTCGCGATGACGATCGTCGGAATCGCGCTCACGCTCCTGGGGCTGCGCGCCGTGGCCGCGGTGTTCGGCGCATGAGACCGACACGCAACCACCCGGCGTGGTGGGCGTTCATCGTGCATCGCGTTTCGGGCGTAGCGCTCGCGCTCTTTCTGCCGGCCCACTTCCTGGCGATGGGCCTAGCGCTTCGCGGCGAAGCGCCGCTCGACGAATTCCTGCGCTGGAGCGAGCAGCCGCTGGTGGTCGCGGGAGAATGGATGCTGGTGATGCTCCTCGCCGCGCATTTGACCGGGGGGCTCAGGCTTCTCGCGCTGGAGCTCCTGCCGTGGCGAAACTGGCAGAAGACGCTCGCGGCGCTGGCCGCGGGATTCGCGGTGGCGAGTGGATTGATATTCGTGCTGGCGCGCTAAGGTGAACCGGGACAACTGTTGGAGGGGGAATCGATGAAAAGGGCCGTTCGGGTGTTCGCTGTGCTGTTGGCGCTGTGCATGCCGGGACTCGCCGGCGCGCAAGCGTGGCCA
>WNFL01157429.1_pt1 | contig 10490 bp, 8 predicted proteins | sample 5400361 | NCBI WGS metagenome assembly WNFL01 (sample SAMN13153351, study PRJNA577476) | soil metagenome | isolation source: 40 cm soil on Douglas fir-dominated hillslope | place: USA:California | collected 2013-09-17
AGTTTCCGCCGCATGTGACAATGGGAGTTCCGACGTGCCCACCCCGCGACCAGCCGCGGGGCGGGCGGTCCGTATGTACACGCGATGACGACGGCGACATCTCTCACGCTGCGCGCGCTATTCAGCCGCGCGGCTTCCAAGACATCACTCGATCGGCCCGCACAGGTGATTGCGGGGCTGACGCCGGCGGCAAAGGCACTTGCCGCGACGGTCGCGGCCCGCACGGCGACCGGCGTCACGCTGCTCGTTGTGCCGTCCGACAAGGACGTCGATCAGATGACCGCCGACGCGCGGTTCCTCTACGCCGCGCTCGAGGGTGCGTCCCAGTCGGATGTCGAGCGGGCGGTGCTTCCGCTGCCGTCCCTCCAGGTCGATCCGTACCGCGGCATGACGCCGCACTTTCGCGTGTCCGCCGCCCGGGCGCGTGCGCTGTATGGCGCGGCGACCGGCACGACGCGCCTGATCGTCGCCTCGGCCGCGGCCCTGCTGCCGCGCGTGAGCGGATCGGAACGGCTGCTCAGCGCCTCGCTCGACATCCGATCGGGCACGGAGATCGATCCGCAGAATCTCGCGGACCTGCTCGTCGACGCGGGATTCACCCGCGAGGATCCCGTCGAGGAGCACGGCTCGTTCGCCGTCCGCGGCGGCATCGTGGACATTTTTCCGGCCGGCGACAGCGAACCCGTGCGGCTGGAGTTCGTCGGCGACATGGTCGAGTCGCTGCGGCGATTCGACCCGGCGACGCAGCGCTCGACAGGCGCCACCGATCAGTTGCTCATCGTGCCCGTCCGCGAGCGCTTCGACGCCGAAGACGATTCGATTCCGCTCTTCGACTTTCTCTCGACGCGCGGGCTCCACGTCCTGGTCTCGGAGGAGGAACAGGTCAGGGAGCAGGCGCAGAGGGTTCGCGATCAGCTGGGCTCGAGCTACGAGGACGCGGCGGCGCGCGGCCACGTCGTCGCGCTGCCGCCGGCGCAGGCGTACGTCGCGTGGGAGGATCTCGAACCGCGCCTCGGTACAGCACGGCGACTCGAGGAGCTTGGCGTCGACGAAGGCGATTCCGGCCGCGTCAGGCAGGTCCGTTGCCAGCCTGCGATGGAGTTCCGCGGCCGCGTCACCGACTGGATCGCCGACGTCCGCCAGGCACGCGAGCGCGGCGACTCCATTCTCTTCGTCGCCGAAAGCCAGGGGCGCGCCGAGCGCACGGTCGAAATCCTGCACGAATACGACATCATCGCCGTCGCCGTCGAGCGCGCCGAGGATGCGTACACGGCCCCCGTTCTCGTCGCCGTTGGAACGCTGTCGCGCGGATTCCGGCTCGCCGACGCGGCGCTGCAGATCTACGCCGAGACCGACGTCTTCGAGGAAGAGCGCCACGCGCCCGAGAAGCGGCGCAACCTCGCGAAGACGTTCCTCTCGGACCTCCGCGACCTGAAAGTCGGCGATCTCGTCGTCCACGTCGATCACGGCATCGGCGAGTTCGTCGGCCTCAAGCAGCTGGGCGTCCGCGGCAGCGCCGAGGGGGCTCACGAGTTTCTCGAGCTCAGGTACCACGGCGACGACAAGCTGTTCGTGCCGGTCGAACGCCTCGATCTGATTCAGAAGTACACCGGCGGCACCCGGCCGGCGCTCGATCGCCTCGGCGGCACGACGTGGGAGAAGGCCAAGACGCGCGTCAAGAAAGCGATGCGCGACATGGCCGAGGAGCTGCTGAAGCTGTACGCGCAGCGCAAGGCGGTGCCCGGCCACGCCTTCTCGGCGGACATGCACTGGCAGGAGGAGTTCGAGGCGGCGTTCCCGTACGACCTCACCGTGGACCAGGCCTCCGCCATCGCCGACATCAAGAAGGACATGGAAACACCGTCGCCGATGGACCGGCTGCTGTGCGGCGACGTCGGCTACGGCAAGACGGAAGTCGCGATGCGCGCCGCGTTCAAGGCGGTGATGGACGGCAAGCAGGTGGCGGTCCTCGCGCCGACGACGGTGCTGGCGTTTCAGCACCTGAAGACGCTGCGCGATCGATTCGCCGGCTTCCCCCTGACGATCGACATGGTCAGCCGCTTCCGCACGAAGCAGGAGATCAAGGCGACTCTCGACGGCGTCGCGTCCGGCAAGGTGGACATCATCGTCGGGACGCACCGCCTCCTGTCCAAGGACGTGCAGTTCAAGGATCTCGGCCTGCTGGTCGTGGACGAGGAACAGCGCTTCGGCGTCGCGCACAAGGAGCGCATCAAGCAGATGCGGAAGCGCGTGGACGTCCTGACGATGACGGCGACGCCGATTCCGAGGACGCTGAACATGTCGCTCGTCGGCATCCGAGACATGTCGATCATCGAAACGCCGCCGAAGGACCGGCTGTCGATTCAGACCAACGTGGTCAAGTTCGACGCGCCGGTCATCGAGCGCGCGGTCCGGAACGAGCTGGCGCGCGGCGGACAGATCTACTTCGTGCACAACCGCGTCGAATCGATCTTCTCGATCGGCAATCTCCTGCAGCGTCTCGTGCCGGAAGCGCGCATCGTCATCGGCCACGGGCAGATGGGCGAGGACGAGCTCGAGCGCGCGATGCTCGGCTTCGTCGAGCGGCAGTACGACCTCCTGCTCGCCACGACGATCGTCGAGAACGGTCTCGACATCCCGAATGCGAACACCATCATCATCAACCGCGCGGATCGCTACGGCCTCTCGCAGCTCTATCAGCTGCGCGGCCGCGTCGGCCGGTCGGATCGATCGCTCTCGCCGGTGGCGCGCAAGCGGCTGGCCGCGATCAAGGAATTCAGCGATCTCGGCAGCGGGTTCCGCGTGGCGGCGCTCGACCTCGAGATTCGCGGTGCGGGCAACCTGCTCGGCGGCGAGCAGAGCGGCCACATCGATGCCGTCGGCTTCGAGATGTACATGAAGCTGCTCGAGGAGACCGTGCGCGAGCTGAAGGGCGAGGACATCGAGGACGACGTGCGGGCGACGGTGAACCTCGGGGTCGACTTGAAGATCGACGACGCGTACATCCCCGACATGAACCAGCGGTTGATGGTCTACCGCAAGGTGGCGGCGACCCGGACCGAGAAGGAGCTCGAGGCGACGCTCGACGAGGTCGCGGACCGGTACGGGCCGCCGACCGACGCGGTCCTGAATCTGGCCGAATATGGACGCATTCGCGTCATGGCGGACCGGCTTGGCGTCGACACCATCGACCGGGAGGGGCGGCTCGTCGTCATAAGGTTCAGGCCGCAGGCGAAGGTCGATCCCGTCAGGCTGGTGAAGGTCGTTCACGAGTGGCCAGGGGCCGTGCTCGTCCCGCCGGTGTCCTTGAAGGTGGACTTGGATGCGCGCCCGGGCGGACCTGAAGGTCCGCCCCTACGGTCCCAACCTGATGGACGTAGGGGCCGACCTTCAGGTCGGCCCAGGGAGACGTCCTGGTGGACGGCCCGCGCGACGACCGGCGAGGTCACCACGGGGTTTACCAAGGAGGAGATCCTGCGGAAACCCAAGCAGAACCCGCGCGCGGAGGGCGGCATCTTCGCGCGCCTCGAAGAACTGCTCTCGGCGCTCGCTCCGGGTTAAAATGTTGAATTCCAAGGAATTGCACATGTTGAAACGAATCGCGCTCGCCGCGGTCCTCCTCACCGCCCCGCTCCAGGCGGAAGTCATCGAACAGGTCCTCGTGAAGGTGAACGGCGACATCGTCACCAAGAGTGACTTCGAGCGGATGCAGGTGGACTTCCTGCGTCAGCGTCCCGAGCTTCAGAACGTCACCCCGGAGAGCCCCGAGCTGCAGAAGGCCGTCGCCGAGAGCACGCCGCAGCTGATCCTCAACGCGGTCGACGAGCTCCTGCTCGTCCAGCGCGGCCGCGAGCTCGGCTACGTGATGAGCGACGACCAGTTCAAGAGCGTCCTCGACAACATCAAGAAGGACAACAACATCGACACCGACGAGAAGTTCAACGAGGCCCTGAAGCAGGAAGGGATGACGCTGGCCGACCTGCGGCGGCAGCTCGAGAAGAACATGCTCGAGACGCGTGTTCAGCAGAACGAAGTGCTCGCGAAGATCAGCGTCACCGAGGACGAGGCCCACGTGTACTACGACGCGCACAAGAACGAGTTCACGACGCCGTCCGAGCTGATGCTGCGCGAGATCCTGATCGCCGTCCCGGCGACTGACCGCGGCGTCAACGTCGCCCAGGACGATGCGGCGAAGGCGAAGGCCGAGGACGTGCGTCACCGCCTGCTCGCGGGCGAGCCGTTCGCGCGCCTTGCCGCCGAGGTCTCCGACGCGTCCTCCAAGGCGAGCGGCGGGCTGATCGGTCCTGTCAAGAGCGACGAGCTCGCGCCGGCGCTGCAGACGATGCTCGACAAGACCAAGGTCGGCGACGTCTCGGAGGTGATTCGCACGCAGCGCGGGTACCAGCTGCTGTCGCTCGAATCGCGGACCGAGCAGAAGGTGAAGACGTTCGACGAGGCCCGCCAGGACATCAGCGACAGGATCGCCGAGGAGAAGCGGCGCGCCGAGACGCAGAAGTACATCGAGAAGCTGCGCGCGTCGGCGTCGATCACCTGGCACAACGACGAGCTGAAGAAGGCCTACGAACAGGCGCTGGCCCAGCGGCAGAAGGCGCTCGAGACCGAGCAGGCGGCGCCCGCCAAAAGCTGATTCCGCATGGATCACGACTCGCCGATCGCTCCCGGCGCCAACGGCATCGTGCCGGCGTCGAACGAGGAGATCCGCTGGTACGCGCTGTGGACCCGGTCCCGACACGAGCAGGTCGTCAGGGAGCAGCTCGAACAGAAGCAGGTCGAGACGTTCCTTCCGACGGTCACGCGATGGAGCCGATGGAAGGACCGCAAGAAGAGGATCGACTGGCCGCTCTTTCCTGGTTACTGCTTCGCGCGGTTCAACGCGCGCGAGCGTCTGCCCATCCTGAAATGCACCGGCGTGGTGAGCATCATCTCGTTCGAGGGTGAGCCCGCGCCGATCCCCGAGCACGAGATCGACGGGATCCGCACGCTGATCGACAGCGAGCTGGCCTACGATCCCTGCCCGATGATTCGCGAGGGGATGATGGTGGAGGTCGCCCACGGGCCGCTGAAGGGGGTCATCGGCCGCCTGATTCGGAAGGGCGCGCACGCGCGGCTCGTGCTTTCGGTCGATCTGATAGGACAGGCGGTCAGCGTCGAAGTGGACGCGGCTGACGTCCGCCCATACTGATGAAAATCGGCTCCGTCGAGCTCGCCTCGCCGTTTGTCGTCGCGCCGATGGCCGGCATGACGGATTCCGCCTTTCGCCGGCTCGTCAAGCGCCACGGCGGCTGCGGCCTCGTCGTCACCGAGATGGTGTCGTCGGAGGGGCTGGTCCGCGGCATCGATCGCACGCTGGAGTACGCGGAGTATACCGAGGAAGAACGGCCCGTCTCCATCCAGATCTTCGGCGGCGACCCGCAGAAGATGGCTGCCGCCGCGCAAATCGTCGAGGGGATGGGCGCGGACATCGTCGACGTGAACATGGGCTGCCCCGTCCCCAAGATCGCGAAGCACAACGCCGGCTGCAGCCTGATGCGCGAGCCCGAGCATGCGGCGACCGTGATCAACGCCATGGCGAAGGCGGTGAAGATCCCGGTCACGGTGAAGATGCGCGCCGGCTGGAACGATCGTTCGCGCAACGCGCCGGATCTGGCGCGGCGAGTACAGGACGCCGGGGCCGCCGCGGTGACGATTCATGGCCGTACCGCGGAGCAGTCCTACACCGGGTCCGCTGATTGGGAACTGGTGTCGGGCGTCGCCCGCGATCTCGCGATCCCGGTGCTCGGCAGCGGCGATTGCGTGGAGCCGGTCCAGATCATCGATCGTCTCCGTTGCGGCGTGAGCGGGGTGCTCGTCGGCCGCGGCGTGCTGCGGAATCCGTGGATTCTCGCGCAGGCCGCCGACCTCGAGGCGGGCCGTTCACCGCGCGAGGTCACGCTCGCCGAGCGCGGGCAGTTTCTCCTCGACTACATCGACCTCCTGGTCAGCGAGCGCGTGGGTGAATCCGAAGGCTTCCGTCACGTCGCGGGCACCGATCAACCGGGCGAGCCGCGCGAGGCCCGGGGACGCGAGCGCTGGGTCATCAACAAGCTGCGCGCGCTGTGCGCCTGGTATTCGAGGGGAATCGAGTCCGGGTCCCACTTCCGCGTTCGCGTCAACAACGCGACGTCCCTGCTGGAGTTGCGCGAAACCATACACGAGTTCTTCTTCCTTCACCCGGCCGTTACAGCCGCTCCCGCGTTGTCCCGATAACACCATCCGTATCGTTGCAGCTCAGCAAGTAGCGCAATTGACACAGGCTCGAACCCACTCCAACAAGACGTCGCGGCGGTCGATGTGACCGACAGGGCGAAGCTCCATCCAATGTCCGTCACCAGGTCTCCCGGATACACGCTTCTCGTCGTGCTGGCGCTTGGCGCCGCCGGCGCCTGCTCGAGGGCGCCCGCCGGCGAGCGTCCGGTCGCCGATTACGACCAGGGCACCGGCCGGCTGCGCCGCATCGCCTTCGACGCGAACAAGAACGGCAGGAACGACACCGTCAGCTACATGGACGGGACGCGCATCATCCGCGTCGAGCTCGATCTCGACGAGAACGGCAAGGTCGAGCGCTGGGACTTCTACCGTCCCGACGGCAAGCTCGAAAAAGTCGGCTTCGCGAGCCGCAACGACAGCGTGATGGATTCGCAGGCGTTTTACGAACCCGCCGGCGTGCTGCAGCGCATCGAGATATCCACGAAACGCGACGGGCGGTTCGATCGCACGGAGTTCTACGAGAAGAACGTGCTGATGCGCAGCCAGGACGACAGCAACGGCGACGGCCGGCCGGACAAGTGGGATGACTACACGCCCCGTCCCGATCACGGGCCGGGCGAACCGGCGTACGCGATTTCGGCGACCGCCTTCGACGACAGCGGCTCCGGCCGTCCCGAGCGGCGCTTCGTCTACGGGCCGAAGGGAAGCATTGCGCGGGTCGAGTTCGATCGCGACGGCAGCGGCAACTGGCAAACGCGCGCGCTGAACGCGGCTAAGTAACCTTTTCCCCCAATGACATTTCCCCTGGGCAAACGCGGCATCGCCCGATCGGCCGCGATGGTCGACGCCATCGCGGGACTCGAGCAGGCGCTCGTCGCCGACGGCGGCGTCATCATTCGCGGCGAAACGGCCACCGGCGGCGAGGTGTTCGCGCGCGCCATCCACCTGGCGTCGAACGGCGCGGGCGTCTGCACCGTCAACGACCTGCTCTCGCGCGCGATGCAGACGGCGGCACCGAACGGAAAGCCGTTCGTCGTGTTCGACTGCGAGGTTGCCAACGCGGTCGAGCGCCGCCTGTTCGGCTCCGATGCCGAACGTCCGGCGCCCGAGGCGCTCGAGCAGATCGGCGAGACGTCCGTCTTGTACGAGGCGCTCGGGGGAACGCTGGTGCTCGGGAACCTGTCCGCGCTGCCAAGCCGTCTTCAGATGCGCCTCGCGCGCATCCTTCGCGACGGCGAAGTCAGCGTCGCCGCGGCGGAGAAACCGCAGCGTGTGGACCTGCGCCCGATCGCCCTCGTCGACGCCAACGACGACGAGGCCGTGATCCCGGACCTGCGGCGGCAGCTGTCGCAGACCGTCATCACCATGCCGCCGCTGCGCGAGCGCCGCGAGGATCTGCCAGCGCTGATTCGCTTTCAGTTGATCGACATCTGCGCCGGCCTGAACCTGCCGCCGAAGCGCGCGTCGAGGCAAGCGGTCGCGCTGCTGTCCGCGCTGCCGTGGCCCGGCAACCTGCAGGAGCTCGACGGGCTGCTGCGGGTGCTCGTGTTGAAGGCGCGCGACCGCATCATCCGGCAGGCCGACGTGCTCGCCAACATCCGGCTCCAGGGCGGACCGACCACGTTGATGTACGGCGGCTCGCTGAAGCAGGCTCGGGCGCGATTCGAGCGCGAGTACGTCGCGTCCGTGCTCGCGCAGCATCACGGACGCATGACCGAGGCGGCCAAGACGCTGGGCATCCAGCGCACGAATCTGTATCGCAAGGTCCGGCAGCTGTCCGTCAGCCGTCGTCGGGCGGGCGATCGATCACGGGTTTCATAATCCTGCGCTGCGCTGTTGCCGTTGCGAATACAGGTTCAATGATTGTTCTGATTCACCGGCGGGTGTTTCTGCTCGTCGTGCCGATGCTGCTCGCGGCGCAGCTGTGCGTCGCCCAGATGATCGACCCCAGGGGAACAGCCCGCATTCACGTCGGTCCCATCTACGCGTCGCCGGCGCTGGCCGTACAACGCCGAGGAAAAGAAGGACTTCACCTTCACCGTCGTGCCCCGGGCGACGATGTGGATCCCGTTCGCCCGGCGCGCCCTGTTGACGGCCGCGGCGGGAACCGACGTCGTGTATTTCCAGAAATACAGCAGCGAGCGATCGCTCAATCCCCAGGTCCGGCTTCGCGGCGAGGGTGTGATGGGCCGCTTTCTGCCGTTCGCGGAAGCGTCGTACCTGAACACCCGTCAGCGGCCGAATTTCGAAATCGACGCCCGGCTCCGGCGGACGGAGGATGCCACGCGGATTGGCACGTCGGTTCGTGTGTCGCCGAAGACGTACGTCGAGCTGTCCGGGTCGCAGACGAACGTTGACTTCGCCGCCGACGCAGTCTTCAACGACGTCAACATGCGTGAAACGCTCAACCGGACGACGCGGTCGGCGCTCGTCGCGGTGCGCGACGACCTGACGCCGCTGACCACGCTCGTCGTCCGCGGTGAAGCGGCCACCAGCCGGTTCCCGCTGTCTCCGATCCGCAACGCCGATACGGTCAGCGTCATGCCGGGACTCGAGCTCAAGCCTAGCGCGTTGATTTCAGGAAGCGCGTACGTCGGCGTTCGCCGGTTCACGCCGCGCACCCGTGCGCTGCCGACGTTCAACGGCACGGTCGCGAGCGCCACGCTCAACTACACCTTGCGGTCGTCCACGCGCTTCACGGTCACGGCCGACCGCGAGCTGGCGTACTCCTTCGAACCGCGGGAGCCGTACTACGTCGTGGACGGGTACGGCCTCACCGTGCGCCGCCAGATCGTCGGACGCACTGACGTCACCGGCAGCGCGGTGCGCCAGCAGTACGCCTATCGGGGACTCCTCTTGACGGCACAACCGGCCGCCGACGCCGATCGCGTCGACGTGACCAGGACCTTCTCGCTGAGCCTGGGCTACCGGTTCGGGCAGGACACGCGGCTCGGGTTCGGCGCGTTCTACCGCCAGCGCGAGTCGACCAGCGTCGGCCAGCGCGATTACCAGGGCTTCCGGTTCATCACCACGCTCGACTACGGGATGTAACCAGTCAACGCGCAGATTTCACTTCGTTCGGTGTCTCTCGCTGCTGGTCCTTCTGACCTCCATCTAGCAGCCGCTCCAATCAGACAATCTTCGGACGGGCAACCGGTATCGACGCCGGCGAGGACGGAGTCGCGGGTTTGATCAGCAGGTGGGGCAGAGCTGATGGTCGGAGGGCCAGGCCCATCTTTCGAACGGACTTCTGATAGCGAGCTTCAGAAACCGCCGAAGGCGACGAGAGCGCTTCATGTTCAGTTCACCAGAAAAAGTGCTGCGAGGGTGCACGCAAGGGCGACAAGCCGCCAGGCGCCGGTAGTCATCACGCCTGCCGAGGCTCCAAGTTGCGTACCAACGAAAAGCTGCCATTTCGTGCACGCGGCGGTACGCCTCGCGGGACAAAAAGGAAAAACGTTAGAGTGTTGAGGCAATGTCCCTGAGGGTGGCCTTCGACCTTGACGGCACGATCGCCGACATGGAGAGCGCTCTGATCCGCGTTGCCGAGCAGCTCTTCGGTCCGAACGTGGCGCTGCGCCCGGCTGGGAGCGAACATCTCGACGCACCGGCCAGCGTGGACGACGTGGCCGACAATCCGGCGAAAGTGGAGTCGCGGCCGGAGAAGAAACAGGTCCTCGGCGGCGGCCAGCTGCGCCAGGTATGGGAGCGCGTCGCCGCGACGGAGAATTTCTGGGGCACGCTCGAGGAAATCGAGCCGGGCTCGGTCGCGCGGATTGCCGCGCTCCGCGACGAGCACCGGCTCGAGGTGATATTCCTCACGCAGCGGCCGGACACGCAGGGCGACATCACGCAGCTGCAGACGCAGCGATGGCTCCGGGCACACGGGTTCGAGCTGCCGTCCGTGTTCGTGCTTCGCGGGTCGCGCGGGCTCGCGGCGGCCGCGCTGCAAATCGACGTCGTCGTGGACGATCGGCCCGAAAACTGCCTCGAGGTCGCCACCGAGTCGCGGGCGCGTCCCCTGCTGCTCTGGCGCGATCCCGTCGAGCTGCTTCCACCCGGCGCGAAGAAGCTCGGCATCGAACCGGTGCCGTCGATCGCCGAGGCGGTACGGCTGATCCAGGCGATGGTGCCCGGCGCGCCGAAACCGTCCCTCTTTTCGCGCCTTCGAAGCGTCATCGGCATCTAGCGGCGGGATGATTACCGCGGTCCCCCTCGTCCTG
>WNFL01387311.1_pt1 | contig 10490 bp, 9 predicted proteins | sample 5400361 | NCBI WGS metagenome assembly WNFL01 (sample SAMN13153351, study PRJNA577476) | soil metagenome | isolation source: 40 cm soil on Douglas fir-dominated hillslope | place: USA:California | collected 2013-09-17
TCCATCCCGATTCCGCTGAGCATCGAAATGTAGCCCGGCACCAGCGGCAGCACGCACGGCGAGAGAAACGATACCAGGCCAGCTAAAAACGCGGCGGCAAGCGAGACGTCAGTGTTCATGCTTCGAATGGCTCCGAATGAAGTTCGATGCCGATGAATGTGGGAAGTGTCATCGATTTTTCAGCGGGTACGCGGGAATCGCTCTCAACATTCTTGCACAGTTCGCCCGTTCATCGTTCGAAGCCGCGCGCTGTGGACGACACCTGCCAGCCGAACTTGGCAGCCTTGTGCCACGGCGACTCCGCTCTGCCCCGATAAACCCATTCTATTCAGTAGCTTGCCGCAGTGCCTCATGGCTGCCAGATTGCTCCCACCCATCCGAGGCTAGGTTCGAAATGCATTGGACGCCCAACAAAGTCACCGCGCTTCGGGTGGTGGTGGGGTTCGTCGCAGTCGGGTTGTTCGGCCACGGCACCTGGGCCAACCTTCTGGCGGTGGTGCTGACGGTGGCTTCGATCGCACTGGACGCGCTGGACGGTCACCTCGCGCGGAAAAAGCAAATGGCAACTCCGCTCGGCGCGCAGGTCGATATTCTTGGCGACCGCATGATCGAAAACATGTTCTTCACTTATTTCGCGGTGGTGGGAATGGTTTCGCTGTGGCTGCCGGTACTGTTCTTCGCGCGCGGCGCGGCTACCGATTTTCTGCGCGGGCTTGCGCTGAAGGCCGGACATTCCGGCTGGGGAGCGAACGCCATGCTGCAGACATGGTGGGGACGAGCGCTGGTGGCTTCGCGCTGGAGCCGCGGAGTCTACGCCGCGCTGAAGTGTGCGTGCTTCTGTTATTTGGGATTGGAGTTGGCGCTGACGCGCGGGCCGGTTGCGTTGCTTGGCACCATCGCCAGCGAAACGCACCTCACGATTCGCGCCATCGCGCAGATTCTGACTTGGGCGACAGCAGCGTTCTGCCTGCTCCGCGGACTGCCGGTGCTGATCGAAGGCTGGAAATTCTTTGCGCGTGAAGCGGTTGCGGTGCGCGGGCGAAAGTCTTCGGCGGAGGCGGCGTGAGAGACGAAGTAAATGAGGCAAAGGACCGGAACGCCGTCGGTGCGGCGTTCTTCGATATCGATGGGACGTTGCTCGCCAAGCCTTCACTCGAACGCAGATTTTTCTTGAACCTCTGCCGCCAGGGAAAAATTCCGGCTGGGAATTGTTTCGCCTGGATCGCAGAAGCTTTTCGACTCGGATTGCAGGACATGCGCGCCGCGTTGCATGAAAACAAAACGTATTTGCGCGGCGTGATAGCGAAAGTATTTTCCGAGCAAGCGGGAAATGGCCGCCGAACGTTGGCGGGAAAGATGGTGCCGGAATTTTTTCCGGCGGCGGTGCAGCGGGTTTGGTGGCACGCGCTGCGCGGGGATTCTATTGTCCTGGTAAGCGGAACGCTCGAGCCGCTTGCGGAGATTGTGAAGTACGCGCTGGAGCGCGAACTTCTTTGGCGCGGGGTAGAAACGGAGATTTTGGTGCTGGCGACGCGGCTGGAAATCTGTGAAGGGCGCTGTACTGGTCGGGTGGCCGGCGCTGCAATGTTCGGCGAAGCGAAAGCGTTTGCGATCAAAGAGTTTGCCCACGCGCAAAACATTTCGCTGACGCAGTGCAGCGCATACGGCGACTCGTCGCTGGACCGCTGGATGCTCGCCGGTGTCGGCCATCCATTTGCGGTGAATTCCACAAGCCGGCTGCGGCGAATCGCGCGCCTGCGCGGCTGGCAAATGCTGGAGTGGACGCATTGTCCAGTGCGAACCGCGGGAGAGCAACGCGCTTTGAAATTTAAAGATGAGGCGGCACGATGAAAGAGAGAGAAATCAGGGGACCACTGGGGCAGGCCGGGAGTTGGGCGCGGGCGGCGAACGCGGGGGAACAGTGCCCGAGCGATGCGAGCGGCATCGTAGCTAGAGGAGGTTTTTCCGAATTGGCTTTGGCGGCACAACCAGAAACCGCGCTGGAAGCGAACGCGCGAGGCGAGCTGGCGCGGGTCTGGGCGTCGTGCGGCGCGTTTGAGTGGGTGGCGTTCGGGTACCTGGCTTTTTCCAGCGTGATGATTTTCGCCTTCTCGAAAAATCTGGCGCGGACAAACGTAGCGCAACCCTGGAAGCTGATTGGCGCGCAGGCGATTGTCGCCACGCTGATTCTTATTTTGTGTTCGGTTACCGGGCGCGCCGAAATTCGCGCGCGGCAAGAAGGCGTTACGCGGGCGACGCGGTTCTGGCATTTCTGGCGGCATTGGTATCCGCATCTTTTTTTTCTGTTCTGCTTTGAGGAACTGGCGTACCTGGTTCATCTGCTCAATCCGAATTGGCAGGACGCCAAGCTGATTGCGTTCGATCACTGGATGTTTGGCGTGCATCCTTCCGTGTGGCTGGAACAATTTGCTTCGCCGCTGCTCAACGATTTTATTCAACTGGCTTATCTCACTTATTTTGTCTACCTCGTGGTGCTGGGCGGCCTCCTTTATTACCGCAAAGAGTGGGACGCCTACTGGTCGGTGATGACGTATTCCGCAGTAGGCTATGCGATCGGCTATGTGATCGCGATGTTGTTCCCGGTCCAGAGTCCATGGTTCGCTATGGCCGGAATGTGGCACGGCGATTTGCACGGCGGGCCGTTTACCGCGACGATCAATTTTATCGAACATTACGGCCGGGTACGCGGCGCGGCGTTCCCTTCGGCGCACGTTGCCGGTTCGGTGGCCGTGGTGTGGGGAGCGTGGCGATTCCGTCGGTGGCTTTTCTGGGTGATGCTGCCGCTGGTGGCCGCGATGTGCTTCTCGACGATCTGGGGCCGCTATCATTATGTGGCGGATATTTTCGGCGGCATTGTGACCGGAACGCTGGGCTACGTGATCGGCAGCTGGCTCATGCGGCGGCGGGGAGCAGTCGTAAGTAATAAGTCTTAAGTTCCAAGTCCGGACGGGAGAGCGACCCCTCCACCGGAAGCCAGAAAAGGCACGCAAGCATGAGCGCCTAAGTTGCCCACGCCCCTACCTTTTTTCCTAAGTGCAGATGATAAAGGGCTTAGCGTGTAGCGAGGCAGACCTACTGGTGGCGGGGGCGAGCGGCGATTTGGCGCCAGGTGATTAGTTGGATGTGTTGGTCGAGGAGGAGTTGGCGGAAGGCGGGGCTGGTGAAGTAGTCAAAGTCGCGCTGGCGCCAGGCGGCGCCCCAGGTGTCGCGTTCGCGGGTGGCGGCGCGCATTTCGGAGTCGTCATAGGCGAGGTGGATGACCAGTTCGGTCACTCCGGGCTGCATGTTGCGAAGGGCGTTGTTGTAGAAGGCGGCCCACTTTTCCGGGGCGGAGTTGGCGGCGACAAAAACGTCGGGCTCGATGGTGATGGTGTGGTCGATGACGAGGTCATCGGGGCCTAGAGATTTTTCAAGATAGGGAAAATCGGCGAACCAGTCGCGGGTAACGAAGAACGGCAGCTTGTATTGATGGGCGAGACGGAGCGCGACTTCGAAGAGTTCCTTGTTAGTGCTATCCAAACGATATTGATGGGAATCGAGATGGGTGGGCTTGACGCCCATGGCGTAGGCGCGGTCGATTTGCGCACGGAGCTCGATTTCGGCTTCGCGGGGATCGATGCGGGTTTCCGGCGACCAGTCGTGATGGAAGTAGCCGTTTTTGTCGACGAGGCTGGGAACTTTGTCGGCGGGAGCGACTGGGCCCCAGCGGTAGTAAACGCGTTCGCTGGTGAGCGTGAGATGGAGACCAAAATCAGCGCCGGGATGCGATTTGGCGTAGTCGGCAATTTCCGGAAACCACGGGCAGGGGACCATGAGGCTGGCGGAATTGACAAGGCCCGACTCCAGGCCCTTAATCGTCGCGGCGTTCACTGAATGAGTTACACCGACGTCGTCGGCGTGGACGATTAGGAGTTTTGCATCGCGAGGGAATCCCAGTTTTTCGGCGAGCGAGTTTTGGGTGCCCTGCGCGGATGCGCCGTGAACTGCGATGGCAAAGATGAACAGCGACAAGAATGCGATTCGTTCTTGCCTCATGGAATGACCAAGAGAATTCTCATTTGAATGAGTAACGCGTGAAGCTCTCGCGCTCGACGTGCATGTCATCACCGCGCAATTCGCGCAAGGTGTAGGTCACAAATTCAGCGGTAACTCGCTTGCGCCAGGTCATATTGAAATCGGTGTTGTCCAAAGGCTTGGCGATGCGAGCCGCGAGCGCGGCGGCCTCCGCGATAGTTTCCGAATTCAAGGAACGCCCCAGCAGAAATTTCGAAGCCCCGTCCGCAACGAGCGGACGGGACGCTGCAGAGCCTACAACAATGCGGGCTTCCTCGACCACACCTTGATTGGAAAGGCGCACAGCGGCAGCGACGGATAATACGGGGAAGTCGAACGAACCGCGGCGCCGCAGCTTCCAGTAGGTACTCTTCCAGCCGTGGAGAGAATCCAACAGGATTTCGGCGAGGATTTCATCGGGCCGCCGCCGAATATAGTCGATGCCGTCATTGTTGTAGAGCTCGGAAAGCGCGACTTCGCGCTCGCCGGAGCGAGAAACCAAGCGAACGCGTGCGCCAAGAGCGATCAGCGCGGGCGCAGTGTCCGTCGAGGAGACCGCCACGCACTTTGAACTTCCCGGCGCGACCCAGCACGTGGTTCCATCTTTTTTCAGGCAAAAATCAATTGCCTTTCGCCATTCGTAGTTCTGATCGTAGTAATTGCAGCGGGTGTCCAGGCAGAGGTTTCCGCCGAGGGTGGCCATATTTCGAATGTGCGGCGTGGCCACCAGGGCGGCCGCTTGCGATAGAGCGGTCATGCCGTTTCGAAAACGGGGATCCTCGGCTACGTCGGTGAGCGTGAGGCAGGCGCCGAGCCGCGATGCGGAATCGCTCCACTGAACCTGATTCAAGCCTTCCACGTAACGAAGACTCATCAGTGTGCGAGGGACCTGCTGCCTGCGCTTCATGTTGGGAAGCAGGTCGGTGCCGCCAGCGAGCGGCATGGTGCTTGGGCCTTGACCGTCGAGAATGCGAACCGCTTCGTCCAGGGTGCGTGGCGCGCGAAATTCGAAAAGAGGTAGCCGCATCATGAGCTGAGTACCTTTTCTTTCTCGGGGCGCGGTTTCGAATGGCGCGGGACATCGTTGACGGCGTTGCCATCGCCGCCTTCCCACGGAGGAGGAACGCGGAGAGCTTCCGGCCAATCGACATGCGGAAAGTGGCGCGGGCCATAGCGCGGATTTCGGCCCGCCCTTTTTTCCGCAAGCGCTTTCATTATTTTTTCCGGTGTAATTGGAACTTCGTCGATTCGAACGCCGACGGCGTCATAAACAGCGTTGGCCACGGCAGGCATGATGGGCAGAAGCGGGCCTTGGCCGACTTCCTTGGCGCCAAAGGGGCCGCGGGGATCGGGTTCCTCGACCAACTCGGTGACGACGTCGGGCATATCGAGTGAAGTGGGACTCTTGTACTCGAGCATGGAGGGAAATTTGTGCACCAGGGCGTGGGAGAGTCTTTTGGGGAGACGGCGGAATTCCTGCTCTTCCATGAGGGCTTCGCCGAGGCCCATGTAGACGCTGCCTTCGACTTGCCCTCGTACGAGGGGAGGGTTGAGAGCGCGGCCGATGTCGTGGGCGATCCAGATTTTGGGTACGGTAATCCATCCGGTCACGGGATTCACAGCGACTTCGACGACTGCGGCGGTATAAGAATAGGTCGGGGATGGACCGACACCGCCGCCTTTGTACAGCGCTGGAGATTTCGGTGGAGTGTAAGAGCCGACGGTGCCGATGGTGCCGAAGCGCGCTTCGGCCAGGCAGACGGCTTCGTGGAAGGGCACTCTTTTTTCCGGCGCGGCAGAATCAAAAACAGATTTGTCGGCGAAACGCAGGCGCTCCTTTGGCACTTCGAGGCGAATGGCGACCGCTTCGGCAAGCAATTCCCTGGCGCGTTCGGCTGCTTGCAAGGCGGCATTGCCGGCCATGATGGTGACGCGGCTGGAATAGGAGCCGAGGTCGACAGGGCCCAAGTCCGTGTCGCCAGTGAACAGGCGGATGTCGAAGGTGTCGATGCCAAGAACTTCGGCGACGATTCCTGCCAAGACATCGTCGGAGCCTTGCCCAATTTCGGTGGCACCGCAGAAAATGGCGACGCCGCCGCCGCGGTCGAGTTTTAACTGAACGCCGGAGTGGGGCATTTTGTTCCAGTAAATGGCAAGTCCCGCTCCCGTCAGGTAGGCGGAACAGGCGAGCCCGACGCCGCGGCCTTCGGGAAGTTTCCGGAATTTCTCTTTCCAATCGGAGGTTTTTACGACGCGGCGAATGCATTCGGAAAGATTGACGGTACTCAAGCGAAGATAATTGGCCGTCACGGTGTCGGGAGATTCGACGATGCGGAGGCGCAGGTCAGCGGGGTCGAGTTTGAGTTTTTCGGCGATCTTGTCGAGCTGAACTTCCTGTCCGAAGCGCGGCTGCACAGTGCCATGGCCGCGTTTTGGCCCGCACGGCGGTTTGTTGGTGAAGGTGCGGCAACCCTCGAAGCGATAGCACGGGATGTGGTAGGTGGTGGTCTGCAACGCACCGGTATAAAAAGTGCTGGCGACGCCATAGGAGCCGTAGCCGCCACCATCGATCAAGGTTTGGAGATGCATTCCGGTGATGGCGCCGTCCTTTTTGACGCCAGTCTTGAATTTCATCAGGACGGGATGACGACCGCGGTGACAATAAAAAACTTCCTCGCGCGTGAGGCAAATCTTGACGGGGCGATCCAAGAGGAGCGCGGCCTTGGCCACGACGATTTCGTGATTGAAGGGATCACTCTTTCCGCCGAAGCCTCCGCCATTGGGCGTGGCGCTGACGCGAATATGCGCGGGAGGCATCTGCAGAACCTTGGCGAGAGCACGGTGAAGGTAGTGAGGCGTTTGGGTGCTGGACCAGATGGTCAACTTTCCATCGGGGTCTTTTGTGGCGACGGCGGCGTGCTGCTCGATGGGAAGATGCGTGCTTCCCTGATAGAAGAAAATGTCTTCAAAGATTTCGTCGGCTTCGGCGAAAGATTTTTCAACATCGCCGAATTCCAGCGCGACGCGCTTGTGAATGTTGCCCTCTTCGCCGTACTCGTGAATGCGCGGCTCGGGAGTGGCGAGAGCTTCTTCGGGATCGGAGATGGTGGCGAGAATTTCGTACTCGACGTCGATGAGATCCAGAGCTTCGAACGCGGTGAGCTCCTCGCGGGCGATGACGGCAGCGATAGGATCACCGACGTGGCGCACATGATCGAGGCAGAGGGCTTGCTCGTCCTGGCTGACGGGAAGAATCCCGTACTCGATGGGCAGGTCTTTCCCCGTAAGAACCAGATAGACTCCGGGGTGAGCGAGAGCGCGGGAGGTGTCGATCTTTTGAATGCGGGCGTGCGGATGCGGGGAGCGCAGAAGTTTGCAGTGGGCCATGCGCGGGAGGAAGATGTCGTCGGCGAAGCGCGTTTGGCCGGTAACTTTCGCGCGGGCGTCCACCCGGCGGCGAGGGACGCCGATGACACGGAATTCCCCGGCGTTAGCTGGAGAATCTTTCGCGGGAAGGTCCGGCGAGTCTTTTTGATTTGGCAAGTACCCTCCTAACTGCGCGGCGCCAAGCAGCCGCGCACTCGGATGCTATTTCGCTGATCCATTCTGTTGCGCAATCTTGACCATGGCGGACTCAACGGCCTCAAAAATCTGGAGATATCCGGTGCACCGGCACAAGACGCCGGAGAGTGCTGCGCGAATCTGATCGCGACTCGCATGAGGATGCTGATCCAGCAAGGATCAGCGAAGGCGTCCTGCAGAGGATGCAGAGTTCTTTCCAGGCCGAGGCCTTCGACGGTCAGCGCATTCCTGGCGTCGCATTCGACTCCGAGGACCAGGCAGGAGAGCACGGGCTTGCCGTCCAGAAGGACGGCGCACGCACCACACTCTCCCAGTTCGCAGCCATGCTTGGTGCCGGTATGGCCGAGATCCTCGCGAAGGACTTCGAGGAGAGTTTTGTAAGGCGCGAAAGAGACGTCTACTTGTTCGCCGTTCAGCGTCATTCGAATATGAGATGTTTTTTGCGATGCGACAGGAAATATGATCACGTTTCATCTCCTCTCGGAAAATCGTGCGGCCGCTACCTGGTGCTTCACGCCGTGTGGAAGGAATTTGCGGGCCGGACGAGTCGACTCTCTGGCCGAGCCAGGGAGGCGGAGAGAATCGGGTTTGGACAGCAATCCGCGAATCAGGTAATCCGCGAAGCCTTCGGCGATTTCGGCGGCGGTCATGGCGCCGTCGGGATTAAACCAGCGGACGCTCCAGTTGAGGGCTCCGAGGACGGCGCGCGCGGCGAGCGCTGGATCGCACGGCACGAACTCGCCGGTGCGGGTGCCGGCAACGATGAGCTGACGCACACCCTCTTCGTAACGATCACGTTTCACGACCAAGGAGCGTTGCAAACGCGGCGCCAAAGCGCTGGTCAAGAGATGCGCGGCCGAGCCTTCGACTTCGTCGAGGACGCAGCGCAAATGGGAGACGATTACCATGCGGAGCTTCTCGGCCGCACCGGCCCTTAAGCGGCGGGCCTTCTCGAGGGCCGCAAGCAGGCGGTCGAGGGAAACATCCTGGCAGAAAAAAAGGATTTCGTGTTTTCCACGGAAGTAGTTGTAAAGGTTGGCGGGAGAGAGGTCGGCGGCTGCGGCGATGTCGCGCATGCCGGTTTCGGCAAAGCCGCTGACGCGGAATTGTTTTCCGGCGGCGCGCAGGATTTCCAGGCGGCGGGCAAGATAGCGGCGCTCGGCGCGAGCCTTGTCCCGGGTTCTGATCCCTTTGCCAGACAATTCTGCCTCCTTGTGGCATGCACCACGGACATTCTTAAAGTTACGCGGCGAGGGCGTAGCTGTCAACAAAATACGAACAAGTGTTCAGTTAATGAACAGCCGTTCAGTACAGCAGGGGGACATTTTAAAAATAGCCAACGGCCGAATTTATCGAGGAATTGGTGAAACGGACGCAGGCGAGCTGAAACTACTCAGCGCGGGAAGAGCCGGGCGGCATTGTCATATAGAATCTTGCGCTTGGCCTCGTCCCGAATCGGAAGCGCGTGGAACTTCTCAATGTTTCCCTTGATTTCGGGCACGCCGGGCCCCGGCCAATCCGTTCCCCAGAGAACCTTATCGGCAATCTCTTCGATGCGTGGAAAATATTCCAAGAGTTTCTGTGGAGGGATACCGGAGATATCCATGTGCATGTTCTTATGCCGGCGGACGAGGAAAAACGCTTCTTCCATCCAGAGCGGCCTTCCGCCATGCGCTAGAATCACAACGAGTTCGGGATAGTCGATGGCGACGTCATCGCATAACAGCGGTTGCGCGTGAAGATTTCTGGCGCCCGGGAAAATGGAAGTCCCGGTATGAATCATTACGGGCATGCCATTCGCCTGGGCGCGCTCGTAGACCGCCGCCAGCTGATGATTGCCGTTCATATATTCGTTTGGTGAGAGCACCTGGTGCGACGGATGCAACTTGATGGCACGAATGCCGAGTTTCGCCATCCGGTCCACTTCGGCGCCGGCGTCGGGAACGGTTCCCGGGAGCACTCCGCCGAATGCGATTAGGCGGTCCGGCGCCGCTTTGCAATACTTCGCGATCCAATCGTTCGCTTCCGGCGTGAACCCGATGATTTTCGGAGCAACGTAATTGATGAGCCCGGCGCGCTCGATCCCGAGGCGGTCGAGCAGGCCGAGAAATTCTTTCGGGCTTGCACAATACCGTTCGACATCGGCGTAGTCCTTGCGCCCGCGCTTCATCAATTCGAGCGCGGAGGGCTTCATCATGTGATACGGCATGATGTGCACGTGGATGTCTATGATGGGCTGCAGAAGTCGCGTCCTTCGACGGAATTTAAGCGTTCACTCTTGCGATCAATTGAAGCGAACGTATTCAAAGTTCAGCGGCTGATTATTCACCCCCCGCGCCGGGGGAGCAATCCAATTCGCAAACTTGCCGAGCTCGACGACACGGCCGCTCATGAGCGACTGCACGAAGGCATGATCCTCGGGAGTCGGCAGCCACTGGGATTCACGTTTCTTCCAGGCTTCCTCGCTCAGAACTTCTCCTTCGGGGCTGATGAAGTGTCCCGCGAAATTTCCGATTTCGCGATGGAAGCCCTTGTGGGGCAGGGTCAAACGGAAGGGAATGCCTGCATTGTCGATGACGCGTTGCCAGCGGGCCACGCCGTCGGCGATCTCCTCGATGTAGTCATCGCGCAGGCGCTCGTTCAGAGCAGTGAGCGCCGGGACGGTCTTGGCAAGGATTTTTCCGTTGACGACTTCGAACACGGGATATTCCGCCTCGCTTAAAACGTGATCGTCTTCCAGTTTGGTTTCACGGAACCGCCCTTTCAGGCCGCTGGTGAAATAATTCGCGGCGTTCGAAGAAACGTCCGAACCGTAGAGATCCAGAGTTACGCTG